>Ga0209804_1003029_pt1 | contig 9928 bp, 8 predicted proteins | sample GraSoiAngelo_139_FD_185896 | JGI IMG/M metagenome (GOLD analysis project Ga0209804, IMG submission 185896) | Grasslands soil microbial communities from the Angelo Coastal Reserve, California, USA - 14_0929_12_20cm (SPAdes) (version 2) | ecosystem: Environmental > Terrestrial > Soil > Grasslands ... | reverse complement strand
CACGTCCTTGAACAGCGTCTGCAGATCGACCTCCTGCTGATAGTCGCCGCCGAGCGCGGTGGTGGCGGATTGACCCACGATCGCGACCACCGGCTGGTGATCCATGCCCGCGTCATACAGCCCGTTGAGCAGGTGGATGGCCCCCGGCCCGGAGGTGGCGAGGCACACTCCCGGCTCCCCGGTAAATTTTGCGTGCGCTCCCGCCATGAACGCGGCCAGCTCCTCGTGGCGCGCCTGGATGAAGCGCGGGCGCTCGTCGCCGGCGTGCTCGAACCCAGCCATGATCCCGTTGATGCCGTCCCCGGGATAGCCGAACACGCGCTGGACGCCCCAGGCGCGCAGCCGCTCGACCAGGAAATCGCCCACCGTCTTCGCCATGGGAAGACCTCCGCCTCAGGGTAGTTACCCTGACGCGCAGCAGACACCGGCCGACTCGGCGCTTGCCAAGTCGGCGGAGAAATGGGCAGCATCCGTCACCCTCGCGCGCTCGCAGGCGATTGAGGGACTGCGACGTCCGGTCGCTGCCGCAATCCGCAACCCCTCCACCGCGAAAATCCATCGGCTAGCAAGGCGCCGCTGCTCGGCTCGGAGCCACGTGAGAACGGAATGAGCTCTTTGTTCAAGCCCTCGTCGAACACCGCGTTCCGCCTGGCCCTGGCCGCGCTCGCGCTCCTGTTCGGCGGTGGCCTGATCGCCGGCCCGATGATCTACGTGCGGACCCCGTTCTTCACCCAGCAGCAGGATCCCGTCGACCAGCCGGTGCAGTTCGATCACCGCCACCACGTCGGCGACGAAGGCATCGACTGCCGGTACTGCCACTACCTGGTGGAGACGTCGCCCGCCGCGGGAGTGCCCCCCACCTCGCTCTGCCTCAACTGCCACGAGCAGATCTGGAACAAGAGCCCAAAGCTCGCGCCGGTGCGCGAGAGCTACTTCGCGGATCGTCCCATCGTCTGGAACAAGGTCAACAAGCTGCCCCACTTCGTCTACTTCAACCACTCGATCCACGTGCGGCAGGGCGTCGGTTGCGTCACCTGCCACGGGCGCGTGGACGAGATGGCGCAGGTGGAGAAGGCGCAGTCCCTGGCCATGGGGTGGTGCCTGGAATGCCACCGGCACCCGGAGAGGTACCTGCGTCCCCGGGATCAGATCACGAGCATGACGTACAAGCCGACGGAAGATCAGCTCGCGATCGGCAAGCAGCTGAAAGAGCAGTACCACGTCGAGACGCGCACGAGTTGCACCACATGCCATCGCTAAAGACATTCCCGATCGCGGGCCAGCGGCAGAAGCTCTGGCGCGGCCTGGACGAGCACGGGGCGCCGCCGGCTCCCTCGCGCGAGCTGGGGGCCGCGCCGCCGCCCGATGACGCGACCTCGCGGCGCAGCCTCCTGCAGCTGCTCGGGGCGTCCGCTGCGCTGGCGTCGCTCGGTGGCTGCCTCAAGCCGCCGGACGAGAAGATCCTTCCCTACACCAGGCAACCGCCGGAGGTGACCCCCGGGAACCCGCTGCACTACGCGACCGCAGCGGTCATCGACGGCAGGGCCACCGGGCTGCTCGTCACCGCGAACGAGGGCCGGCCGACGAAGATCGAAGGCAATCCCGACCATCCGTCCAGCCGCGGCGCCGTCGGTCCCCTGGAGCAGGCCGAGCTGCTGCGGTTCTACGATCCGCAGCGCCTCGGGGTCGTGCAGCACCTCGGTCAGCCGAGCGCGTGGCGCGATTTCCTCCAGGCGACTGCGGAGAAGGCGCGCGCGCTTCGCGACAGCCGCGGCGCAGGATTGCGTTTCCTGATGGAGCCCTCCTCCTCGCCGCTGGTCGGCCGGCTGCGCCAGCGGCTGGCCGACACATATCCGCAGGCGAAATTCTCCTCCTGGAGCGCGATCCCGCTGCAGCAGATCCACGACGGCGCCCAGCTCGCGTATGGCGCGGCGTACGAGATCCGCCTCGATCTCTCCCGGGCGCGGGTGGTGCTCTCGCTCGACTCCGATCTGCTCGCGGCCTTGCCGGGGACGCTCCCCGCCATGCGGGACTGGGCGGAGAAGCGCGATCCGGCGAACGGGCGGTTGGCGCGCCTCTACGCGGTGGAGACGAACCTGACGGTGACCGGGATGAACGCCGATCATCGCCTCCGTCTGAAGCCGACGCATCTGCACCGGTTCGGGCTGGCGCTGCTGGGCCGGCTGGCGGCGCAGGTTCCGGCGCTCTCGCGCTACGCGCCGTTGCAGCAGCGTTTTCCTTTGCCGCCGGAGAGCGCGAAGTTCGCCGATGCGGTGGCGAAGGATCTGGTGGCCGCCGGCCGCGGCGCGCTCGTTTCCGTCGGACCGCGCCAGCCGCCCGTGCTGCATGCCGCCGCGCACGCCATCAACGCGGCGCTCGGGAGCGCCTGCGCGGCGGCAGCGCGCCCCGTGCTGCACGATACCAACGCCGGACCGCGGACGCTCGAGCAGCTCGTCGAGGAGATGCGCGGCGGCAAGGTCGATACCCTGGTGATCACCGCATGGAATCCCGTCTACGCGGCCCCGGCCGATCTGAACTTCGGCAAGGCGCTCTCCCAGGTGCCGTACTCCGTCTACCGATCGCTCTACCTCGACGAGACCGCCGACCGCGCGGCCTGGGTCATCCCCGCGCTGCACCCGCTCGAGAGCTGGGGCGATGCGCGCGCCCACGACGGCACGGTCACCTTCATCCAGCCGCTCATCTCCCCGCTCTATTCCGGCGCGAGCGAGGTGGAGACGCTGGCGGCGTTCCTCGGCGAGGGCGATCGCACGGCGTACACGCAGCTGCGCGCGTTCTGGCAATCGCAAAGGCCAGACGATTTCGCGCTCAATTGGGAGAAATGGTTGGCCGACGGGTTCATCGGCGGCACCGCGACCCCGCCGGAGAAGCCGGCCGTCCGCCACGACCAGATCCTTGCCGCCGCCATGCAGGTGGCGCCCGCGGATTCGAGTGCCGGGCTCGAGATCAACATCGTGCCGGACTACCGCGTCTGGGACGGGCGGTTCGCCAACGTCTCCTGGCTGCAGGAGTTGCCGGATCCGGTGACGAAGCTCACCTGGGAGAACGCCGCGCTGGTCGCGCCGGTCACCGCGCGCAAGCTCGGCCTGCGGCAGGGGGACCGCGTCGAGCTCGGGCTGCGCGGGCCACCCGCGCACGCCACGGTCTTGATCGCGCCCGGGCACGCCGAGGACGCCATCACCGCGTCGTTCGGCTACGGCCGCCGCGGCGCGGGAGAGGCGCTCTGTCGGGGCCTGGGATTCGACACCAGCCCCCTGCGCCACACCGACGCCCCCTGGTTCTCGCCCGGCCTGACCGTCACTCCCGTCGGCAAGAGAGCACGCCTCGCCCAGACGCAAGAGCACCACTCGATGGAGGGGCGCCTGATCGCGGCCACCACCACCGTCGAGAAGCTCAAGGAGACCGGGGAAGAGCTCGCCGAGAACCGCGCTCCGCTGCTCACCGCGTATCCGGGGCCCGCTTATCCCGGCTACCGCTGGGGCATGGCGATCGACTTGTCGCGCTGCACCGGATGCAGCTCCTGCATGGTGGCGTGCGTCGCCGAGAACAACATCCCGATGGTCGGCAAGGAGCAGGTCGCGCTCAGCCGCGAGATGCACTGGCTGCGCGTCGACCGCTACTTCATCGGCGACGACACCGGCAACCCGGGCGTCGTGGTGCAGCCGCTGTGCGTCCATTGCGAGTACGCGCCTTGCGAGTACGTGTGCCCCGTCAACGCCACCGTGCACAGCGACGAGGGGCTCAACGAGATGGTCTACAATCGCTGCGTCGGCACCCGGTACTGCTCGAACAACTGCCCGTACAAAGTGCGGCGCTTCAACTTCTTCTCGTACACCTCGGATTACACGAATACCGAGAAGATGGCCTTCAACCCCGACGTCACCGTGCGCGCGCGCGGGGTGATGGAGAAGTGCACGTATTGCGTGCAGCGCATCGAGCGGGCCCGGATCGCGACGCGGCTCCAGGATCGCCGGATCCGCGACGGCGAGATCCTCACCGCCTGCCAGCAGGCGTGCCCGAGCGGGGCGATCGTCTTCGGCGACCTGAACGATGCGAACGCGAAGGTGCGCAGGCTGCACGAAGACGAGCGCCGCTACGATCTGCTGCACGAGTTGGGAACGCGGCCGCGCACCGCCACTGGTCCCGCTCCCGCTGATCGAGGGCAGCCAGGACGACGGCACGCTCAACAAGTCTCTCAACGCCTACGTCTGGCAACCGCCGCAGCGGGGATGGCTCGCGCTGTTCCTGATCGGTCTGGCCGGCACCGGGGTGCTCTTCTCGGCGATCGCGATCACGATTGCGAAGGGCATCGGGATGTGGGGGAACAACATCCCGGTCGGCTGGGCGTTCGGGATCATCAACTTCGTCTGGTGGATCGGGATCGGCCACGCCGGCACGCTGATCAGCGCCATCCTCCTCCTCTTCCAGCAGAAATGGCGCACCAGCATCAACCGGTTCGCCGAAGCGATGACGCTCTTCGCCGTGATGCAGGCAGGGCTCTTCCCCATCCTGCACACTGGCCGCCCCTGGTTCGCCATCTATTGGCTCTTCCCTTACCCGAGCACCAACTCGATCTGGCCCCAGTTCAAGAGCCCCCTGATGTGGGACGTGTTCGCGGTGAGCACGTACTTCATCACCTCGCTGCTGTTCTGGTACCTGGGCTTGATCCCCGACCTGGCCTCGCTGCGCGACAGCTCGAGCAGCAAGCGCGCCCGCATCGCCTACGGCATCTTCGCGCTCGGCTGGCGGGGCAGCGCGCGGCACTGGCACCATTACAAGATCGCCTACCTGCTCCTGGCGGGCCTCGCCACGCCGCTGGTCCTCTCCGTCCACACCATCGTGTCGTGGGACTTCGCCCTGTCGATCCTCCCCGGCTGGCACACCACCATCTTCCCGCCGTACTTCGTCGCCGGCGCCGTCTTCTCCGGCTTCGCGATGGTGATGACCCTGATGATTCCAGCCCGCCGCTACATGAAGCTCAAGCACGTGATCACGGCCCGGCACCTGGAGTCGATGGCGAAGGTGATGCTCCTCACCGGCCTGATCGTCTTCTACGGCTACCTGATGGAGCACTTCGCCGCCTGGTACAGCGGCAACCTCTACGAGGAGCACGTCTTCTTCTCCACGCGCCCGCGAGGACCGTACGCCTGGGCCTACTTCACCCAGATGTTCTGCAACGTGGTGGTCCCGCAGATGTTCTGGACCCGCTGGGCGCGTCGCAACGTCTGGACGCTCTGGATCGGGTCGGTGCTGGTGAACGTCGGGATGTGGTTCGAGCGCTTCAACATCGTCGTCACCTCGTTGCATCAGGACTTCATCCCCTCGAACTGGGCGATGTACTACCCGACCTGGGTGGATTTCTCGCTGCTCTTCGGCACCATCTGCTTCTTCGGCACCTTGTTCCTCGTCTTCCTCAAGTTCATCCCCGCGGTGGCGACGAGCGAGGTGAAGGAGCTGAACCACGAGCTGCACGAGGGCGGGGGGATGAGCGAGCTGGAAGGAGCGCGACCATGAGGCGCTTCATTCTCGGCGAGTTCACCGAGCCGGACGCCTGCGTCGAGGCAGTCCGCAGGCTGCGCGAGGAGGGCGTGGGCGGACTCGACGCGCACTCGCCATACCCGCTGCACGGCATGGACGATGCGCTCGCGCTGCCCCGCAGCAAGGTCCCGATCGTGGCGCTCACCGGAGGGGTGCTGGGCGCTCTCGGTGGGTACACGCTGCAGTGGTACCTGAACAGCAAGGCGTACCCGATCAACGTGGGGAGCCGCCCGCCGCACGGGTTCTGGACGAACATCCCGATCACCTTCGAATCGGGCGTGCTCATCGCGGTGCTCTCCATCTTCTTTGGTTCCATCTTCGGGTTCTTCGCGCTGCCGCGCACGTACCATCCGCTCTTCGAGTCGGAACGCTTCCGCACCGCCTCTCTCGACGCCTACTGGATCAGCGCGGAGACCAGCGACGAGGACGCCGTCCCCGAGCTGGAGAAGAAATTCCGCGAGGTGGGGGCGCACAAGGTGCACAGCGTGGTGGAGAGCGTATGAGGAAACTGCTCCTGCTCGCGGCCCTCTGCGCGGCGTGCGGCGACACCACCATCGTCGATCCGATGGAGCGGCAGCCGAAGTTCAAGCCGTTCGCCGCCAACCCTCAGTACGAGGACGGCCGCGCGATGCGGCAACCGCCGGAAGGAACGGTGCCCCGCGAAAGACAGACCTCGAGGCCGGAGATCACCACCGGCCGCGACCGCAGCGGAGAGATCGTCAAGGCCGTCCCCATCCCGATCACGCGCGAGCTGATGCTGCTCGGCCGGACGAAGTTCGAGATTCACTGCGCCGTCTGTCATGGGCTGGTCGGCGACGGAGTATCGCTGGTGGCCACCCAGATGTCGCTGCGACCCCCGCCGAACCTGCACAAGCTGCGCAATCCGGGCCCCGGCCATGTATTCCAGGTGGTGAGCGAGGGATACGGCCTGATGGCGTCCTATGCTCCCCAGCTCACGCCGCACGACCGCTGGGCTGTGGTCGCATATCTGCAGGCGCTGCGTCGCAGCCAGGCGGCGAAGCTGGCGGAAGCGCCGGCCGACATCCAACAGAAGCTGCGCGCGGAGGCCGGTCAATGAAGCCGCCGCGTCCACTTCCGGATACGAATCTGCCGCCGTACACGGGCGGCCGCAAAGAGATGATCGGCGCTGCCGCCGCCGGAGCGGCAGGTCTCGTGCTCACACTGATCGGCGCGATCTTCTCTCCGCAGCGCGCGTTGCTCGCCTATCTGATCGCCTGGGTCTACTGGCTGGGGCTCGCCATCGGGGCGATCACGATGGTGATGGGGCATCACGCGGCAGGCGCGCGCTGGAACGTGAGCATCCGCCGCTACAGCGAGACGTTCGGAGCCACCGTCCCGCTGTTCGCCGTGCTCTTCATCCCCCTGCTCCTCGGTGCACGCCACGTCTGGTTCTGGGTCTCGCCGCACGAGCCCCTCCCCAAGGAGATGCACGAGCTGCTCCAGCACAAGCGGCCCTATCTGAACCTGGGCTTCTTCACTTTGCGCGCAGTGCTCTATTTCGCCGTGTGGACGGCCTACGGCTGGCTGCTGCGCGCCTGGTCGTTGCGGCAGGACGAAACCGCGGATCCGGCGTTCACCGTTCGCGCCCGTTGGTGGTCGCCCCCTGGGCTGCTCATCTTCGCGATCACCTTCACCTTCGGCGCCTTCGACTGGCTGATGTCGCTGCAGCCCACCTGGTACTCGACGATCTTCGGCCTCTACATCTACATCGGCTCCTTCGTCGGCTCCGTGGCGCTGCTCTGCCTGGTCATCACCGGGGTGCGGTCCAGCGGATCGCCGCTCGGAGCCGTGATCACCGCCGACCAGCAGCACAACGCCGGCAAGCTGCTCTTCGCCTTCACGGTCTTCTGGGCCTACATGGCGTTCTCGCAGTACATGCTGATCTGGGCCGGGAACCTCCCCGAAGAGCTGCAGTGGATCGTGGTCCGCAGTCGCGGCGTCTGGCGGCCGGTAGCGATCCTCATCCTCGTCGGCCACTTCGTGGTCCCGTTCTTCCTCCTGCTCTCACGAGACCTGAAGCGCAGCGCGCCCGCGCTCGGCGGGATCGCTGCCTGGATGCTGGTCATCCACTACATCGATCTGTACTGGGTGGTGATGCCCGCGGCGGATGGATCGCGCCTCGGGCTCCACTGGACGCATCTGACGGCGTTCGTCGGCGTGGGCGGCCTCGCGGTCGCCGCCGGGCTGCTCCTCTTCCGCGCCGCCCGCCCGGTGCCCGTCGGCGATCCGTTCCTGCAGGACTCACTCAGGTACGTGCAGCCATGAGCCACGAGCCTTCCCACTCCACGGCGCACCTGTCTCCGCCGCCGGCGCAGGCCGAAGAAGGGATCCGCTGGTCCGGCGTCATCGGCACGGGAGTCGCTTCCATCCTGATCTTCGCGATCGCGACGTTCGTCGTCTACCGCTACCTGGACCAGCGCGAGAAGGTCCTGCAGCCCGTCGGACCGCTGCCGATCCCCGCGCAGATGGGCCAGGCGGAGATCGGCATCGTCGACCAGGTCCCCTTCGACGTCACCCGCGCGGCGCAGGCGTACCGCAAGGACGAGATCGAGCGCCTGTCGAGCTGGGGTTGGATCGATCGCAAGCAGGGGACCGTGCACATGCCGATCGATCGGGCCATGGACCTGGTGGTGCAAGAGCAGAAGGAGCCGAAGAAATGATCGCCGCGCTGGTGCTCCTCGCGCAGGTCGCCACGGCGCCGGACGCGCCGGTGGACGTGGTCGAGCATCTCGGCGAGCGGGTGGCGGACGCCTCCTTCATGGACAGCGAGTCGAATCGCGTCCAGCTGCGCGATCTGACGGCCCGCGGCAAGCCGGTAGTGCTCACGCTCATCTACTTCGACTGTCCGATGCTCTGCAGCCTGGTCCAGAAGGGCGTGATCAAGGCGATCAACGAGAGCGGACTGCGGCTCGGCGAGGATTACTACGGCCTCACCGTCAGCTTCTCGCCCAGGGACCACATCCCGGAGGCCCGTCTGCGCCAGGGCGGATATCTACAGACGCTGCGCAACGCCGGGAAGGCCTATCCGGCGCATTGGCCATTTCTCACCGGCGGTGACACGGCGATCCGCGCGCTCGCGGACTCGCTCGGTTTTCGCTACCGGTACGACAAGGAGTCGGAGCAGTACGAGCACCCCGCGGTGAGCATGATCCTGGGCCCGGACGGCAGGATCTCCCGCTACCTGTACGGCGTGGAGTTTTCCCCGCGCGAGCTGCGGCTGGCCGTCGTCGAAGCCTCGCAGGGCAAGGTGGGGACGACGCTGGACCGCGTGATCCTGCGCTGCTTCAAGTACGACCCCGCCTCGCGCAAGTACCACTTCTACGTAATGGGGGCGCTGCGCCTCGGATCCGGCGCCTTCGCGGTGGCGCTGGCTGCGCTCCTCGGCGCGCTCTGGTGGCGCGAGATCCACCGGCAAACGCGCTCGCGCACCCCCTCCAAAGGCAGGCCGGCATGAACGAGGTCCTGCGCCGGCTGCTCTTCCTGCCCGATCAGGCGTCCACGTTCGCGCGCGACGTCGACCGGCTGCACTACTTCGTCATCATCACCACCTTCATCATGTCCACGGCGGTGGGCCTGACGGCCATCTTCTTCTTCGTGCGCTTCCGCCGCCGCTCGGAGACGCAGACCACTCCGCACATCGAGCCGAAGCTGTGGATGGAGGCGCTCTTCGTCGGCACTCCGCTCTTCTTCTTCCTCCTCTGGTTCTTCCTCGGCTTCCGCGAGTTCGTCCGGCAGCAGACGCCGCCCAGCGATTCGATGGACGTGTACGTGGCGGGGAAGAAATGGATGTGGCAGTTCGCCTACCCGGACGGGCCGAACGCGATCAACGTCCTGCGCGTTCCCGCGGGGCGCAACGTCCGGCTGCTGATGACCTCGCGCGACGTCATCCATTCGTTCTACGTTCCAGAGTTCCGCATCAAGCAGGACGTTTTGCCCGGCCGGTACACGCAGACCTGGTTCAACGCCACCACGCCCGGCCGCTATCAGATCCTCTGCGCGGAGTACTGCGGCGCCGGCCACTCGATCATGCGCGGCGAGGTGACCGTGCTCAAGCCGCAGGAGTACGAGGACTGGCTGGCCTTCCAGCACCGCGGCGTGGTCGCGACCCAGGACGGCCAGCCGACCGCGCTCGATTTCGCCCCGCCGCTCGGGAACATGGTCGATCAGGGCCGGCGCATCGCGGCCGAGCAGGGCTGCCTGAAGTGCCATACCACCGACGGCACGCGGCACATCGGGCCCACCTGGCTGGACCTGTACCACCGCCGCGAGAAGCTGAAGGACGGAAGCACTGTCGAGGCGGACGAGGCCTATCTCACCGAGTCGATGATGGACCCCGCGCTCAAGGTCGTCG
>Ga0209804_1003015_pt1 | contig 9956 bp, 7 predicted proteins | sample GraSoiAngelo_139_FD_185896 | JGI IMG/M metagenome (GOLD analysis project Ga0209804, IMG submission 185896) | Grasslands soil microbial communities from the Angelo Coastal Reserve, California, USA - 14_0929_12_20cm (SPAdes) (version 2) | ecosystem: Environmental > Terrestrial > Soil > Grasslands ... | reverse complement strand
CACTTCGGCTCCGTCTGATCGGCGCACAAAAAAATGTGGCGGCGATACCTCTCCAATCCGAGTGATGAAGCCGCTTGCTGCAGGATTGAATCGTTCATACGGGCCAGGCGAGCGTAGCGGGAAAGGACAGATTGACTCCAGCCGAATCTCCCGCCGGTCGTGTCCGGGTCGCAAACTTTGAATTGCAGCAGGGGGTCTCCTTCCAGTTGTGTTCGGCCTGAAAAACGCTGAGGGCGTTTCTCCCTCTCTCCCCGCGAGGAACGAGCGGGGAGAGCTGGAGAGAGGGGAAACTGACGAAAAACGGCCTCCTCTCCCCGGCCCTCTCCTCCTTTTTTGGGGAGGAGAGGGAGAAGGGAAGCGCTGCTGCGCTCCAAACCAACTGCTTGCCGAACAGTATTGGTCTGTGACAGCCGCTGCAACAAAATCGGGTCGCTGCACTCCTGCCTGCGTCGGTTGGGCCGGGCGAAAAGCACTCTTGCTTCAAGTCGTTTGAAGGCCTTAAGTGTCCGTCAATGTCTGACCGATGAACCAATATGCCCGGCGTCTTTTATCAACCCGTAAACCGGAGACGGTTTCTGTTCACGACAGCCAGAGCGCTGGCGGGCGTCGCGTTGATTCGAGAAGCGGGCCTGGTTGGCGACGACGCTTCAACCGATGGAAAGCCCGTCCACTTCGCGCTGCTCTCGGACACCCACGTTCCATCGGAGGCGAAAAACGAGTATCGCGGCTTCTTTCCGTGGCAGAATCTGAAGAGCATTGTTCCGCAAGTGGTCGAGACCCGCCCGGAGGGTGTGATTATCGATGGTGATGCCGCAAGGCTGACGGGTGAAGTGGCGGACTATGAAGCGTTGAAGCAGTTGCTCGCGCCGTTGGCCGGGAAGGCGCCCGTTTACATCGGGTTGGGCAACCACGATGACCGCGATCATTTCTTCAAAGTTTTCGACCACCCCTCGGGCACGCGTCAAAAGATTGCCGGCAAACACGTGCTCGTCATCGAGCGTTCAGCGCTTCGCTTCATCATCCTCGACTCGCTGCTTTACACGAACAAAGCCGCCGGACTGCTGGGCAAATCGCAGAGAGAATGGCTCGCCCGCTTTCTGGAAAGTTCCGACGGGCGGCCGACGGTGCTTTTTGTTCATCATACGCTCGGCGACGGGGACGGAGAACTCCTCGACGTCCAACGTCTTTTCGAGCTGGTCCGGCCGCAGAGGAAGGTGAAAGCAATCTTTTACGGGCACTCGCACAAATACGCCTTCAGCCAGGAGGAGGGGATTCACCTGATCAATATCCCGGCGGTCGGCTACAACTTCAGCGACCAGGAACCCGTCGGCTGGCTGGACGCGGTATTCTCGTCGAGTGGAGTTGAGCTGAAGTTGCATGCATTCGCCGGTAACCGGGAAGCAGACGGCAAATCCAAATCGCTTACCTGGCGGTCCTAGTCCCGGGCTCCACGTCCGAGTAATCGCGCAAGCGTGTTGAACGTCGAAACTTCGCTCCCGGCCCCGTCGGCATTACCAGCCTGGTTTTTCGGGGAAGCCGTCGCTTGTCACGCGGGTCCGCGCCAGCGATGGATCTACTCAGCGCGCCGTGATCCGCCTCGGCGGAACCAATCCAGGACGTGGTGCATCGCGTCGGCCTTCTGATTGATCTTGTCCAGGCACTCGTGCACCAGCGGAAAGGGCGGCACCCCTTTGACGATGTCTTCGATCTGCGCGTTGACCGCGTCGGACCAGCGCTTGACCAAAAATAAAATGCTCATCCTGTGTCCCACCGTCGGATTGGCCACGAAGACGCACCAGAGCACCAGAAAAACTCGTTCTGAAGGAAAAGCTGGCGACAATAGTTTCGCCCGATGGGTAGAGGTGAATGGCGGCAACCGACCGAATCAAACGATTGTCTTCGTCTCCCGTGTGCCTATTTGCGGCCCATCTCAATCTCAGGTTTTGGGATAAATTCTGTGTTTGAAGTGACCGGACTAAAGAAGCCATAATGGAATCCGAACCAATTTCCCGTGGAACCAGAACAAGACTGCCAACTCAACTGCGCAGTGAAAGCGTTGGACACGCGTGGAACAGCGGGCGCGCAGGTCAGGATGACAACAGAGTTCCTGAGGAGGTGCCCATGCACACGGTCGCGATAGTTGAGGATAACGCCGATTTGCGGGAACTGTTAGCCAGACAGCTCCAACGCTGCCACGCACTCACCTGCTGTGGAGCCTACGCTGATGCCGAACAGGCGCTCCGCGAAATTCCCCGGCGCAAACCGGCCATTGTTCTGATGGACATCAAATTGCCGGGCATGGACGGCATCGCATGCACCCGCCAATTGCGCAAAGCGCTTCCGAACCTCAACATCGTCATGCTCACCGAGCACGGAGACAGCGATCTGATTTTTGAAGCGCTCAAAGCCGGGGCCAATGGGTACCTGCTGCGCAAACACACCACGTCCGACCAGATTGAGCAAGCGCTGGCTGAGGTCATGGCCGGCGGTTCGCCGATGACCCCCCACATTGCGCGCAAAGTAGTGAATTATTTTCAGCAATTAGGCAACGCTCCCGGTTTGGAGAAACTTACCAGCCGCGAGAAACAGGTGCTGGCATGCCTCGTCGAAGGCTGGCTTTACAAAGAAATCGCCCATCGGCTAAGCATCAGTCTGGACACCACCCGCAAACATTTGTGCAATATTTACCGCAAACTTCAAGTCAGTTCGCGCACGGAAGCGGTCGTGAAATATCTCCGCCTGAAAGCATGAATGTGCCAATGCCGAATGATTGACTCCGGTGGGGAGCGCGGGCACCGACCGGCGGCTCGCCGTCCAGCTCGTTTTCTTCAACTCCGCAGCTTCAAACAGTTGTCTCGATCAATTCCACCGAGCCATCGGCGGGACGACGCCGGACGTGGCCGCGACGGCAGCGCCCCCACCGACCCTCAACTTCCTCTGGCCCCCCCCCAAAGATGTAATAGTGCCCGGTCCTCACCCCGGTTACGGTCCTTATCCGACACCAATGCTACCAGTATGGGCGTCGGCATCTGGCAACTGGTCGCCACGGCGTCGGATGGCAGCGAGCATCAGGGCTGGACACAGCTAAAGTCGAGCCGCAGTTCCGAAAGAAAGCACCTAAATCAAACCAAACCAAACATAGGCAGTCACAAATGAAATTTAGCAGATTCCTTTATCAAAAGTTAACCACTCTCTCCGTGCTCGTCGGCGTCTTCTTGGCTTCGACGACTATGTCAAGCCACGCCCAAGGCCTGCCGCCTGGGCAGGACAAGTCGGGCGGCCCTCGCTACCGGCCGGGCGAGCTGTTGATCCAGTTTAAGAAGGACATCACGGACGCTCAATTGGCAGATCTTTTTCAAAGAGGAGGGCTGCGCTTGCGCAAACACATTCAAACCGCCGCCATGAAAGGGAATGGCCAACTTGGGATCACGCTCACGGACACACCTTTGCCTGTGGAAGAAACCATTCAAATGCTTCGGAATCATCCGGCGATCGAGTTTGTGCAGCCCAACTGGGTTTACACGCATCAGGCCGTATCGGATGATCCCTTCTACACCGATGGTTCTCTCTGGGGCATGTATGGGGATGCCACCTCTCCCGCTAATCAATATGGCAGTCAAGCGGGCGAACCGTGGGCCGCTGGATACACAGGTTCGCGGGACGTTTACATTGGCGTCATTGACGAGGGTATCCAATTTGCTCACCCCGATCTGGAAGCGAATATCTGGACCAATCCAGGTGAAATTCCCGGGAACGGGATTGATGACGACGGCAACGGTTACGTGGATGATGTCCATGGCTGGAATGCTCTCAATGATAACGGGGACATCTACGATCCTGCAAATGACGATCATGGCACTCACGTGGCCGGAACGATCGGCGCCGTAGGCCAAAATGGGCTGGGGGTGGCCGGCGTCAACTGGAATGTGACTATCATCTCCGGAAAATTTCTTGGGCCCAATGGCGGGACCACTGCCGACGCAATTCAAGCCATCGATTATATGACCGACCTGAAAATTAAGAAGGGCGTGAATATCGTCGCGCTCAACGCCTCGTGGGGTGGCGGTGGTTTTGACCCGGCGTTGCTCGACGCCATTGCCCGCGCGGCGCAACAGCAGATTCTGTTCGTCGCGGCCGCCGGCAACGGTAACTATTTTGGAGTCGGGTATAACACGGATAATTCCCCTTTTTATCCGTCTTGCTACAACACAACGACCGCGGCTGGTTACGATTCAGTTATTTCCGTGGCTGCCATCGACAAAAACGGGGCGAAAGCCGGTTTTTCGAACTATGGCGCTAATACGGTGGACTTAGGCGCCCCAGGTGTGGCCGTTTGGTCCACGGTGCCAATTGGCAGCTACGCTTCCTATAGTGGCACCTCCATGGCAACCCCGCATGTCACCGGCGCTATTGCGCTCTATGCCTCAAGCCACCCGGCAGCCAGCGCCCTTGACATCAAAAATGCCATTCTCGATTCAGCTCGCGCCACTCCAACTTCCTCTCTGTCGGGCAAGACCGTCACGGGCGGGCGCTTAAACCTCAGCAACATCATCGCGCCTCCTCCGCCTGCGCCACTGGCGCCCGGCGGTTTAACTGCAACGGCCAGCTCCAGCAGCCAGATCGATCTCGCCTGGACAGACAATTCCGACAATGAAACCGGCTTCAAAATCGAACGTTCCAACGATGGCAGCAACTTTATCCAAATCGCTACCGTCGGAGCGAACATCTTGAGCTATTCGAACACCGGCCTTTCTTCCAGCACCGCCTACTACTATCGGGTGCGCGCTTACAACGCGGGTGGTAATTCCGAGTTCTCGAATACGGCGAGCGTAACGACCTTCACTCCTCCTTCACCGCCGCCAGCGCCGAATGGTTTGACGGCCGCCGCCGTTTCTGCCTCCCAAATCAACCTCACCTGGACAGACAACTCCAATAACGAGGATGGATTCCGCATCGAACGCAAGAAAGGCAGCGGCGGCATATGGTCGCAGATTACTACCGTTGGCGCGGGGGTCACTGCCTATTCCAACACCGGTCTCTCCCGTCGCGCGACTTATTATTATCGGGTCCGTGCTTACAATTCAGGCGGCAACTCCAATTACTCCAACCAGGCCAGTGCTAAGACGCTGTAAACCTCGCCAACGCCATTTCCATGCTGGGAAAGGACCGCTTCGATCCGTGGGTTCTGCTGGGCGATTTGAACGACGCTAGCCCGAAAGACACTCAGCAGACCAGCCGCCAATTTCACCAACTCGGCTTCTCCGGCAGACAAGCGTCGAATGCTTTAACGAGACTCGCTTCGTATTCGCCGGCGTACGTGCCGCCGAAGAAACGGTCGAGCCCTTCCTTGTACAGCCGTTCCCACGACACTTCTTCGTTGGCGGGGTTGATCGGGAAGAACAGCGCCCCGTTAGACCTGGCCGCTTTGAAATCGCCGGGCGCGTCGCCGATCATCAGAATTTTTTCCGGTGCATATTTGCCGACCGCGGCGAATTTCAAATGCTCGGTCTTGGTACCCATTTCCTGGCCCGCGATCATCTTCACGAATTCGTCGATGCCATGCTCGGCCCACTCGCGCTTGAGCGCTTCGGCGGGCGTCTGCGAAATGCACATGGCATCGGCCTTCTGATTGATCTTGTCCAGACACTCGCGCACCAGCGGAAACGGCGGCACCCCTTTGACGATGTCTTCGATTTGCGCGTTGACGGCGTCGGACCAGCGCTTGACCTGTTCCAGCCCTCGGTTGCCGTTCTTTACCTCAGCGTTGAGTGTGGCGTTCCCAAGCTTCGTTTCGCGCGCGATCCACTCGTCCAGGGCCTTCGTGTCGGGCACCTTCACGCCGCGAGTTTTCACCTGTGGACGTTCCCGCAAGAGGTTGAGCGCGCGGACGAGGGCGGGGAAGCGGTTTGCTCCACGAGTCTTCGAGTAAAGATTGACAAACTCCCACACCTCGCGCGCGTATTTGCTGACGGCCTGCAGCTCGAAATGTTTGATGAACATCGGCGTGAAACACTCCTTGTGCTTGATCTCCATGCTGTCGAAAATGCAGCCGTCGGAGTCGATCCCAATAAAGAACTCCCTCGTCGGTTTGAAATCGCGCAAAATCTGGGCCGGGTCGCTCATACGATTCAGGCGCAAAGTAGGCGGCCTGACCCGTGCCGAGTCAAACACCTTTTCCGGTACCTAAATCCGGCTGCAACGCCGGGCCGGACGCGCGAAGGTGTCAATTCCGGCGAGCCTCAAGCGGGGTGGCCGGCAGGTTTGAAAAGCTCGTGGGCTTGGCCCGACAAATCCAGGATCGTGACAGCTCGTGCAGTTCTTTCATGAGCATTCGCTGGAGCGCTAGAGAAGCCCGGATGTCCTGCCGCAAGATCCTGGCCTCCTCGATCACGTCGTTGCATTGTTCAATGACTGGATCTCTGGTCTCTGGTCTGGCGCGTTTCACGCCAAACTTTCTTATCCCCTCCTTGGGGCAACAATGGGATAAAACCCTACCTTCAAATCAGTACTCTGATTGCCTCACCTGGCATCCAATGTCCCTCGGTCGCTTTCCACCCAGCAGGTGGCGCGGTGGACCAGTTCGGCGGCCGATTTGACCGCAAGCTTTTCCTTGATGCGGGTCCGGTGGGTCTCGATCGTTTTAACGCTGCGGCCCAATCGATCGGCAATCTTCCGCGTGCTGACGCCCTGGCCGATGAGTTGAAAGATCTCCAGCTCCCGGTCGCTCAAGCGCGCGACGGAGTGAGTCACGGCTTTCGTGGACCGACTGAAAAAGGCCTGCAGGCACGTGGACGAGGCGCTTTCGCTGATGAAATAATCCCCTCTGAGGACGGTGCGGATGGCGACCAGGAGCCGTTCCGGCGGCTCCTGCTTCATGACGTAGCCGTGCGCCCCGGCGCGCAGCGCGCGCTCCGCAAAAACGGACTCGTCGTGCATGCTGAAGACGACCACGCGCAGGTCCGGGTGCAGGGTCCTGAGGTCCTTGACGAGCTCCAGCCCATGACCCTTGGGCAGCGAGAGGTCCAGAATGACGATGTCCGGTTGGAGACTGGCCACGGCGCGGAGGGCTTCACGGGCGTTTTGCGCCTCGCCACAGACGACGAGATCGCGCTCCCGGTTGATGCGCTCGGCCAGTCCTTCACGCACGACGGGATGATCGTCCACCAAAAGCACTTTCTGTTTCCCGGATCGGGCGCGGGCAATTTTATGCTTTTTCATTTCCGCTCACAAGGCGTTCGGTCTTCGTCAATGGTACGGAACAACGCACGAGCATGCCGCCCGGGAGAAGCGGCCGGACTTCCAACACCGCGCCCATGGCTTCGCTGCGAGACTTCATGATCTGCAGGCCGAGACCTGGCTCACCCTGGCGGCGTACGGGCAGGATTCGCCCATCGTTCTGAACCTGGAGGTCGAGGGTGCCGTTGTTCGCGGTAAGCGCCAGCGTGATCTGCCGGGCCCGCCCGTGTCGAAGGGCGTTGTTCACGGCCTCCTGGGCGATCCGGAACAGGTGTGTGGCCACGACGTTGTCAGCGATGAACACCTGCTTCGGGCAGTCAAATCGGCAGCCTACGCGGTGGAGTTGGGCCACGCTGTCAGCCAGTTGACCCAGGGCCGTCATCAGACCGTCGGGAATGATCGCGACCGGGTGAAGACCGCGGGCCAGTTGGCGGACCTGGGATTTGGCCTGCTCGAGCAGTTGCGCCAGACGCTCCGAGTCGTCGGCTTCGGGCAGAGATTTCTGGGCCAGCTTTTCATGGAGCACATTGTTCAGATACCGCAGGCCGGTGAGTTGCTGGCCCAACCCGTCATGGAGGTCCTGGCCGATGCGCCGCTGCATGTGTTCGCTGACTTCCAGGAGCTGGCGTTCCAGTCGCTTGCGTTGGGTGATCTGCCGTTCCAGTTCGACGTTGGCCGCTCTGAGTTCGGCGGTGCGTTCCCGGACACGCTCTTCCAGGGACTGGCTGGCTTTGCGGAGCAGTTCCTCGGCTTGTTTACGCTCGGTGACGTCGATGCCGATCCCCGTGAGGCGAACTGGCCGGCCGTCCTCGTCGCGGAGCACACGGCCCAGCAGACTCAGCCAGCGGGCTCCCTTGAGGGGATGGAGAACCCGGAACTCAGCGCGGAAATTTGAACGTCGTCGCCAGACCATTCGCAGAATTCGTTGGGCGGCGGCCCGGTCGTCCGGATGCAAGGAGGCGAGGAGCGTTTCGTAACTGGCGAGGCTGTGGCGGTTCTCCAGGCCAAGCAGATCACTGAATCCGTCCGACCAGTTGGCGGTCCCGGTGGCCAGGTCCAGGTCCAGGGCGCCGGCGCGGGCGGCGCGCAGGGCCAGGTGCAGTCGTTCCTCGCTTCGGCGCAGGGAGTCCTCCATCTGTTTGCGTCCGGTAAGGTCAGTGAGCGCAGTTTGATAGAGCGTTGAACCGGGCCAGAGTGAGTAAGGAAGCGGACTGCTGACCAGTTGTACCGGCACCTCGGCGCCGCTGGGCTGGCGCAGGCTGAGTTCAGTAACCACTTTGGCGTCACTTCCGCGGCAGCGTCGAAGGTGTTCGAGAAAGCGGGTTACATCGACCTTGGCCACGCAAACGCTGAAAGGAGACTTCAGGAGCGCTGCGCGGCTGCGGCCCAGCATGGAGGCAGCGGTAAGGTTGAGCTGGATGATTTGCCCGACCAGGCTGAGGCTCACGTAGCCGACCGGGGCGAAGTCGTAGAGATGGGCGTAGCGATCACGCGAGACTTCCAGTTCGAACTGCGCCGCGTGCAAGGTATCCAAACGGTCGCGCAGGGTCCGGGGCGGGCGCGGCACTTTTTTCGTGACGCCGGACTTTCCGACAGTACGAAGCGAGGCCAAAGGCCGGCGCGCATCCCATCCTTGCCTTGACTGAAAGCGGGAAGGGCGCCGCCGGGTCGTTCGACATTTTCCGTTTCCGTTCATCATGTTGCAGGCGTCGGTGCCGGGCGGGCCTCTGGCGCGAAGGTGATGTCTTCCAGGGCCAGAAGAACCAGGCGCTCGCCTTTTCTTTCAAGGCGGCAGGCGTTGACCAGCCAGGTGCGGCGGCCGAGTCTGGGAAACGCACGTTCGATTTTAAAGTTTTCGAAGCGCCTGTTTTTAGGGAGAACCTCCTCCAGCAGCTCGCGCAACTCGGGGATGTCCCATTGGCCGTTGGCCAGTTCGTAAATCGGGATGTTCTCGATCTTTTTGCGGGTGAGTTTGAACGTCTCGTAAAAGGAGCGGCTGGCCTCGCGCACCCGCAGCTCGGCGTCGAGCACCAGGAGCGGCTCGCGGACCGTCTCCAGGATGGCCTCGTTGTACTGCGAAGCCAGTTCGAGCCGCGCGATGCGGCGCTGTTCCTCGTCTATGTCCACCAGCGTGATGACCGCGCCGTCGATCTTGTTCTCGCCGGTGCGGTAGGGGCGGATGCGGAGGGAATACCAGCGACCCTGGTTGTCCTGCACCTTGGACTCGCGAGTGGTGAGAGTGTCGATGACTTCGCGGATCAGGTTGTCAAGGTTGTCAATGCTGAGGTTTGCCCTGAAATCGCTCAGGCGTCGGCCAATGTCCGAGGGGAGGAGATTGAAGAGCTTTTCGGCCATTGGGGTGGCCCGACGCACGGCCAGCGTGTTGTCCACCATGGCGATCGGGATATTGATGCTGCTGAGGAGGTTGGTGAGATCGTTGTTGATCTGAGCCATTTCCAGGTTGCGATTGCTCAATTCCTCGTTGAGCGTTGTGAGTTCCTCGTTGGTGGATTGAAGCTCTTCTTTGGCGGTCTCAAGCTCCTCGTTCGTGCTTTGGAGTTCCTCGTTGCTCGACTCGATCTCCTCGTTGGCGGATTTGAGCTCTTCGTTGGTCGCTTCCTGCTCCTCGATGATCGCCTGGAGCGATTCCTTGGTGGCGTCCAGTTCGGCGCGCAACCGGACCACTCCCGGATCGTGGCGGACAGCTCCGGTTCGGCCGG
>Ga0209804_1003013_pt1 | contig 9957 bp, 9 predicted proteins | sample GraSoiAngelo_139_FD_185896 | JGI IMG/M metagenome (GOLD analysis project Ga0209804, IMG submission 185896) | Grasslands soil microbial communities from the Angelo Coastal Reserve, California, USA - 14_0929_12_20cm (SPAdes) (version 2) | ecosystem: Environmental > Terrestrial > Soil > Grasslands ... | reverse complement strand
CGACGCCCGGAGGATCTTCTCCTTGATCACGTTTGTGACATGCGGGATGACCTGAACAGTGGCGCCGAGGTAGTCGCCGCGGCGCTCGCGGGCGATGACCTCCTGGTAGATCTTCCCCGTCGTCACGTTGGATGCGACGGTCAGGTTCTCGTCGACGAAGCGCTCGTAGTGCCCGAGATCGAGGTCGGTTTCCGCGCCGTCGTCGGTGACGAACACCTCCCCATGCTGGTAGGGGCTCATCGTCCCCGGGTCGACGTTGAGGTACGGGTCGAGCTTCTGGAGGGAGACGGTCAGGTGGCGGGCCTTCAGGATGTTCCCGATCGACGCCGCGGTGATCCCCTTGCCGAGCGAGGAGACGACACCCCCGGTCACGAAAACGTACTTCGACATAGACGACCTCCAGGGCGGTTTTTCAAATGTTACCGGAGAAGGCCGTCAGTTAAACCTTTGGCTCGACCTTGGGTTCCAGGACGATGACTTTGGTCTCGTATTCGGCCACTGACGACTTCTGGACCGACAGCTTGGGCTGCGGCTCCGAGGCCGTGACGCCCATCTCCTTGAGGAACCGGTCGATGGGATCGAGCTCCAGCTTGAGCCCCGGGATCGCGTAGTGCATCGGCACCACGTACCGCGGCTCGAGCTGGCGGACCACCTCGGCCGCCTGGGCGGCGTTGATCGCCGTGCGACCACCGACCGGAACGAGCAGCACGTCCGGTGACGCGATGGCCTCGGCCTCTGCGTCTTCGAGCTTGTGCCCGAGGTCGCCGAGGTGGCAGACGCGTACGTCGTCGATCTCGATGAGGTAGACGGTGTTGCGCCCGTGCTTGGCGCCTTTGTCCTCGTCATGAAAGGTCGGGACGCCGATCACGCTCACGCCGGCGACCTCATACTCGCCCGGCCCGCGGATCTCGTAAGCGCCGTCGCGCACCACCTGGGTGTAGTTGTGGTTCTCGTGCTCGTGGCTGACGGTGACGACCTCCGCGTCCATCCGGGAGAGCTTCAGCCCGATCGCCGGCGGGTAAGGGTCGGTGACCACTGCCGCGCCACGCCCGCGCAGCCGGAAGCAGCCGTGCCCGAGCCATGTCACATCCAATGCTTTCTTCCTTTACATCCTTTCCGGCGCGCTGACCCCCATCAGGTCCAGCGCAGTCTTCAAAGTGTGACGCGCGGCCCGGGATAGCTCCAGCCGCGCCCTTGTTAACTCCGGATCTTGCACCACCACGCGGTGCTCGCTCTGCGCGTTGCCCGCGTGGTAGAAGCGGTGGACTGCGGTCGCCAGGTCGTGCACGTAATAAGGAATGCGATGCGGCTCGAGCAAGGCGGTCGCGTCCTCGACCACGTCAGGCCAGAACGCCAGCTGCCGCGCCACGTCCAGCTCCCACGGGTGGACGAGCAGCCCAACGTTGGCTGTCTGGGGCAACTTGGGATGCTGGGCGCCGGCCGCCACCTCGACGTTCGACAGCCGCGCGTGCGCGTACTGCGCGTAATACACCGGGTTCTCGCTGCCCTGGGTGACCGCGAGCTCAAGGTCGAACTCGATCGTCGTGTCCGGTGACCGAAGGAGATAGAAGTAGCGAACGGCGTCCGAACCGACCCGGTCGACCAGATCATCGAGCGTGACGAAGCGCCCGGCGCGCTTCGACATTTTGCCTTCCTTCAGGTTGACCATCTGGTGCAGGATGATCACCAGCCTCGCGTCAAAACCGAGCGCCTCGGCCGCGGACTTCATACGCGGCACGTAGCCGTGGTGGTCGGCAGCCCACACCTCGACCACGCGGTTGTAGTCGCGCTGCTCGAAGCGGCTCAGCAGATATCCCAGGTCCGACGCGAAATACGTCGGCTGTCCGTTCGCGCGGATGACGACGCGGTCTTCTTCTTCGTCGCTCGCGTCGCCAAACCACAGCGCGCCGTCGCGCTCTTTGAGATGCCCCGACGCGCGCAACCTCTTGATCGCTTCTTGCGGGAGGCCTGACTCCCACAGTCGGTTCTCGTAGTACCACTCGTCGTAGCGGACGTTCACGCGAGCGACGGTCGCCCTGATCCGCTCGACCATCTTGTTGATGGCGTACATCCGAAGCTTCGGCTCTGCCTCGTCCTCCGGAAGGTCGGCGATGCCCGGCAGGTCGTGCCGAGCCATCTCCGCCAGCTCGACGACATAGTCGCCCGTGTAGCCGCCTTCAGGCGGCTCGAAACCATGGAGCCGCGCGAAGACCGACGCGCCGAAGCGCCGCGTCTGCGTGTTGTCGGAGTTCACGTAGTACTCGCGCTGCACGGCGTGGCCGGTGAACTCGAGCAGCCTGCAGATGGAGTCGCCCAGCGTGACGCCGCGTCCGTGGCCGATGTGGAGGGGGCCGGTCGGGTTGACGCTCCCGAATTCCACCTGGAGCCGCTCGCCGTGCCCGATGTCGCGCGCGCCGTAGCCCGGCCGGATGCGGCCGACCAGGCTGCGGAGCCAGTCGTCGGCGAGACGGAAGTTCACGTAGCCCCCCGAAGCCTCGGCCGTCGCCGCACTCTCGGCGACCTCGATCGTCTCGGCCAGCCGTGCCGCGATCACCTTCGGGTCCTGGCGCATGACGCGCGCGAGCTTCAGGCCCGCGGACGTGGCGTAATCGCCGTGCTCAGCAACTTTCGCGCGCCCGAGCTCGAGGTCCGGCACCTCGCCGTCGACCCCCAGCTTGCGCACGGCCTCCAGGAGGGCATCGTTGATGCTGTCACGGACTCCGCCTGACAGGACCGACGTCATGCGCAGGTTGGGTGCTGGCTGGTCAGCGTCAGCTCGGCCTGGGTCGAAACGCCGTCCCGCGAGTAGGTGACCGTGACGCGCTGGTTGGCGTGAAAGCGCGAACGCAGAAGAAGAGACAGCGGGTGGGCGGCGTCGAGCTTCACGTCGTCGAGCTGGGTGATCACGTCTCCCACCTTCAGTCCGCCGGTTGCCGCAGGACCACCCTTGTCGAGCGCCACGAGCCGGCTTCCCTCGGGCACGCCGCTGAGCACCGCGCTGTCCGACGTCACATCAGCGGTGGTCGCGCCGAGCGACGAGACGACGACCTGTCCGGTCTGGAGGATCTGCTGGACGTCGTCCTGAATGTCCGCCACGTTGAGGCCCACCCCGGAAACCGCAGACGTCGACTCCATTGAGACACCGACGACCTGGCTGCCCACGTTCACCAGGGGTCCGCCCGACGTTCCACCGTCGATCACGGCGTTGGTCTGGATGGTGTCGCTGAGCTGCAATGTGCGCCCCAGGTTGACCGGATCCCGGACCGAGCTGACCCTGTGCATGGCGCTCACGTAGCCGGGCGTGACCGCCCCGCCCTCCACGGGTCCGCCCACGGCCACGATCCGCTGGCCTTGGACCAGGGCGTTGGGGTCGGCAAACCCGAGGGTCGGCAGGCCGCCGACCTTGTCGATCTTGATCACGGCCACGCCCGTCTGGCAGTCGTAGTCGACGAGCCTGGCGTCATGCGCCTTGGAGTCGCCGGGGATGAGCACCGTCAGGCCGCTCGCGCCGGCGATCACGTTGATGTTGGTCACGATGTAGCCGTCGCTGGTCGCCAGGTAGCCAGAACCCCGGACAAGGCTGGGTTGGTGCTGGGTGACGATGCTGACGACCGCCGGCCGGGCCTTCGTCGCCGCGGCGATGATGGCCGAGTCCTCGGTGATGGTCACGCCGTTGCGCAGGTTCACCTGCTGCGTGTTGGTGCGTGATTGCACCCGGAGGATGGCCAGGGTGACGCCGGCGGCGACCAGGGCGGTCACGAGGAGCCCGGCCGTCACGGCCAGGATGGGTCGCATGAGCTGATAGTAGGTTGGCCTGGGCCCCTAGCTGTTGACCGACGGGTCGACGGGGTACCAGGTCATGACGAGCTGACGGTTGGGCTCGAAACCAGCCGCGCTGTAGAGCTTGACCGCGGCTGAGTTGTCGGGTCGCGTCCAGACATAGGCGAGGGTGACGCGGCGCTCCGCAAATAGCCTCGTCGCTTGCCGGACCAGCATCTCGCCGATGCCCTGGCCCCGGTGGCCCTCCGCCACGTACAGCTCGGCCACCTCGCCCTCGAGGCCCGTTCCCGGGTCGTAGAGGACGATCCAGCAGAAGCCGACGATCTGGCCGACCTCGTCCCGGACGGCGTAGATGACGTTCTCGCCACGGAAGGCGGACGGGATCTGCGTGAGGTGGCGCTCGATCTCTTCACGGGGGAGCTGCGGGTGGTCGGCGTAGTGGACCTGCTCGGAGAGGTGAAGCTCGACGAGAAGAGGCTTCACCAGGACATAATCGCCGGTCGCCAAACGTTCAACGTCGAGAGTTCGCATCCCCAGTCGATGTTAGCCTAGGGCCGCGCGACATCACCAAAAATCGTCGCCCAAATCATCGGAATCGCCGACGTAGCTCAGCTGGCAGAGCAGCCGCCTCGTAAGTGGCAGGTCGTGAGTTCAAATCTCACCGTCGGCTCCAAGCAACCCGGGTGCGTTACGCACGTTTGTCGCCAAACGCACGTATCGGAGCCAGTCGATACGCATCTTTGGCGCCAAAAGAGCCTATCGGCCAGAGGAGCGAGCCGAGCAGCAGCGCCTCTGCGACCAGGATCGGTATCGCCAACACGACGAGCGCCAGCTCGAGCAGTACATAGCCTGCAACCAAGATCGCCACCTGGACGGCCGTGGCGCCAGACCGGACCAGCAGCCACCCGGCGACGAACAACATCAGGAAATCCTGGAATCCGAGATAGGGCGTGAACAGCAGCGAACCGGCGATCCCGGCGGCGAGCACGCGCTCCAGGCTGTGGCGCTGCCGCCACGCGGCGACCACCGTCGTCACCAATACCGCTAGCTCGACCACTCGTAACGCCCACCCGAGACCTAGCGGTCCGGAGATCGAGTAGCGCCGCGTGATGTCCCATGCCGCAGTCTGCGTCTGCCCGAGGACGTCCCGATACCGTGCCAAGCCGTCCGCACCCAGTAGCACAAGGGCGACGGCGCCGATGATCGCCGACGCCACCAGCCAGGTCACAAATGTCTTGCGATAACCAGCCCCCACCAATGCGACAGGCACCAGAAGAGCCAACTGCGGCTTCAGGACCAGGAAGCTCAATGCAACGCCGGCCGCCAGGGGCCTCTTGGCTCGAATGAGCCACCACGCCGTGGCCACAGCAGCTGCGACGAGGGCGCCCGGCTGCCCGACCATCAACCCGAAGGCCACCGGAAAGACCCCTAGCCAAAGGACCAGATGAGCGGATCGCGCGAATCCCTCTCCTGGGGCGAGCAGAAACCAGATCCAGAACAGGGCGGCGAACAAGAGCGCTGTCCAAATGACGAGCGCCGCGGTGAACGGCAGGCTGGTCAACGGCGTAACCAACCAGGCGAGCGGAGGCGGGGAGATGAAGGGCTGCACGTTGAACTCCGGCCCAAGGCCACGGATCGCGCGCTGTTGGGCCGACAGGTCGTAGAGGCTCCCGTATCCCTCCCTCAGTCCGATCTGCGCCGCCGCAAAGTCGAGCCGGAAATCATTCCGCACGGCGTATTGAGCAAAGAACGAAGGCGCGGCGACGACCAGCTCCCAGCCCGTCAGGATGACCCCAACGAGGAAGCCCGCCGCCGCCCACAGGCGGGTCCGCTCCCGAAAGTACTGGACCAAGGCAGGCCAAAAATAAGGGCTCGGGCGGGTGCCCGAGCCCTCTTGGTGACTATTTAGTTAGTTGACTTCGCGGTAGTCCGCGTCGACGACGTCCTCTTCCTTCTTCTTCTCACCCGCAGGCGAGCCATCCTCCGCGGCGCCGCCCGGAGTTGAAGCGCCGGCACCCTGGTAGATGTGCTGGCCGATCTTCTGCAAGGCCTCGTTGAACTCGTCCATCTTGCGCTGCAGGTCCTTGGTATCCGAGCCCTTGGCCGCGGTCTTGAGCGCCTCGAGCTTGGTGTCGACCTCGCTCTTGACGTCTTCGGGGATCCGCGCCTCGTTGTCCTTGATCACCTTCTCGGCCTGGTGGATCATGTGGTCCGCCTGGTTGCGGAGCTCCACCTCTTCGCGCTTGGCCCTGTCCTCGGCGGAGTGCGCCTCCGCCTCCTTGACCATCCGGTCGACCTCGTCCTTGTTCAGCGTCGAGGAAGCAGTGATCGTGACCGACTGCTCTCGGCCGGTGCCCTTGTCTTGCGCCTTGACGTTCAAGATGCCGTTGGCGTCGAGGTCGAACGTGACCTCGATCTGTGGCATGCCACGCGGCGCGGGCGGGATGCCGTCCAGGTGGAAGCGTCCGAGCGTGCGGTTGTCGCGAGCCATCTCCCGCTCGCCCTGCAGGACGTGGACCTCGACGGACGTCTGGTTGTCCGCCGCGGTCGAGAACACCTGCGACCGCGAGGTTGGGATGGTCGTGTTGCGGTCGATGAGCTTGGTCATGACCCCGCCCAGCGTTTCGACGCCCAGCGAGAGCGGCGTCACGTCCAGGAGCAGGATGTCCTTGACCTCGCCCTTCAGCACTCCGGCCTGAATCGCCGCACCGACTGCGACGACCTCGTCCGGGTTGACTCCCTTGTGCGGCTCCTTGCCGCCGAGCAGGTCCTTGACGAGCTGCTGGATGATCGGCATCCGGGTGGATCCGCCGACGAGCACGACCTCGTCGATCTGCTGCGGGGTCAGGCTGGCGTCCTTCAGCGCGGCCAGGAACGGACCGCGCGTCCGCTCGGTCAGGTCAGTGGTCAGCGACTCGAACTTGGCGCGGGTGAGCGTCATCTCGAGGTGCTTGGGACCCGTCTGGTCGGCCGTGATGAACGGCAGGTTCACGGTGGTCTCGAGCCGGCTCGAGAGCTCGATCTTGGCGCGCTCCGCGGCCTCGGTGAGGCGCTGCAGCGCCTGGCGGTCGGTCTTCAGGTCGATGCCGTTCTGCTTCTTGAACTCGTCGGCGAGCCAGTCCACGATCCGGCGGTCGTAGTCGTCGCCGCCCAGGTGGGTGTCGCCGTTGGTGGCCTTGACCTCGAACACGCCGTCGCCCACGTCGAGCACGGAGACGTCGAACGTGCCACCGCCGAGGTCGAAGACCAGGATGGTCTCGTTCGCTTTCTTCTCCAGGCCGTAAGCCAGCGAAGCGGCGGTCGGCTCATTGATGATGCGAAGCACGTTCAGGCCCGCGATCTGCCCGGCGTTCTTGGTCGCCTGGCGCTGCGAGTCGTTGAAGTACGCAGGCACGGTGATGACCGCGTCGGTCACCTTCTCGCCCAGGTAAGCCTCGGCGTCGGCCTTGAGCTTCTGCAGGATGAGAGCGGAGATCTCTTCGGGCGTGAACTCCTTGTTGGCGTTCGGGACGAACACCACAGCGCGGTCGTCTTTGCCCGGCTTGACCTGGTAGGGCACGATCTTGCGTTCCGAGTCGACCTCGGCGAACTTGCGGCCCATGAACCGCTTGATCGAGTAGACGGTGTTCTCGGGGTTGACGGCCGCCTGCCGGCGGGCCAGCGTGCCCACCAGCCTCTCACCGGACTTGGTGAAGGCGACGACGGAGGGGGTGGTGCGCGAACCTTCGGAGTTAGGGATGACGACAGGCTCGCCGCCTTCCATGACGGCGATGACCGAGTTGGTCGTCCCCAGGTCGATTCCTACGGTTTTTGGCATGTGTCAGAAACTCCTCCAGGTGGGGTGGATTTTGGATTCGAAATGAATACAGATGTCTTCTTCCCCGCTTTTGGGGCCCTAAAACCAACTAGCCCTTACGCTTGGGTCGATGGCCATCTACGAGCTCGACCCGGTCGACCGCATCGCGGTCGCGGCCGTCGGCGAGCCGGGCCAGCGCCGGTTTTTTCTCCTCGCCACCGGGTCGGGGCGGACGCTCACCCTGGGCTGCGAGAAGTCGCAGCTCCAGGCCCTCATCGTCCGGGTTCGCCAGATGCTGGAGGCACAGCAGATCGAGACCCCGGAGCGCGCCGCCGAGGCGGCTTCCAACGACGCGGCGCCCGGCGAGCCCGAGTGGCAGATCGGCGAGATGGGGCTCGGCTACCACGACGCCCGCAAGATGTTCGTCCTCGTCGCCAGCCAGTCGGCTGCCGGCGATCCGGGTGAAGCTCCCCCAGCCGACGATGCCCCATCGGTGCGCTTCTGGCTCAGCCACGACCAGGTGATCGCGTTTTCGAAGCAGGCCGAGTCCGTCCTGTCCGCGGGGCGGCCGCTCTGCCCGCGATGCGGCCTCCCCATGGACCCTTCCGGCCACCCTTGCCCGGTCATGAACGGTGCACGGCCCATCTTCTGACGTCGCCGAGCGCCTGCTGGTAGACCTGCCCGACGTCCGGGTCATGGGCCTCCTGCACGGTGCCTCGAACTACACGTTCCTCACACGGCTGGGACCGCATCCGCCATCAGGGCTGCGCGCCGTGTACAAGCCGGCGCGGGGTGAGTCGCCGCTGTGGGACTTCGAGGCCGGGACGCTCTACCAGCGCGAGGTCGCCGCGTACGAGCTGAGCAAAGTCCTCGGCTGGCCGCGCATCCCTCCGACCGTGGTCCGCGAGAAGGCGCCGCACGGCGTCGGTGCGATGCAGCTGTTCATCGAAGCCGACGGCCGCCACTTCCTCGGCGAGAGCACGGCGCGGGCCGAGACGTGGGTTCGCGTCACGCTGTTCGACGTGATCACCAACAACGCGGACCGCAAGTCCGGCCACTGCCTGTTCGACGCTGAGGACAACGTATGGGTGATCGACCACGGCCTGACCTTTCACGTCGACGACAAATTGCGGACCGTGATGTGGGAGTTCTCGGGCGACCCCGTTCCGGGTGAGCTTTGCGGCGACGTCGAGCGGGCGCTGGTCGAGCTCGAGCGCGGACCCCTCCGCGAAACCATGCAGCGCTTGATCAGCCAGGGGGAGCTGCGTGCGCTGCGGCGGCGCCTCCGCGGTGTTCTCCTACCTCAGTGGCGCTTCCCAGAGCCGACCTCACCGTGGTCGATCCCGTGGCCGCCGGTGTAACCAACCAGGCTCTGGTATCGTTCCCGGGCTTCATGCGTTTGCCGTGGATCCTGGTCCTTGTGCCCATCTGGTTCTTGCTTACGGCCGAGACCTCTCCAAGCCCGGCGGCGACAACGCCGACCGCCTCGCCCTCGCCCTCGGCGTCTCCGTCACCCGCACCTTCGCCCTCCCCGTCGCCATCACCCTCGCCGAGCCCCAGTCCGATCCCCACGAACGCGTTCCTTTCTCTTGATGTGACCGCCGGCGACCTGAATACGGTCATCAACGTGACCGGCGGCCAGTTTCTGCCCAACGAAGAAACCACGCTCTACTGGGACCAGCCGAACAAGGTCGCGGGGGCCGCCAAAGCCGACGGCGGCGGAAGCTTCAACACCCGGGTCAAAGCGTTCTCTGGCGATGCGCCCGGTACGCACAAGCTCTGCGCCAGCGTGCCGCCGAGCCCGTGCGCCACGTTTTCGCTCGCTGGGCCGCAGACCTCGCCATCTGCCTCGCCCAGTCCAAGCGAATCACCTTCTCCTTCGGCCGTGCCGACGACCGACGCCACGCCCACGTCCTCTCCGGTCGCGGCGACCCTGAACGGTTTCCAGGTGATCACGACACCTCCCTTCGTGTTCCTGCCGATCGCCGGCAGCCTGGCGGTCGCACTGTCCGTGTTCTACTGGCTGTTCATGGTCCTCAGGCGGCCGCGGCAGGAGAGGCTGCCCGCCGCGGCCGTCATGCATCGGGCGACTCGTCCCGACTACTCGGCCGGGTTCGGCACCGCGCCGGTGGCCGATCCGTCGCCGCCCGACGCATCGGCTTGGGACGAGCTGATGCCGCACGGCCCGCCGCCGCCACCACCATCCGGCGAAGAATCCGCACCGACCTCCGAGCCCGAGACCCCGGCCGCGGCCGAGGCGACGGAGTATTCGGGCGTGGAATGGGGGCTGGGTGACTCTGACTGGGGTTACCCCGAGTTGACCCCGCCGGACGATTCGGCGGAGGCGCCCAAACCAGGCGAGTAGTGGTCAGAGAGCCCAG
>Ga0209804_1003012_pt1 | contig 9957 bp, 9 predicted proteins | sample GraSoiAngelo_139_FD_185896 | JGI IMG/M metagenome (GOLD analysis project Ga0209804, IMG submission 185896) | Grasslands soil microbial communities from the Angelo Coastal Reserve, California, USA - 14_0929_12_20cm (SPAdes) (version 2) | ecosystem: Environmental > Terrestrial > Soil > Grasslands ... | reverse complement strand
TCTTCAGTTGCAACGGGTCAAGGGAACGTCCAGACGAGACCGACCAGACAACGGAGTAACGAAGGCAGGAAGGCCTCGTCGCATGAGGCGCGACGAAGGCGCCGTTGGTGACCGGACCCTACCGCTGGCGGAGATCGAGGAAGCGCGCGATGCCGGAGCGCGTGACGAGACCGCGCACCTTGTCCCCGTCCCGCACTACCAGCCGGCTGCGGTCGTCGTGGAACATCCGCTCCATGGCGGCGGTGATCGGCTCGTCCGGATGAATCTCCGCCTGCAAGCTGTGAGGTGCCATTACCTCGCCGACCGTGAGGGTTCCCCACTGGCTGCGCGGGATCGTCTTGAGCTCCTTGAGGGTCAGCATCCCGACCAGACGCCCGTTATGCACCACCGGAAATCCCCCGTAGCCCAAGCGCAGGAAGTAGTTGTCCACGGCCTCATCCAAGGTCATCCCGGCTTCCAGCACGACCACCTCCGACGTCATGACGTCGCCCACCCGGAGTCCCGTCACGGACTCCTGGAACGCAACCTGGCGATGGGTATTGTGCGCGGCGGTATAGAGGAAGGCCCCGATCAAGAGAAACCACACGCCGCCGATGGCCAGGCCGGCGACCAAGTCCCAGGCCCCGACGAGCATCAGCAGAACCGCAAAGCCCTGACCCGCCCGGGCCGCCTGCCGGGTGGCCTTGTGAAAGTTTTTGGACCAGGCCCAGAGCGCGGCGCGCAGCACACGTCCCCCGTCCAACGGGTAGCCGGGCACGAGATTGAAGATCGCCAGCATCAAGTTGATGTTTCGCAGGTGCTCCGAGACGGCGGTCATCTCAGGCGGCGCTCCCGGCAACGCGGCGAACAGCCAGAAGCCCACGCCGACCCCGACCGACACGATCGGCCCCGCGATCGCGATCAGGAACTCCGCCTTCGGCGTCGGCGCCTCGCGCCGAATCTGCGCCATGCCACCGAAGATGAACAGGGTGATCTGGGCGATCGGAATCCGGTACCGGAGCGCAACGAGACAGTGGCCCAGCTCGTGCACCAGGACCGAAGCGAACAACAACAGGGCAGCCACAATTCCCATTGTCCAATATTCCCAAGAGGGGAACTGCGGCAGCACGTACGGAAAGTAACTCCGGCCTTGCCATGCCACCAGTGCGAAGACGAGAAACCAGGAGATGTGAACGCGCAACGGGATGCCGAAGATGCGCCCAATGTGCCACGAGTTCCCGAACATGTCTCCCCGCTCCCTTGTCCAGCAATGATCTCTAGTCTACACTAGTTTTCATGGTATCTGATACCATCATCGTGGAAGGGGGCCCCGCCAAAGGCGCCCCTCCCACACCCACTGCTCTCTTAGCCAGGTTAGATCGTTTGCCAGACGCGCCTGGCGTCTACCTGATGAAGGGCAAACGGGGCGAGATCCTCTATATCGGGAAGGCCAACATCCTGGCCGACAGGATCCGCTCCTACTTCCTGAAGGGCGCGGACCTGACCCCCAAGACCCGCCTATTGCTCTCGCTCGTGACCGACATCGAGACCCTGGTCACGCGGTCCGAGCTGGAGGCCCTGATCCTCGAGAACAATCTCATCAAGCGCCACCGGCCGCGCTTCAACGTCATCTTAAGAGACGACAAAAACTACCCATACCTGCGCCTGCCGATCAAGGAGGCCTTTCCCCGCTTCTCGATCGTCCGCAAAGTGCAGAACGACGGCGCGCTCTACTACGGCCCCTACGTTCCCGCCGGCGCGCTGCGGGAGACCTTGCGCGCGATCAAGAAGATCTTTCCCCTGGCCACGTGCACTATCGAGATCGACGGCAAGGCCGAGCGGCCCTGCATCGAATACGAGATCAAGCGCTGCATGGCCCCCTGCGTCGGCTACCAGACATCCAAGGAGTACCACGAGATCGTCAAGCAAGCGCGGATGTTCCTCGAAGGTCGGAACACGGAACTCTTGGAAAGTTACCGCGCGCGAATGGATGGAGCGGCCGAGCGGGAAGACTTTGAGGAGGCCGCCCGCATCCGAGACCGCATCTTCAAGATCGAGCGGACCCTCGAGCGCCAGCGCGTAGCCCAGACCGAGAACGTGGACCAGGACGTCGTCGGCCTAGTTCGGGAGTGTGCGGCGGCGGACATCCAGATGCTGTTCGTCCGCGGTGGCCTGTTAGTCGGCCGCAAGGACTTCCACTGGGGGCAGGTCCAGGACACCTCGGATGAAGAGCTGGTCCGCTCGGTGATCGAGCAGTTCTACAGCAAGGACGTCATCCCGCCGAAGCAGGTGCTGCTCCCGGTTTCCCTGCCCGAGGCCGACCTGATCAGCCGGTGGTTGTCGGAGAAAAAGGGCGAGAAGGTGCTCGTCCTGGCGCCGGAGCGCGGGATCAAGCACCATCTCGTGCAGCTCGCGGAGGAGAACGCCGCCGCCGCGTTGCGAGACCACCTGCGTGACGAAGCCACGGAGCGGGCCGCCGTCGAGGAGATGCAGAAACTGCTGCATCTCAAGAAGGCGCCGGCCCGCATCGAGGGGTTCGACATCTCCAACATCCAGGGCAACCAGGGAGTCGCGTCCATGGTGGTGTGGGAGGCCGGCGGACCGAAGAAATCGGACTACCGTAAGTTCCGCATCAGGACCGTCGAGGGCGCCAACGACTTCGCCAGCATGAAAGAGGTCGTCCTGCGCCACTACTCCGGCGTCAAGGAGGAGCAGCGCCCCCTGCCGGATTTGATCCTGATCGACGGGGGGATCGGGCAGTTGGGCGCCGCAATGGACGCCCTGCGGGAGCTGGGCCTCTCACGGATTGACATCGTCGCGCTTGCCAAGGCAAAAGGCGAGAAGGAAGAGCGGATCTTTCTGCCCGGGCGGAAGAACCCCGTCATCCTGAAGCCGACTTCACCCGCCACGCATGTCTTGCAGCGCATCCGAGACGAGGCCCATCGCTTCGCGATTTCGTACCACCGGAATCTCAGAAGCCGGGCGCTCCTCTCCTCCAAGCTGGACGGGATCCCCGGCGTCGGCCCGGCCAAGCGCCGCGACCTGCTGCGCTACTTCGGCTCGGTCGAAGCCTTGGCGGAGGCGAGCGAAGAGGCTCTCCAGCGCGTCGGCGGCGTCGGCCCGCAGACCGCCCGCGAGATCCACAAGGCGCTGGCAAGATAGGCCCGGTTAGGAGTGCTTGGCGTTCCGGATTTCGTTCGAGATGAAGTTACCGATACGTTTAACGCGGTTTCTTAGGAAGCAGAGCGGACCCGCATCGACAAAATAGGTGTGAAGGATGCTGTCGCGTGTCTTCACTTCAGCACCGACGGTATCAGCCGAATGCCATGTATCCTCGCCGACCGCAAAGGCATAGCCAGTGTTGGGTGAGAATTTCATTTGCGTCTTCTTTGGCAAGCTACCGTCCGACAGCCGTTCGTGGAAGATCGTCCCGATATGCGGCAAAGAGTCATCGGTCGGTAGATAAAGCTGCACCGTTATCCCCTTCCAGCGCGTGTCAGTGTGCGGACTGATGTGATATCCGGGAATATCGCGCGTCAGAATCGGGATTGGATACATGGCTACCTTCACGTAGTCGGGACCAAAGCGGCGCGCGAGCGCCGGGCCGAGCTTCCGCACCAAAACTTCCTTGACCGCCTGTGAACACAACGCACGTCCGACAACCCGCCATACCGCCCGCTTGGGAGGAGGGAGGTGGCGAATGTACTCGGGAAACAAATCCATCTTAACCCGCGTATGAGTGCCGTCGGCCAGATCATTGCCCTTAGAGCGCCCTGACATTGGCCGGTAATCCGACACAACCGGCATTGCCGCACGCATGGCGTTGTAAATATCGTCCGGGAAGACTTTATCGAATTGCAAATGGTAGAACGGCGTTTCGACCACACGTGCCGCTTCGATCGAGGACACGATGAATCGAGTCAGAGACTCTACCTCACTCTGACGTTCCGTCCTACCCAAGGTCACATACTGGTTCATTGTTCCTCCGCTTAAAGCGAACAGTTGGCGGATTGTAGACGGTCCCTAAGATCGATGCAATTTGGTCTTTTCAGAGCGTCCCCACGGTCCGCCGTCGATCGGTAGTGTCTCAATACTCATCGCATTGACACCTTTCGCGAGCCTGTGTCACAATCCGACCCATCGTCATGTCGAATAAATCCTTTCCAGTTGAAAAAGAGGTGAGGTCATGGGGGGCCATAGTCACTGGGCGACCACGAAGCGGCACAAGGCGGCCGTAGACGCCAAGCGCGGCAAGATCTTCACCAAGATCATCCGTGAGATCACCATCGCCGCACGCCTCGGAGGTGGCGACCCCGAGGGCAACCCCCGCCTCCGCCTGGCCATCGCCAAGGCCAAAGACGTCAACATGCCCTCCGACAACATCAAGAAGGCCATCCAGCGCGGGACCGGCGAGCTCCCAGGCGTCCACTTCGAAGAGTTCCAACTCGAAGGCTACGGGCCAGGAGGCTGCGCCCTGCTGATTGATCTCACGAGCGACAACCGGAACCGGACGGTGGCGGAGATCCGCAACATCTTCTCCAAGCAGAACTGCAACCTGGCGGAGGCCGGCGCCGTCGCCTGGCAGTTCCACAAAAAGGGCCTGCTGGTCGTGGAGAAGGGCAAGGTGGACGAGGACAAGCTCATGAGCCTCGCCCTGGACGCCGGCGCCGAGGACATGAAGGCGGATGAGAAAGCCTACGAGGTCATCACCGACCCCCACGACTTCGAGAAGGTGAAGAAAGCCCTGGCCGACGCCAAGATCGAGACCTCGCTGGCCGAGATCACCTTTGTCCCGGAGAACTACGTCAAGCTCGATGAGAAAAACGCGGAACACGTGCTGAAGCTGATCGATACGGTGGAAGACCACGACGACGTCCAGAAGGTCCACTCGAACTTCGACATTCCGGAAGAGATCATGGAGAAGGTCGCAGCGGCAGGATGATTGCCTCGCTCACCGGCCGCCTTGCATCCAAACATCCGGGAGGAGTCATCATCGATGTGCAGGGAGTGGGCTACGACGTCCTCATTCCGCTGAGCACCTACTATCAGCTCCCCGCTCTCAACCAATCCGTCACTCTCGTCATCCATACCCACGTCCGCGAGGACGCCATTCAACTATTCGGCTTCCTCACGCAGCGCGAGAAGGACGCGTTCCTGCTCCTGCTGGGGGTGTCCGGCATCGGGCCCAAGCTGTCGCTGAGCGTGATCTCCACCTTGAGCGTGGATGACCTCGCGTCAGCGGTCCGGAACGACGATCACAGGGTCCTTGCCTCGGTGCCCGGCATCGGCAAAAAATCGGCTGGACGCCTGGCGTTGGAGCTCAAGGACAAGATCGAGAAGCTGGCGGGCCCCATGGATCACCGGGCAGCCAAGGCCGCCGAGCCCTCCAGCCGGCTCATGGACGACGCGCTGTCGGCCTTGACCAATCTCGGCTACAAGGCAGCCGAAGCGAAAGAGGTGGTGAAGCAGGTGCTGGCCAGCCGCAACGGCGAGACGCCCCTTCAGGACCTCATCCGCGAGGTGCTGAAGGAGCTGGCGAAGTGAAGGTGCTGGCCCCCTCATGGCGTCCTCGGCGTGGCCAGCGAGAGGGGTGAGATGGCGGAGCGCATTGTGACGATGCAGCCGGCGGACGACGATAAGGCCGTCGAGGCCACGCTCCGCCCGCAGACGCTCGAGGAGTACGTCGGCCAGGCGCGCATGAAGGACGCGCTGCGCATCTGCATGGATGCAGCCAAGCAACGCAAGGAAGCGCTCGACCACTGCGTGTTCTACGGACCCCCGGGCGTCGGCAAGACCACGATCGCCCACATCATCGCTCGGGAAATGGGCGTCGCCATCCGCTCCACCTCCGGGACCGTCCTGAGCCACGCCGGCGACCTCGCCGCCATCCTCACCACGTTGCAGGAGGGTGATATCCTGTTCATCGACGAGGTGCATCGCCTGCCCGCTCCGGTCGAAGAAGCGCTGTATCCGGCGATGGAAGACTTCCAACTCGACCTGATCATCGGGCAAGGCCCGTCCACCCGCACGATCAAGCTCGACCTGCCGCGATTCACGTTGATCGGAGCGACCACGCGCGTCGGGTCGCTGACCTCACCGCTGCGCGAGCGGTTCGGCCTGGTCCAGCGGCTGGACTTCTACGCCCCGGAGGAGTTGGAGGCCATCGTCCTGCGCTCAGCCGGGATCATGAAGATGACGATCGAGAAAGACGGCGCGGCCGAGATCGCGCGCCGTGCCCGCGGCACGCCTCGCATCGCCAACCGCCTGCTCCGCCGTGTGCGGGACTACGCGCAGATCAAATCCGATGGGCGCGTGACCCGGGCAGTCGCCGACGACGCCCTGGCCTGGGTCGGCGTGGACTCCGCAGGCTTTGACGAGATGGATCGCAAGCTATTGCTCACTGTCATCGAGAAGTTCGGCGGGGGGCCGGTGGGCGTGGACTCCCTGGCCGCGGCCCTCGGCGAAGAACGCGAGACCGTCGAGGACGTGTACGAACCCTACCTGATCCAGGCCGGGTACCTGGAGCGGACTTCCCGCGGCCGCGTCGCATCCCGGCTTGCGTTCCAACACTTTGAAAAACAAAAAGATCTCTTGTCCTGAACCTGGGCCAGACCATCGCCTTCCGAAGCCTTCCTTTTGTCGGCACTCCCTTGTAATTCCTTGCAAATCAGGTCGATGTCGGCTATAGTGACGATTTCCTTTTAGGCGAAGATGCCCATGAAAGACCCTAAGTCGCTCCAGGCCTTTCGTAAAGAAATCGACAAGATCGATGACGAGATCATCCGTCTGCTCAACGCACGTGCCCGCCATGTCATCGAGATCGGGAAGCTGAAGAAGTCCCAGGATTCACAGGCCAACCTCCATACCCCGGCCCGCGAAGCTGAGATTCTCGATCGGCTCTGCAAAAACAACCCCGGCCCCTTCCCCACCGATGGCTTGCGTGCCGTGTACCGCGAGATCATGTCCGGGTCCTTGGCGCTGGAAGGGCCCCTGCAGGTGGCTTACCTGGGACCCTCCGCCACGTTCACGCACCTCGCTTGCATCCAGAAGTTTGGTTCGTCGGCCCAGTACGTCCCGCTGACCTCCATCAAGGACGTCTTCAACGAGGTCGAACGCGGTCGGTCGGACTTCGGCGTGGTGCCGATCGAGAACTCCACCGAAGGCGTGGTCAACCACACGCTCGACATGTTCATCGACTCCAATCTCCTGATCTACGGCGAGGTGCAACAGGAAGTCTCCCACCACCTGCTGTCGAAGGCCGACTCGTTGGGCGGCATCAAGAGGATCTACTCGCACCCGCACGCGATTGCCCAGTGCCGCAACTGGCTGGAGACCAACCTGCCGGGCGTGCCTGTATCGGAAGTGCACAGCACGGCCCGCGCCGCCGAGATCGCGGCCGAAGATCCCACGACCGCGGCCATCGCGTCCGAACTGGCCGGGCAAATCTACGGGTTGAAGGTCCTGAAGGCCCGCATCGAGGACAACATCAACAACTACACGCGGTTCCTGGTGCTCTCCCAGAAGCCCGCGGAGCGTACCGGGAAGGACAAGACCTCGATCATGTTGTCGGTCAAGGACAAGGTCGGCGCCCTCTACGAACTCCTCCGCCCCTTCGCGTCCAGCGGCGTGAACCTGACGAAAATCGAGTCCCGGCCGTCGAGACGGAAGGCCTGGGAGTACATCTTCTTCATCGACTGCGAAGGGCACATGGACGAAGACCGCGTCAAGAAGGCCTTGACCGAGCTGAAGTCCCGCTGCCTGTTCCTCAAGATCCTCGGCTCCTATCCCGCACACAGCTAAGGACTGCCATGGCCATCCGCATCAGCCCCGACATCGCCGGCATCGTCCCCTACTCGCCGGGCAAGCCCATCGAGGAAGTGGAGCGCGAACTCGGCATCACCGGGTCGATCAAGCTGGCCTCCAACGAGAACCCGCGCGGTCCGTCGCCCAAGGCACTCGCGGTCCTGGCCGAGGCCGCGAAGACGGTGAATCGCTATCCCGACGGCGGGGGCTACTACCTGCGCGACGCCCTGGCGGAGCGGTGGAAGGTGACGCCTGACCAGATCATCCTGGGCAACGGGTCTGACGAAGTCATCACGCTGCTGACCAAGGCCTTCCTGGAACCGGGGGACGAGGCGGTGATGGCCGATCCCAGCTTCGTCGTCTACAAGATCGACGTGGCGGCCGAGCACGCCAAACCGGTTCTGGTCCCGTTGAAGGAGCACCGCCACGACCTGCCCGCCATGGCGAAAGCCATCACCCCGAAGACGCGGCTGGCGTTCATCTGCAACCCGAACAATCCGACCGGCACGTATGTCACGGCCGCCGCGGTCACCGCGTTCATGCGGGCGATCCCTCCGGATGTCATCGTCGTCTTCGACGAGGCCTACTACGAGTACGTGACGGCAGCCGACTATCCCGACACGATGTCGCTGCTCAAGGCAGGCCGCAACGTCGTGCTGCTGCGGACCTTCTCGAAGATCTACGGGCTGGCGGGGCTAAGGATCGGCTACGGCCTGACCACCCCGGAGATCGTGCAGCACCTGAACCGCATCCGGCCGCCGTTCAACACGAACAGTCTCGCGCAGAAGGCCGCGCTGGCCGCCCTCGCGGATGAAGAGCACGTCCGCGAAAGCCGGCGGTTGAACACGGAGGGGATGGCCTACCTGGCGGAGCGGCTCAGGGCCTTGGGGCTCACCGTCGTGCCCAGCCAGGCCAATTTCCTGTACTTCGACGTGCACCAAGACGGCAATGCCGTGTTCGAGGCCCTGCTCCGCCGTGGCGTCATCGTGCGACACCTGAGTGGTCCGTTCCTCCGGGTCACGATCGGCTTGCCAGAGGAGAATGAACGGTTTATCACCGCACTACAGACAGTGCTAAGCAAGTAAGGTAAGGAGCGCCTTTTCATGATTATCGTGCTGAAACCCGACGCCACGGAAAAAGAGATCGAGCACGTGATGGACCGCGTGCGGGAACTCGGCCTCAGCCCCCACCTCTCGAAGGGGCAGGAGCGGACCATCATCGGCGTGATCGGCGACGACCGGCTGCTCGCCAACCACCCGCTCCGGGCCATCCCTGGTGTCGAAGAGGTGGTCCCGATTCTGGCGCCCTGGAAGCTGGCGGGGCGCGAGTTCAAGAAAGACGACACGATCATCGACGTCAGTGGTGTGAAGGTGGCGATCATGGCCGGACCCTGCGCCGTGGAGAAGAAAGAACTGACGCTTGGGATCGCCCAGGAAGTGAAGGCCGCCGGGGCCAGCATCCTGCGCGGGGGCGCCTACAAGCCCCGCACCTCGCCATACAGTTTTCAGGGGCTCGGCAACGAGGGACTGGATTTCCTGGCCGAGGCCAAGCGGCAGACGGGCCTGCCGGTCGTCAGCGAGATCCTGGACCCGCGCGACATCGAGTACTTCCTCGAGAAAACCGACATCATCCAAATCGGCGCCCGCAACATGCAGAACTTCGAACTCCTGAAGGAGGTCGGCGCCTACGACAAGCCGGTGCTCCTCAAGCGCGGCCTCTCGGCAACCATCAAGGAGTGGCTGCTCTCCGCCGAATACATCATGTCTCGCGGCAACAAGAATGTGATGCTCTGCGAGCGCGGCATCCGCACCTTCGAGGCCCAGTACCGCAACACGTTGGACCTCTCGGCCGTCCCCGCGCTGAAAGCCCTCTCGCATCTGCCGGTCATCGTGGATCCCAGCCACGCCACAGGCAAGTGGGAACTGGTGGCGCCCATGGCCAAAGCCGCCATCGCGGCCGGCGCGGACGGCCTGTTGATCGAAGTGCACTCCAACCCAGAATGCGCCCTCTGCGACGGCGAGGAGTCGCTCAAGCCCTCCAAGTTCAAAGAGCTGATTAAGGACCTCAAGAAGATCGCGGAGGCGGTGGACCGCGAGATCTAATGGCACGCGTCCCTCCCACCCGCCCCCGCCGCGCCAAGGCGCGCCCCTTCCCGTTGTTCCAGCAGATGACCAT
>Ga0209804_1003011_pt1 | contig 9959 bp, 8 predicted proteins | sample GraSoiAngelo_139_FD_185896 | JGI IMG/M metagenome (GOLD analysis project Ga0209804, IMG submission 185896) | Grasslands soil microbial communities from the Angelo Coastal Reserve, California, USA - 14_0929_12_20cm (SPAdes) (version 2) | ecosystem: Environmental > Terrestrial > Soil > Grasslands ... | reverse complement strand
AGAAGGGAATAAGCCGAGGAGCATTGAATAGAACCCTCAGGCAGGGGAGAGAGAATGTTTCAGAGGCAATTCACACGATCCTCCTTCTTGGATACGGTGGATTGATCGACAGTCCCGCTCTGGCACCATTCGTCGAAGCTTCCGAGCTCCTGAAGAGTCAAATGGTCCAGTTTGGGGAACTGGCAAAGGACAATCCGAAGCTCTACGCGGAGCGCGCAGTCGCGATCATCGAGGATCTGGAGGACGCGTTCCAGGCACTCTATGGGAAACGCGTGACGCGTGACGTCACGTAGCGTCGACCCGCATCACGTCATATCACGGGTGACTGGAAAGTAGTAAACAAGAGAGGAGTGAATCAAGGCGAAGTTCCTTCGTGATGCGTCACGCGGTGATGTCACCCAGTTGACGTCAAGGTGCAACACTGGAGTCACGGATACATCACAAGTGATTTCCCCTCAGAGACCTGCGCGACCACTCTCACAGGTTAATGTTAAATGCAGATACACTGTGATGTGATGTCACGCAGTCGCGTGCGTGATATCACAACTAATGCTTGGACTTCGCCGAAGGAAGACGAACGACAGAGGCTCCGATCAAAATGGTGATGTTGCAAGACTCTTCTTCGACTCATTTTCCAAACGAGTTGGGATTGTTGAGGATGGTCTGAAGAATATGTCGACCGAGGTTAACAAGCTGAAAATCTCCATCGACCGGAGCCAACTCTCAGACCTCGTCCTTCTCGAGCGACTTCAGAAGGTGGAAGTGCTGGTTAGACAGTCTCTCAATTGGACAAAAGAGGCAGCCGAAATTGCGAGCCAGCTGAAGGAAATGCCAGCGACGAAGGACAGTCCCTCCGTAGAGACAAAAGAATCTCCGGTCGGACCCCTCAGGATTGATGTTGAAGAGGCGGCTCTCTCTCGACGCGTTCTCGCTTCCGTACCAGAATTGGGAACTCTTCCCTCGATTACTACTCCGACTGAGTTGCAGGTGCTAACCATGCTGGCGAATGAAGGGCCCAAGTCAGCTCCCGAGATTGGTCGTGTAGTAGGCCGTTCGAGGGAACATACTGCTCGCTTGATGAAGAAGCTGTACGAGGAGGGCTACATCCGTAGGGACCAGACGAGGATTCCGTTCAGATATTCCCTAGTGGAGAGGGTCAAACAGACTTTCAAGAAACAAGAGACTAGGGACGGAGAGAAAGAATCGGTCTCGATTCCTCAGTCTTGACCCTGTAACTGACGTTCCGGCCCGTCTCCGTTCTGTCCAAAACGCCCCTTTCGACGAGCCGTACCAAGTACGTGGAGACGGTGCTAAGCGGGATCTTTTCCGTAAACGAGGTTTCGAAAGCCTTCTTCGCATCTGAAGCAGTAAACTCTCGTTGCTTCAGTTCGGAAATTATTGTGCTTGCTAGTCTGTCGAACTTACGAGGAGAGATGCTGAGTGCTGAGGCGGTCCCTCGCGGAGTGCCAGCCATCACCTCCACAAGATCGAGTAGTTTTCCCACCTTTTCGCGCGTGACTTGTCCATCGATGGTTATCGAGTGTCTAACGCCTTCATCGTCATAGAATTCTAGTTTGAATCGGCGTGGTTTCACGTTGCAGGCACTCGTCTCCGAGGAGGGAGTTTCACTGTTCGCTGTTCACAAGTAGAAAAGAGCTTCCCCTCACGCAGCTTGGTCCATAGTGAATGGATGCGTGCGTCGTATGGTCCGGTTTCCAATGGTTCCAGTGGAAACAGAGGGGTGCTTGGGCTTGTTCACCAGTAGTGAAGCCGTTCTGTTCTCTTCTAGCCCGGCGGCGGGTTGCTAGGGTTGGACCCAGCGCCAGTGTCTGGAGCTTTCGGAAGGTTTTGTTGCGGAGGAGGAGGTGGTGCCGCGTAGAACGATTGCATCTCTTTCTCCTTTTTCCGGCGGGCGCGTCGCTTGATCAGCCTGTAGGTCTCGACAACGGGCGTCAGGAGCAGTGGAATTAGGAGCAGGTAGGAGTAGGGTTGGAAATCTGTGAAGGTCCTGGTGAACTGGGTGATGGGTCCCGCGAGGGACGTGATCTCAGTTGGGTCCGTTGTGACAGTGTAAGAGATCTTTGTACTGTTGGGTGCTATCCAGAGAAAGTTCACGATCGCTGGAGAGAGGACGTATACTCCGCTACTTACTGTGGTGACTGTGTAGCTCAGGGTCAGACTATTGCCTGGAGTGAGTATTGCGGCCTGTATTGCTTGGGCTCCATTGGGAGAAAGCTGCAGAGTCTGGGCATAGTTTGACGAGGTTTGGGGGTCGTTGACGTTCAGGCTGGTGACAGTTACGTTGTCAAGGTTCTGGATCGTGACGACCACTATGTGGGTTGTTCCGACGGGTCCCGAGGCGGGAGTACTGGTCTTCTGGATTAGGATGTCAGGCGCGAAAGGATAGTTGAAATTCGCGACGAAGTCGGGCTGGGAGCTTGATGTTACGTTGAGGTAGTAGGTTGATGTGGCGTTGTTGTAGAAGGGATTAGGAAAGAGGGGGCTGTAGAGGATTGTGCCCGGCTGGAAGCTCATGCTGACAAGAGACGCGTTGGCCGCGGGGTCTCCTACAATATTGTTCTGAAAGCTTAGGAGAGTTTTGAGGTCGAGCTGGTGAACTCCGCCTTTGAAGTACTGGCGTGGAAATTGAACGTTCATGTCGAAACTGAAACCTGTGATTTGGACGCCATTGATTGTTATGGGTACGACTCCAATGGCTGCGAAATATTTCATGTTCTGAATGTTCGCGGGGTTGATGAGACCAGAGAAGCTCTGGCTTGGAAGTAGAGCCATCAGCTTGGTCAGCGCGTCATAGTTTGAGAGTTCCGGGTTGGGAGCATAGATCGTCGCGGTTCCCTTTCCACCCATGGGCAATGAGAATATTGTTGTGAATGGAACGCCAAGTGCCTGAGAGAATTGGGCTTCGACTGCGGCAGACTCTGCGGCCGTTGTTTTGGGATCACCGGAATAGAATGTAACAAGGGCGGGCTGCGAGATAATTTGAAGAATCTGGCTCTGCTGTCCGTTCCCAAAAGCCTGCGAGTCGTTGTTGTTCACTATGAAAGCTGCTACGTTAGCGCCAGCGTAGTTGTTGTCTTGGACGAGACCCTTGCTTGACAGGTCAAGGTTTGTGAGCTGGAGGCTCATGTTCGGCGCTCCTAGCATGCCGAGCGCAACGTCTAGGCGTTGCTCGTACGGGCCCGGAATCGGCGCTTGGAATGGGGGAGATGAAGTTGAGATGTGTGGGATTGCGAAGATCGGCAGAAGCATCAGGAGGATTACTGCGGTTTTCAGTACCGGCCGGTCGACGACGTTCCGGTTTTCTTTCAATCCTGGCTTTCCATGTATCAGGACAAAGACGTACTTTGCGATGTCAATCCCGCCCAGCCAGATCAGCGAAGCTGCGCGTCCAGAAATTGTCACAATCGCAAAGATCAGGCCGGCGTTTCGTGCAAGTGTCAGAACCAGGCTCTGAATGAAGGCTGGATCTGTAGGTGATGATGCTTGGAGAAAAAGAGGTAAGAGGTCTGTTGCCACCGGACCTGTCGCGGCTGCGATCAGGGAGAAGCCTGGTGGTGGAGGAGGAATGTTTGGAAAGCCGCCCGAGGTTACGCCTCGAAAGATGGAGAGCGCAGCCAGTCCCATTGCTCCCAGGGTTGAGAGGAAGACTGCGAGGCCGACCATGAATCCCCGTCCAACTTTGCCTCCCGCGATGATTCCTCCCAAGAGTCCGGCGGTGACCCAGACGGAGAAGACTGGAGGATAGGTCAAGGGATTTGTGAAGATGAGATAGACGGCAACTATCAGAGTGTTGAAGTGCACTCCGAGGACAGGCGAAAGCCAGTCGCTGATTCCTCGAAGTCCTGTGGGCAGTTGAGTATAGCCGATGTACAAGATGAGCAAATACGCAGTCGCCCATCCGATGTATCGGCCGAGGAAGAGTCCCTCGCTTGGATGAGGTAGAAGGTAGATGGTCTGGGGGTCGTCAGGTCGCCTCTTAACCATCACATTTCCAACCCGCATGTAGAGATAGAAGTAGAGTACTCCAGGGACTACACCGGCGATGATGAAGCCTAGAATAGCTGCGGAGAGACTAGCGGACCGTGCCTTCTCGTAGTCTCTTGACGCGATTCTTTCCCTTATGTGAGAACCTTTGCCGCCGACGATGGCGCATCCAATTGTAAAGACGAGGAGTGCGATGGGAAGAGGCTGGTATGCTAAGAGGCCAGGAACCCAGGTTGGTAGCGTGGCTATGATGATGGTTGAGGTCAGAATTCCGATTGCGCGACTGACCGAACTGCAGACGAGCGCAACAGTGGCTGCTCGACGAATCTCCGTGGGCGCCTCCTTCAGAGCCTGATAAGGCGGAACCTGGGCCACGCCATGCCTCCTCTCAGAAACAGCCCTCTCGGAAACCGCGAAGAAAGGGATTCTGATACCATAGTTGCCTTGTCAGATGTTCAGAAGCAAATCGAAATATGAGAAGACAGGGCCCACGCTACCCCGGTTAAGGGACAAGTGTCATCTCAGTTCAGTCCCGGAGAGATCAGTTCCATCATCATCGCCTGGCTTGTGCTCTCAATCGCGATCACTTACCAGAACTTTGTGGGTCTCTTTACTGGAATAGGTAGCCTTGAGATAGTCATAGCCGGCTTTGTTGCCACCGCGACAGGATTCATCATCCACGAAATGGGACACAAGTTTGTCGCAATACGACGCGGGTATGTCGCTCACTTCCGTCTCTGGATGTGGGGACTATTACTGACACTGTTCATCGTGGTATTTTCAGGAGGAGGCATTGTCTTCGGCGCCCCCGGAGCAGTCTACATTGCGCCCGCAGCGATCGCGGCCTACGGCTACGATTCCACGTATAGACCACGTGATCCCGAGCAGGAGAACATGGTCATTTCAGCAGCGGGACCCGGAACCAACCTTGCATTCGCCATAGCGTTTCTATCATTGCTTCTAGCTGTACCATCAGGATTCCTATCGACGGTCGCGCTGTTCGGTTTTGAACTAAATGTCGGACTGGGATCATTCAACATGATACCCATTCCACCGCTGGACGGCTCCAAGATATTCCGGAAAAACATCCTGGTAGGACTCGGACTAGCACTTCCCCTCTGGGCAATGTTCTTCATCCTCTTCACAATTGGCATCTAGACGGGTTACCAGCATTGCTTCCTAGAGTGAACCGATTAATTCTCTAAGCGAGTGTTTTCTCGGCGATGCTAGTGGAGGAAGTCGGTCTCACTGTTCTCTTCGTCCTCGCTTTTGCGAATGGAGCGAATGATGTTGGCAAGAGCGTAGCTTCACTAATGTCTAGTGCGGGACCTGGGGGTCCCAGACTGGGCCGACGACCTCTGCTCTGGGGAGGTGTATTCAGCGGTCTTGGAAGCGTCTCGGCGATTCTGATTTCGGGAAGATTGTTGACGGTATTCACTCCTCAAAGTATCCTCCGAAGTGCGACTGATTCATCTTTCATCTTGGCAGTCCTCATCGGAGCGACAGTATGGATCTTGATAGCAACTTTCTTTCGGCTTCCCGTCTCCACAACGCACACAATCTTGGGGGCTGTTCTTTTGCAGGGGATCTTTCTTTTCGGCGTGTCAAGTCTGAAATTGGATTTCTTAGCCATACGAGTATTGCTGCCGCTTGCAGCTGGGCCCTTCGTTGCGCTCATCGCACTAAGTATTCTTGGTCGTTTAACCCGACGGCTTAAAACTGAAGACAAGAAAAGCCCACCAAGGTTCGCGAGGATCTCTCACTGGGGTTCCGCGGCCGCTACTGCCTACGCGAGAGGAATCAATGACGCTCCCAAAATGGCCGCTCTCGGCGCCTTCTTTTTCCTTGCGGGATCAGCTGACGCAGTTTTGGTTCCTTACTCGATTGTCGCTGGGGCGATAGTAGTTGGCTCATTGGTGCTGGGTCGTCGTGTAGCTCTAACTCTCGTCGGTCGAGCAGTCCCACTTGATCATACACAGAGGCTACAAGCCGGCCTCGCAACCGCAGCATTGGTCTCTGCAGGAGCCTATCTTGGCGCTCCATTATCTACCACACATGTCCACGCGGGCTCTACCGCAGGAATTGGCGGTCGGAGAGAAGTCATCGTATCCGCGTTGCGCGGTATGGTCTTGCCTTGGTTAGTGACATTACCCGCAGCAGGTTTGCTTTCTGTCACAGTCGCTATCCTAGTAGCAAGGCTCTAGAACCTATCATGACGGACTCGGGATCAATGGCTTCGTTTTCGCGAGTTTAGCGTGATCGTCTGGTCAACGCAAAATATAGAATGGTTGAGCCCGCGGCCACGAAGGAGTATAGTCCGACCCACACGCCCGTCACTAGCCAGCTGGGACTCTCAGCAACGATGACGCTCCAGCTGATGGCTACCGCCACTAAGGCTAGAGACGGGAAAACGGCGTCTAGGGGCAGTAATACTTTGATTCTTTCAGGATCCTTCTGCTGAGCAGCCCATCCCGTCGCTAGACACGTCGCAAGAAACAACGCGGCGAATGTTTGCAGAGTGGACACGTACACTTTCCACGGCCAGAACTCTTGCTGCGCCAAACCCGGCACCAGCAACATCATGATTCCGAAAATTCCAACAGCGCCGGTCTGAATCCCGAAGAACAATCGGGCACCCCTTGGCATTGTCGACGTCGGAGTCTCCGCTTGTCTACGATGCCATCCATGTCGTTGCAACATAAGTAAGCAACCGGCTGCTGCGATTAGGAAATATCCTGTCCATGCCCAGGTCGAGGCGTCACTGCTCACAGTGATTCCTCTGACAAGGGAGACAATGCCTGTTATGCCGAAGAAGGTGCCGCCGACGAGCACCAGTATCTTGGCTCTCTGCCACTGTTCAGCGTGAACTGCAGACCAGCAGCCGAAGGCTATGGCCAGAAATATAGCTCCCAAGAACCTGACGGCCAGCTCTTTCACTGGCCACGGCCAATAAGAAATGGCGAACGGAGGATAGATGTAGAATATCAGGCCGAGTGCTAGGTTGATTCCTGAAAGAAGAAGCAGAAAGGTTCTGGAGTATTTGTCGAGAAGGATATCATTCGACTTTGGCGGGTTGATCGTCGAGGCTGGTTCGCGGTTGGTCATGAAGACGTAGCCCAGAAACTAGTCAATCAAATCGGCTCGAATGATGTTCGATCAGTCGAGAGACTCTACATAAATCCGTTCTCACTGAGCCGGAATCGCACAAAGAGTTCCGACAAGGATAGAAACTTATATCCGGGCTATGAACAACTCTCTCTGTCCATGGAGCTCGGCGACCTAGAAGCAGCGGTTCTCGGAAGCGTTCTTCGCCAGGGCAAAGCCTCGGCCCGACAAGTCGCTAAGGACCTCGAGCCCTCACGAGGACTCGCATATTCTACCATCAGCACGACTCTGGACCGGTTGTACAAGAAAGGAATGCTTGGAAGGGACGAGGCCATTGGCAGAGGCGGCTCCCGCTACATCTACATGTTACATTCCGAAGAGAAAGTAAAGGGCAGAGTCGTCAAGGGATTTGTCGATCGACTCCTGACTGCTTTCGGTCCAACGGTAATTTCCACCCTGTCAGACTACGTCGATGATATCCCGAAGGATGAGCTGAAGCGCTTAGAGGAGAAGATCCGGAAGGGATCAAAACAACGATCGACCTAGACCTTTATCGCGTCTTCTTCCTTGCGCCTACTACTCTAGGGATCTTAGGGGGAGCTGTTGCTATCGAACTGGTATGTTATGCCCTCTACTCGTTTCAGAGCTACAATCCGTCCAGACGATCCCGGCTATTGCAACCCATGCTAGTATCGTCCCTTTTCCTCTGGTCGTTTCTAGCAACGAGCTTCTTGTTGTGCAGCATGCTTCTGCAAGACTACTGGGCTCATCCACAACTAACTATTCGGACGGTACTCGGAAGTTCATTGCTGGCATCACTGGGATTCGCGACCGCAATGACATTGATTGCTCGCAAGTATTCTTTCTCGCAAATGTTGGAGAGAATGACCGCTGCCCCCATTTCGCTTTCCGGAGTTGCCACAGGTTTCGGTGCTCTCAGTGGTAAGATGGGAGTGTCCGGAGTTTCTCTGCGAGAAGCCTTGTTCGGCAGTGCCTTTTCGATCAGCTTGAGCGGACAGGGAGTGGTTGCAATGTCTTCGAAGCTCGCTGGGTCCTTGTCTTCCGACGAGACCGATGCCGTTCTCGCGCATGAGCTGTCGCACATCAAGAATGGCGATTCTGCTGCCAAAGGTCTCGCGAAACTGGCGAGAGTCGCTTTCCCCTTCGACCCAGTGCTACGGCTGGTGGAAGCAGCAGTTCACCGAGAGCGCGAACTCTGGGCCGACAGAGTGTCTGTTGAATTCACAGGAAAGCCTCGAGCGCTTGCGTCTGCGATCGTAAAGGCCCACTCAGAGTCTAATGGTGGAACGACGAGCAATCTTGCAGGACTATTCGTGGGAGGAGGCGGACATGGACTTCTCAGCCTATATCCCGACCTAGAGAGGCGAGTGGACATTCTCCTGGAGCTGGCTCATCGGATGGAAGTCGCCAACGGCCCGTTCGTCGCTGCCTGAGCCGAGCCTATCGGAAAAATTCTAATTGCGTACTAGTAGTACGGTGAACTTGTTCGTAAGATGCTCAAGACAAGATTCACCGATCTGACTGGTTGCAAAGTACCAATTCAACAAGCTGCAATTGGTGGTCTAGCCCGCCCTCAACTGGCAACAGCGGTCTCGGAAGGAGGAGGCCTGGGCATGGTATAGGCGGGATCCTTTGATCCCAACCAAATGACCGAGGTGTTTGAGGACATGCGGCGACGTACTTCTGGGGTCTTTGGAGCCAATTTTCTGATTCCAGAAGCCTTCGTCTCCGATCTTAACGAGATTCACGAACAAGTGGAGACGACGGCAAAACTCGTGAAAGTTGTCGCATTCTTTTATCGCCAACCGGACCCTTCGCTGGTAGATCTAGGGCACGAGGGAGGTGCGTTGGCCTCATGGCAAATCGGCTCGAACGAAGGAGCAATTGCTGCCGCTGAGGCCGGATGCGACATGATAGTGGCGCAAGGAGTTGAGGCGGGTGGGCATGTTCGTGGAAAGGTCAGTCTTCTGACGTTGTTGAGTCAGGTCTTGGATTCTGTCAAGGTCCCTGTGCTAGCAGCCGGTGGCATAGGCAGCGGCCGAGCTCTGGCCGCGGTCCTGGCTGCAGGAGCCCTGGAGTAAGAGTTGGGACACGTTTCATTGCGGCTACAGAGGCGGGGGTGCATCCCGAATATGTCAAGGCGTTGATTGCGGGCGAGCCGGAGGACACGGTTGTTACGGAGGCCTTCTCGGAAGGCTGGCCCAACGCACCTCATAGAGTCCTTCGTTTCTGCATAGAGGAAGCTCAGAATTTCAAAGGCGACATCGTGGGATACAAGAAACTCATCTCAACCGGTGAAATGGTCCCTGTTATGCCCTTGGAGTCTTTCACCATGACTAGCGAGGCCACTGGACGTTCAAGGCCATGCCACACTGGGCGGGAGAATCAGTGAGCGGAGTGAAGAACACCAGGCCAGTAGCATCGATCATAAAGGAGTTAGTGGACGAAGCGGAGACACTTCTCCGCAAATGGCGCTGAAAATTGGCGAAGCGTTTCACGCAGACCCGAAGGTCAGAGCTGCTTTCTTACGATTGCGAATACTTCGAGTTGCCGATGAATCTTGAACCCGTTCTTCAAGTACACGTTTAATGGTCCTTTGTAGTTCGCCTCTGCCCACGGAATCTCTCCAAATCTCTTCTGAGCATTAGTCGTCGGATATCCTTCCGCTATCTGTAGCCCATCTCGACGAAACTTGTCACAGGCGGCACGTAGAAGTGCAGTGCAGACACCCCTTCCTCTGTAACCGGGTGATACAACGAAACACATTATGGACCCGACTGGCTCTCCCGGGTCCGTCAACGCGACTCTATACGATCGCATATCTACAA
>Ga0209804_1003009_pt1 | contig 9963 bp, 10 predicted proteins | sample GraSoiAngelo_139_FD_185896 | JGI IMG/M metagenome (GOLD analysis project Ga0209804, IMG submission 185896) | Grasslands soil microbial communities from the Angelo Coastal Reserve, California, USA - 14_0929_12_20cm (SPAdes) (version 2) | ecosystem: Environmental > Terrestrial > Soil > Grasslands ... | reverse complement strand
TAATCCTTTCCTCAGTTGCCGGCTTAACATGTTAACCGGCAGGGGGGCAGTTTCACACATCCCATGGAAAGGCTATAATACAGCTATCCATATCTGGTAGGATGATGACGATTGATAGGTACGACGGAGATCGGGTGCTCCTCTCCTACGACGTCTCCGGGGCGGTGGCGCGGGCGATCGTGGCGAGGGTCTGTCAAATCATCTTCGGCCGACGGCGGCTCTCCGAGGGATCGGCGAAGGTGGCATACCAGGAGAAAGGATTCATCCACCGACCAGGCGTGGTGTGGGTCGGGCAGAGCGTCCTCGTGATGTCTCCGGGGGACGCGGGAGAATTGGCCGATCGGCTTCGCCGACTTGGAGTCCGCGTGGCGATGGGTCCGGTGTCGATTGCCCCATCGACCTTGGAAGCATTCCGCCGTGGGACGAGGTTCCCGGCTTAACATGTTAACCATCCGGGGATTGCCCCATCGGTCCGGAAAGGAGGATGGCGAATTTCGCAGGCGGCTGCTTTCACATGATTGGACGCGTCATTCCGTAATCCTCGCCATCGTCGGGAGCCGCCCAAAAGAGTTCCAAAGCCAGTGCGTCAATCTCGACGAGACTCTCCGCCAAAGTTGCCACAGCCGCCGCCAGTTCTTCAGCGGTTCTTCCCTTGGTCCGGACGGACGCTGACGCTCGCGGATTTCCTCCGACGTTCGTAACGGCCGGGTTCGACAAGGTGCCATCGATAATCCGATGGATCTTGAATGCGGCTTGCTTGATCGACATCTCTTTCCCCGTGACGGTATCTTCAGAGGATAGAAACGATTTTGGTCGATCCGCGGAAGGCCTAGCTTGATGGTCTAGCGTGTTAAGCAGATTTCGCGGACCCTTGAAATAGCCGCGGCCTCTTCCGTGCCGCATGGTCCGGACCTACGCCGAGGCCGGGGTCAGCCAGGAGGAGAAGGCGGCCCACATCGCCGCCCTCGTCTCTGCGCTGCGCTACCGCCGAAAAGGCCTCGGTAAGCCGCTCACGAAGATCGGCCACTTCACGGGACTTGTCGACTTCGGGTCGTACGCGCTCTCCCTGTGCACGGACAGCGTCGGCACGAAGGTCCTCGTCGCGAAGGAAATGCGAAAGTGGGACACGATCGGGATCGACTGCGTCGCGATGAACGTGAACGACATGATCTGCATCGGTGCGGAGCCCCTCGCCTTCGTCGACTACGTGGCGGTCTCGGATTACGACCGTGAGGTTGCACGACAAATCGGCATCGGACTGAACCGCGGCGCGGAATTGGCGAATGTCTCAATCATCGGTGGGGAGATTGCCGTTGTCCCGGAACTTGTCCGGGAGCTCGATCTCGCCGGAACGTGTTTCGGCGTCGTACGGAAGTCGAAGATCATCGACGGTCACGCAATCCGCACGGGGGACGTGATCGTCGGCCTGCCGAGCGCTGGAATCCATTCGAATGGCCTGACCCTCGCGCGGCGCATCCTGCGAGACGCCTCGGTGACCCTCTCCGACCCGGTCGCCCAGGAGGGACGTCCGTGGGGCGACGAGCTCCTCGAGCCCACGGCCATTTACGTGAAACCGGTCCTGCGGGCGATCCGCAAAGCGACGATACACGGCATGGCGCACATCACGGGCGGCGGGCTCCGGAATCTCGTCCGCCTGAAGCCGAACCTGGAATTTCGGATTTCAGAACCGCTAAGCCCTCCGCCGGTCTTCCTCGGCCTCCAGCGGCTCGGGGGCATCGAAGACCGGGAGATGTACCAGACGTTCAACATGGGGATGGGTTTCGCGATCATATGTCCTGAGGAGCACGCGAGAGCTGTCATTCGGGCCCTTCGACCCGACGTCACCGCGAAAGTCGTCGGCGAGGTCGGCAAGGGACAGGGCGCGGCGCTCCCGCATCTCGGATTGTCGTGGAAATCCTATTGAGATTCGCTCGCGCAGTGCCCGGCTCAACCTGTCGAGCCGGGGAGTTGCGGGCTCGCAACCAACTTCCTCAGATGGGTTCCCCTCGGACCGTCGTCTCCAACGCGAGGACCTCGGTTGGCTGATCGGCGGATGGCGACCAACAGAGCCCGGCGCACAGCGTCTCTCCGATCGTCATCGTGAGAACCGCAGTGAACCGGAGGACGTCGCCGACATGCGCCTCCGCCGGAAGGTCGAAGACGGCGAGAAGGAACGAGACGTTGACCGAGTTCACCTTCGAGGGCTTCCACTCCAGATCCAACGATGTGAAGAGCCTTCGACCATCGGGTGCCACGCTTTTTTGGCTGGCTTCGCGAGTTTCGAGGTTCCGGTCCCAGATGGCCATGCCACCGCCGGTTGTTTGTGTCACGTCCAGGGGCCCCATCCAGACATCGTCGGCGCGGAACGGCGCCGTCTTATCCTGAGCATAGAATGCAACCGTCAGGTGGCGGAGCCCGACGTAATCTCCCCACGCATTGCACCGTCCTGCGAACGCAGCTCCGACCTCGAGGAACAGGAACGCCGGGGTCCATGAGTGGTTATTCCGAGTCCCGGTCCGAACCGTGATCCCCTCCTCCTGGCTCAGTTGGAATTCGAGCATGATCAATTTTCCCGCGCACAGCCCCGATCCCTTGGTGAACGGGGTCTCGCCCGGGCCGGGCATCGACGGGTCGGAAGGCCAGGGGATGAATGTCGCACCGGCGAACAGCCCGCCAACCACTCCCAGGACCGAGAGTGTAACGACGAGGCGACGCCGAGGCGTTGGGATCCCTCCGGTTCCAAACCGCAGAGATGCGAACGGCCCATTTTCCATATCAAGATGACGTTTCTGCATGAAGGCCGCTCGGGATCGGAGGGTCATCGCTCTCCCTGGTCCGAGCGCACAACCCTTATCGGCGGGGCGTCCCTTGTGACCCTGTTGGCTACGCGGAAGCGCACCGTGAAACGCAGGAGCGCCGGCAGGAGCGCCAGCGCTCAAGGCACCAGCGTGGCGGCGGACCGGACGAACAGCGGACTTCCTCTGGAGATCCTCTCGGCGCCTCGGACCCTTGATTCCGACGAATACCTGAAGAAGCTCGGTATGCCGGGTGAGCCGCCGTACACGCGGGGGATCCGCGCGACGATGTATCGGGGCCGCCTCTGGACGATGCGGCAGTACGCGGGTTTCGGCACCGCGAAGGAAACGAACCGCCGCTTCAAGTATCTCATTGCCCAGGGAAACGAGGGCCTGAGCGTCGCATTCGACCTGCCGACTCAGATGGGATACGACAGCGATGCACCGCTCGCCCGCGGGGAGGTCGGCCGCGTCGGGGTCGCGATCTCCACCCTGGAGGATATGGGCGTTCTCTTCGAGGGCCTCCCGCTCGACCGCGTGAGCACGAGCATGACGATCAACGCGACGGCCCCCATCCTCCTCGCGCTGTACATCGCGGTGGCAGAATCGCACGGAATCTCTCGAAAGGTCCTTCGCGGGACGGTCCAGAACGACATCCTGAAGGAGTACATCGCGCGCTCCACGTACATCTATCCGCCCGCGCCCTCCATGCGACTCGCCCTCGACGTGATCGAGTTCTGCACGAAGGAGGTCCCGCGCTGGAACGCGATCAGCGTGAGCGGGTACCACATCCGGGAGGCGGGCGCGACGGCCGTCCAGGAGATCGCCTTCACCCTGGCGAATGGCATTGCCTATCTCGATGCGGCGGTGGCGCGGGGCCTCGATGTCGATGCGATCGCCCCGCAGATCTCGTTCTTCCTCAACGCCCACATCGACCTGCTGGAGGAGGTCGCGAAGTTCCGCGCGGCCCGCCGTCTCTGGGCGTCGTTGATGCGGGACCGGTTCCACGCGAAGCGGCCGGAGTCCATGGCCCTCCGGTTCCACGCGCAGACCGCGGGCGTCACGTTGACCGCCCAGCAGCCGGAGAACAACGCGGTCCGCGTCGCGGTGCAAGCCCTCGCCGCCGTCCTCGGAGGCGCCCAGTCCGTGCACACGAACAGCATGGACGAGGCCCTCTCCCTTCCGTCGGAGAAGGCGGTGCGCCTCGCCCTGCGGACGCAGCAGATCCTCGCCCACGAGAGCGGCGTCGCGAACACGGTCGATCCTGCGGGAGGATCGTTCGTGATCGAGTCCCTCACGGACCGCCTCGAGTCGGAGGCCGCCGCCCTGATCCGGCAGGTGGATCGGCACGGTGGCATGCTGAAGGCGATCGACTCGGGCTGGGTGCAGGGCCAGGTCGCAGACTCCGCGTACCGATATCAGATGGAGCTCGAGCGCGGCGAGAGGACCGTCGTCGGCGTGAACGCGTACACGGAGGAGGGCGAGGCCATCCCGGTGCCCAAGACGAATCCGAAGTTGGCCGCCGAGCGGGGCCGTGCCCTCGACGGGTTCCGGAAGAGCCGAGACCGGAAAGCGGTCGCGCGAAGCCTGGGTCGTCTCGAAGCGGTCGCCCGCGGGGACGCGAACACGATGCCCGCGATCCTGGAAGCCGTGCGGGCCAAGGTGACGCTCGGGGAGATCAGCGACGTGCTTCGGTCCGTATTTGGCACATACCGGCCGAGGCAGGACGTATGATCGGCCCGGCCCACCACGTCGGCGTCGCCGTCCGGAGTCTCGATGCGGCCCTCGCGGACTATCGGAACCTAGGCTTCGAAGCGGAATCCGTCGAGGACGTGCCGACGCAGGGGGTGCGCGTGGCCTTCCTCGGGAAGGGCCCGGTGCGGATCGAGCTCCTCGAATCCCTTCGGCCGGATGGTGTGATCGCGCGGTTCGTCGACCGGAGCGGGGAAGGTCTGCACCATCTGGCGTTCGCCGTGCAGGACATCCGGGCCGAGATGCGTCGCCTCCGAGAAAAGGGCCTTAAGCTCGTGGACGCGGAGCCGCGCCCCGGTGCCCGAGGTCGGCTCGTCGCCTTCGTCCACCCTCGATCCGCGCACGGCGTGCTCCTCGAACTGGTCCAGGAGTCGGCGGGATCGGGCCGCGCACCGACTCAGCAGGATTAGGCTGAATCCCGGCGCGAAGCTTTATGGCGGCGCCTTCGGTGCGCGGCGTTCGATGAGCCTGGAAGGTGCCGCCGTCTCCTTGGGTGCGACGATTGTGAGCCTGGTCTTCGCGGCCCTTGTCTTCAACCAGTGGATCTCCCGACGAAAGCCGTTCCAATTCGCGTGGTCCCTCGGCCTCGGCCTCTACGCGCTCGCGTCCTTCACCCAGTTCCTCGCGGAGGCCTACGGTTGGACCGCTTCGACGTACAAGGTGTACTACCTGGTCGCAGCGCTCCTCGTGGCCGTCCTCGGCATCGGCTCGGTCCTCCTGGTGCATCGCCGCGCCGGCATCGGCTTCACCCTTTACACGATCGTCGTCTTTGCCGGGTTCGCGGTGGCCGTCGCCGGGGCGACCGTCAGTGCCGCGGCCTTGGCCAACCCGATTCCCGTCGCCGGAGCCGGGATGCCGGACAACGTGCGGGTCTTTTCGTTCTTCTTCACGATTCCCGGCAGCATCGCCTTGATCGGGGTCGCCGCGTACTCGTACTGGCGGTCCCGACTCTCGTTCAACATGTGGATCGGTATCGGAGCGCTCGTCATCGCCGGTGGCGCGTCCCTCTCGCGATACGGAATTTCGTGGGCCCTGTACATCGGGGAGTTGGTCGGGATTGCGATCATGTTCTGGGGATTCCTCGCGAGCCAAGACTTGGCGAAGGCGAAAGCGCCTGCGGCGGCGCACATTCCCTCCTGAGCGGGGAACGTTGAAATAGCGGCCCGCGCGTCGGCTCGATGTTGAAGATCGGCGAATTACACGAACCGAATCGGAAGCTCGTGGGCCGCACCGTGTGGCACTACGACCAGGTCGAGTCGACGAACGAAACCGCCAAGGAGCTGCTCGAGGAGGACCTCGAAGAGGGACTCGTCCTCTGGGCCGACCGCCAGGCGGCCGGGCGAGGTCGGCAGGGCCGCGCCTGGGCGTCGCCTCCCGGCGGCCTCTATTTTTCCGTGATCCTCCGGCCGAAGGAGACGCACGCGTGGATCCTCGGCCTTCTCGTAGGTATGCCGGTCGTGAAGGCGCTCCGACATTTCGGCGTCTTCGCGGGGCTGAAGTATCCAAATGACGCGGTATACCAGGACCGCAAGATTGCTGGGATCTTGTCGGAAGGCGTGTACCGGCGGGAAACCTACCACGTGATCATCGGGATCGGCGTGAACACGAACGTCGATCTCGATCGGCTACCGCCAGATGTGCAACCGACCGCGACGACGCTCAAGAGAGAAGTGAACTTGTTCGTCGCGAACGACGAGTTCCTCGATTACCTGCTGAACCAGATCGATGATCTCTATTCTCGTTACCGGAACACGCGGATCGAGTTCCTGATCAAGGATTACCGCGGGCAGTGCACGACGATTGGCAAACGGGTCACCGCGACGACGTCGAAAGGGTCCATCACGGGCCGGGCGTACGACATCGCCCCGAACGGTGCCCTCATCATCATGGACGATGGGAACGCGAAACACGAGTTCGTGGAAGGGAGTCTCAAGGTCGTCGCCTGAGACGCGAACCCAGCCGGCCTCCGCTCGTGGAGCGCGAAGGCTTAATGACACGCCTCCGCGTTCGGCGCGTCCATGGCGGGCGATGAGCGCGTGGAAGAGCTGCGCCGGCGGAAGGCCCTCGCGAAGCTAGGTGGCGGCAAGGAGCGCACGAACGCCCAGCGCGCGAAGGGCAAGCGGACCGCCCGGGAGCGGGTCGAGCTCCTCTTGGATTCCGGGTCCTTCGTCGAGATGGACGCCTTCGTCGAGCATCGGACGACGGAGTTCGGGATGGACCAGAAGCGCATCGCCGGGGACGGCGTCGTCACGGGCCACGGGACGATCGACGGCCGGACCGTGTTCGTGTTCTCTCAGGACTTCACCGTCTTCGGCGGGAGCCTCGGCGAGATGCACGCGAACAAGATCGTCAAGATCATGGACATGGCGATGAAGGTCGGCGCTCCGGTGATCGGCCTCAACGACAGCGGGGGGGCGCGGATCCAGGAGGGCGTCATCAGCCTCGGCGGATACGCGGAGATCTTCTACCGTAACGTCCTCGCGTCCGGCGTCGTCCCCCAAATCAGCGCGATCCTCGGACCTTGCGCCGGCGGGGCGGTCTACAGCCCCGCCATGACCGATTTCATCATCATGGCGAAGGGCACGTCGAACATGTTCATCACCGGTCCAGGGGTCATTAAGGCGGTGACCGGGGAGTCGGTCACGTTCGAGGCGCTCGGAGGGGCGCTGACGCACGCCGAGAAGAGCGGCGTCGCGCACTTCGCGGCCGAAGACGAAGCCGAGGCCCTCCGGATCGTCCGTCGGCTCCTGAGCTACCTCCCTTCGAACAACGTGGACGATCCGCCCGTCCTCGCCGCGGAGGACGATGCGAACCGGATGGATCCGGAGCTCGCCACCATCGTCCCGCGGGAGCCGAACAAGCCGTATGACATGCTCGAGGTGATCAAGCGTATTGTCGACCGGGGCTCCTGGTTCGAGGTCCACGGACTCTGGGCCCGCAACATCGTGGTCGGCTTCGCCCGACTCACGGGCCATCCGATCGGGATCGTCGCGAACCAGCCGAAGGTCCTCGCCGGGACCCTCGACAATTCGTCCTCGATCAAGGCCGCGCGTTTCGTGCGGTTTTGCGACTCCTTCAACATCCCCCTCCTGACCTTCGTCGACGTCCCGGGCTTCCTGCCGGGGTCGGACCAGGAGTACGGCGGCATCATCCGCAACGGCGCGAAGCTCCTGTTCGCCTACTGCGAGTCGACCGTCCCCAAGGTCACGATCGTCACGCGCAAAGCGTACGGGGGCGCCTACGACGTGATGTCGTCGAAGCACATCCGGGGCGACTTCAACTTCGCGTGGCCATCGGCCGAATTGGCGGTCATGGGGCCCGAGGGGGCGGTCCAGATCATCTTCAAGAAAGAGATCGAGGAAGCCGCGGACCCCGCGAAGCGCGAGAAGGAACTCGTGAGGGAATATCGGGAGCGGTTCGCGAATCCCTACATCGCTGCCCGCATGGGTTACCTGGACGACGTCATCGAGCCCGTGGAGACGAGGCCGCGGGTGATCGACGCCTTCGCCGTGCTCCGGACGAAGCGGGAGACGCGACCGCCAAAGAAGCACGGGAACATGCCGCTCTGAGCCGGAGGCGCATGTTCCGGCGATTGCTCATCGCGAACCGCGGCGAGATCGCGATCCGCGTCGCCCGGACCGCCCGCGCGATGGGCATCCACTGCATCGGCGTGTACTCGGAGGCCGATCGGACCGCCCTCCACCGGACCGCGATGGACGAGAGCGTCGAGATCGGGGGGCCCCTCCCGGTGCAGAGCTACCTGAATGCGAGCGCGATTCTACGCGCCGCCAGGGAGACCCGAGCCGACGCGATCCATCCCGGTTACGGGTTCCTCTCGGAGAAAGCAGACTTCGCGGTGCGCTGCGCAGAGGCGGGCATCGTGTTCGTCGGTCCACCGCCCGAGGCGATTGCGGTCACGGGCGACAAGGTGTCGGCTCGTCGAGCGATGGCAGAGGCTGGCGTGCCCGTCACCGAGGGCGTCGATCGCGTCCTCCGATCCGTTGACGAGGCGCGCGAGGTTGCGGCGGAGATCGGGTATCCGGTCCTGTTCAAGGCGACCGCGGGCGGCGGGGGGATCGGCATGTCGCGCGTGGACGGACCCGAAGGCCTGGCCGAATCGTTCGAGGCTGCGCAGTCCGTCGCAGGCGCGAACTTCGGCAACCCCGACCTGTTCCTCGAGAAGTATCTGCAGAAGGCCCGTCACGTGGAGGTGCAAGTGCTCCTCGGGGATCGCGGGGCCGGGGTCGGCTTCGTCGAACGGGAGTGCAGCGTTCAGCGGCGACACCAGAAGCTCGTCGAGGAGACCCCGTCGCCTGCGATCGGGGCCGCGGTTCGGAAGCGTCTGCAGGAGGTCGCCGTGCGCGGCCTGCAATCCCTGGGCTATCGCAACGCCGGGACGGTGGAATTCCTGTTCCACGATCGCCGGTTCACGTTCAACGAGGTCAATGCGCGTCTCCAGGTCGAACACGCGATTACCGAAATGGTCACGGGCGTGGACCTGGTGCGGCAACAGTTGCGGGTCGCCTCCGGCGAGGGAATCGAATTCTCACAAAACGAGATGCGCTGGAAAGGCCACGCGATTGAGTGCCGGATCAATGCCGAAGACCCGCTCCGAAATTTCCTTCCGTCTCCCGGTCGAATCGTCGACTTTCGGGTGCCCGCCGGGAGCCAGATTCGGGTCGACGCCGGGGTGGCGGCCGGATCCATCGTCCCCGCATTCTATGATCCGCTCATCGCGAAGCTCGTCGTTGGCGGCTCCTCCCGCGACACGGCGGTGCGTCGGATGCTCCAGAGCGTCGACGCCTTCGAGGTTCGCGGCATCCACAGCACGCTTCCGTTCCACCGGGTCCTCCTGTCCGACCGCGATTTCGTCAAGGGAAACCTGTGGACCACGATGGTGGACGACCTCCGCCTCGTCGCGCGGATCCGAAGCCGCGGTCCGTGGGAGCAGCGGATCGCGGAGATCGCCGCGGCGGTCGCCGCGAGCGGGCGACTGACGTCCGGCCCGACCGTCGACCTGATTCGGTCGAAAGCCTCGGCGTGGTCCGCGGCCGGACGACGGCGACTCCTCGCGGGAGGTGACCATGCGGTTCCGCCTCGTCGTCGATGGTGACCCCCGCCGCGTCGAGGTCGAGCAGGGACCGGAAGGCATCCTGATTCGGGTCGACGGGGCCGAGTACCGTGGGAAGGTCCGCCGCGTCGACGACGGGATCGAGGTCCGCCTGGGTCCGAAATGGCGCCGCGTCCGGCTCGTCGGTCGGACCGCCTTGACCGACGATGCAACCCATGAAATCGAGATCTCGGAGATCGAGGACGAGCCCTCCTACCCGGCATCACCGACGAGGTCACGGAAGGCCCGACCGTTGCCGATCCATGCGCCCATGCCCGGCCGCGTCGTCCGGGTCGAGGCCCGCCC
>Ga0209804_1003002_pt1 | contig 9974 bp, 9 predicted proteins | sample GraSoiAngelo_139_FD_185896 | JGI IMG/M metagenome (GOLD analysis project Ga0209804, IMG submission 185896) | Grasslands soil microbial communities from the Angelo Coastal Reserve, California, USA - 14_0929_12_20cm (SPAdes) (version 2) | ecosystem: Environmental > Terrestrial > Soil > Grasslands ... | reverse complement strand
TGAGATTGATCCCGGCCAAGGTCTGGACCAACCCGTCATGGATCTCGCAGGCAATACGGCTGCGCTCGCCCGTGACGGCGGAGCCGGCCTCCTTTTCGTACAACTTGGAGAGCTCCTGGAATTTCTTGAGGTGTCGCTTGGTCTCGGCGTTCGAGCGCACGCGCGCCTCGATGAGTTGCCACATGAACTTGGCGCTCGTTCCGCGGACCACGGTTACTCCGACCCGGTCGAGCTCGAACAGCGCGTCCTCAACCGCCGGATTGCCGGTGACGTCGATGATCAGGTCCACTTCCTCCGCGCTCAGCAGGTCGCGGAAGTTCCGCGTCACGGGAATGCCGTAGCGTTTGGCCAGGCGCAGGCCCGGAGCCTTGGGATCGATCTCGGCCACACCGACGATGCGAACCAGCGGGTCCGGGGCCAGGACCGTCAGGAGGGCCGAGCCCCCGGCGCCCGCGCCGATAATGGCCACGTGCGTGACGCGGGGTTCGGCCGGGTCCGGACGGGACGAAGGTTTGCTCTTTACCGGCATCGCACACACTCCCGCATGGAAGGATGATCGCCCGGTTGACGCAGGCGGGAAACGAAGGCGGCGGGGCTCGCGCTAGGCCTGTCCCTCGCCCCGCTCGCGAAGGAGTCCCTTGACCTCATCCATGAACTGTGCGACGTCTTTGAATTCCCGGTACACGGAAGCGAAGCGCACATACGCGACCTGATCGAGCTGGTGGAGCTCAGACATGACCTCCTCGCCCACCACGCGGCACGGGACCTCGGCCTCGCCCCGCTCCTGGATTCGCTTCTCGATGCGGTCTGCGACGGCCTCCAGCGTCGCCACGCTGATCGGGCGTTTCTCACAGGCTTTCTTCAAGCCGGCCAGCACCTTGGCCCGGTCGAAGGACTCCCGCCGCCCGTCTTTCTTGATGATCATGGGGAGCACTTCCTCGACCCGCTCGTAGGTGGTGAACCGCCGCTTGCACCCCAGGCACTCCCGGCGCCGGCGGATGGCCTCGCCTTCCTTCGCCATCCGCGAGTCCACGACCTTGTCTTCCACGTGGCTACAAAACGGGCATCGCACCGACGGCCGCCCTCTCCCTACCGGTACTTTGCAAAGACCGGGAACTTCCCGCACAAGGCGCGCATGCGCGAGCGCACGAGCCGCCTGACGGTCTCATCCTGATGATGCGAGAGGACCTCGTCAATGGCATCGGCGATCTCGTCCATCTCCTTCTCCCGCATGCCGCGCGTGGTCACGATCGGCGTGCCGAGCCTGATGCCGCTAGCGATGGCCGGCGGCTTCTCATCGTACGGGATCGCGTTCTTGTTGACCGTGATGCCCGCCTCGTCCAGGGCCGCTTCGGCTTCCTTGCCGGTCATCCCTTTCGTCGTGACATCCACCAGCATCAGATGGGTATCCGTACCCCCCGACACGATCCGGAGGCCTCGCTTCTGGAGGCCGCTCGCCAGGGCCTTGGCGTTCGCCACAACCTGTTGCTGGTACTTCTTGAAGCCGGGGGAGAGCGCCTCTTTCAGGGCGACGGCCTTGGCGGCAATGACGTGCATCAGCGGCCCCCCTTGGAGACCGGGGAAGATCGCTTTGTCCAGCGCCTTGGCATATTCCGCCTTGCACAGCACCATGCCGCCCCGTGGCCCGCGCAGCGTCTTGTGGGTCGTGGTGGTGACAAAGTCGGCATAGGGGATGGGGCTCGGATGCAGGCCGGCGGCGATCAAGCCCGCGATATGGGCGATGTCCACCATGAGATAGGCTCCGACCGCTTTGGCGATCTCGTGAAACTTGGGGAAGTCGAGGATGCGGGGGTAGGCGCTGGCGCCGACGACGATCAGCCGCGGACGGCATTCTTCAGCCATCTTTCCCACCGCGTCGTAATCGATGCGCTCGGTGGTCCGATCCACGCCATAGGAATAGGCGCGGTAGAGAATGCCGGAGAAGCTGACGCGGCTCCCGTGAGTGAGGTGGCCGCCATGGGCCAGATCCATACCCAGGATCGCGTCCCCCGGCTTGAGGACCGTGAAGTAGACGGCCATGTTGGCCTGCGCTCCCGAATGGGGCTGGACATTCACGTGGTCCGCGCCGAAGATCTGCTTGGCGCGCTCGATCGCCAGCGACTCGACCACGTCCATGTACTGGCAGCCCCCATAGTAGCGGCGACCCGGATAGCCCTCGGCGTACTTGTTGGTCATGATCGAGCCCTGCGCGGCCAGGACCGCCGGGCTGGCGAAGTTCTCCGACGCGATCAACAGGACCTTGTCGCGCTGGCGACGGCCCTCCTTCCGGATGGCCTCGTAGACCTCGGGATCGGTCGTCTTCAGCGGGTTGGGCATGGATGCGTTAGCCTTCCTTGCCGGAGGCCGGCGCGTCGCCGGAGGCTTCGGCCCTGACCACGGTCACGCTCACCGTGGCCGTCACCTGGGAGTGGAGCTTGACCGGCACCGAGACGGTGCCGAGTTCCTTGATCGGATGGCCTAGTTCGATCTTGCGCTTGTCCACCTCGACCCCTTGAGCCGCAATAGCCTCGGCGATGTCCTTGGCGGTCACGGCCCCGAACAGTTTGTCGTCCTTGCCGACCTGGACGGGAATCGTCACGGCGATCGCGCTGACCTTCTTCGCGACCTCTTCGAGCACGGCCTTCTCTTTGCGCGCCTTTTCGCCGACCACGCGCTTGGCATGTTCGATCGCCTTCAGACTGCGACCAGTCGCCTCCACCGCTTTGTTCCGGGGAAAGAGAAAATTGCGGGCATAACCAGGGGCAACCTCAAGGATATCCCCTATGTTGCCGACACCTTGGACGTCCTCTCGCAGAATCACCTTCATGGCTACAACTTCTTGTGGGGAGGAATGCAGATACTACAGGAGCAAGGGGTGAAAGTCAACGAACCGCGGCTTGTGATCGCGGGTCTGCTTCGTTAGAATAACGGCATGATTTTCCGAACATTTCTGGTCGCGACGCTCGCCGCCGTGAGTCTTCTTCCCGGCATGGCGCAAGGGGGCGATCAGGCCTTCGACCCTCTCCAACTGAACATCCGGTTGAGTCCCACCGCGTTGCGCCCGCCGTCCCACCTGATCAAGCAGCAATGGACGTTGGACGGCTATCGCCTTGGACGACTCGGTCCTCAAGCGCCGCAGGCAGCAGTCATCGAAGACGATGCGCGCCGCCGGTTGCTGATCCTGTCGGCGACGGACGAAGGGCGAGTCCTGATCTACCAGGTGGGCGACTTGCCGGTGGACGTCTCCACTCGCCTGCGCCCGGCGCTCGTCTGTGTGCGCACCCGCCAGTGTCAGAATCAACGGATGGACCCGGCCGGCGAACTCGGTTGCCTGGCCCTCTGCCTGCTGGAGCACCTGCACGAGTGAAGGCCTTCGACCTCTTGCCCTCCCTCATCCGCCTAGTGGCCGACGAGGAACGCGCCGACCATCCCTCCGGCTTCCTCCAGAAACTCCACCAACGGCTGGAGGACATGCTGCACCGCCCGTCGTCCTACCATTTCAGCGCGGCGGACCGCCTGCTGCCGTGGGTGGCCCCGGACCCATCCGTGACGGACCCGATGCTCCGTTCCACAGTCGTCACGTCCGTCCTCACGACCATCTGGGATGCCGACCGGGCAGCGCGTCGCGCCAGGCTGGCCGCCGTCGTGACGGACCTCGTCAAGGCCAACAAACGCGTCCTGCTCATCGCGCCCGACAACCGGACGTTGACCGAAGCCCTCCTGGCTGCCGGTAAAGGGCTCCGCGGCGCCGGACTCCAGTACCGCAGTTTCCTCTGCTGCTACGAGCCGCCCAGCATCACGAGCGAGGGCGGGATCAACCTGCGGGACCTGACCTTCGACGTGCAGGTCTCCGCCTTCCTGGGTAAGTCGCAGGCCGACAAGGCAGGCCTGCGGCGCAAGCTGGAGCGGTACCTGGAACTCGCGCCGATTCTCCGCCACAAGGCGGACAAGCAGAAGGACCTCGACGAAGTGCGCCACCTCGAATGGCGCCTGCTCACAGCCCTGGGTGACACGCAGGCCGAGATCAAACGCCTCCAGAATCTCCAGGCGGTCTACGAACGCCTCCCCCTCTGGCAACGCCTGGGCATGCAGGTGGTGGGGAGCAACGTCGCCACGATGAAGGAAAACTGCGCGCTCTACGAGGTGCAGAAGCAGGAGTGCATGAACGAGCTGGAGGTCGCGCAGGCGCGCATCAACGAACTCAAGCCGGAAGCCCATGTGGACCCGGAGCTGCGGCCCGAGTACCAGGAGCTCAAAGGCGAGATCGAGCGCCTGGGGGGCGTCGCGAAGGTGCGGGACGTCCTGGTCATGGAAGAGGACACCAAACGGCTGCCGTTCCTCCAGGCCAAGCGGCTCCTCGCCGTCACGCCCGTCCGCGTGATCGGCGACGCCATTTTCGATTCAATCCGGTACGACGCCTTGCTCGTCGACGAGGGCCCCCGCATACCGCTCCCTTTGCTCGTAGCCTGCGCGTGCCTGGCGCGGGAACGGATCGTCCTGGCGGGCGACCCGCACGAACTGCCTCCCCCCTCGCCCACTCCGTACGGGGTCTCGCTCGGCTGGCCGACGTCGCTGTCGAGACCGCCGGCTGCGCCGGCCCAACCGGCGCCCGCGTAGGGGTGGTTCGCGAATCGCCCTCACCGCTGCCGCTCCCTCCAGTCTTTTCCCCTCCATAATTCAGGTATTGAAGGGATAGCGCGTACCTAGCGACCTCTCCGAAAATACTGTCTCCTCTTACCTTGCCGCACTTGATTAGGGCGGTTCGATGGCCCACGATGTAGCCAGTTGCCGTTTGACTGCCTCTACTCGGAAACCCTAGTCAGAGAAGGAAGGCTCATGCTTGCAGAAGTGTTAAATCCCAGCAACTACGCGGTAAGCCTTCACGCGGCAGGCCCGTGGGTGGTGGGGCTTCTGACCGCAATCTTAGGAATCGTCGCGCTCCTTCGTGAACGTGGCTCGAAGGTGAGCCTCGCGTTTTGCGGACTCACGATGAGCGTCGCGAGCTGGCTCCTCTCTGCAGGGGTAATTTATTTCACCCTTAACGAACCTGTTGCCCTCTGGTGGGCCAAGGTGGAGCACCTTGGGGTTGTAGTTATTCCAACTCTGGTCTTTGTCTTCACGTTGGCGATAGTCCAGCGCCTTGATGAATTTCGAGCGATGGCCTGGGGCTGTCTGGCGTTATCGGGATTGTTTTACTGTAGCATCCTCGCATCAGACCGCTTCATCACCGGGATGAACCACTATGCATGGGGCTACTACCCGCGATACGGACCTCTGAGTGTGCCTTTCCTGGTCTTCTTCTTCGGCCTGCTGTTCGGAAGCCTACGACTCTTGCAGAAGGAACTTAGCCGTTCTACTCAGGTCATCCATCACCAGCGGATCAAAGCTTTACTGGTCGCCTTAGGGGTAGCCTATCTGGGGGTGGTCGACTACCTGCCCGCCTATGGGATTCATGTCTACCCCTTCGGTTACGTTCCCGTGCTGGGCTTCGTAGTATTGATGTTCAGAGCGGTGTGGCGCTATCGCCTGCAGGAGATCACCCCGGCTTTCGCTGCGGAGCAGATCATCCACACGATGGCCGATGCATTGCTCGTATTGGACTCCGAAAGGATCGTAAGGGTCGCCAATCAAGCGGCCACCCAATTGTTTGGGTATGCGAAGACGGAACTGGTCGGCAAACCGGTGTCCACGACTTTAGGTGGCCTCTTGGAGCAGGAGAAAATTGATGTATTAGAGGCCACAGGGGTCATGCGGGCGTATGAGATGCAGTATCGCAACGATGCGGGCAAGATCCTCTCCTTGGAAATTAAGGGCTCTCTGACACGAGACCCTGCCGGGCACCCCATGGCGTTTGTGTTCATAACCCGAGACATTGCTGAACGCAAGCAACTAGAAGAACAAGCCCGCCAGGCTCAGAAGCTGGAAGCTTTGGGAAACCTTGCAAGAGAAATTGCCCGGGATTTTGAGACGATCTTCACGGTTCTCTCTCGACTCAGCCTGCTCTTGCTGAGCGGTCTTGATCAAAATGGCCGGATACAAAGTAAGGTCGAAGAAATCAGGAAAGCAGCCGACAAGGGTATGGAGTTGACCCGCAAATTGCTAGCTTTTAGCAGCAGTCAACGAGTGAAACCAACAGTATTGGACCTCAATGCTCTCGTGACCAACCTGCGTGGAGTGCTGGAATGGGTCGTAGGAAAGGACATCGAACTGACTACAATGCTCGACCCCACTCTGGCGTGGGTGAAAGTTGACCTCGGACAGATTGAGCAGGTCATCATCAAGCTGGCTGCCAACGCACGAGAAGCGATGCCGCAGGGCGGAAAGATCACCATTGAAACCTCAAGCATTCGGGGGTCGGCGATCTCGCACCACCCGCACGGTCGGATCGGCCCAGGAAAGTACGCCATGCTGGCGATGAGCGCCTCCGGCTGGGTGATGGACGAAGAGATGCGGATTCACCTCTTCGAACCGTTCTTTAGGATGAAGGAGTACGGGAGGACGCCAGGGCTGGATCTGGCCATGGTGTACGGGATTGTCAAGCAAAATGGCGGTCAGATTGCCGTAGAGAGTCAACTTGGTTTGGGCACAACGTTTCGGATCTATTTGCCACTTGTCGAGCGGACCACGCAGACGGCCGACTCCGTCGTTTCTCCTCAACACTCTGCGGCTTAGAAACCCGCAGTAGGGGCGGTTTGCGAACTGCCCCTACCGCGTACAGGGATACGGAAACGAAGCCTCGGGCGGCGCCGGGACTTTCAGGTGGACCGTGCAGGGTTCGCGCTCCATGGTAAGCTGGCGGTTGGACGAATAGACGATCTCATCCACGGTGAAGGCAGGCGTGTAGCGGACGCGAATCTTGTCCACGCCGATGTCGCTGGACGCCCGGGTCCGGCGGAGAAAGAGCTGCTCGCGCGCGGTCGGATCCTGCTCCACTCCGGCTTTCGCCCCCCAAGGGATAAAGACGAGCGTCGCTCGCGCAAGGTCCGGCCAGAGTCGCCGCCGAACGGCCGGATCCTTCTCTAACAGATACCGCGCTACTTCTTCCTGACGCACCCGATGTTGCTGACCGGCTGTCTGCATGGAGATGGGGAGCGTCGCATTCAGCTCGATGATCCGCTGCTCTATCTCATCGCGCGGCATGCCCACGCGCATCGCGCCCACCGCCCGGCTGATTTCATCAACGGTCCGATCATCGAGGTTGAAGACCGCGGGGTAGAGGGCACAGGAGACGGGGTGCAGCAGGGCCAAGGTCCAGATGCCGAGCGTGGCGCGCCAGCGGACAAAGGGCCGGGGGTCGGGAGGCGACGGCTCATCGTCATAATACTGGCGGAGCCAGCTCAGGAGAAAGAACAACGCCATGGATACGGGAAACAGGAAGAGATGGGTGGTAGCGACTTCGTTGATGTCCGGCAGCCGCGCCGGGATGTCCCAGGCCCTCCAGAATGTCAGGACGGCCACCCAAAACGCCCAGCCCCAGGCCGCCGGGATCAGCACCTTACCCAACCGATCGGGCGGAACGTTGAGCTTCATCGACCCGGCCCGTCCACAGCATTGGACTCTAACATCACATGGGTAGAAACACCAGTCGAGGCAGCGCTTGACGCCTGGTTGCAAATCTCTGATAATCCCACTCTCCGCTCGGTGCCGAAGTGGCGGAACTGGCAGACGCACTAGATTCAGGGTCTAGCGGGGGTGACCCCGTCCGGGTTCAAATCCCGGCTTCGGCACCACACACGCTCACCTCCATGACACCTCTCCAACCTTCCACGCTCCAAGCCATCACGCGGATCTTCGATAGCCTGGACTACCAAACGCTGGGACCCGTCTACTGTGACGAAGGAGGCGACGCCTTCTGGGAGGAACGGCGGGGGCCGTGCCAGGAACTCGGGACCACGCTGGCCGCCGTCCTGCGCGACCGCCTCCGCCCTGGCGGCCGGAGCCTGTACGTGGGCGCCGGCGTCGCCGAACTGCCGCCGCTCGTGATGGAAACAACCGAGCTGCACCGGACGGTCGCCGTGTACAACCTGCGCGCCGATGAGGTGGCCGTGCTCAACCGGGCCTGCAGGGGGCTGCCCTTCGAGTTCCAGGCCAAGGACGCGCGGGAGGCCGAGGGCTCCTTCGACCACCTGTGGATCGTCAGCGTGCTGAACGACCCGGAATGTTTTCCGGAGCTCGGCGCGCTGTCCTCCGGACGAGCCAACCCCGTGACGTTTGATCCAGCCTCCTTCACCGTCGAGCGCCAGGCTGTCCTCGCCGTGGCCACCGGCTGCCTCGCGAAAGTTGCACGCTCAGCCCTCGTCAGCACCTCAGTGGAAGAGATCCCCTGGATCACCGATTGGTGCGAGCGCCATGGCGTCCCGTACGCGGTCGAGGACGAGGACTACCCGACCGCGATCGTCCAGGACCCGCTCTGTTTCATCCGCCTCGGTGAATGACGCCGAGCGACCCGTCGCGGTATACTAGCCCCATGTTCAAGACCATCATCGAGCCCTTCAAGATCAAGGTCGTCGAGCCGATCCGGATGACGACGCGAGAGGAGCGGCAGGCGGTCCTCCGACAGGCCCACTACAACATGTTCAACATCCGGGCCAAGGACATCCTCATCGATCTCCTGACCGACAGCGGGACGTCGGCGATGTCCTCGGAGCAGTGGGCCGCGATGATGCGCGGCGACAACGCCTACGCGGGCTCGAACAGCTTCTACCGGTTCGAAGCGGCGGTCAAAGACCTGACCGGGTACACGCACATCATCCCGACGCACCAGGGTCGAGCCGCCGAGCGCATCCTCTTCTCGACCGTCTGTGGCAAGGGGCAGATCGTTCCCAACAACACGCACTTCGACACGACTCGCGCGAATATCGAAGCGGCAGGCGCGGAGGCGCTGGACTTCGTGATTGCGGAGGGCAAACAGCCGCAATCCCGTCATCCATTCAAGGGCAACATAGACCTAAATAAGCTGGAAGCGTTGCTCAAGGAGGCCAAGCCAGGGCAGGTCCCGCTCTGCATGCTGACGGTGACGAACAACTCCGGCGGCGGGCAGCCGGTCTCGATGGAGAACCTCCGCCAGACCAGCGTGCTGTGCCACCGCTACGGCGTCCCGCTCTTCCTGGACGCCTGCCGCTTCGCCGAGAACGCCTACTTCATCAAGCTGCGGGAGCCCGGCTACCAGAGCAAGCCCGCGGCGGCCATCGCCCGCGAGATGTACCGCCTGTCGGACGGCTGCACGATGAGCGCGAAGAAGGACGGACTGGTCAACATCGGCGGCTTTTTGGGGATGAACAACGAGGACTGGGCGCAGGAGTGCCGCAATCTCTTGGTTCTCACGGAAGGCTTTCCGACGTACGGCGGGCTCGCGGGCCGCGACCTGGACGCGATCGCGCAAGGGCTCCAGGAAGTCCTGGACGAGGACTACCTCAAGTATCGACTCCGCTCGGTGGAATATCTGGCGGAGCGGCTCGCCAAGATCGGCTACCCGATCGTGCAGCCGCCAGGGGGCCACGCCGTGTACATTGACGCGCGGGCGCTGCTGCCGCACATCCCGTCCACCCAGTTTCCCGCCCAGAGTCTCTGCTCGGCGATCTACGAGCACGGGGGGATTCGGACCGGCGAGATCGGCAACGCGATGTTCGGCCGGAACGTGGGTGGGCGGGAAATCCCCTCCGACATGGACCTCGTCCGCATGGCCATCCCGCGGCGGGCCTACACGCAGAGCCACATCGACTACGTGGTCGAAGTGGCCGAGCATGTCTTCAAGCCGCGCGAGACCCTGCGGGGCTTCCGTGTGATCCGGCAGGCATCGGTGCTGCGCCACTTCACGATCGAATTCGAACCTGTCTAGCAGGTTGCGTTGTCATTCTGAGCGAAGCGAAGAATCTAGGCCAATCAAAACCTTCACGGAGCCTGCCCTGAGCATGGCGATGAGATGCTTCGCTGTGCTCAGCATGACAGGCGAAGGGTTCGGGGTGACAGTGTGA
>Ga0209804_1003000_pt1 | contig 9979 bp, 6 predicted proteins | sample GraSoiAngelo_139_FD_185896 | JGI IMG/M metagenome (GOLD analysis project Ga0209804, IMG submission 185896) | Grasslands soil microbial communities from the Angelo Coastal Reserve, California, USA - 14_0929_12_20cm (SPAdes) (version 2) | ecosystem: Environmental > Terrestrial > Soil > Grasslands ... | reverse complement strand
GAGAGCAACGCGAAGGGTGGCGAGTTCAGCACCATGCCGACGGCGATGAGCGGCGTCTGTGGATTTTTGACGTTGTACTCGATCATCGAATTGATGTCGCCGTAGCCGAGGTCGTAGGTCCCCGTCGCCACCTGCTCGATCGTCTTCTGCGAGCCGGTGCCACGATCGATCGTGACGTCGAGACCGTGGGTGGCGAACGCGCCGAGCGCCTTGGCGGTGATGAACGGAGCCTGCGGGCCCTGGATCTGCCAGTCGAGCGCGAACCGGACCTTCGTTTGGGCCTCGGCGCTCGAGAGCCACGGCGGCAGCGCGAGCAGCAGCAGGGCGACGAGCCACACGGTCCTGGTCTTCATGAGCCCCCCTTGAGCCGCGGTGGTCCGCGAGATCATCGTTCAGCAACCTAAGACCGACTGCCAGCCGGCGTCAAGACCGGCGAATCAGTCTGAGCACGTCCTCGGCCCGGATCGGTGTGCCCACGATGCGGGCACCGAAGGGTCGCAGCGCGTCCTCGACGGCGGCGGTGATCGCCGCCGGCGGCGCCAGCGTCCCGCCCTCGCCGACTCCCTTCACGCCGAGGGGATTGAGCGGGCTCGGCGTGACGAGGTTGACGATCTTGATCGCGGGAATCTGGCCGGCGCTCGGCATCGTGTACTCCATCAGGGATTGGGCTCGCGGCTGCCCATGCTCGTCGTAGGCGAGCTCCTCGTAGAGCGCGCCACCGACGCCCTGGGCCACGCCGCCGTGGATCTGGCCCTCGACGATGAGCGGGTTGATCAGCCGCCCCGCGTCGCTGGCGGCGATGTAGTCGACGATCTCGACCCGCCCGGTCTCGCGCTCGACGTCGACGACGGCCACGTGCACCCCGCTCGCGAAGGTCGGCCGCGGCGCCAGGAAATAGTGCGTGGCCTCGAGGCCGGGGCTCATGCCTTCCGGCAGCGGCGAGCCGGGCGCGCACGCGAGCGCGAGCTCGCCGAGCGAGAGCCGGCGGTGCGGAGCTCCGACGACGCGGACGACTCCGTCGGCGAGCTCGAGATCGCCCTCGGCGACCTCGAGCCGATGCGAGGCCAGGCGGCGCGCCTTCTCCGCGACGGCCCGAGCCGCGACGAGCGCGGCGCTGCCGGCCACGACGGCGTTACGGCTGGCGTAGGTCCCGACGCCGAACGGGATCATCGCGGTGTCGCCGTGCCGCACGGTCACCTCGCGGGGCTCGATCCCGAGCTCGTCCGCCACCACCTGCGCCAGCGCCGTCGCCGTTCCCTGGCCGTGAGGCGAGGCGCCCGTGACGAGCAGCGCGTGTCCGGTCGGATCCACACGCAGTACCGCGCCCTCGTGAGGCCCGAGTCCGGTGAGGAGCACGTAGGCGGCGACGCCGATGCCCAGCAGGCGGCCCCGCTCGCCCTTCGCGCGCTCGGAGGCTTGCTCGGCGCGGCGGTCGGCATAGCGGGCCAGGGTCAGCGCGGCGTCGAGGGCCGCCTCGTAGTCGCCGCTGTCGTAGACCACCGGGACCTGGGCCGACGAGATCCCGAGCTCCCACGGGAACTCGTCGCGACGGATGAAATTCTTTCTGCGGACCTCGGCCGGATCCATCTCGAGCTCGTGCGCGAGCCGGTCGAGGGCTCGCTCGATGGCGAACACGGCCTCGGGCTGGCCGGCGCCGCGGTAGGCCGCCGCCGGCGCCTTGCACGTGAGCGCCGCGCGAACCCGGCACGTGTAGTCGCGGATCCGGTAAGGCCCGGGCAAGCTGGCGGCGGTGATCGACGGGCAGAGCACTCCGAGGCTTCGCGTGTAGGCGCCGGCATCCGCCAGCAGCTCGGCGCGCATCCCGACGATCGTCCCGTCGCGGCGCGCCGCGAGCTCGATGTCGTGCCATTGCTCGCGCGCGTGCGCGGCGTTGGTCAGGTGCTCGTGACGCGTCTCGATCCACTTCACCGGAGAGGAGAGGCGCATCGCCAGGAGCGCGAGCAGGATCTCCTCCGGGTAGATCTCCTGCTTCACGCCGAATCCGCCGCCCACGTCGGGCGCGATCACGCGAACCTGGTGCTCGGCCAGCCCGAGCACGTCGCGGAGCGCGTCGCGCACGGTGTGGGGCCACTGGGTGGACGACCGCACGGTGAGACAGCCCGTGCCGCGCTCGTAGTCGGCCAGGACCCCGCGCGTCTCCAGCGGCATCCCGGTGTAGCGATGGACGTAGTAGCGTCCGCGCGTCACGATCTCGGCCGAGCGAAACGCACGGTCCGCGTCGCCGGCCTTCACGACGAAATCGGCGGCGACGTTGCCCGGAACCCCGTCGTGCAAGAGTGCCGCGCCCGGAGCGACGGCGGCGTGCGCGTCGGGCACGGCGTCGAGCGGCTCGTAGGCGATCTGCAGGGCCTCGACGCCATCCTGGGCCGCATAACGGCTCGTGGCCACCACCGCGACGGTCGGCTCGCCGACGTAGCGCACCTTCTCGCGCGCCAGCGGAAGCTGCCGGCACGGTCGGAGCGCCGGATGGTCGATGACGCCGGGGATCTCGCGGAAGCCGCGCTCCGCCGACAGGTCGGCCGCCGTGAACACGCCCACGACGTCTGCGACCGCGCGCGCGGCGCTCGCGTCGACCTGGAAGCCCGCGTGCGGGTAGATGCTGCGCGCGAACGCCACGTGGAGGGTCCCCGGCAAGCGCAGGTCATCGACATAGAGGGCCTGGCCGCGCAGCAGCCGCGGATCCTCGAGGCGCCTCATGGGCCGGCCGGTGAATTTGTCGGGCACGTGGTCCGCCGCGGGGCTCAATTATAATTCCCGGCGGCATGTCCTTCGGCGATCTCCTTCCCAGTCCGCGCGTCCTCCTGGGCCCCGGGCCGGCCATGGCGGACCCGCGCGTCCTGCGCGCGATGTCGACACCGCTCCTGGGTCAGTTCGACCCGGAGTTCACGCGGTTCGCGTTCCAGACCACCAACGCGCGCGCGTTTCCCGTGCCCGGTACCGGCCGAGCCGGCCTCGAGGCGGCGCTCGCCTCGCTGATCGAGCCCGGCGACCGGGTGGTCGTCGCCGAGTTTGGTCGCTTCGGCCTGTTGCTGATCGAGATCGCGGAGCGCTGCGGCGCCGAAGTGGTCGCGGTGCGCGGCGAATGGGGGCGGCTGATCGACCCCGCCGCCGTCGAGGGCGCGCTCAGGGCCGGGCGGACCAAGCTGGTCGCGATCGTCCACGGCGAGACCTCGACCGGCACCCTCCAGCCGCTCGCCGAGATCGCGCGTCTGGCTCACGATCACGGAGCGCTCCTGGTCGCCGACTGCGTCGTGACGCTCGGCGGGTGCGAGGTCGCCGTCGATCGGTGGGACATCGATGTTGCGATCGCCGGGGCCCAGAAGTGTCTGAGCTGCCCGTCGGGGCTGGCGCCGATCACCTACAACGCACGGGCCGAGGCCGTCATCAGGGGCCGGCGGACCAGGGTGCAGAGCAACTACCTCGACCTCGGTCAGCTCGCCGACTACTGGAGCCCGGCGCGTTTCAACCATCACACGGCACCCACGGCAATGGTGTACGGCTTACGCGAAGCACTCCGCGCCGTGCACGACGAGGGCCTCGAGGCGCGCTTCGCGCGACACCGCCTGCACGGCGACGCGCTGCGCGCCGGGCTCGACGCCTCGGGGCTGTCGCTCTTCGGCAAGGAACCGCGCGAGCATCGGCTCCCTTTCTTGACGCCCGTCGTCGTGCCGGAGGGCGTCGACGAGCTGCGCGTGCGGCGCCGGCTCGTGGAGGACTTCGGCGTCGAGATCGGCGCCGCCTTCGGCCAGCTACAGGGAAAGATCTGGCGCATCGGCACCATGGGCTACTCGGCCCAGCGCCAGCTCGTGCTCCTGTGCCTGGCCGCGCTCGAGGACGTGCTCCGCCGCGAAGGCCACCGCGCCGCCGCCGGCGCCGGCCTCGACGCCGCCCTGGCCCACTACACCGCCGCCGGCGCCCCCGGCTCTCCCGACACCACCGACAACCTCGGCGCCACGGGCATCGGCCGCGTATGAGCCCTCACCGGCGAAAGAGACCGCGTTCGAGCGCCGGCTCCGCCGGCGCAAGTCGATCTGGGGGAGGCATCGGAGGGGGCCGTCGAGGCCCCCTCCGAGGAGAGTACCCGCGCGACCTCGTCGGGTACGGCAAGATGCCGCCCGATCCCAAGTGGCCCGGCGGCGCTCGCCTGGCGCTGCAGATCGTCATGAACTACGAGGAAGGCGGCGAGCGCTCCACCCTGCACGGGGACGCCGAGGCCGAGTCGTATCTGCAAGAGGTCGTCGGTCTGCCGTCGCTCCAGGGCGTGCGAAATCTTCAGGTCGAGTCGATGTACGAGTACGGCAGCCGCGTCGGGTTCTGGCGCCTCATGCGGACGTTCGCCCGCTACGGGATCAAGATCAGCGTCTTCGCCGTGGCGATGGCGCTCGAGCGCCATCCCGAGGCCGCCGCCGCCATTGTGGAAGCGGGGCACGAGGTCGTGAGCCACGGCTGGCGCTGGATCGACTACCAGTTCGTGAGCGAGAAGGTCGAGCGCGAGCACATCCGACGCGCCGTCGAGAGCCTCACGCGCGTGACAGGGAGCCGACCGCTCGGCTGGTACACCGGCCGGCTCAGTCCCAACACGCGCCGCCTGGTCGTCGAGGAAGGCGGATTTCTCTACGACGCCGACGCCTACAACGACGATCTGCCATACTGGACCCTCGTGTCGGGCAAGCCGCATCTCGTCGTTCCCTACACCCTCGACAACAACGACATGAAGTTCGGGCTGCCCGGCGGCTTCGCCACCGGCGACGAGTGGCTTGCCCACGTTCGGGACGCCTTCGACGTCCTCTATGCGGAGGGCGCCGACCGACCGAAGATGATGTCGCTCGGCCTGCACATGCGGCTCATGGGCCGGCCCGGGCGCGCCGCGGCGCTCACGCGCTTACTCGACTACGTCGAGCGCCACGAGCACGTGTGGATCTGCCGCCGGATCGACATCGCGCGGCACTGGATCGACCGGCACCCTTACCGGCCCGGAAAGACTTCATGAGGGCATGAGACATGGCCTACAAGGATCTCCGCGAGTATCTCGCCGCCCTTGAAGTTCGCGGCAAGCTCCACCACGTGAAGAAGGAAGTTGATCCGAACTGGGAGGTCGCGGCCGTCATCCGCCGGGTTTTCCAGAGAATTCCCCCGGCGCGGCGGCCCGCGGTCATGTTCGAGCACGTCAAGGGCCATCGGATGCCGCTGGTTGCCGGAGTCCTCGGCGCTTCGCCGGAGGTCTACGCTCTCGCCCTGGAGACCACTGTCGACCAGATCGCCGACAAGTGGTCCCGGGCTCAGAGCCATCCGATTCCTCCGGTCCGCGTGAAGACGGGCCCGGTCAAGGACGTGATCCAGACCGGTGACCGGATCGACGCGACGGCGCTTCCGCTCTGCCTATGGACGCGCGACCAGGACCCGGCCCCGTACGTCACTGGACCGTGCGTGATCTCCCACGACCCGGAGACCGGCGAGCGCAACATGGGCACCTACCGCCTGATGCTGAAGGGGCCCCGCAAGTTCGGCCTCTTCCTGAGCACCACCTGGCGCGACATGTACGCGCACATCATGAAGAACGAGCGTAAGGGCAACCCGACGCCGTGCGCCGTCGTGATCGGCTGCGATCCGCCGGTGCCGCTCACCTCGGTCGCGCGGATCCGCGGCGACGAGCTGGGGGTCGCCGGCGCCCTGCGCGGCGAGCCGCTCGAGGTCGTGAAGTGTGAGACGAACGACCTCGAGGTCCCGGCGCACGCCGAGATCGTGATCGAGGGCTTCGTGCCGCCCGGCGTACGCGAGCACGAGGGGCCGTTCGGCGAGTACACGGGCTACATGGGCTCGTCGGGGCCGAGCTTCGTGATCGAGGTCACCGCGATCACCCATCGCGCCGATCCGATCTACCAGGCCTTCTTCAGCCAGATGCCGCCGAGCGAGTCGAGCTGCATCCGCGGCACCGGGCGCGACGTCGCGCTGCTCCAGCATCTGCGCCGGGAGCTGCGGCTTCCCGTGCGGGACGTCCACCTGCTCGAAGCCGGCGGCGGGGCCGCGTTTCTGGCGATTTCACTTCGCCGCGAGCATCCCGCCCTGCCCCAGCGCGCGATGTGGGCGGTCTGGGCGTACGATCCGTCGTTTTCCAAGTGGGTGGTCGTCGTCGACGAGGACATCGACATCCGCGACTACTTCCAGGTCCTCTGGGCGATGTCCTGGCACGTCCAGCCCGAGCACGACCTCTACGTGAATCGCGCCACGGCCGGTGTCGCGCTCGATCCGTCGACCGCCGAGGAGGACGTGGACCAGCTCGAGCGCAAGACGGTGCTCTCGTCCAAGGTCGGCGTCGACGCGACCCGGAAGCATCGGTTCCCGGCGCGCTCGGTGCCGCCGAAGGAAGACCTGGACCGCGTCGACGCCCACTGGGCGGAGTACGGCCTGGAGTAAGACTATGATCCGCGTGCTCCGGCAGAGCTCCCCGTTGGAGTGGCGGTCGCAAACGAATCGGATCCGTTGGAGGCAACGGCCCATGAAATGCGCCCGGCGTCTCTCCTGCGTCTTCTCGGTGGTGCTCGTCGCGACGCTCGTGTTCGGGCCCACCGCCCCCGTCCCGGGGGCTCTCGCGCAAGCTCCGTCGCGCTCCGAAGCGCCGTCGGGACAGATGACCTGGGCGGTCCACTTCTCCCTCGCGCCGACCTTCTTCGACCCTGCGGAGACCCCGGGGCTCATCACGCCGTTCCTGGTCCTGTACGCGCTCCACGACGCGCTCGTGAAGCCCATGCCGGGCAAGCCGCAAGCCGGGAGCCTGGCCGAGTCCTGGAGCGTCTCGCCGGATGGCCTCGTCTACGAGTTCGTGCTGCGTCAGGGCGTGAAGTTTCACAACGGCGACCCGGTCACCGCGGAGGACGTGAAGTTCTCGTTCGACCGGTACCGCGGCGCCGCGGCGACGATGATGAAGGCGCGCATGGCGGCCGTCGAGGTCGTGGACCCCTACCGTGTTCGCTTCCGGCTCAAGCAGCCGTGGGCCGACTTCATGACCTTCTTCGGGACGCCGGCCACCGGGGCAGCCTGGATCGTGCCCAAGAAGTACGTGGAGAAGGTCGGCGACGAGGCGTTCAAGAAAGCGCCCGTGGGGGCCGGCCCCTACAAGTTCGTCTCGTTCAACCCCGGCGTCGAGCTCGTCCTCGAGGCCTACGAGCAGTACTGGCGCAAAGCCCCGAGCGTGAAGCGCCTCGTCTTCAAGTCGGTGCCGGACGAGTCCACCCGCCTGGCGATGCTCAAGCGCGGCGAGGCCGACGTGGCCTACTCGATCCGCGGCGCGCTGGCCGAGGAAATTCGGAGAACCCCGGGGCTCACGCTGAAGGCGACCGGCGGCGCGTTCACCGAGTGGATCGTCATCATCGATCAGTGGGACCCGAAATCACCGTGGGCGGACCGTCGCGTCCGCCAGGCCGCCAATCTCGCCATCGATCGTCAGACCATCAATCAGGCCGAATATCTTGGTCTTGCCCGGGCCACCGGCAGCATCATCCCGAGCGGGTTCGACTTCGCTTGGGCCGCGCCCCTCTATCCCTACGACCCCCAACGAGCGAAGCAGCTTCTGGCTTCGGCGGGCTACCCGAACGGCTTCGACGCCGGACTGATCTCGGCGGACTTCGTGTACGTGTCGATCGCCGAAGTGGTGGCGAACTACCTGCAAGCCGTCGGCATCCGCATCAAGGTGCAGCCGCTCGAGCGCGCCGCCATGATCAAGGCGAACCAGGAGAAGAAGCTCAAGAATCTCTACCGCGGGGGCAGCGCCGCGTTCGGCAACGCCGCGACGCGCATCGAAGCGTTCGTGCTATCGGACGGCATGTACGCCTACGGCGGCTATCCCGACATCGACGGACTCTTCCGCGAGCAGGCCTCGGAGCCCGATCGAAAGAAGCGCGAGGCGATCTTGCACAAGATCCAGCAGCTCATGCACGACAAGGCGATCTTCGCGCCGCTCTTCGAGCCCGCGTTCCTCAACGGCTATGGACCGCGGGTGGCGGAATCCGGGCTCGGGCTCATCCACTATCACGGGTACTCGGCGCCCTACGAGGACGTGAAGCTGAAGGCCCGCTGAGGCCTGGCGCCGCGCGCTACCGCCTGTCGCCCGAGCCGACCCAGAGGTTTCGGAAGCGCGTGGCGACCGTGTCCTCGTAGGCGACCGGCCCCGTGAGGAGCCCGATCGAGCGGGCGAAGCCGTTCATCACGGCGACCGCCTCTTCCTCGATCGCCGGGTCGTAGAACGGCAGGTCGCGCTCCACGACCGCCGCGATGATCTCCGCGGCCGCGGCCGGGAAACGTCGCCGCCCGACCTCGGTCGCGCGCGCGGGGTTCTCCCGGAGCATGCCCTGAGCGCGCACGATCGCGCGCACCGCCGCGGCGACGCGCTCCGGCTCGCGAGCGATCAGCGCCTCGGTCGTCGAGAGTGCCGCGAACGTGTACCGGCCGGCGTCGCGCGGCCCATCGCCTCGCCGGACGTCCACGATGATCCTTCCGACACCGCGGCGCACGGCGGTCTCGCTGCCCAGCGCGTTCGCCCAGAATCCATCGACGGTCCCGCGCTCGAGCGCCTCGGCGGCGGTGACGCCGAAGGACGCGCCCGGATCGATCCCTCCGGGCACCGGAGCGATCTTGACGCCGTCGCGCACCGGATCGACGCCGACCTCGCGCAGGAGCTGGAGCAGCGCGCGGTCGGGTCCCGGAGCGGCGCCGATGCGAAGTCCCTTGACGGCCGAGACGTCGCCCCGGCGGGCTGGAAGATCAGCGCGCAGGACCAGGAGCCAGGGCGTGCCCTGCGAGAGGGCGACCACGAGCTTCGAGCCCTTCCAGCCCGGGAACGCCAGCAAGGTCGTGTGGGCGCCGCCCGCCACGAAGTCCACCGCGCCGTCGCGCAGCGCGTTCACGGCGTCGAGCGAGGGCAACAGCTCGACGTGAGCGTCGAGACCTTCCTCGCGATAGAGACCGAGCTCCTCGGCCGCCAGAGCCGGAAAGTACGAGTTCGTCACCAGGTCGGGCGTCGCGATCTTCATCTCGTTCCCGCGGCGCTACCGTTCGGCGACGACGTAGTTGCGGAGCACGCCGATGCCGCTGATCTCGATCTCGATGACGTCGCCCGGCACCATGTCGCCGTCGGCGCCCTGGGTGCCCATCCATAGCACGTCGCCGGGATGCAAGGTAGCCGTCTTGCTCATCTCGTGGAGCCAGGTGGCCGTGTCCCAGATCTGGTCGGCCGAGGAGAAGTCTTCCCACACCGTTCCGTTGTGACGGACGATGATGCGGAGCTTGGCGGGGTCGAGCCCGGTCACGACGAACGGGCCGAACGGCTTGAAGGTGTCGCAGTTCTTGGCGCGGAACAAGGTGCGATCCGTCTTCTGCCATTCGCGTTGGCTGACGTCGTTCCCGATGCTGTAGCCGAGCACGCAGTCCAGCGCTTCGTCGCGGGAGACGTTGCGTGCCTTCTTGCCGATGACGACCGCGAGCTGGCCCTCGGGCTGCACCGCTCCCGTCGACTCTTTCGGCACGACGATCTCGTCCTCGGTCCCGATGATCGCGTTCACGGAGCGCAGCTTCGGCTCGGGCCGCGCCGGGTGGCGCGGCGGCTCCCCTCGCCGCTTTGCCATGCCTTCGAGATGACCGCGATAGTTCGGGCCCGCGGCGTAGAGCACACGGGGCATGATCGGAGGCAGAAGCTTGACCCGCTGGAGCGGATGGCGGGCCCGGCCCACGCGGTGGTCCGCGAACGGATCGCCGTCGACCTCGACGATTTCGTCGTCCTCCACGAGGCCGTAGCGGATGCGCTCGCCGATCTGGACGCGACACCACTTCATCGTTCGCGCCCGGCCTCGGCCTCGACGAACCCGGGGATCTGGACCCAGCGCAGCCCGTTGGGATCGTGCGTGACCTCGACCTTTCGGCCCTGGGAGTCCTGCAGTCCCAGCGGATGGTTCACGAGCTCGATCAG
>Ga0209804_1002997_pt1 | contig 9987 bp, 6 predicted proteins | sample GraSoiAngelo_139_FD_185896 | JGI IMG/M metagenome (GOLD analysis project Ga0209804, IMG submission 185896) | Grasslands soil microbial communities from the Angelo Coastal Reserve, California, USA - 14_0929_12_20cm (SPAdes) (version 2) | ecosystem: Environmental > Terrestrial > Soil > Grasslands ... | reverse complement strand
AACAGAACGGGAGCGGCAGTTCGGTGTGGCCACGAATGCAGGGTGGGCGGCGTATCGTGCGGGCAACCTGACCAGCGCGATTGCGGAGGCGGACAAGGCGCTGACGATTCATGGGGACGATGCGGGAATCAGGAAGCTGAGGGCGGACGCGCTGGCGCGGCAGACGGCGGCGGCGCAGCAGGCCGAACGGGAGCGTCAGTTCGGTGAGGCGACGAATACAGCGTGGGCGGCGTATCATGTGGGCAACTTGGCCATCGCGATTGTGGAGGCGGACGAGGCGCTGGCGATTCACGGGGACGATGCCGGAATGAAGAAGCTGAAGGAGGACGCGCTGGCGCAGCAGACGGCGGCGGCGCAGCAGGCTGAACGGGAGCGGCAGTTCGGTGTGGCCACGAATGCAGGGTGGGCGGCGTATCGCGCGGGCAACTTGACCAACGCGATTGCGGAGGCGGACAAGGCACTGGCGATTCATGGGGACGATGCGGGAATGAAGAAGCTGAAGGCGGACGCGCTGGCGCAGCAGACGGCGGTGGCGCAGCAGGCCGAACGGGAGCGTCAGTTCGGTGTGGCCACGAATGCAGGGTGGGCGGCGTATCGTGCGGGCAACTTGACCAACGCGATTGCGGAGGCGGACAAGGCGCTGGCGATTCATGGGGACGATGCCGGAATGAAGAAGGTGAAAGCGGACGCGGCGGCGCGGTTGGCTTTGGCCAAGGGGAACGAGCAACAACCCGGCACACCTCCTCCCACTAATAATGTCCCTAGCGGTAAACGACCCGATCTGGCTAAACTCGATACGACTCTCGAAACGTATGAAGTGTTGTTTAGACTTAAGCCTCCCGAGCCAAACATCGTGGATAAGAATGGAACTCAACTGAAGCCGTTGCCGCTTACGTTGATACCCTTGGACCAGAAGGATGAAATTCTTAAAACACTCAAAGGATTGGAGTCTGGTTATCAAGCTGGCGGATGGCTGCCGGAGCGTGAGCAACGCCTCCAAAATCTTCGAGGGAAAATCAGAAATTGGTAGCGGGTGACTTTTGTCAGCACCGCAAGCGCCCGTAGGGCAGAGCATCAAGTTCAAAAAGAGACGTGATCTATGACGACTGGGTTCGCAATCCGCCAGCGCCAATGGTGTGTCGCGCGCCTGGGGTATTTTCCATCTTCCTTGTGTCTGGTGGCCTCGCTGCTTTCCAGTGAGGCTCTACCCGCGCAGGCTCAAGCCCCACAGCAACCTGGTGGGGGGCCGGCGCCTGGAACCCAAGCCTCCAAAGGGGCGCCTGACCTCTTCGAACCGCCACCCGTAAAACCAACGCAGAACGAAATATCAGTTTCCGGCGACTATCTCTTCGGACAGGGGACCGTGACTTTTCCAGAGTTATTTTCATTGCAAAATTCTGGTCGGGGCAGTTCGCCCGACGTCGGTATCGCTGAACGAAAGTCCGACTATATCGGGACCACGATATCTTATTCTTTTGGTCAGGCATGGTACCTCGACTTATCTTATGCGCGTGGCCACTCCAGTGCGACTGGACCTATCCGCTTCCCTAATCTTATAGGCGCCCCCCCCTTGGACTTGGCTACCACCTTCACTATCAATGACGATTGGTATCAAGCCTACGTACGATACACTTTCCCGGCATTGCGGTTCACGCGACTTTCCGCCTATCTACGAGCGGGGGTCAGTTTTGTTCAAGCAGATCTACGTGCCACGAACACCGGGCCAGAGTCGCCCGATGGATTCTATAAGCAAACGGATCGAACCGAAGACATCCTCGGGAACGTTGGGTTTGGGCTCGTTTATTTTGTTTACAGGAGCAACCGCGCCAAACTCGGTCTGCAACTGGAGGGAGAAGGCTTTTACGGTCACCGCTCTCAAGACAGCCGTGAGGACTTGGACACCGTTGACCCCTCTCGCATTGTGAATGCCAGGATTGACAATGATCTTTACGGCGGACTTGGGCGATCCACAGTCCGTTTTGAATACGCCTTGGGACGTCGCGGAGTGTTCAAGCTTACTGCCGACGCCGGCATGGAAGTCAAATACACACGAATTCAGTATTCGGATTTTGGCATCGGCACTCGCGACGAATTGCTGTGGGGACCTTACGCGAAGATTGGATTGAAGTACTCTTTTTAGTTGGCTCCAGAGGCAGGACTCGGAGATTTCCCAAGCACTTTTCACAGGCAAAATATTCAATTTCTGCCCGTAAAATCCAGCAAATTCTTCAAACTCGATACTAACCCAAAACCAACTCCGAACTAATTTTACTACACACTTTACTACACACATGCTCCCGTGTGGGTCCGATCCGCGGGCTCCTCGGGTGTCGCCTTGTGTCACACGCCGCATACGAGAAGAACGCCGTCGCCAATTCGTGCCACTGCACTGCGGCAGCGCAGCGGCCTTGAGCAGTGTCGATTTCACACCTGCCCGTTCATTCTCGCCGTTCATTTTCGTCGCGCAGCGAATAGCTGGTGCGCGTGAAATCCTAGAAGCAGGCCCCTTGGCGGAGGCGGAAAGGTCAAGCGAGGAACGGAAAGCGGCGAGTCGATTGTTTGAGCCGACCCGTAGAATCCTTGAACTTTCCGACTTCGCCATACAATGGCCTGCCTGACTTCACGCACTGCGGGACGCGACTCGGCGCCGCCGTATAGGCCAAGGCAAATCGGCGGATTGAGCCTGGAATAAATCGACGTGCGGTCCGCGCGATTTTCGATTGGTGTGTAAGCCGAACTGGTTTTCGCAATTTCATTGATCCGTCAGCGGTTTCGGAATGGAAACGAAGTATCTTCGTTTCCAGCCGCTTCGGTTGGGACGTTGGCGACGGGAGACGGAGCGATTCCGAAGGAGGGGAACAGGGGCCGGAGGAAGTAGCGGAGCGACCGAGCCAACGTCACTACGGAAGCGCACGCGGCTGCGTCGTTCTTAAGCCGGAACGAGCACGGCGCGGAGCAGAGCAAGCACCACGGGCGTCGGGGTGCGTGGCGACGCGGCGCGGAGCGCGTGTTGGTTACGGCGGGTTGGAAACTATCCAGCACTTGAACTCGACTAGAGTAGGCCTGACTTCCGATTGGGCCAAAACATCGCGAACAATGGGAATGGAACCTATACTGTTACCTGGAACTCAATCGTAGGCGGCATTTGCCGCGTTCAAGGAGCACCGAGTGTGATTGGCCCTTGGACGATGCAACTCCGGACATTTCGGCAGACCTGGAATCAATCGGTGAGCGCACCCAATGGCGAAACATCTTATTTCTGGCGCGTAGCCCGCTACTATTGATAAAAACCAGGCATGTCATTCAGGTCGTCCCTGTTTTTTGTTGTAAGTTGCTGGCTGGCGTCTCCTGCGCCAGCCAGCGAGATTGCCTCCCGTTTCGTTCCGACGAACGACATTGGCGGTTGGCCGACTGAACGGATGAAACGGTCAAATGCCCGACGACCGGGATCGAATGTTGTGGCGCCTGCGCCGCTATGGGCTAACGCTCGAAAAACTGAAGTTCAACACCCTCGCTCCCCGGACGGCACACCCAAGCGAACTGACTCCGCAGCGAGTTCCCGTGAAACTGCTCAAAAGCTCGGCGGCTCCCCAAGCCCGCACCCGCTGGACTTTACCCCGAACACAAATTGGGTGGATGTAGGCTTTAAGGATATCCTGGTTCCGCAACTCAACCCGCTCGGCCAGCCGCTGCGTTACAAAATCGCGCTCACCAATGCTGGCCCGGCCACCGCCACGAGCGTGGTATTGACCCATCCGATTCCCGTCGAGTTAACCGGCCCGTCCGCCACCCCCTCGCAGGGGACGTATGCCATCACCAACGGACTGCTTCGTTGGAAGGCCGGAACACTGGCGGCGGGCAACACCGCCGAAATTTCCATTGAAGCGACGCCCATTGCTGAAGGTGGGGCGGAGATGGCAGCCAGCATCACCACGACGGAGTTTGATTACAACTCCATGAACAACTCCGGTTCAGTCGGGATGCCCCTCGGCGTGGCAGACCTGGCGGTCGGAATTCAACGTCCGCCGGACAGGGAAATTCAGGCCGGACGGCCCTTCTCGTTGTCTGTTACTGTGACGAATCTCGGCCCGGACACCAGTTCGGACGCAACGCTGTTCAGCAGCGGCAGCGACGATTTTGTTCCACTCGGATATGCTCTATCTCAAGGGCAGGTGATTGAATTCCGCGAAGGAGGCATTCCGTGGCAGGTGAACTTTGGCACCTTGCCACCATTTGGTACGGCGCGACTGACACTGAACCTGATTCCAAAGCAGTCGGGCAAATTAGCTTTCGTTTCATCGGTCGCAGGCACAACGACCCAACCGGACGACTTGGCAACTTCCACGAACGACTCAGCGGTCGCGGAATTCCTCGTCGCAGTCGGACCAGGCATCATCGAGTTCGCGACGGCGCGCACGAATGTTTGGGAGAATTCTGGGATCGCGGTCGTGGAAGTCCGTCGTCACGATGGGGCTGAGGGCACGGTTGAAGTTTCATTCTCGACCCAAGACGGCAGCGCTATCGCCGGACGGGATTACCAGGCGACTGCGGGCACGCTGACGTTTGCTCCCGGAGAAAATTCGAAGACGATCGCGGTGCCCATCATCAACAATGGGCAACCCGAGTGCAACCGCGAGTTGAGCCTGAGGTTAAGCAACGCGACGGGCGGCGCGTTTTTGTATGGCGCGACTAATCTGGCCGTGAGCATCGTCGATGACGACCTGATTCCGTCCGGGGAGTTGAAAGCGGCCTCCGTTGCGACAAACGGGCTGAACACCGGGGCGGGAACCGGCAGCGGCTATCCCTCCATCAGCGCCGACGGGCGATGGCTTGTTTTTATGAGCACTGATGGCGATCTGGTGCCAAACGATACCAACGGCGTGGCGGATGTCTTTCTTGAGGACTTGCGCACCGGACAAATCGAGTTGCTGAGTGTCAATGTCAATGGTGACCACAGCGGCAACGCGGGTTCAGCGCTTCCCGCCATCAGCGCCGATGGCCGCTGGGTGGTCTTTGCAACCAAGGCGACGGACATTGTGACGAACTATGTGCCTCCCGGAACCATTCAGACGGTGGTGCGCGACCTTGAAAAAAACACCACACAATTGGTTAGTGTGACCCCGGATGGCTCCGGGAGTGATGGGGAAAGCTCTCCAGCCTTAGCTCGCAGTTACAACGGCAATCCGACGGGCAGCATCAGCAGCAATGGCCAGGTTGTGCTTTTTTACCACGCTGGACGCGATTTGGTTCCCGGAAACACTAATGAACACGTGGCGTATTTCATCCGCGATCTGTCCGCGCAAACAACGCGGCTGGTCACCGTTAATGCCGATGGCACCGGTCCCGCCACTGGAGACGAGTACCCCGAAGCTGCACTGAGCGCGAATGGCCGGCGAGTAGTGCTTAGAAGCAGGGCTCGAGACCTCGTTAAGGGATTCAACAATGGCAGCTATCAGGTTTTCGTCCGCGATTTGCCCTCGGAAACGACTATCTCTATGGCGGGCGGACCTGATGCCGGCCAAGCCGTGATTTCTGCTGATGGCCGCTATGTGGCCTTTTCTGACGGCGTCGTCGTCGTGGAGGCCGTGAACGGTGTGCCCTGTCCAGCTAGCGATGGATTGTCTAAGCCCTCCAACACTCCGAGCCTGAGTGCTGATGGACGATTTGTCGCGTTCCGGAGGGGGTCCGGCACGGGGAACGTGCCGCCAAACGACTCACAAGTGTATGTGCGGGACTGCTGGAGCAACACTCTCGCTTTAGTCAGCGTGAATTGCCGGGGCGACGGCCCTTGCAACCGGCACGCGCGCAACCCGGTGATCAGTTCTGACGGCCGTTACGTCTTCTTTCAAAGCTTCGCCACGGATCTGGCGCCGGGTATGTTCGATGACAGCATTGTGAGCCTTTATCGTCGTGACCTAGTGGAAGGCAAGACCGTTCTCATCAGCATGAACCGCGCTTTAACCGGCGGTCCTGTGAAGCCCGGTTCCGTCAGTTTCAGTTACCCGGCTTTGAGCGCGGACGGAACGGTTGCCGCGTTTACCAGTTCGGCTGAGGACCTGGTGTGGGGTGATAACAACGGCGTCGTTGACGTGTTTGTCTGGCGCGCCGCTTATCCGTATGCGTCTGGCCCGGCACTGCGGATTGACCGGGAGAACACCGATATTTTGTTGAGCTGGCCGCGCGACGCCACGAATTTCGTCCTGCAATCCGCGCCGGACCTCAGCGGTTCAACCTGGGCGAACGTGTCAGTTACCGGCACGAACACGGTCTTTCGGGTTCAAGTGACTGGCCGCGCCTTTTTCCGTTTGCAAAAATCGCAATAGTCAGAGTGTCACCTTGGGGTTAGGTTTCCTGGTACTCCTTTCTGCGGTATGTTGCGGGAAAGCTTTTCGGTCTCCCGATTCATCCCTTGGATTTGCTTTTCTTTCCGAGGACTGGTGAAAAAGATGTAACCGTCCCTGCGTTCCCTGTCGGCGCGCAGCTCAGTGCGTTCTGCATCCTGGATGACAAGTGCGAATCCGCCCGGATCAATGACGCCGTAGCTCTCGGTTCGGAGCACCCTTACGGGCACGCCCGCAATGGCCAGTTCCCGGAATGCGTTTTTGTTATAGTTAATCACCTGCTCGGCGGCGATGATCTTCTCGGCAACTTTTTCCTCATAGTAATTTTTGAATTTCGCGTAGATAGCAGCGGTTGCTAGGACGGTGAGGGTCAACGCGAATGCCAGGCTGCTCAACCATGCCGTTCTCCAAATCCGTTCCGGCCAGATGCGGCTGGCTTCGGCGGAAGCGTCTCGAATCCGCATCAATGTCGGCATGACCTGTTTGGCCAACTCCTCGGATCGGCTGACAAAGGGCGAAATGATTTCGCGATTGATGCCCGTCTCCAGCGTCCTTTGCACACCTGCAACAATGGCCTTGGTGTCAACCTGAGCGCCGATGTCTTTCAGGAGGGCGTCGAAACGGGCGATGGTTTCATTGCACTTGGCTATCGCCTGGGCGAGCAAACCGATTTCATCGCGCAGCTTGAGGAAGTTCGCGTGGGCGTTTTGATTCGCTTCAATGACCGCCTGTGGGACGCGCTCGGCGTAGTGGGCATAAATGTCCAGCACCAGGAATAGTTGGGTGAAAAACTGCGTGCTGTCGCCTTCGGCGAAACGGTAGTAAACCTGCCGGGCCAGTTCCCGCTTTTCAGCAGGATAACTGGCCAGCAGATCTTCAAACAGATTGGAGTTAAGCATAACGTCTCCTTTCATCCGATGAGATTCAACTTCACGCCGCGTTTCGGGGTCGCCGGTTCGCCAATGGGCGGCGCGGCCTTGAGCTTGATGCCAGCAGCTTCAACTGTGGGCAGGAGCTTGGCGGCGATCCGGTCGTATTGGGCGAACAACGTGCCCAACCAATCCTGCAACACGCCGCGAGCCATGATGTCCAAGCCAAGCTCGTCGTTGCCGATGGCTTCGTTGAACGGAATCCCCCGCTGGTGCTCGGCTTCCAATTTGGCGAGCCGGAGTTTCACAAACTCGGACAGCACCGGCAGTGTGACACTGCCTGCGTGAAGGTTCAAAAGCTCCCGCTCCAATTCGCTGCCGTCGAACATTCTGGTTTTCGGAGCGCGAGCGGGATTTCGGACAATGACGTATTCAACCTGACTGCCGCAGAACTGGCAGACTGCATCGAGATTGGTCATTACGTCCAGGTCATCGAGCGGAAAAAGCATGATGGTGATGCCGATGCTCTGCGCGGTGGCGATTTCAAAGAAGTGCGTCGAGTGAAGTGCCTTCATCAGCAGCCCGTCCAGATGCGCTCGCGGATCAACGAGTGTGACCGGCGTGGCGGTTGCCTTCCGCAGAATCGAAATCAATTCGTCGAGGTCGTCCGGCTGACCGTTCAACGGAACAAGCTTGGTTTGACCGGGGAATAATCTGGATAATGTCCGGTTGTCGCCGTCCAGATCAAATCCCTGCCAGTGGATGCCGCGTTGGTTGAGCCAGCAGGCCCGCGCGACGATTTCGAGACTTTTGCCCACGTTACCTTTGGCCTGCATGGGAAGAATCAGGCGATATTTCGTCGTTTTCATACATCAAGGTTGAACCTGTATTTTTGGGTTGGTGTTGTCGGTTGTGGATTGGAGAGCGGTTCGTTCTCCAAAGCCTGAAGGGGATTGGCATTGCGTGGCCGGCGGGCGACTGCCCGCTGACAGTAGCGATGCACGGAGCTGAGCGTGATGGAGACGCCATGCTCATTCAGCCACTTGGCGATTTCTCTGTACGTCCAGTGCTTGCGGCGCAAGGTGAAGATCGCTTCAAGGTGCGGCTCCAATTTGCTGCGTGTTCTGCGCTCCTTTTCGGCATCGGCTGCTGTGTGCAAATTCATATTTGCCTCATTTCATCCCCGATAATTCTGTCGGACGTTCGCGCGAACTTTGCGCGAATTCGCGCCAAGCGGCGCGAGCCTGAAGCTGTGCTTAGGGAAGATGTCTGACAGAATTATTGGGGTTTTCACTTGCTTCATACGCTGTGTGTCGTCGTTGATTCAAAGATAGAGGCTTGCGAATGGATTGGCTTAACGAGCAGTGGGAGCGTTGGAGGGCGATTAGCGCGAATAGCGGCTTCAATGGGATGCGAACGAGAAGATTGAGCGTATCGTCGGAACATGCTGAGAGTGATTGCTAGTCGGAATGCCAAGGAGTATTACGCCGAATCCTTGAAGAGGGAGGATTACTATACTGAGGGACAGGAGATCCGTGGCGAGTGGCAGGGAATTGGAGCAGAGAAATTGGGATTGTCAGGAGCGGTGGATCAGGCGGCATTTGATGCGCTGTGTGAGAACAGGAGACCGGGAACGGATGAACGATTGACGCAGCGGAACAAGGGCAATCGAATCGTGGGATACGATTTCAATTTTCATTGTCCCAAATCAGTCTCGGTCGTCTATGAGTTCACGCGGGATGAGCGGATTTTGGATGCGTTCAAGCAGTCTGTGAATCAGACGATGCGGGAAATTGAATCGGAGATCAAAACACGGGTGCGGCAGAAGGGAGCGAACGAGAACCGGACAACCGGCAACATGGTTTGGGCCGAGTTCGTCCACTTCACTGCAAGGCCGGTGAACGGGTTTCCTGATCCGCATTTGCACGCGCACTGCTACGCTTTCAACACGACCTGGGATGAGGCGGAAAAGAAATGGAAGGCGGGCCAATTCCGGGATTTGAAGGCTGACGCCCCGTATTTTGAGGCGGCGTTCCATGCCCGATTTGCACGACAATTGGCGGAAGCCGGTTATCGGATTGAACGGACGGCCAAAGGGTGGGAACTGGCCGGAGTGCCGAAGCGGGTGCTGGATGAGTTTTCGCGACGCACGGAGCAGGTCGAACGGAAGGCCAAGGAGTTGGGCATTACGTCGGCCAGGGAGAAGGACGGACTGGCTGCGCTGACACGGGAACGGAAACATAAACAGCTTTCCAAAACGGAACTACGGGAGTTATGGGACAAAAGAATCTCGAAGGATGAGCGGGCGGCGATAGAAAACAGTCTGCGACAGTCGGGCTCAGGGTCGCCAAGAATTTCCGAAATGAAGGCGATGGATTTTGCGATTCAGCACTGTTACGAACGCGCTTCCATCGTGACGGACAAGGAATTGCTCCGCCAGGCACTTCGCTACGGCGTGGGCGACGTGAATGTCGAACAGGTCAAACGCCAGCTTTTGCGTGATGAATTCATCAAGGAAGATGCGAATGGCCATCAATGGTTCACCACGAATCAAGTGCTGGCTGAGGAACGACGGCTGATTGATTTCGTTCAGAGCGGGAACGGGAAGTTTAGGCGGTTCAAGTCGTCGGCGCACGAGTTCCAGAACGAGACGCTTTCGGAGGAACAACGAAACGCGGTTCTCCACGTCTTGCATAGCACGGATCGCGTAACGGCCATTCGCGGCGGCGCGGGCACCGGCAAAACCACCATGATGAAAGAGACGGTTGCCGCGATTG
>Ga0209804_1002996_pt1 | contig 9990 bp, 6 predicted proteins | sample GraSoiAngelo_139_FD_185896 | JGI IMG/M metagenome (GOLD analysis project Ga0209804, IMG submission 185896) | Grasslands soil microbial communities from the Angelo Coastal Reserve, California, USA - 14_0929_12_20cm (SPAdes) (version 2) | ecosystem: Environmental > Terrestrial > Soil > Grasslands ... | reverse complement strand
AACCTGCCAAGGTGGTGGCGAGCACCGGCGAGAAATCTGCCGCAATATCACGAAGTCGATCCATCAGGCGGTGAAACAGTCCTTTCTCGTTCGCGCAGCACTCGTTGCAGCTGCAAGAGTTGCTGCGCCACGTTCAGATTCAGCGACGCCAGAAACCGCCAGAACGTGCTCTGCCCCGGCAACTCACTCACTTTCAGAATCCCAGTGAGCATGGGGTCTTGGGCCACGAAGCGAATATGATTGAGCCGGGGAAACCCCACGTAGAGGGCCAATACCATCCCCAGCACGAATTGGTAGATGGTCATGGCGCGCGGGATTCGGCTCACCCGCAGTATCTCCTCGACGAATTTTGGAAAGCCCAGTTTCTCCAGCATCGTGGCCACCGGAAACAGGCCCCCATTGGGCGTCAGATTCTTGCCCTCGAAGTTGTAGCTCGTGGAAGAGCTGATTTTATGAGGCTCCGGACGTAGATCACGCGAGGCTTGTGAGACGGGCTTTTTGCGACTATCCTGGCATTTGAGTGTAACCATTTGGGTGACCTCTGGAAATGGGCTCGCGAAGCGGTGAACTTCGCGGCCTCTCTGTTCTACAACAGCATTTCCGTGGATGTGGCGTCGAGGCTGGGACTACCAGCAGCTGAAGAAGTTCGGTTCGCACGCGGGGTAGCTCGACGAACCCAATGGTGTGAAGTTGATCACCGACTTTTTGATTGGGCGCCCCGCTCCCTTTAACGAGGGAGTCTGAATCGGTTAATCATGGCCGAAGTTGTGACCGAATAGATGGTTGGGTCGGACCGAGTTTCCGGCTCGAATGATTACGAGCGAGCCTTTGGTCGAGGCAATCGTGGCAAAGTTTCGAGAAGAGCGATAAGTTTTGTTTGTGCGGTTCTGTTTCCTGCGGCCTGGCGTTCACCAGGCTTGGGAGAGAAACCTAGCAAAAGTCAAAAACAAAAAACCTTCAGCCAGGGAACGAAGCTCCACTGAACTTCGTTTCGCTTCGTTCCTCTCTCCATTATGTTGGGTTGAGAGGGCTGTCAAGGGTCGAGATGAACGCCCAAAAACGGGCGCCCTTGACAGCCCCTCTCAACCCAGAGGAAAAGCGTGAAATTCACGACGGGTCCAGATATAACGGAGTTGAAGAATCCTGGGTTCACAAGCCGAGGCACTTCGGTGCGAGATACTTCGGCTGAGTTTAGAGTTCGCTTGCTAGAACCTTACCCCCAATCTCGACAAACACTGATTACAAGGCCTTCGCCACTTCGACTGCGGTTTCGAGTTGTGTATCTCGTCCTTCTCTCAAGGCGTCTCGCGAGAGTTCAATGCAAAACCGGGGAACGACCCCGTTGTTTTCGAGCATCCTCCCTCGCCACGTCAGATACCCGGCAACTGGTAAACCAAGGATGTAACCGTGCCCCACCTTGAATGCACTGCCACTCAGTAGACGGCCGGGTGTTTTCGATCCCACGATGGTTGCCAGGTCGTTTTCCTCGGCGAACGCTGAGACCATCTCTCCCGCGCTCGCGGTGTGCTCGTTAACCAGCAGCACAACTCGACCGTGGAAGCGACGCTCGCCCAAGCCTTCGGTGACCACGAGGATAGATTTCTCCACGAATGCGTATCGCGCTGCTAGCCACAGAAGAGTTGCCTTGCTAGAAGGAATCCGTCCAAAGCGGGTCAAATCCTCGCGCCGATAGCCGCGCTCTCGACGTTTCCGTGTGAGGCTGTAGCCCACTTCGAGTTTTCCGGGTGTCAAATAGCTCATCAGGCGTAGCCCGCCGATTCCTCCGCCAGTGTTGCCACGCAGATCCACGATGAGTCGAGTGCATCCGTCGAGTGCTGCGATACCGCGGTCAATTTCTTTCGCTACGTCGATTCCCACAACACCTGGAAACATCGCAACTTTCAGCAAGCCAATTTCGTCACTGAGTCTCCCAGTGTTAACGGACAGCGGTGCTGTGACCGGGTGCTTTTGAGACTTGGGCACCGGCAACTGAACGTTGACCTTCTGTTGTCCGCCGTGAAGCTTTTCAATGAGCAGATTCGCAGATTCGCCGATCGAGAACATCAGGTCGTTTGGCGGCCGAATTTCCCGTCCACCACCACATTCGAGCAGCAGATCGCCAGGCCGTATGCCCGCTGTATACGCGGGACCACCTTGGTGTACGTCTTGGAACATCCAGCGTTCGGTTCCATTCACGTCAACTCGCTGCAGAGTCGCATTTACTGCATGGCGCGCCGGTATGTTCCGCATACCGGCATGTCGAAAGCCGGTGTGACTGGTCTTAAGCTCTGCCACTAACTTGTGGACTTCCTTTTCGAAGACTTCGTGGGAGGCACACGCTAGGATCTGGCTCCTTCGGCCGTGAACCAGTTCGCTCCAGTCCACTCCATTGAGCCCGGGATTGAAGTGCTTAGCCTTCACCAACCGGCAGACCTTGTCGAAAATCTTGGTGCGCTCGTTGAGGCTTAGGGTCATTGTCATTGGCGTCTAATTTGAATCGGTGCGAAGGTCTCTCCAACACTGATGAAAGCGGCCCAATAGTATGGACTCTCTTGGTCACCGAATCTGGAGAGCAAGTCTAATTTCGCGTTCCGGAGGGCCGAACTTGTCGGTTCACCCTCGGCCAGGCGCTCGTAAAAGTCCTCCATGAGCGCCATTGTGGACGCATCGTCAACGTTCCAAAGGCTAGCGACGACCGATTTCGAGCCCGCTACCAGAAACGCCTCGACCAGATTGCTAACGCCCTCCTGCCCCTGCAACTTACCGATGCCGCTATCGCAGGCAGAAAGCGTTGTCAGCTCCGCATTCAGCCGTAATCTTATGATTTCACGAATTTGCAGCAATCCATCATCACCAGATTTCGGGTCCGGCCCGAGTACGAGAGCCGATCGTTCCGGATATTGCTTATCCGCGAATGCATGAACAGCTAAATGCAAGATACGAAATTGATTAAGGGGTTCCTTTTTGAACGCGGTCTCGGTGGCATCCTTGCCTAACAAGAGGACGGCATCTGCTCCTACGAGTTTCCCGATTTCTTGCACCTCTTCCCGTGTCTGAGGCAGATCGTGAAGCGCGATTCCGGATAGATCCGCGATGCTCCGCTCGATTCTTCCTCGGATTGTGGTTGCTGGAGGTAGCTTCCGGCCCGCGTCTCCCTGATTGTCGTATGCGACATCACCAACCGCCAGCAGCGGGCGAGGCGCTGGCGGCAGCTGTTTGGCGTGACGAAGCATGTCGAAAATTGTGGCTGAAGGTGTATAGCTGATGACGCGTGATTTCAACACTAATCGGCCCCGATCATCTCGGAGCGACTCAAACGGGAGCACGTTCAACATGCCATCTGGTGCGACGAGCAGTCGCGTGGCCGTTGCGGCTTCTGGCACCGGGTTAACAAGATATTCCCAGAGCCGCTTTGATCGTTCGATCCCATCTCCTCTTGCGCGGATCTCAGCGACGTACTCCTGAATTAGCGACTCAATTCTCTTACGGCCAGTCGGCAATGTTTGTATATGTGCGCCGTTACGCGACACTGAAATGCAAAAGGAGTTCGGGTCATCAAGAACGTATTCAAGAAGTACCTCGTTCGTATCTAGGTCTTCCTGTACTTTTCTCAGCGGCGACGGTTGGACCGGTAAGCGCTCATCAAGAGCATCTCCTTTCGTCCATGACAAGCCAAGCCTCCGCTCGAATTCGATGAGCTTGTCGAGCACTTGTTGACGTTCACTACCGTCGTTGGCCTGCATCAGTCGAAGCTGCAAACTCGCGATGTTGCTCTCAAGTGCTGCGGTTTGCTCCGACTCCGGTGCCTGAATCGCTTTTCGACCCTCGAGTGCCCATGCGAGCGTCCGTCCGCGAACACGTTCAAGGACCTTGAAAGCACCGGGGATGTCTCCAGCTTTGTTGAGGAGTTCAAAATGGTGCAGATATGTTTCGCTCATCGAGGCAGCAATCAAACTATTCCAATACGGCTCAGCGGCGCCTATTAGCATGCCGTCAATCACCTCTTCTGCTTGAGTGTAGAGAATACCGGCTTCTCGTAAATAGCCACGACGCGCCTTCAAGTCTGCGAGAATCGTCAAATTCCGCGGTACATAATAGCGGTCACCTACTCGTTGGCTAGCGGCTAAACCCTGGGTAGCCCTCACCTCTGCCGTCACGACGTCGCCGGCGTCTCGATACAGCTTAGCCAGTTCAAACATCGCGTCCGCTTCCATTCGGAAGAACTGCACTCGTGTCGCAAATTGTCCGGCCTCCTCCAAATAGGCAATCGCTCCTTGCACGTCTCCAGTATCGGCAGTTAGCCTCCCCAGGAGAATCAAGAGCTGCGCCTCGTGACCTTTCTTTTGTTGTGATCGGGCTCTTGTCAGGGCGTCGCTGAGCAGGATACGCGCCTCCTCTCGCTTACCCAGAGCAACTAGGGCTTGAGCTTTCCCTTCGTACGCCATGAATGGTAGCCCGGAGTCCTTCTCGCCGTCGGCGAGCCTGATAGCTCTTTCGAAGAATATGAGAGCCTCGGCATGACGATTCACTTCTTCGAAGCCATTGCCAATCAGTTCGAGAAACCTGATCTGACCACCGGTATCACCGGTAGTCATGGTTGATAACAGGGCACCTCCGAGAAGTCGTGCTGCGCGGCCTGGATTTCCTTCGAGAAATGCGATGAGCCCCAGCTCACCCGACGCTCTGGTGAACCACCCGCTCTCGTCCAAATCCTTTGCCACGTCCTGTACCTCGAGCCAGTCCCGCTTGGCCGCCCGATAATCGATCTCGATGTCGGTGTAGCCCTTTGCAATCAGGCACCAGAGCCGCAAGCCCTTATCTCGCTCCACGACGGGGTCATGTAGTTGTGCTTCGAGAAAACGCGAAAGCTCGACGAACGACATGGTCTCAGCTTCGGACCTAAGTCGGCCGACTTTCGCGTGAACCTCTTTCCGGAGATCGCCATGTGCCGAGAACAGCCCTTCGGCCCGTGCATAGAGCGGCGCAGCCTTGTGTCCGTTGTTCAGCCAATAAAAGTGGTCGGCTTCCGACAGTAACAACTGCGGATCATCAGAGCCTTCACCAACCCTCGACCGGTTGTTGATTCCGCGAGGATCGTCATTCATGTGCGCGTGGCGCGGCCAGACGTATGACACAGAGGAGAAGGAGACCAGAGTTCCGAGCAAAAGGGCAGCAATCACCCAGCTTCGCTGCGAAGTCAGTGTTTCGAAGAGCGGCGACATAGCCACGAATTTCCGGACGAAAGGCCTTAGACGAAGAGCTTGGCAGAGCACAGATTCTATAACAACTGCGCTAACTATTGCTAATTGAATAATATAGTGACATTGCTGAATTTCTATGCTATGGTCTGGGCATGGGAAATCCAGCAGGAGTGCGGCGAGATTTCGAGAAGTTAGAACAGCGTCGCCTGGAGGCGGCCGATCTGTTACGCCAGGGCGCGTCCACCAGGCGGAAGTGGCCCGCCGGGTTGGAGTGCATCGGCAGTCGGTGGGCCGTTGGGCGGCGGAACTCAAGCGGGGTGGAAGGCGGGCGCTGCGAAAGGCCGGACGCGCCGGTCGCCCGCCGCGTTTGCGTCCCGAGGATCTGCGGCGCATCGAGAAAGGGCTGAAGCGCGGACCGGAGGGGCTGGGCTACGAGACCGGCGTGTATGAGTTCCTGCGCCGTTTTCCTGTTGCACCTACTGCCTAAAGGCTTCGTCCGCATTCGCCACTTTGGCTTCCTCGCCAACCGGCGGCGCGCCACTCTCCTGCCACTTTGCTTTCAACTACTCGGCGCACTACAGCCATCGCCGACGGAACCCGAACCCTCCCCTGCGCAGGAGCCCAGCCCACTTTGGCTCTGTCCCAAATGTAGCGGCCGCATGGTCGTCATCGAGAGACTTACGGCGGCTCAGCTCCAACTCGTTCTCCGCCCTTTCTGGCTCGAGCCGCTGCATGAAACTACAATTCCAACCTCGCCCACTTGGTGCCCCTCACCTCCTGCCGGCGTGGTGCGCACTTCTGGCTCCCAAAACGCGAAAGCTCGACGAAGGACATGGTCTCAGCCTCGGCCCGCCGACTTTCACGTGAACCTCCCTCCGGAAATCGTCCTGGGCTGAGAATAACCCTTCGGCCCATGCGTCGAACGCTTGCTTTCGTTTGCTACACTCCAACGCTTGGGACTGTACGTGTACGACACAGGGGAGCAGGTCTTATGAATCATAATTTCGCATCCAAGGTAGGTCTCGCTTTGATCGCGTGTTCGCTGGCCGGTATCGTTGTCGGCCAGACTCAACCGGCTGCTTTTAAGCCACAACTAAGCGAAAACGTCTACAAGAATATTCAGATTCTCAAAGGTATTCCGGGGGATCAAGTAATTCCGGCGATGCAATTCATCAGTTATTCACTGGGCGTGAAATGCAGCTTTTGCCACGTGGAGGGAGCGCTCGACAAGGACGACAAGAAGGCTAAGCAGACCGCCCGCAAGATGATGCAGATGATGGCTGCCATCAACCGGGCAAACTTTGATTCCAGGCGGGAAGTCACCTGTTACTCCTGTCACCGCGGCTCTGTGCGCCCGGTAGCTATTCCGGTCATTGTCGAAACGGGAGCTTCGTCGGTGCCCGACATGATGCTCGACGAGGAAGCATCTGCCGCGCCCAATGTGCCGCCAGTCGAGCAGATTCTTGCTAAGTACGTGAATGCCGTCGGAGGAGCGTCGGCGGTTGGAAAGCTGATCACCCGCGAGGAGAAAGGCACGATTAGCGTTGCTGGCCGGCACCTTCCTATGGAAATTCTAAACAAGACACCTGGAAAGCAGGTTTCCATCATTCATCTGCCTAATGGTGACAACATCACTGCTTACAACGAGACCTCTGGCTGGACTTCAGTCCCCCAGGGGCCAGTGCGTGACATTCCCGACGTCGAAGTGGCCTCGGCCCACGTAGAGACTGATCTGCAATTGCCCATCCACCTTAAGCAGTTATTCAACGAAATAAAGTCCGAGAAGCCGGATAAGATTGGGGACCGTGAGGTGTACGTCATTTCCGGTCTCAATGCTGGGGAACTTGCCGCCAAGTTTTATTTCGATCAGCAATCAGGATTGCTGCTGCGCATGTTGCGCTACGTCAATTCGCCCCTCGGCCAGAATCCAACGCAGATCGACTATGCCGAGTACCGCGACGAGGAGGGGGTGAAAACGCCTTTCCAACAGACAATTGCCCGGCCCGACACGCGTTTCGTGATCCGAATTGATAAGGCAAAATACAACGTGCCAGTGGACGATGCCCGATTTGCCCGACCGGTGACGTCGGCCGGGAACCCAGTTTCACCGTAGCCCGCAAACCCCGAATTATTCCGAACGTGAATCCGCGTAAGCGGCTGCTCACTAACTGTTTTTTTTGGGTGTACGGTTGCTTGCGAGTAATGCCTTTGCCTTCCTCGATGGTCACAATTTGACCGGCTGAGACTCCGCGAAAGGTTTCGAGCTTTCCATCCACCCAGCGAACAGAGACCTCGGCGGCTGTAGCTCTACCCAGGCCAAAGTGCAACCGGAAATCGTTTTGCGAAATGAAAGACCCGCCACTGCGCACTTCATCGACCTGCTTGCGGTCCTTAACTGTGACGGTGACGCGCGCCCCAATTGCGTCGCGCGCCGCTGTAATCGCGCGAACCAGCAGAGAATCTCCGACAGGCGGACCGGAATTTTTGAGTAGACTGGGCGCTTCACCCATGTTTACGATCACAATTTCTTCGTTGCCGTCGTTATCGAGGTCTCCAACCGCCAGACCTCGTGAGGAGTGCAGGGCGAGGATGCCCGGGCCGGCCTGAGAAGAGAGATCAAAGAATTGGCCGTCACCGCGGTTCCAATAGAGCAGCCGGGGCTGTTTGTACTTCTCCGCCGTGTGCCCCGCGTCAACTTCGGGATAGACGTGCCCATTGACGACGATCAGGTCTTTCCACCCGTCATTGTCGATGTCTATAAACGCGGTGCCCCACCCTAAGTACTTGGTGTTAACGGCGAGACCCGCCCCTATGGTGTCGTCTTCAAAATTATTACCGCCCAGATTCTTATAGAAGGTATGTGTGTCGTCGGCAAAATTTGTTTTAAAGATGTCTAGCAAGCCATCGGCATTGAAATCGCCGGCGGCGGTGCCCATGCCGGCCTGTTCCCGCCCCTCTTCGTTATAGGCGAGGCCGGCCTGTACGCCGATCTCCTCAAACTTCTTTCCGCCCAAGTTGTGGTAATACAAGCTGGCTGTAGAATCGCAGGCCACAAAGATGTCTGGCCACCCGTCGTTGTCGAAGTCTCCGGTCAGCGCAGTGAATCCATAGTAGTTCTTCGGTCCTGCGATGTGGACACGGTCCGAAACGTCGGTGAAATGTCCGTGCCCATCGTTTTCGTAGAAAGACAGAGTTTCCGGCGGCAACCCTCGCGGACCGCACATCACTGGACGTCCCTTCCACTGACATTGGGTCTGTTCCCCGGGGTGAGGCGTGTGCTCCATGTCGAAATCTACATAATGCACAACCACTAGATCCAGGTATCCGTCACGGTTGAAGTCAATGAAGGCGCAGCCCGTGCTCCACCGCGGTTTGGGTGAAACGAGGCCGCGCTCCTTAGTCTCGTCGTGGAAGGTTCCATTCCCCTGGTTGCGGTAAAGAACGTTCTGCCCCCACTCGGTAACAAACAGATCGGGATATCCGTGGTTATCGACATCGCCCACGCACACTCCCTGACCCCAACCGGTGTGGGTGATACCTGCCTTTTCCGTCACATCTTCGAACTTCAGGCCACCCATGTTGTGGTAAAGAAAGTGGCTTGGGTGAGGGGCGTCTTTCTCGAGGCGGCCAGCGTTGACGATAAAGATGTCGGGCAGACCGTCATTGTCATAATCGAAAATCGCCACGCCATTGCCGGTGGTTTCGACAATGTACTGCTTGGAGTTCACTGATCCGGAAACATTTACGCCGGTCAGACCGGCATCGGCCGCAATCTCCTCGTAATCGACAACCGGAGGCTTCATGCCTGGGGGAAGAGGCCGCGCCGGAACCGCCGTGCCTCCGGTTGCTGAACCTTGCGCGCTGGCGTGCTCGTAGCCATCGACTACGACCAGGGCAAGAATATGAATCAGAAAAATTGTGCGACAGACTGTCTTGGCCGACTTCCGGGCTTCCCTGGTCATTATTATTGCCGATCATAGCATTTAGGAACCAACGCTACAGACGGGCTTCATAAATGCCGAACGTACAAAATTCCCTGCTATCATTACCGACTGAATAAACCACCCGTGGGAACCGGAATGGTAGTGTGGAATTACGTTCGGATGTCGTTGTTGCTCGCATTTTTCATTGGCATCGTCGGTATTTTCAGTTTGAGCCAAATGGGGCAACCTGCTCCGGCCTGCACGGGTCCGGCTGACCTGGAGAGCGTCATTCACTCGCACCCTTCGGCAGGGGCCTACAACGCTCTGGGCGCGTACTTCGGTCAGCATCAGAAGTTGTCGTGCGCAATTTCCGCCTTTGAGTCTGCGATTGGCTTGGACCCGGGCTCGTGGGAGGCCCGCTTCAATCTCTCTCTGACGCTTATCCAGGACCATCAGCCTCAGCGTGCAGTTCGTGAGCTGCGGATAGCGGTGCGCGCGAAACCCGAGGATCCTTTAGGCCACACTGCGTGGGGCGTAGCCTTGAGTGAGTTGAACCAGAACGACGCAGCCATCGAGGAATTCCGGCTTGCGCTCAAAACCGACCCGAAATCCGTGCCGGCGCTGCACGGACTGGCCAAAGCTTTGATTGCGCAGAAGCGCTACTCGGCAGCGATTGCCGCTCTGAGAGACGCGCCGGCAGACAGCCAACTGCAGGACGATTTAGCTGTGGCGTATTCGCAAAATGGCGATGTCGCTCAGGCGGTCCAGCTGCTCAGGGAACTGGTCAAGCAGAATCCGTCCTCGCCGGACGAACACGCCAATTTGGCGATTGCTTACACGCAGCAGCAGCAGTTCCGCCAGGCAGT
>Ga0209804_1002994_pt1 | contig 9994 bp, 10 predicted proteins | sample GraSoiAngelo_139_FD_185896 | JGI IMG/M metagenome (GOLD analysis project Ga0209804, IMG submission 185896) | Grasslands soil microbial communities from the Angelo Coastal Reserve, California, USA - 14_0929_12_20cm (SPAdes) (version 2) | ecosystem: Environmental > Terrestrial > Soil > Grasslands ... | reverse complement strand
ATGCCGAAGTCCGGCGCGTGACTTTGGTGAACACATCGCGCAAAACATGCGAGCTGGAGCTGACGAGTTACTTGGAACTGGCTCTTGCGCCGCATCGTACAGATCGCGCACATCCCGCTTTCAACAAGCTCTTCATCGAAACTGAGTGGCTGCCGCGTTGCGAAGCCCTGGTCGCCCGGCGCCGCCTCCGCGGTTCCGACGACCGGCCTGTCTGGGCTGCGCACCTTATGGTGCCAGAATCTTCCATCGAAGCGGCGGAATTTGAAACCGATCGCGCCCAGTTTCTCGGCCGAGGCCGCACGCTGGAAAATCCTGAAGCGCTCACCCGCCACCTAACCAGCAGCATCGGCGCCGTGCTCGACCCGATCTTCAGCCTGCGCCGGCGCGTCACGATTCTGCCTAACCAACGATTCCAGTTCGCGCTCGTTACGGTGGTGGCAGATTCCCGTGAAGGTGTTGTCACATTGGCGGGGCGCTACTCTGAGTTTCACACTTGCGCGCGGGCTTTTGAGACCGCTTGGATCCATTCGCAGTTGGAGATGCGTCGGCTCCACATTCGCCGGGCCGACGTGCAAACCTTTCAACAACTGGCCGGCCTCATTATTTTTCCACAGAGCCAACTCCGACCGCCGCCGGCGCGTCTCGGCCGCCGCTCCGAGGGTCAGCGTGCGCTTTGGCGACAAGGCATTTCGGGGGATCTGCCGATCGTCGTCGTCATGATTGGTCACCTCCGTGACATGGAAGTCGTGCGAGAAATATTGACCGCACATACTTTCTGGCATCTGCGCGGCCTGAAGGTCGATCTCGTTCTGGTGAGCGAGGAACTGCCGAGTTACGACGAACTATTGACCGGGCATCTACGTCGACTCACCGAAGCGCAGGCGCACTTGACCGGTGTCGATCAACCCGGCGGCGTCTATCTCCGCTCGGCAACAAAAATTTCCAAAGAAGAGCTGCTCGCACTTCAAGCGGCTGCACGGGTGGTTTTGGTCGCAGCTCGCGGCACATTACGCCAACAACTTGCCGCGACGACACCGCCGGCCGCGAAACCGCGGCAATTAGTGCCCGGACGCCACGTTCGCGAAGAGCCCTCCGCACCCCTTCCTTTCATGGAATTGAAATACTTCAATGGCCTCGGCGGCTTTACCGAGGACGGGAAGGAATTCGTAATTTATCTGGGTCCAAGCACACGCACGCCGCTTCCCTGGATCAATATCATGGCGAACCCGAAGTTCGGCGCATTGGTTTCCGAGTCCGGCGCGGAATGTGTCTGGGGCCGCAATAGCCAGAACGATCGTCTCACGCCGTGGTTTAACGATCCGATCTGCGATCCACCCGGAACCGCAATCTACATCCGCGACGATGAGATCGGCGTCATGTGGTCGCCCACACTCCAACCGATTCGGGAGAAGGACGCGTATCGCGCGCGGCATGGTCAGAGTTATACAACGTTTGAACATAATAGCCACGCGATCGAACAACAGCTGCTCACCTTCGTGCCGGTCGATGATGCCGAGGGGCAGCCGGTGCGCTTACAGCGGCTGCGTTTGCGCAACAATTCGTCGCGCCGACGAAAGCTGACTGTCACCGCCTACGCCACTCTCGTTCTCGGACCCGATCCAGAGGAAACCGGTATGCATATCGTTACGAAATGGGATTTGCAGAGCCAGAGCCTCTTTGCCCGCAATGCCTACAACCCGGAATTTTGCGATTGCCTCACGTTTGCCACTTCGGATCCAACGCCTACTTCGTTCACCGCTGATCGCGCCGGGTTCATTGGGCGTAACCACTCGCTGCGCGATCCGGCCGCGATGGGGCACGAACGATTGACCGGCGAGGTTGGCGCCGGCCTGGACCCTTGCGCGGCCGTGCAGGTGGTGATTGAGATTGAACCGGGAGACACCGCCGAGATGACTTTCCTTCTCGGTCAGGCGGACGACGAAGAGAAAGCGCGCGGACTAATTACTCGTTTTCGCGATCCCACTAACGTCGAAGCCGCATTCCAAGAAACCCGCCAATGGTGGGACCGCCTCCTGAACACGATCGAAGTGGAAACACCCGAGCTTTCCACGAACCTTCTGCTCAACCGCTGGCTGCTTTATCAGACCCTCAGCTGCCGAGTCTGGGGCCGCTCGGCCCTTTATCAATCGAGCGGCGCTTACGGGTTCCGTGATCAGTTGCAGGACGTGATGGCCCTCGTGCACGCTGCGCCACAGCTGGCTCGCGACCACATTCTGCGTGCGGCCGCACGGCAATTCGTAGAAGGCGATGTCCAGCACTGGTGGCATCCAGAATCTGGCGCCGGCGTTCGCAGCCGAATCAGTGACGATCTTCTGTGGCTTCCTTTCGTCACGGCGCATTACGTCCGAACCACCGGCGATGCAGCGATCCTCGATCAGATGATTCCGTTCCTAGACGGGCAACCATTGGAGGAACAACAGACGGAGAGCCTTTCTATTCCGGTCGCTTCCCCGAAGGAAGGTTCTCTGCTCGAACATTGCCGCCGTGCCGTCGCGCGCTCCGCCACTTCTGGTCCGCATGGACTCCCGCTGATCGGCGGTGGCGATTGGAATGACGGCCTCAACCGCGTCGGACTCGGCGGCAAAGGCGAAAGCGTCTGGCTCGCCTGGTTTGAGATTTGTGTACTAAAAGACTTCGCTGAGTTGCTCACTCTACGCGAGTTGGGCGACGAAGCGCGCGCCTGCCGTTTGCGCGCCGCACAGTTGGCTAAAACAATTGACGCCCAGGCATGGGATGGAGCGTGGTATCGTCGCGCGTACTTCGACGATGGCACGCCTCTCGGCTCGAGGAAAAACAACGAGGCCCGCATCGATTCACTCCCACAAACCTGGGCCGCCATTTCAGGTGCTGGCGACTCCGATCGCATTGAGGTTGCGCTGCGATCGCTCGAGGAAAATCTCGTGCGTGAAGCCGACGATCTAATTTTGCTCTTTACTCCGCCTTTCGACAAGACCGCCGCCGACGTTGGCTATATCAAGGGTTATCCTCCCGGCGTGCGGGAAAACGGCGGCCAGTATACGCACGCCGCCACTTGGGTGGCTATGGCTTTTGCCCGCCAAGGCGATGGCGATAAAGCCGTCCGACTTTTGCGGATGCTGAATCCGGTCGAGCACGCCCGGGATGAGAAGGATTGTGAACGCTACAAGGTCGAGCCGTATGTGATTCCAGGCGATGTCTATTCGTTAGGCGGCCACGTTGGACGTGGGGGCTGGACTTGGTACACGGGCGCGGCGGCTTGGACCTATCGCGTCTGGCTCGAAGAGATTCTAGGATTCCAACGCCGCGGCGATACCCTCACGATCAACCCGGTTATACCGAAAGATTGGTCTGGCTTTCGTCTGCGATACCGTTTCCAAACCACCACGTATCGCATCGTGGTGGAGAATCCTGATCACTGTTCTCGAGGTGTCACCCTCGTAGAAGTGGATGGAGTTTTGGCAGCCGACAAAACTGTAAGGTTGCGTGACGATGGGCTACCTCACGAGGTGCGTGTTGTCCTGGGAAATAAACCGCCGGTGTGAGGATTATCTTTCGCGGCGGAGATTGCTGGCGCTTAACGCGCCTCGCTTTGTTCAAAATTCACGACTCGAGTTCGCTACAACCGGGGGGCGTGAGAGTGCTGATCCCTAGCGCGCGGACCGCGTTTCGCGCCGAGATAGAATCACATGTCTTCGATCTCAGCTCGAAGCTCGTCTTTTGTTCTGCCCAGTCTCTTTTGAAGGCGACCCAGCAGCTCGTCCTCCTTGCCTTCGGCAAACGTTAGATCCTGGTCAGTCAGCTGACCGTATTTCTGTTTAAGTTTGCCCTTAACTTCATTCCAGCTCCCCTTCATTTGTAGCTTCATAACAAACGATTCGTTGGTCAGACGACCATCGGTCTTATTCTGCCTGGAAACTCGGCGAGCTTGCTAGCGCCTGGAAATCTAAACAAAAAACGCGCCTTTGCTGCCCGCGCGTGGGCGGAACAGAAAGGCGCGTCGGAGACGAACAAGACGATGATTAATCCTCGTCCACGATCACGCGGTCCACGACCATGTCGGGGCCGGTTTTAACATAATGCACGCGGACGGGAAGACCCACTTTAATTCTTGTCCTTACGGCCTCTTCATCCAAAGTGCGGCCGCTTCGCGTCACGTAGGTGACGGTCTTGCCGAAGCGATACTGGACTGGGCCGCTGGTTTCCCGGAGCACGATTGCGCTGCCCGGAGTGTACTCTGTGATCGTTCCGTTGGCGTCGGTCGTCGTTGTCGTCTTGGTGGTCTCTGACACTTGTGCCCACGCGAACGGCGCCACAAAGGCTAAAGCAATGCTCAATACGATTTTTTTCATGTTTTCCCTTTTGTTACTTTGTGTTGCGGCAACGATTAATGCTTCTTGTTACCCTTTAAAATTTTAGGATTCAAAGGATTTGCCGCTATATCCGATTCGGATTCGGTCTGCGCTGCGGATGTTTGTGCAGCGATTTTTGTCCTTTTGAACCCTGGCTTTGCGAACGGGAGGGTTTAGCCTGAACGCCAAATATGAACTTCTGGATCGGCACCTCTGGATTCCAATACGCGGAGTGGAAGGGGAACTTTTATCCCGACGATTTGGCGACGGCGAAGATGTTGGCGTTCTACGCCGAGCGGTTCGTCACGACAGAGATCAACTACACGTTTCACCGCATTCCCGCACAGAAGACAATCGAAAACTGGAAAACACAAACGCCGCAGAGATTTCGCTTTGCGCTGAAGGCTCCGCAGAAAATCACCCACTGGTCGAAGCTGCGCGATTGTTCCGACATGCTCGAATACTTTTGCAAAGTCATCACTGGTCTTGGCGACCGACTTGGTCCGTTGCTCTTTCAGCTTCCGCCAACCTTCAAAAAAGATGCCGACGTGTTGAGATCTTTCCTCCGCGAATTGCCGGACATGCGCGGGGCTTTTGAATTTCGTCACCAATCATGGTTCGATGATGAAATTTTCGAGTTACTCAAATCCCGAAACATCGCACTTTGCATTGCGGACACAGAGACCATTGCCACACCGAAAAAGATCACTGCAGCTTATGGGTATCTTCGTTTGCGCCGCGGAGATTACACGGACGAGGAAGTGAAACGCTGGTCAGAGTTTGTACGCGAACAGAACACAAACTGGACAGACGCGTTCGTCTATTTCAAGCACGAGGAGAGTGGCATCGGACCGAAATTGGCGAGCCAAATGATGAGGTTCATAGAACAAAGCTGATGCGAGTGGTCGCGGGTCTAATCGGCGCCGTTCTGGGCACCATCATTGGCGTAGTGATTGGATTGCTCGCGGCGATCGTCACTACACACAATGATCTGTTCGGCATTTTCTTTATTGGCATCTGCACGGTGCCCGCAGGCGCGCTACCGGGAAGCATTCTTGGCGCTGTAGCTGGTTTACGCCTTTTGTACGTTTCGGGTGAGACCAAGGAACGCCGGCGAATAGGACCCAAGCAAGTTCTATTGGTGTCTACCGCTGTAATCGGCAGTGCGGCCATTCCGATGGTTGTCCTAGTTTGGATAATCAGAATTGGAATGACGCCACCTTCCGATCAGAGCTTGCTGTCCAACTTCGACAAACACGAAGCGACATTTAATGCACTGATCGATATGCTGGAAACCGACGGCGATTTGGTCACAGTTGATGAGAACTGGACAGATCCAGAACATCCACAGACGATCGGCGTCTCTCCTGCTCGGGTTACCACGTATCGTCTCATGTTATGAGAGGCTCGCGTGCCGCGAGGCTTTCGATCGGAAGCTTTCAGTTATGAGGTCGATTTCTATTACTGGATCATTGGCTCTGCCATATCGAGTGACACAGCTAAAGGTTACGCCTACAGTAAGCGTCCGCCGGCGGAGACGCTAAGCAGCTTGGACGGGTACCGTCCCGATCCAAACAACGCGGACGACACAATCAAGGTGTATCGCCATATCCGCGGCAACTGGTACCTGTTTTACGAGTACATTCCAGGATAGGTCGCGCACCCGCTGGCGTACCCTGCACCTCAGCGCCCAATCAGGATAAAAATTCCGGCTAGCAGCGCCAGCACACCAGTGATGATGCCGATGCCAAGGCCGGTGAGCGTGACAATCCCAACCACTATGAGATAAATTGCGAGCAGAAGCATGCCGACGTTTTTAGTAATCATGTCGCGAGTATTTGGAATGTTCTCATTGCGTTGCAATCCAAAACTTGTTGTGAATGTACCGCGCGTCACAGGACTGATCTACAGCGTCTTGAGATATTCGATCAAGTCCCGCTTTTCCGCTGCGGACAGTTTTGTTCCGTAATCGTAACCTGAATTCGAGTTGCCGCTTGCCGTCGCGTCGAGGATGTAGGCGCCTTCATCTGTGTAGCCCATCGCGCCTTCATCGAACACATGCGACCCTCGATGGAAACGCATCTCGCGTTGCTGCGATGGCGTGAGCAAATCCTGCATCGTGCGCACCGAGCCGTTGTGTAAGTACGGCGAACGCGCCCAGACGCCGCTCAGTGTCGCAGCGAAATATTTACCGGTGCTGCGGACGCCAACTTCCTTCGGCGGCCGATAACCTTCGGCTTCAAGTTCAGCCAGAAATGTATTGAAACCGTCCGCCAGCTTTTGTGTAAACATCCCCGCGCGATGCGGGTCAGTGCCGATCTCAGCTACTGAATACAAGCGTTTGTCGCTCTCCGGCCCGCCATGACACGAATTGCAATTAGATGCGAACAGTGGCGCGCCGCGTTGTGCTGCTGCCCGATCGATTGCGAACGGATACAGCGGCGGCCGGATTTTCTCGGTCAGGTCCGTCTGCCGCTTCACCATCTCGAACTGCAGATCAGCGTGTTTGCCATGAAGCGGCGCGCCGAGCCCTAGCGATGCGAGCAGATTCCGTGCAATCGGTGATTTCGTATTGCCGTCCCAATGCACCCCATGTTCGTTTGTCTATGTTCCACACCAGGCCGAACTTAATTGGCGAATACGGCTGTGGCAGATTCAGCAGGCCTGCGGCCAGAAGACCAAATGCGTCGTTGCGTCCCGGTCCGGAAGAAGGTGGCGCTTTTTCCGGCGGTTGATCGGGAACATGCAGTGCGGCTCGCATATTGTGGAAGAGCTTCAACATCGCTGTCGTGCGCGCCGCAAGGTCGACGCCTGGTTCGGATGATTGCCGCACGTCGGCATTGTCGATTTTGTGCAGTTCGCCAACCGGCACTCTTTTTGCGCCGAACGCGTCGTCCCTCATGATAGCGATAATCTGTTGTTCCTGATTTTGCCATTTCGCATCGGAGGTTTTGGCCTCGGCGTTGAGATAAATGCCGAGGAACTTTTTCATGTTTACGGGATCAGAAGTTTTAAACGTGGCAGCGAGGATCGACCCAAAGAACTCTTCCACGTCGAAATGACTTGTGGCGCCAAGAATGCGAATTAGCTGATCAACCGATTTCGATGTGATCTGTGCAAAATGACAGGAAGCGCAATTGATGGCCGAGCGAAGGCAACCCGCCGAGGTGCTTGACATCTGCCCGACTGATACCGATCGGCCAGCCAAATTCAAGATCAGGAATCAAACCAAGATGCGTTAGATCGTTTGTCGCGAACAGGTCGGGATAAGTTTTGATGAATGCACGAAGTACGCCTTCCGGGATCACTTCCGCGCTCATCGAGCCGTGCAGAAAAAACGCCATGTCCTTCGCTGACCACGTTGGGACTTGTTCGCGTTCGGCGTGCGTGGATGAGTCGTGTACGGCCGCATCCGTGCGAAGCGTGATTCCGAGAAAGGTCACGCTTGCGATGACCAAGCACCGTGCTTGCGCGCGAGGTGGAACGCATCTCAAGAATCGTCCTTTCAATCGCCTGGTGTAGCAGTTGCTATCTGCCGGCGACGCGGACGACCACAGCAGAAATGTCCTTCGCATCGACGAAGGCATCGAAGTACTCCGCGCCAGTCAGGTTGGAAATATGAACGATGTTGTCGCTGACTTGCGCGACTTTACCCCCCCCCGTTTTCTCTCCAGATCTTAAGTGGAGCTCCACAATTTTCCCAGCGTTGCTCTGAAGAAGACCGACGACCGTAGCGTTAGGTTGCAGGGCGGCTTTATCCTGGGCGAGCAAACTGGAACAGGTGAGCGTTGCAATGAAGAGCGCGAAAAAAACGGAATAGTATTTCATGCCCATTGCTTTGCTGCAGGAGCTTCCGATTGGCCAGCAAATTATGCGTATTGAAAAGACGACCAAATGATTCCGCCTAACCAATAACGGCGGATTGGCCGCCTTCCCTAAAGCTATGACGTGCCAAGAAGCTTGTTTTGTCCTACAAAATGCAGGCGTGTCCAACTACGAGCCAAATTTGCGAAGGCCCATTGCTGCTATTTTTCGCCGAACGGCTGACGCGGCGACGCGATTTTGTGTACGGCAGAGTATTCATCCGGACGCGATTTCGTATTTATCGGTCTTAGCGGCGCTCGTCGCGGCGTCTTGTTTTTGGAACTCAGAGCGATACCGATGGCTGCTCATCATCGGCCCCTTGTTTTGTTATTTGCGGCTGTGGCTGAACATGCTCGACGGCATGGTGGCGGTATCTGCGGGGAAGGCGAGCCGCCGCGGGGAAATTCTGAATGATCTGCCCGATCGCGTTTCGGACATAATAATCTTCGTCGGCCTGGCACACAGCGGGTTGATGAATCCGCTCATCGGATATTGGGCAGCGATCTTGGCGGTGCTGACTGCTTATGTTGGCTTGTTCGGCCAGGCGCTGGGCGTTCAGCGCGAGTTTGGTGGCATCATGTCCAAACCTTGGCGCATGGTTGCGGTCACCATTGGCGCGTGGCTCACGTTCTTCTGCGATGGACATTCATTCCCGAGTTTTACGATTCTCGATTGGACTTGTTTTGTCGTCATCGTCGGCTGTGTGCAAACAATCGTTGTTCGCTTGAAACGAATCACCGCAGCGCTGCAAGATAAGCGGTGATGTCGCCAAAGATTGCGCTGCACGATCCCGTTTTTCACGCTTACTTCTGGATCGTTCTGATTTCCCTCGCCGTCGGCGGAGCGACGCTCGGATTCTTGCGAGTCGTGTTGAAAAAAGACACCGCGTTGATGTTCAGAACCTATTGGTCATGGCTGGCTATTGCGGGATTGGGCCTGGTCTTCGTTTTCGCGGGACGAATTACAACCATCGCTGGCGTAACATTACTAGCGATCTACGCTTTCAAGGAATTCTCGCGCGCCTCGGGATTGTATCGCGACTGGTGGATGACCGGCGCTGTTTACGTCGGAATCGTTACCGTTGGGATAGCGTCACTAGTATCGAATCCGCGTGGCGAAGAACCCGGCAACGGTTGGTATGGTCTTTTTGTTGCCATGCCGGCATTGGAGATTGCGTTGATCTTGTTGATTCCAATTTTGCGGAATCGGACCCGTGGCGAACTACAACGGATCTCACTCGCCATAGTCGGTTTTGTTTGCATCGGCTGGATGTTCGGTCACCTCGGATTTCTCGCCAACGCAATCAACGCCTACGGCTTTGTTTGTTACATAATCTTCGCAACGGCACTGTGCGACGTCGCGGCCTTCACTTTCGGGAAGATCTTCGGTCGTCATCCGTTGCGGAGCGAGATCAGCCCGAACAAGACGTGGGAGGGCGCGCTGGGCGCGTTCGGAGTCGCCATGATTCTGCCGTGGCTTCTTAGATTCTCGTTTCCATTCTTTGGCGTCTGGCAATTGATTCTAACAGGCTTGATTGTTGGAATCGGCGGACAACTGGGCGATCTTTCCATAAGCGTGATCAAGCGTGACATCGGCACCAAAGACATGGCCGCAACTATTCCCGGTCACGGCGGGATCCTGGATCGGATCGACAGTCTAATTTACGCAGCGCCGTTGTTCATGCTTATGGCTGAGTATTATTATCCGCTGCGATGAAGAAGTGGCGCTACCATTCCTCGCGCGATCTCGAGCGTACACCCCTCGACCGGCTGCGCGAATTC
>Ga0209804_1002991_pt1 | contig 9999 bp, 6 predicted proteins | sample GraSoiAngelo_139_FD_185896 | JGI IMG/M metagenome (GOLD analysis project Ga0209804, IMG submission 185896) | Grasslands soil microbial communities from the Angelo Coastal Reserve, California, USA - 14_0929_12_20cm (SPAdes) (version 2) | ecosystem: Environmental > Terrestrial > Soil > Grasslands ... | reverse complement strand
GTGCATCCAGTCATCATTTTCGAGATTTGGCCGGAGGGCACGACGCTTCTTGGCCTTTCGCCCTACGGCGCCTGGGAACTGCTGGAAATCCTGGGGTACGAGTTTTTCGTCGTACAACGGGGGGCAGTATACGCTGCAAAGACACCACCAGCCGGCGGAAATGTTGTGGCGATTCACAAACAGCAACTCTGACCTTTCCCCTGCCGATCAATGCTGAGAATTTGCAGAAGGCAGAGGGTGTTTCAGGCTGTTCGCGCATCGGAGAAAAGATTGTTTCAAGAGCTTCGAGGGAAGTGGCGATATCTACGAAATCATGCGGGTTTCCAGCAGGCCCCGCTGACAGCAATGTCACGTCTGATTCGCTGGAGATTGCATTGTGCCCTTGGAGTCCCTGCCACCGTGAACGTCAGCCCGTGGGGTGCGCGCTTGTTCCTCCCTCCGCAGTGGCGAGGCGCGGGGACGACCATGATCTTTGCCGTTCGAGGGCATTACGAAAGGGAATTGACTTATTTGCGGCATTTCATTTCACCGGGAATGGTAGTAGTTGATGGTGGAGCGAATTGCGGGATCTACAGTGTGGCGGCAGGGAAACTAGTCGGTCCCTCCGGACGTGTTATCGCCTTTGAACCGGGTGCCAAAGCCTTCTCCGTGCTCAGCAGAAACATCCACTTGAACCATCTCCGCAACGTTCGGGCCTATTGCGCAGCACTTTCGGACAAGGACGGGACAGCTCGACTCTACCACCACATGCACGGGCCAAACAGCTTCTCGCTTGCGTTTCCAAAGAAGGCGGTCCTTGACTCTGAGGAAGTAGTCACTCGTACGCTCGACGAGGTAATCCGGGAAGAGGGCTTAGATCGAGTAGGATTGATTAAGCTCGACGTGGAGGGAGCCGAGGAGCTAGCCCTCCGCGGAGCTGCGCAGGTCACCGCTCGTTTCCGCCCTACGATCATTTTCGAGGCGAATCCCGCTGCCGCAGAGCAGTTGAGTCTCGCTCCATCCGGAACGTGGGATTTGTTAAGAACCTGGGGTTACAGTTTCTTTTTTCTCACGAGATCCGGAGACCTTGGGGAACTGGATGAACCACCCGCAGCGGACGATATCATAAATGTCATCGCAGTTCATCGCAGGCGGCGGAAATGAAGATACTGATCATCGGTCACGCCTGCAGCCCGCGCCAAGGTTCTGAACCTAGCTTTACGTGGAGTTGGGCCCTACAGCTTTCGCAGCAGCATCAGGTTTGGGTTCTGGCGCATCCTCACGACCAGGATGCTGTTGAGAGATTTCTTGCTGATCACCCGAACCCAAATTTGCAATTCCATTGGGTAGCCGTGCCTCGATGGCTGGACCCGTGGGATCCTCGCGGGGCTGGCAGAAGCCTCCGGATTCATTACTTGCTCTGGCTGCGGTGCGCCTACAAAAAAGCGATCAGCCTTCAGCGAATTGGTTTCGACATCGTTCATCACGTCAGTTACGCCTCGCTGAGCGCACCGCCTCCTTTTTGGAAGATGCCCGTTCCCTTTGTATGGGGGCCGATAGGAGGAGGACAACGAGCTCCATTATCGTTCCGAGCTTATTTCGAGCGCGGCCGGGTCCGCGAGTTTTTGAGAACCGTTCGTCTCCGCCTCTTGTCTCATTCTCCATTCCTGCAAAGAACAGTGCGTGCGAGCACCGTTCTTCTCGCCACGAATCGCGACACGGCCCAGCTACTGAGCAGGATTGGTGGCCGGGACGTAAGACTTTTCCTGGACTCCGGGCTCGCCTCGAATTTCATTCTACGCGAGCCCGCTTCCAAACCGAGCGACGGTGTGCTCACATTGCTATGGGTAGGCCGAATGCAACCGCGAAAGGCCTTGCCCCTGGCACTGGAAGCTCTGGCACTGACAAAAGACCTCGGCGTGAAGCTTCTGATCGCCGGCGAAGGAGAAATGCGCGGATCGTGGGAGAAATGCGCAAAGCGCCTGAGCCTCGACGGCCGAGTGGAGTTCCTTGGTAGAGTGCCTTGGGAAGAAATGCCACGTTTGTATCAAAGCGCGGATGCTTTCCTTTTTACGAGCCTGCAGGATTCCTTTGGCACACAGGTTCTTGAAGCGATGGGCCATGGACTGCCGATTCTGACCTTGGATCACCAGGGAGTAGGTACTTTTGTTCCACCAGAAGCGGGAATTAAGGTCCCTGTCACTTCTCCCGAGCAAACGCTGGCAGGCCTCGCGGAAGGCATTCGACGGCTTGCACTCTTCCCTGAAGAGCGTAGGAAGATGGGCGAGGAGGCACACGCTTATGCGAAAACACAAACATGGGAGAGGCGTGCCGAGCGCATGTCGAATTTGTATGAGGAAGTGCGCTCGGGGCCTGTTCCCCATAAGGGGAAAAACCGTTCCTTGTTTGCGCAAGTGTCCGCCCAACTAGGAGGGCCGGCATCCTACGGCTCGTATGCGGTCAACAAACGCATGAAGAAAATGGATCAGATCGTGGATTTCAATGGCATGCGGGTCCTAGATCTCGGATGCGGCAATGGCTCCTATACGCAAGAACTGGCACGGCGTGCAGAGAGCGTTTGCGGGATTGATCTTCATATGCCGCATTTGCAAGCTTTCCGGGAAGCCATTCCGCGCGTGCAAGGGAGCGGAGAACATCTACCCTTTGCCACGGATAGTTTTGATGCGGTCACCATGATCGAAGTCCTCGAGCATACGGACTGCGACACGAAAGTGCTGGCGGAATGTTTTCGTGTATTGAAACCGGGAGGGTTGTTGGTCCTTTTTGTTCCGAACAAGTTCTATCCGTTTGAGAGCCATCCCTGCCAGCTGGGAAATTTTTCGCTTGGTCGAAATGTCCCCCTGGTTTCATGGCTGCCTGAGTTGCTTCGACAGCACATCTGCTGCGCACGAATCTATACACGCCGTAGACTCTTCGCCATGGCTCGGAAAGTCGGATTTCAAATTCAAAAGTCCGGATTTATTTTTCCTCCGCTCGATTCATTTCCGCTGCCCTTTAAGAACACGTACCGGCGGATCGCTGCGCGCCTAGAGGATACTCCGCTCGGCAATTTTGGGGTCTCCATTTACGCACTCTTAGCAAAAACAGCGCACTCCGTCAAAACGGAACTGGGGGAGCCGAATGACGGGCGATTCGAAAGTGCGACGTTCGACGTACTAGGAGTCCGAACTCACGCCTTGCAGATCGGGCAAGTCGTCGAGCGGATGAAAGGATGGATTCGCGAGGGTGATGGATGCCACTCCATAGCGGCCACCAGCATGCATGGCATCGTCGAAGCGCAGCATGATCCTTCCTTTAAGGAAATTCTCAATGCAACGGACCTGGCTGTGCCCGACGGCATGCCGCTAGTGTGGTTGGGCCGGTGCCGGGGATATCTTCTGCGCCGGCGCGTCTACGGACCAGATTTGCTGTTGGCATTTTGTGAGGAAAGCGCCGAGAAGGGCTACCGACATTTTTTCTACGGAGGGGAGCCGGGTGTTGCCAACCGCCTTGCGGCTTCGCTCAAGGCTCGGTTCCCGGGGCTGAATGTAGTTGGGACGGGCTCTCCTCCCTTTCGGCCACTAAGTGCCGAGGAGAATGACGAAATGGTGGAAATGATAGGGCAGGCTGCTCCGGATGTGCTCTGGATAGGATTAGGGACTCCAAAGCAGGAGCGCTGGATGCACGAGCACAAGTCGCGACTACGAGTCCCCGTTCTGGTAGGCGTTGGCGCGGCATTCGACATGCTTTCCGGAAGGCGGAAGCAGGCCCCTCGTCTGATTCGTGAACACGGTCTCGAATGGTTCTTTCGGCTCTTGCAGGAACCCCGCCGCCTATGGCGACGCTACTTGGTCTATGGCTCACAATTCATCGCTTACCTGCTACTCGAGAGCTTGCGGCTGAAAAATTTCCAGGTCAGAGGCAGCCGCCTGCCAAAGCGGACACCAAGCCACCAAGCGCGTGTCTAACACTTCCCTTCTGCATAAATTCGGCCCATTCAATCTCAGGTCTTCACCTGCATTCCAATTCAAGGGTACACCTTCTCGACTAGCGCTTCTTTAGTTCGTAGTCTGCATTTGTCTAGTCTCAGTTCCGAAGTGGGAGTCCGAGCCATTCAAGTGAAAAGAACTGGGTCCAAAGGGTTGGTTCTCAGCGTCTTTGCCATCGCCATAAGATTATTGTTGTGCTTCCCGCACGACCTGCTGTCTGCCAAGACGATCGATTCTATCCAAGGCAACCAAGAAGTTCTCTCCACGCCACAATCGGCAAGTCAGAACCAGAATACGCCTCAGGCAAACTTGGAAACTGCCGAGGATTGGAATCGCCGCCTAAAGGAGCTACTGGATTCCAACGCATCGGCACCGGCCGTAAGCGCCGAGGAATACCGCATCGGTCCCGAGGACGTACTCAACATCAATGTTTTCGAAGCCCAGGAACTGAATCGCGAAGTCCGCGTTTCGGCGAGCGGTGAGATTTCGCTCCCCTTGCTTGGGTCGGTTCGAGCGGCGGGACTGACCCCGAGGGAATTGGAATTTGTCCTCCAGGAACTTCTTCACCGCACGTACATGAAGGATCCTCACGCCAGCGTGTTTGTACGCGAGATGCAAAGCCATCCCGTTTCGGTGATGGGGGCGGTGAGACGGCCAGGGGTTTTCCAGATCCGTGGAAGCAAGACGCTGCTTGAGGTTCTTTCCCTCGCCGAAGGCTTGGCCGACGATGCCGGAGAAACTGCCATCATTCTGCGAGGCGCAGCTTTGGCCACGGAACCAGAGCCAGCCACAGATCGTTCCGCTGCAACGGACCAACCTTCTTCCGGCACGCAAAACACGATCGAGGCGAAGGCGGTGGCTCCGGGCCTCAACGGCAATCGATCCACATCCGAAAATGTGGTGCAAGTGAACTTGAAAGATCTTCTCGAGTCCGCTGATTCCCGCAGCAACCCCCTGGTTCATCCCGGCGACATCGTCAAGGTCACTCGCGCTGGGGTTGTTTACGTGATTGGCGAGGTTCGAAGGCCTGGCGGATTCGCTCTGAAATCGAATGAAAGGATTTCCGTCCTGCAGGCGCTGGCCTTGAGCGAGGGCCTCACTCGTACGGCTGCGAAGGCCGGAGCGCGAATCATCCGCGCCGATCAACAGAGTGGTGAACGGAAGGAGACGCCGATTGACTTGGGAAAGATCCTGGCGGGGAAAGCTCCAGACCCGGTGCTCGAACCGAAAGACATAATTTTCGTGCCGAACAGTGCTGCGAAGACCACGTTGAGCCGGGGAGTGGAAGCCGCAGCGCAAACACTCACCGGGCTCCTTATTTTTCATTGATAACAACATGGACGACCAAAATCAAGTCGAGCCTTATGGTCGCGGCCATCGGCTCGAGCGGCGCGGGCCGGACGCTCTCAACACCCGGATCGTAGAGCTGCCTGATTCCTATGAGATCCTGGAATCTGACGATGCACTCGACCTCCGCAGCTATGGCCGCATCCTTCGCAAGCGCTTGTCGTCAATCCTCGTCGTCTTTTTCATCTTGTTTACCGTGATTCTAATCGCGACGCTCAAGCAAAGGCCCGTCTACCGGGCACAGGCATTGCTGGAGATTCAGAAAGAGAATCCGGACATCCCGACCATCAAGGAACTCTACGAGCTCGATACGGTGTCCGACGCGTACCTGAGAACGCAATATAGCATTCTTGCCAGCGAAAGCCTGGCACGCCGCGCAATTGACCAGCTCCGCCTGGAAACTCTTCCCGAATTCAACTCCCCCAGGTGGTGGCAACTCTGGCCAAAAAGGAGAAAACCTTCCACGACGCAAACTTTTGCAATCGGTCCGGTACCTGAAGTCCGCGATCGGGAACTTTCCGAGCGAGTCCTGGAGCGATTCCTGGATCGGTTGACCATCGATCCCGTCAACCGCAGCCGCCTTGTGGCAGTGCGATTTGACTCGCACGATCCGGAACTTGCCGCGCGCGTCGTCAACACCCTTGCCGCGGACTATGTCGAGCAGAGCCTGGAAGCACGATGGCAGGCAACGCAAAAGGCGGCGGAGTGGCTTTCGCAGCAGTTGGTAGGTGTGAAAGCAAAACTGGAGAAATCGGAAGATGCGCTTCAAAGCTACGCGCGGCGCAACGGCCTAGTCTTCCTTGAAACAGACAAGGGGGCCAGCCAGAACGTCGCGAACGAGCGGCTGCAGCAACTGCAGGAGCAGCTAACCAAAGCGCAAGCCGAGCGATACGAAAAGGAAGCGCTCTACCGGTTGGTTCAGACGGGCGAGTCCGGAGCTTTGCCTGGAGTGTTCGAAAATAAATTGATCCAGGACTTGAGCGAGCGCCTGGCGGACCTCAAGCGTGAGCATGCTCAGTTGTCGACGACATTTAATCCAGATTATCCCCGTGTGAAGGAAATTCAGAGCCAAATTGATGAAATCGCGGCCTCGCTTCGGGAGGAGCGCCAGCGTGCGGCCGACAGGATTGTCAACGATTATTCAGCTGCGGTGCGCCGCGAGAACCTGTTTCAGCAGGCACTGGGCGACCAGCAGAAACAGGTAAACCTTATCGCCGAAAAATCAGTCCAGTACAACATTCTAAAGCGCGAAGTGGACACAAACAAACAGCTCTACGAAGGCCTGCTGCTGCAGTTAAAGGAAGCCGGAGTCTCCGCGAGTCTAAAGGCTAGCAACATCCGCTTCGTCGATTCCGCTCAACCGCCAGCGAAACCCGTTAAGCCGAAAACGCTCCTGAATCTGGCTGTGGCTATGTTTCTCGGATTAGGTCTCGGTATCTGCACGGCGCTCTTCCAGGAGCGCATGGACGACACGCTCAAAGGCGATGACGACGTCGAGCGGCTGATTGGCCTTCCTTCTCTGGCCCTCATTCCAGTTGTGCCTCCCTCAAATGGCGACCAGCGTGGCATTCATAGATTCCTCCCAAGGGATAAAGCTCTCGTGTTCAAAGAGAATGGAGCTAGCCAGAACTTGCGCTCTTTCTGGCACCGCATTGATCGGGACGGAACGCAACATGCCCCCCTCGTCGAAGCGTTCCGTAGTCTCCGTACCTCAGTTTTGCTCTCGACTCCGGACCGGCCGCCGAGCTCGCTTTTGGTTACGAGCACGCTGCCTGCTGAGGGCAAAACCACTGTCGCGTCCAACCTGGCGATTTCGCTGGCACAGCTTGGCCACAGAGTCTTGCTTTTGGACGCGGATTTGCGGTTCCCCTCTCTACACAAATTGTTCGGAACCAGTGGAAGCCTGGGCTTGGTCAGCTACCTTACCGGCCAGCAGGATTGGCGCGCCGTGGTGCGTCCCTCCGGGTCGCGTGGCCTTGATCTCTTGGTTTGTGGCCCCGTGCCACCGAATCCGTCCGAGCTTCTTTCTTCCCAGAGCATGGGTGCGCTGATCCTGTCCGCGAGCGCAGAGTACAGCTTTATAATCCTTGATTCTTCCCCTATGCTTGCCCTGGCCGATAGCCGTATCCTCGCCCCGCTGGTAAATGGGGTGCTCCTTGTGGTAAAGAGCGGGACCACGCCTCGCGAGCAACTTATCCATGCGCAGTCCGGAATCCGCGGCGTGGGTGGAAACTTGATCGGCGTGGTGCTGAATAACGTGGACATCCGCACCAACGGCTACTACAACTATGGCCAATATGGTCCCATTGCCGACTCTCCTTCGCAAGAAACTGTCGTCACAGCGAATTTCCAGATGCCGCCCCAACAAAAAGCGAGTGATTGAGACATCGCGGGCCTTCTATGGTTCGATTGCTTGAAGTTGGCCTCATCGGTGCCGTGTGTGTGGCAGTTCTGGCCTTCGGCGGCACAGCGGCTTCGTTTTTTGCACTAACACAGGTCATCGTCATGGGACTGGGGATTCTCTTCGTTCTCTCGGGCCAGTTTTCGAAAGTTACCTCCATGCGCATTCCTATCGCGAGCCCTCTCCTCTTGCTCGCCTTTGTTCTGCTGCAAGTCTGTCCGCTTCCCGTTTCCCTGGCGCCTTTGTTCGGGATAGCGACCGACGATCTAGTTGGTGAGTCTCATTTCACTGTCAGCATGGCGCGATACCAAACGGTGTCGCACCTTTTACTGTTGGTAACCTATTTGACGGCGTTCTTCCTGACCTTGGTCCTGTGCCGAGATCGCAACGCGAAGAGGCGGCTCGTCATTGTTTTTGTTTCCCTGGGAGTGTTCGAAGCTCTCTACGGCCTGATTCAATATCTCACGGGCTGGCAGCAGATTTTCACCTACGTCAAGAAATACTATCTGGAAGAAGCCACCGGCACGTACGTCAACCGCAATCATTTCGCCGGTTTTTTGGAAATGATCTTGCCGTTTGCTGCGGTTCTTGCTTTGCGCTGTGCTGGGCTTCTGTTTAGGAACACCTTAAGAGGAACAGCTACACTTCGCAAGATTGCTTCCAGGACGGAATTACCTTCTCTAGTGTTCTGGCTCTTTCTTGCCACTCTCCTCTTCGTCGCCCTGGTCCTTTCGCGTTCGCGGATGGGGATTATTTCGGCTCTGGTTTCACTCGTTGCCATTCTGGCGCTCGCTGGGACGGCGTCCATGCCGGCGCGAACAAGAGCGGCAGTCGCCGCATTATTTTTTCTCGGTGTCCTCGGGCTTATCGTGTGGATCGGCAGTGATCCGGTGATGAGCCGTTTTGAAACTCTCGGGCAGGAATACAATTTCAGCGGTCAGAATCGCATTTCGATTTGGCGCGATACCCTGGGGCTGATTCGCCATCATCCTCTTCTCGGAACCGGATTGGGGTCCTTTTCCGTAGTTTATCCGTCCGTCCAAACTGTTTTCCTCACTCACCTCGTTGAGCACGCGCACTGCGATTACTTGGAGGTCGCTAGCGAGCTCGGCTTGCCCGGCGCAATTTTGGTGTTTGGCTCGATCTTCTCGGTGCTGGCCCAAACCGGGCGTCAATACAGGAAAGCGGAAGAGAGTTTCGACAGAGCCGTTTCTCTGGGTTGCATCGGGAGTATCGTGGCAATTCTGGTGCACAGCTTGGCCGACTTTAATCTGTATATCCCCGCCAATGCGCTGGCATTCACAGTCATTCTGGCACTGGCCGGGTCTAACGGCCATCCAGCGGAAGCGCCCGAAAGAGTCGAGTCAAGGCTCTCGGCGGCAAATAAAACGATCAAGAGCCTTATGGCCGCTTCCTGCTGCCTCGTTTTTCTACAACTAGCTGCCCCATAAGTAGATGTGGCGAAACGACATTCTTCCCGAACGGACCGCAAGCCAGGAACAAGCAGGTTTTCCTATCCCCCAGATTGATGGTGGGAAAATTCCAGGTGTGGAGACGGCTTGGATTTGCGGCGGGTGGTGGTATTCAGTTCGCGGTGACACACTTCCATACCTTCAATCACAATACTGTATTGACCGCGCGGTTTCCGTTTTGAGCTTGGCGCTCAAGAATTTTTAACTTTCGACATATGATAGAATATGGCAAAGTTCTATAAAATTGCGCGAACACATCGGCTCCATTAAAGGAGGCTTATGCGACACCCTACCATTATGCTTTCCACGCTTGTCCTCGCTGCTGCACCCACGGTGTGCGCGCAGGAGCATCACCATGAGCTTTCGGAGGAAGAGGTCGGCTCGGTCCACTTTTCAACCTCATGCTCAGGGAGTGTAGAGTCGGGTTTTAATCGTGCAGTTGCGCTCCTGCACTCGTTTCAGTACGAAAAGACCAGGGAAGCATTTGTAGAAATCAGCCGTCAGGATCCCCAATGTGCCATGGCCCACTGGGGTGTCGCCATGTCGCACTATCATGGTCTGTGGGAGAACAGTGACTTGGCTGCCGGGCGGGCCGCAATTTTGTGGGCACAGGACATTGCAGCCGCGAATTCGAGGACTACGCCTCGGGAAAAGGCTTACATCGACGCTCTGGCTGAAATTTACCGCCAGGACGGCAAGAGCGGCACGGCCCACGCGCAGGCCTTCGAGGAAAAGATGGGGACAGTGCAGGCCGCATACCCAGACGACAGCGAAGCCGCCATCTGCCACGCGCTGGTGCTGGACATTACGG
>Ga0209804_1002990_pt1 | contig 10000 bp, 10 predicted proteins | sample GraSoiAngelo_139_FD_185896 | JGI IMG/M metagenome (GOLD analysis project Ga0209804, IMG submission 185896) | Grasslands soil microbial communities from the Angelo Coastal Reserve, California, USA - 14_0929_12_20cm (SPAdes) (version 2) | ecosystem: Environmental > Terrestrial > Soil > Grasslands ... | reverse complement strand
TGGCAATTTCCAATAGAACGCTTGCGAAGTAAGATCGCAGTGCTGAGATCTGACATCCGAGAAGTCAGAACTGAGAACTAATCGCCAAAAGCCTCTTCGATTTATTCTTTCGTGCGATGAAAACCCTCAACGAAACCTACTCTCGGCTCTCGATGCGTCGGCGCTACGAGGTGTGGTTTTTGCGTCTGGCATTGGCGGATGGCAGCGGCGCCTGGTGGTTTCGCTATCTGCTGATGAATCCCCGACGCGCGGGATGTGTGGGCAATCCGGCTGGCGCTCCGGTACAAGTCTGGGCCACGTGGTTCCCGCGCGCGGGTAAGCCAGAGAGTTTTACCCAGGGCTTTCCGCTTGCGGAATTCCGTTTGAGCGTGCGCGGTCGAAATCCCTTTCATTTCGAAGTCGGCCAAAACTGGATCGGAGAGAGTGCCTGTCGCGGCGGCCTCAACGTTGGTGGCCATCAGATCGCCTGGGACCTCGAGTATCATTCGAACTTCCAGGTGACTTTGAGCGGCAAAGGCTGGATTGGCTTCTCGCGCACGCCGCATTCCGATGCCGTGTTTTCCGGTGAAATATCGCTGGATGACCGGGTCGTCAGGGGCGACGTGCTCGGCTACGGCTTGCAAGGCCACAACTGCGGCTATCGTCACCGCTACTTCTGGACCTGGGCGCACGCTTACTTCCATAGAGGCTTCGTTCCTGCCAGCACCTTTGAAGCTTTGGTTTACGAAATGCCCTTAGGCCTGAGCTTCCGCAAGGCTGTGTTGTGGCATGAGGGAGTGGCGTATGAGTTCCGCGATCTGGGCGAGCGCCGCCGCGACCGGCATAAGATGAGGTGGAGTTTTGACTGTTGCGCTTCCGCGGAACGTTACCTAGAGGTCGAAGTCGACGGGCAGGGCCCGTCCATCCATCGCCTTTCCTATGTGAAGACAAATTGCGCGGGCACTTTCGAAGTGGCCAACAACAGCCTGGCTCGAGCCGTCGTGCGCCTTCGCCGTCCCGGACATCCCGCTCAGGACTTGGTAACCGAGTGCGGAGCAGTCCTAGAAATGGTCGGCGATCTTCCCGGGGAACCAGAAACGAGCACGGAACCCGCTGACTGGCCGGGGTAGCAAAAGCCCTAGGGGAGACTTGGATTATTTCTTCTTCGGTCCCGGCACTCGCGCGGCAGGTTCAGGCGCTTTGTCGGCTGGAAAATTCGTGCTCAAGTAATCGATCAAGGCATTACCGTCCTTGGCATCGACCAACGCTCCCCACTTGATCATCTTGTCGACTTCCTTGCCCCAGGTTGCCTTTGTGAGCCGCTGCTGCAGGATGATTCGTGATTCATGACATTCCAAGCAGGCCTTGCGTGCTTTCGCTTGCATGTCGCCCGCCGGCAGATCAGGAGCTTGAGCGGCTAGTCCCCACAGAGAGGCAACCCTGCCCATCAGAATCACTGCAACGAGGCTAAGCCTGGACATGGACTTTCACCTGATCAATGGCGTTGTACAGATAGCCGCTGGGATTCCAGACAGCGGTGGTGGGCTGCATCCGCCCTTGGCTGTCGCTGGCCCGTGACATGATCAGGTAATCAGCGCGCTCAGACGGCTTCCACCAATAACTCCATAGCCGCCAGGCGTAATGCGCGTGCTCGGTTCCCAGTTGTGCTCGCGTCCAGGTCACTCCCGAATCCGTCGAGATCTCTACCTTCGTCACATCGGCTTCGCCAGCCCAGGCCGCACCGTGAATTTCGACGGCAGCGTGCTTCAGAGTCGTACCGTCCTTCGGGCCAGCAATAACAGACTTGACGCTTAATCCGGTAATGGGATGCGTCGCGTCCGGATTAGCCGAACCACCGGGCTCAATTGGCTTGTCGGGCATGCGGTAGCCGGGCTTCATGAAGTTTCCCTCGAACTCTTGGTCGAGCACTTTGATCTCGCTCAGCCACTTGCATGACGCTGCCCCAATCCATCCCGGAACCAAAGCCCGCGCGGGGAAACCATGATGCCTGGTAAGCGGTGCGCCATTCATGCTGGTTGCGATCAGACTGTCGGAATCCATTGCCTTCTCAACCGGAATGCTGCGGATAAATGGCGGCACCTTGCCCGGCACCTCATCCAACCCGTGAAACATGACGTATTTGCCTGCGGGCTTCACGCCCGCACGCCGCAGTAAGTCGCCCAAGCGAGGCCCGCGGAAGCGCGCGTTTCCTACCGCCCCCCTCTGCCATTGAATCCCCGGCACATGCGGACTCTGAAAACCTCGTCCGTTGCCCGCGCACTCCAGAGTATTGATCACCGAATGCGATTCGATTTTCCGCAAGTCTGTCAGACTCAAGCTGAGCGGCTTCTCTACTTCACCGCTAACACGCAAGCGCCATTCGCCGGCATCCAGCGTGCTCGGCTCGAACATGTGATTGCGGACAAAGAAGTGCGGCACCGGCGTGATCCAGGTGTTCATGAACTCGGTCGGCATTTCCAGATCAAGAAAACGGAAGGAGCGCAGGATCATTCCCTGTTTACCCGTAACCGCTGGCGCGGCGCTCTGGTCTGCTCCCCAGCTTAGGCTCGGATGAACCATCCCGGCCGTGGCCAGCGCCCAGGAAGCGTCTTTTAAGAAGTCGCGGCGAGAAATCATGGCCTCAGCATCAGTCGGCCAACTACTGTAGAAGGTGGCTGGCACCTGGTCAATAGCTGCGGACAGTTTGTTAAGAGGTTCGGATCACTAAATCTGGCGAGACCGGTCGCATTTCAGAATGCCAGTTGGACACGGCTCATGAGCACGTCTTCGCCGTGCAGGGTTGAACTGGTTGAGGCCAGCCGGAACCTGGTCATCTCGTAATCCGTAACCAGCTTCACGCAGCGGTTCAAATACCAATTCACGCCGATCGCGCGCTCGGTTGCGGTGTGCGCCGAATTAATCGGATTGGCGAACCGCGGGAATGCATTCGCGTCCAGACGCAGCTGGCTGTAGCGAAATGCCAGTTCGATCGCACCCAGATGACGAAAGCCCCGGTTTGGTTCGAAACCGAAGCGTGGGCGCACGCCGGTATAGCTATTCTTTTCCCCCGTGAGCATGACCGACCCTGCCACTTGCCAGGCTTCATTTGTCAGCCGGCGAGTGATCTGCTTGTTCAGCACAATCTGCGATGAGATCACGTACTCGCCGAGCAGGCCCAAGGGTCCCCCGTAATAGTAGGCCTGCGGAGAAAACCGGTTGTGCGGGCCATTGGCGACAGCCGTGGAAGCGTATTTGAAGAATGTGTTTTGCCCGACCGTCTTTAATCCGGCGAGGCTCCCGTGCTGGTCCCCGGTCGAGCCACCCGCCCCCATGCCAAAATCCTGAGCTGCCTTTACGTGCGTCGCGGCGAAGGGCCGCAAAAACACACGAGCTGCGGCCTCGTGGGCATGAAGCCATTGGAAGCTGCCGTTCGCTCCATCCTCGGCCCCATTAAAGTAGCCGATTGCGTAACTAATCGATTCGGAAAACAAAGAGGCACTCACCTCGGCGCCCATATACCGCAAGGGAGCCAGGTCCGAAGCTAATGAGCGCTCAGCAAAGCTCAGATCGCGGTCGGATTTAAGAACTTCCAGCCCCACCGGTTCCTTGAACTTTCCCACTCGCAGTTTGGCAAAGGGAATCGACTTCAGCTCCAAGTAAGCTTCCTGAATCTGGGGATTATTTTGTCCAAAGTCTGGCATGAAGCGAAACTCAAGCCTGTTGAAAAGCGTCCCCTCAACCAGCGGACGTAGACGCCGGAAGAGGAATTTGTCGAAGCCAACGCCTTCGACGGCATTGGAGAAAAAGCGATTATCGGCCTGCAGGTACCCGTGGACTTGCAACCGGGTCCGATGGTCGTGAGTCGAAAACAAGATCCCGCTCGACCCAAATGACACGGCCGGAGTGCTCCCGAGCGGAGGCTTGGTAACCGGCTCAACCCGAGAGCCGCCGACGGGCGCCACGCCCTGGGCGCGAGCCAACGATCCTACCCACAGCACCGTCAGGAACAGGAACGAACTCCCATACCCAAGCCGGGTATGAAATCTGGCCAAAGCTTCATTCATAGTCAATTGACTGGATAGACTTAGTTGACACTTATCGCGTGCGCTCCTCCTCTCTGCCGGCATACCGAGGACGTCTTCTCCGCCTCGCTGTCGTGGTTGCCGAGCCCTTACGGTGGGACGCGACGTTTCTTGCAGAAAGCAATCATGAGGCGGCCAATCCCCATCGCTGCTCGAGAAGCCGTTCGATCGTCTTGAATACCAGACCGTCGACGATGTAGCCCAAGGCAACGATGAGAATCATGACTGCGACCACCTGGCTCATGTCGTTCAGATCCCGTCCCATCATCAGCAACTGTCCCAGGCCGAGAGTGACGAAAATCATTTCCCCGGAAATGAGCGACCGCCAGGCAAACGCCCACCCCTGTTTAAGGCCGGTCACGATGTAAGGCAGGCTCGCGGGCAGAGTCACATTCAGAAATAATTTCAGTCCGCGCGCGCCCAGGTTGCGTCCCGCCATAGAATAAATTTTCGGTAACTGCTTGCGTCCCGTTTCCATGCTGATGGTCACCGAGAGCAGCGAACCCATCACGACAACAAACAGAATTGCTTTCTCGCTAAGCCCAAACCACAGCACTGCGATGGGCAACCAACAAATGCTGGGCAAGCTTTGCAGGCTGACCAGCAATCCGCCCAAGGTTTGGTCCAGAAACCTGCTCCCGGCCACACTCATTCCCAGGGCGATACCAAGAACGACAGAAAGTCCGTAGCCGAGCAGCATGCGCCTCATGCTCACGCCGATGGCGATCCAGAAACTGTGGTCGGCAAATCCCGCCCATATGGCTTCGGCCACGCCCCACGGGGTCGGAAACAGGTATGGCGGCCAGACTCTTAACCTGGCGAGAAGCGCCCATGCCCCGATCAGGGCTGCGTAGAACAGCAGGTTCCTAAGCGCGCGCTTCATCGCCGTACTCCGCTTCCAGGGATTTGTCGATCTCGGCCCGCAGGTCGTTAAGGATCTCCCGCGCCGCTCCGGCCACATGCACATCTTCCAAGTGCCGCGGCCGCGGCAATACAACCGGGTATTCCCGCTTGATCTGTCCGGGACGGAAAGTCAGCAGCAGCACGCGATCTCCCAGGCGCACGGCTTCGCGCACATTGTGCGTGACGAAGACGATGGTCCGCCCAGTCTCCGCCCAGATACGTTCCAGTTCGTCGTGCAGCAGGTCGCGCGTCTGGGCATCGAGCGCCGCAAAAGGCTCGTCCATCAGGAGAACGTCCGGTTCAGTCGCCAGCGCGCGCGCCAGCGCCACCCGCTGCCGCATGCCTCCAGAAAGCTGATGAATGTAGCTGGCTTTGAATTGAGACAAGTGGACCAGGCGAAGGTACTCACGAATCCGCGATTCGCGCTCGGGCTTCGGAACTCCCTTCATCCGCATCCCGAACCCAACGTTCTGCGCCACCGTAAGCCACGGGAACAATCCGAGTTCCTGGAAAATCAGGATGCGATCGGTGCCCGTACCCTGCACCGCCCTGTTATTTATGGTTATCTCTCCCGAAGTCTGCCGCTCGAGCCCCGCAATCAGGTGCAACAGCGTGGACTTTCCGCAGCCCGATGGCCCAACCACGCACAGAAACTCGCCCGAGCGAACTTCCAGGTCAATGTTTTTCAGAGCTTCGAGCGGTGCGCTGCCATTGGTTCGATAGCGCAGGCAGACTTTCTTCAGCGAGACTTTCGGCCAGGCTGCCGGAGTCCCTGGCAAAGGCACCATGACAGCGGCCCTTGGCGGTTTCCTATGGACTATAGGCAGGCTGCTCTTGTCCGGCGTGGGTTGAGGCGCGGGATGGGGAAAGTTTGCGTTCATTGAATTGCCTTTTTGTTCTTTTCTTCCAGTACCTGGTTCAGGAGGGTGAGATCGTACATACCGGCGAGATCCGGCATGTGGCGCCCCAGGAATCCCGCCTCGAACGCCGACTGCGCTGTTTTCAACAACGAAGCGCGCAGCGGGTCATAGGTGGCTTGCAGCCTGCCCCAGGATTCTTGCAAAACTTCTGGCGAAAGCGCCTTGCCCGTTTCTTTCTGGATTTGGCGGTTCAGGATTTGTTTGGCTTCGTCCAAATGTTCGTTGATCCAGTCTGTCAGTTCCACGTGGGCGCGAACCCAATTCTTCACCAGCTCCGGGTGCGCTTTCAGAAACTTCCTACGGACGATCACCTGCGCCGCAACAAATTGACCGCGGGGCCACAACTCGCGTTCATCCAGGAAAACACGCCCATTGCCTTCGTGAACCAGCCGCGAGGCCCAGGGCTCGGGAGCCCAGGCCGCGTCCAGATCCTGCCTCAGGAAGAGTGTGAGTTGGTCCGGGTTGGCTACCGGAACAATCTCGACATCCCCGCCTTTATCGCGAGTCTTGAACCCGTGAGTCTTTAACCACGCGCGCAGGGCGACGTCCTGGGTGTTGCCCACCTGCGGCGAAGCAATGCGCTTGCCGTGGAAATCTTCTGGCTTCTCGATGCCGGCATCCTTGCGCACCACCAGCGCAGCCCCCCCACTGGCGGCCCCGGCCACAACGCGCAGCGCTTCCCCATTCGAGCGCACATAGCCGTTAATCGCGGGATTGGGCCCCACATAGGTCATGTCGATCGCATCCGCAAACAGCGCCTCAATCGCCGACGGTCCTGCATTGAAGCTTTTCCATTCAACCTTCACCTGCGGGCCCATGGCCTTCTCGAACCAGCCATTGGCCTTCCCGATCATTGCCTGCGGGTGGGTGATATTCGGGAATGCGCCCACCCGGATCACGGTGCCATTTCCTTGTGCCTGTGCAACCGTGATCAACCCGAAAATCAGACCCGACAGAATGGCGGCCCAACTACGCATTCTGCGACCCTTTGCCGCCGTGAACGACCATGGGCAGTACCTGCGGTTCTTTCTTCTTTCTTCGCGACTTCCCTTTGCCGATGCTGGTCTCCGAAGCATTGGCAATGTCATGCAGGCTGGTGCTTTCCAAAATCCGTGCTGCGGCATCCCGTACCTCGAGAAAAACTTGATAGAGCGCGCGATGCGGAAGGTCCCGATCGATGAGTTCGCGCAACGACGCGGCATCGCCGAACGGAGCCAGGGGACCATCGATCAGGCGAATAATTTCGCTGAGGTAAATTTCGGAAGGCGCACGTCGCAACTGGTAGCCACCCTTCGCGCCCCGCACGCTCTCGACGATGCGTGCGTTCTTCAACTCCAGCAAAATCAACTCAAGAAACTTCTCCGGCAGGTTCTCTTCATACGCGATGTCGCGAATCCGAATCGCACCCTGGCTGTAATGCCGCGCCAGCATCATCATCGCCTGCAGTGCGTACAACCCCTTTTGCGACACTTTCATAACGCATTCATATGTAGCATTAAAGTCGAGTAAGTTAATAGGCTTTATTTAGATGCAACTTAGAAAAATCTGTGATGCCAGTTTGAGAAATTATTGGGGACGGCCTAAAACTGTTGAAAATGAATGCTTTAAATGGGGTTCTCCGGATTTTCGGGTCTGCCTGTGGAAAGGAAAAGAAGCTGGATTGGAAGTCGGCCCCCTCAGAAGTTTGCGGCACCGTCGCCGGCTAGCCGCAGCAATTGTACGGTGACGTTGTCGGGAGCCCCGCGTTCTTTGGCCAGCCGGACCAGTTCCCGACATGCGTCTGCCGCGGTATCGCGCCCCGCAACCGCGCGCAACTCTTCATCCGCCACCAGCGCCCACAGGCCGTCGGTACATAGCAGAAGCATGTCCCCTGGCTTTAGCGCCAGAGGAGTGACCGGAGAATCCGCGGTAAAATCTGCGCCGACTCCTAAGGCCGCCGTAAGAATATGCCGCTGGGGGTGTCCTTCGGCTTCTTCGGCGCGGATCAGGCCAGTCTCGATTAGTCGGTTGACATAGGAATGATCACGCGTCAGCCGGGAAATGCTTCCGCTTCGAATCAGGTACAAGCGACTGTCACCTACGTGCGCGAAATAAAGTTTCCCCTTGACGACACACGCCGCCGTGCAGGTCGTACCCATGCCCAAAAAGCCGGGATTCAGAATCGCGTATTCCTGGATTCGCTCGTGCGCGGCTCGCAGTCCCAGCACGAGGTCGGATTGCGGTTCTTCCCCGGACCCCTGCTCGTAAACCTCGCGGACGGTTTTTACTGCGATCTGGCTGGCCTGCTCGCCGCCTTCATAGCCGCCCATGCCATCGGCAATAACCGCGAGCCGGCCTTTGCGCCGGAACTGTTCCTCCGCTTCCGGCTCCCAGTACCCGGAGAAATCCTCGTTGTGCTCGCGCTGGCAGCCGATGTCGCTCAGGTGAGCGAACTCGACTCCCGCCCGGATCACCATGACCCCTCGCAGCTCATCGATATGTGTCAATGTCCGGTCACCGCCGATGGATTTGGACGGCGAAGTGCCAGCACAGCAGTCTTGCTGTCGACCGGGTTAGCATACTCGGAGAGCTAAACTTCCGCTGCCTCTTTCAGCAAACTCCCCTAATGCCCGGAGCGACCGGCATTATATACCGGCCCTCGGGGCCAGACGGAATTTTGCTGAGCGCGGCAGGTGGCTATCCGCTTAGAAAAGCTTGGACAGCACGGGACATGCTGATTTTGGGTCCCAGGTACCGAAAACCCTCGGCTTTGCGCGCGTCGTGGGTACGGTTTACTGGTCGGCGCAGTTAAACTGCGGTCTGCTGGCTTCACTAAATCCCAACCCACCATGTCAGACCACTTCTACTGCGTGTCGGGAAGGGTCAACAGTGCGGACAAACTATACCTTCTTTCTGTTCGACTGAGTTGTCGGCCGTATTCGCCCTCTTGCAAGCCAGCCTTTCACAAACCGCACTACTGTCTGGTTAAGGAGTCGAGGTGCCCGTGTAATTCCTTGTTGTTGCAAAACTTAGCAGCCATTTCAGCTTTTTTCGATTTGAATTCATCAGGGCCTATTTTCGCCCTCCCTGCTGCCATCGGGCCATGCGAAAACCATGGTGCTCATGAACACTGGTCGCACGGTCTTCTCTCAGCTGATGGATGATCTGCCCACCTATGAATTTCTAAACATGTGCGAATCGCTATTCCGGCGATCACCGATCGACAGGGATGCTTCTTTCGCACAATTCCCTGCCAACAATACTATTCTCGGTCTCCGAACAGTGTGAACGTGTACGAAATCGGTCGTTTGCCGTCGTTGCTGTAAATTCTACGAATGCATGCAGCTTCGAGTTTTTATCCCGCCCTGGCGGCTTCGGTCCTCTTCCTGCATGCGGTGTTCATTTTGTGGGTAGTTTTCGGTGCCCTCTTGACACGCTCACGCCCGATCCTTCGCTGGCTGCATATCGTTTCTCTTGTCTGGGGAATCCTCACGGAACTGCTTCCTTGGCCGTGTCCTTTGACTGTGCTAGAAAACTGGCTTGAAGCCAAGGCTGGAGTCCAGCCGTACCAGGGCGGGTTCCTACTCCATTACTTGGATAAGCTCGTCTATCCGGACATCTCTGTAACTGTTCTGACAGTTGCAGGCGTGATCATCTGCGCTCTGAATCTCGCGTTCTATGCCGGGCAAACCAGGATCGGTCAACTCCGATAGCCCCGTCGGCTCTGTCCGCACTTCACTTCTTGTTTAGGCGCTTAGATCGAAGATCAGGCACCACAAGCCGATTTCGCAGCTACGCTCGAAGATCTTGTGTGGGGAAATGGCGCTTGAAGATGAAATTTCGCGCGTATTCAACCTGCGCCATGGCCTAGAAACGGGACAGGTTCATCTGGCTGCGTTCCTTTTTGGAGAAGGTATGGTTGCGATTCAGTTCCTGCTCGATGAAGAAGTGGCCGTTGAGCCAGTAGGTGGCGTGAAAAGGGGAAGAAGGAGGCTACGCGCAACACGATCGGTCCTAGAACCTCATCCCGGATGTAGAAGTAATAGCGGTTGAAACGGCTACGTTGGTGCGCCAGGATGCGGTAGTATCCCACCCAGGATCCGAATTTCGGGACACTGATGCGGAAGGTCCGGCCCT
>Ga0209804_1002983_pt1 | contig 10014 bp, 11 predicted proteins | sample GraSoiAngelo_139_FD_185896 | JGI IMG/M metagenome (GOLD analysis project Ga0209804, IMG submission 185896) | Grasslands soil microbial communities from the Angelo Coastal Reserve, California, USA - 14_0929_12_20cm (SPAdes) (version 2) | ecosystem: Environmental > Terrestrial > Soil > Grasslands ... | reverse complement strand
CACCTCCTTTGGTGACGACCGAAGGGTTGCACATTCCCTGCCGAATAATGCGAAGCAGATGGCGCCAGAATCTCAAGATCTCTTCGGTTTTGCTCTACTTCCTTCTCATAATTCGGTCCTTCTGATCTATTATCCGCAGTGGAGCGTTATGTAGAGTCGCTGCAGTAAGTGCTTGGTAGTCAACTCCTTCCGCTTGGATCACAGCACATAAGATTTCATGATGCACTCCTCGGTGGCCATCGAAGCCACCACATCTCAGAGGAGGTTCGTCATGGAACAAACCTGTTCGGAAAACTTGCAACTGGGGCGACTCGTCGCTGACGCGCTTGGCGAGATCGAGCGGTTGGGCTACAGCAGGAGATCACGCAGCCGGTATCGAGCAACTTGGCAGCACCTCATCGAATTGTCCCGCGAGAAGGGCCTAGGGGATGAATTTTCCGCGAATTTGCTGACGCGCTTTCTAGAGGAGCATCGCGCCATGGACGAGCAGGTGAACGGGCCAGGCAATGACTGGCGTCGGCATATGGCAATCGGCGTAAAGGTGCTTGCCGATTTTGCCAGGACGGGGCGCATCGAACGAGCAGTCATGGATGTACAGTCCATTGATCTTCTTCCCGCCATGCAGAACACACTTCGCGATTACGAACAATATTGTAAGGATCGGCTCCACACTTGCAGCCGGAGACGGTCGCGCGAATCGTATCCGATGTGCGTTCCTTTCTCCGATTTCTCACCATGCGTGGAATTCTGCAAAAAGACCTCAGTGCGGAGCTGCCGAAAGTCCGCGTTCCCAGGGATGCAACGATTCCGTCGGTGTGGGATCAGGAACTCCTCGTCCGGCTTCTCCGTGCGGTCGATCGCAGTTCCGCGAAAGGGAAACGAGATTACGCCATCCTCTTACTGGCATGCCGGTTGGGATTGCGCGCTGGAGATATTCGCACCCTGAAACTGGACAACCTTCGTTGGGAGGATTCGACCATAGAAATCACCCAAGGGAAGACGGGCGCGCCGTTGACTCTGCCTTTGACTAACGAGGTCGGCGAGGCCTTGATCGACTACTTGAAGTCGGGCCGTCCCCAAACGACACACCGGGAGGTATTCCTCAAAGTGAACCCGCCGTTTGATCCTTTCAGGGAAAACAACAATCTGTACGACATTGTCACGTATTGGCGCCGGCTGGCAGGGATCACCTTTCGGAGCCCGCAAAAGCAGGGTCTCCATTCCCTTCGACATACGCTAGCAACTCGGCTGCTAGAAAAAGGCACGCCGTTTACAACCATTGCGGAGATCTTAGGTCATACCAGTTTGGAATCAACACGGATCTACGCGAAGGCGGATGTAGAAGCCTTGCGAGGTGTGGCATTGAATCCCGAGGAGGTGAATCATGCCAGCTGATCCATCCAACGGGTTCCAAAGCGTTCTGTCTGCCTGCATGGAGAAATTTCTTCAGGAAAAGCACGCCTGTGGGTACGCCTATCGGGAGCCGACTCGAGTCTTACGACAGCTCGACAAATTTTTGATGCAGGAAGGTTTGGCGACGTGTGAATTACCTGCCTCCATCGCCCGGAAATGGTTAGCAAAGAAAGCCCACGAACGTGCGGGAACCCAGCAGCACCGAATCACCGTCACTCGGCAATTCTCCCGCTTTTTGTTCCGGCTTGGCTATTCCGCGTATGTGCCCGATTCCACATTAGCGGCTCGAAACCGATCAACTTTTGTGCCCAGAATGCTGACCGACGGAGAACTTCGAAAGTTCTTTCAGGCCGTGGACGCGCTCAAGCCTACGGCGCGTTCGCCTTTGCGGCATTTCATTATGCCGGAAGTTTTCCGGCTCCTGTATGGCTGTGGGTTCCGTGTTGGAGAAGTGCTGAAACTACGGGTTCGAGACGTCACCGTGCTGAAGCTGATCGTGGGAAAGAAAATCTGGCGGGATTGGAATCTACGCCTGCCTGAGATCCCTTTTAATGAGCAGCGGTACTTCACCACGGACGAGATGGTTCAGATCATCAACGCTGCCAAGGGACAGAACGCTGAAACGTTGCAGTGGCGCACGCTGTTCGCTTCCTTGGCGGGCACGGGTTTGCGATGCGGGGAAGTCTTCGGTCTCCACGTCGCCGACCTCGATTTGAACAACCGGAGGATTCACGTTCGGCGAAGCGTGTATCAGCAGAACGAAGTATCAGTAAAGACGAAAAAAGGATATCGCGTGGTCCACGTCGAGGCCATGTTGGCTGAGATGCTTCGCCAGCATCTTGGCGGACGCACGTCGGGCCGCGTGTTCCAAACTCGAAATGGCACGCCATTTTCGAAGGACAACGTCCGCAGGAAACTTCATTTCATCCTGGATTCCCTCAGGATGAAGCACGGCGGTCTTCACGCGTTTCTTCACGGTCGTGTTTCGTTCCTGCGAAAGAATGGGGTAGCCGATAAAATCATCAACGATTGGATCGGGCACTCCACCCTCAGAATGGCTGATCTCTATACCCATTTCGAGGACGCTGATCGGCAGCAAGTCGCAAATGATTTGGGAGCACTAAAGGGCGTATGTCCTTTGGTTCCGTCCGTAATTGTTCCCAATGTTCCCAAATCGAGCGAAGTTGCAGGGAAAGGCGAGGCCGCGTAAGATGGAGAACAAGGTTGGGAGTTACAAGCCATAGGCCCGTAGCTCAGTTGGTTAGAGCGCTACCTTGACACGGTAGAGGTCTGCGGTTCGAGCCCGCACGGGCCTACCATATCTTTCAATGGGTTAGCATCCACAACGTCTCTCTGCAAGGCTCCAATTGGCTCCATTAAGGATGTAGTCCGCAACTGCCGTCGCGCAGTAAACCGACCTTCCGCGCGGGGTGTCAGTGGCGGCGAAAAAGTGGTCCACTTTAGCGGCGAGGGCTGGACCTTGAGAGAGGGTTGCGGTCTGGACTTTTCCACAGCGGAGGTTATTCGCTCTCCGCTGCACGGCCTCCCCATTGGTTGCCCCTGGGCAACTTTGTTGCCCACTGGCAACGAGGTCGAAGGTTGGGCTGTTGGTTCGCTCAGGCTGCGGAGTCGGGTAGCGAGTTACGAGCTCCGCCTCATTCCCATCCTTGCGCCATTCCCTCTTAGCTGCGACCTTTTTTCAGAACGGCCCGCAGCAGTCAAGGGCGCGCCGGTTTGTAGGCGCGGCGTAGCGAACCCCTTGACGGCGAGGACCGTTCTGAAAGACTCAGAAGCAAACAAGGGAATGGCGCAACCTTCCACAGCGAGCCTGTAGACTCTATCCCCCAAAAACCAGCAGTCAAGAATTTTTATGCTGTATGGCCAAGGTTCGCCGCCATCAATCTCTGGCGGTCCAGCACCAATTGGACCACCACACTGGACCAGTCTCATTCCGCCGCTGACACAAGTCGATCGTCATCACTGGAGCATCGAAGGGAATCGGCCTTGCCGCGGCCGACACTTTGGCCGAGCAGGGTTGGTCAGTTATCGGGGTTGCACGTAATTCCCCTCGATGCTTCCCAGGGGTGTTCATGGAGGCAGACCTTGCAGATGAGAATCAGACTCGGGCTCTCGCCAATGAGTTAGGCACTCGAGGAGACGTTTTAGGAATCGTGAACAATGTGGGCATTGCCAAGCACGAGACGATTGGATGCCGTCGAGTTCGGCGTGTTCAGTGCGGTCATGGACTTAAACGTTCGGCCAGCGTTGCAACTGACCGAAGCCGTATTGGCCAATATGCGCTCTGCTCGATTCGGCCGCATTATCAACGTCACGAGCCTCGTTACTCGGGGGCTCGCATTTCGTGGAAGTTACGCAGCGGCAAAAGCAGCACTCGAAAGCCTGACGCGCACCATGGCGGTTGAGCTCGCAGCAGATGGCATTACGGCGAATGACATCGCTCCGGGCCCGACACAAACAGAACTGTTCCGCGCTAATAATCCACCTGGTAGCGAAGGCGAAGCCCGCTATTTGAGGAGCGTGCCCATGAAGCGGTTCGCTCAACCCGAGGAGATTGCGGCAGCGATCGCATTTCTTGCTAGGGAGAAAGCTGGTTTCATCACAGGTCAAAGCTTGTTTATCGACGGAGGCGCGAGCCTCGGCAGTCTCTAGAAATAGCGATGTTCCTGCTCAGAAGGACACGGCTTTCGGTGTTCGGTGGTGGCGGGATCATGGCCGCAGCAAACGCCATCTCGCAAGAGAGCAGCAGGAGAAAACCACACCTCTGTCCGATCGCGCAGCCGGATAACATCGCCCTGGCCCCCACTTTTCTGGCGAGCGACGATGCTCGCTGGATGACGTGGCAAGTGATTGTGGTCGCTGGCAGCGAACGGATGTAATGTTCTTGCATCGCGCACGGAGCTCCCGGAGGGCCGAGGCGCGAGATAGCCGCGTACACGCAAGGAGGTGGACGATGTCGGAGGCAGAAAGCTACGAAATTCTTGTTATCGGAAGCGGTGAGGCGGGCAAGCACCTGACGTGGAATATGGCGCAAGCCGGTCACCGCACGGCTGTAGTCGAGCGAAAATACGTCGGCGGGTCGTGTCCGAATATCGCCTGCTTACCCAGCAAGAACGTGATTCGCAGCGCGAAGGCGAACTGGTTCGCGCGGCACGGTGCGGAATATGGCGTCCAAACAGGACCAGTGTCTACGGACATGAAGGGCGTCCTGAAGCGCAAGCGAAAGATGGTGGAGGATGGCGTTCAGTTTCATCTCGATCGATTCGAGGCTACCGGAGCGGAACTGATTAGGGGAGAAGCGCGCTTTGCGGCGCCGAAAACGGTTGAGGTCAGCCTTAACGGTGGAGGCCAGCGCATAATCACAGGTGATCGAGTGTTTCTCGACCTCGGATCCCGCTCCGTCATTCCTGATATCCCGGGCCTTGCGGCCGCAAAGCCCATGACTCACGTGGAAGCTCTTGATCTCGACTGTTTGCCGGACTACGTCATCGTGCTCGGTGGAGGATACGTTGGCCTTGAACTCGCTCAGGCACTGCGCCGCTTCGGATCTAAGGTGACCATAGTCGAACGTGGCCGCCAGATCGCTGCCGCTGAAGATCCTGACGTCGCGCAAGCACTTCTGGAGAACTTCGCGAGCGAGGGAATCAAAGTGCTGCTCGAAACGCGAGTGAACGAAGTGGAAGGATTCTCGGGACAAAAGGTCCGAATCCGCGCCGTAAACAGCGAAGGCGAAAAGTTAATCGAGGGAACCGATCTATTGGTCGCTACCGGACGAACACCGAATACTCAGGGGATTGGGCTGGAAGCGGCAGGAGTCGAACTGGACGCGCGCGGATACATCAAAGTGAACGAGCGATTAGAGACCACCGCAGCGGGCGTTTGGGCCATGGGCGATTGCGCGGGCAGTCCGCAGTTCACGCACGTAGCCTACGACGATTTCCGCGTGGTCCGCGATAACCTGAACGGTGGCACCCGCACGACGCGCGAACGGCTCGTGCCATTCTGCATGTTCACCGATCCCGAACTGGCGCGAGTCGGCTTGAACGAATCGGAAGCGAAGAAGCGGCGCATCACATATCGGCTGGCGAAGACGCCGATGGGCGGGGTACTTCGAGCCGTTGCGATTGGCGAAACGCGTGGATTTGTGAAAATGCTGGTGGATGCTGAAAGCGACCGCATCCTAGGATTCACTGCATTTGGTGCCGAAGCGAGCGAAATGATGGCGGCCGTGCAGACGGCAATGCTCGGCGGGTTACCGTACACGGTGCTTCGCGACGCGATTTTCACGCACCCCACCGCCGCCGAAGGCCTGGTCTATTTGTTGGCGAGCGTCCCGGCAAAAGCGATGCAGCAGCCAGCCTAGTCTCTTCCGGCATCGAGCTTTTGGTTGATTGGGATGCTCCCGAATCTAATTCGAAGGAATTAGCAGAGCCGAGTACAGGTCCGTCGCAGATCGTGCGGCGCCAGTTTCGGCACCCCTGCGCGGTGCGCGGCCTCCCTGACAATGTGCCATACCGCCTTTTCCGTTAAACCCTGACCCCCGCATCAGAAGGAGCCGCTGGAGTCGAGTTCGGTACGCCCAAGGCAGGAGCGCAGAGGTTTACCGAGTCGCACAAGAAGAGGCGTTTGCCGATTCTCAATTTGAAATCATCCCATGATGGCCACAGAGGAGAGATCGGTTTGCCATTCGTATGGCGAGATTTGGGTTCAGCCGACTTGTAGCAACTTTTTAGCTTGAGTCAGCAACCGAACGGCATCGGGGCTGGGGACTCCAGTCTGAGTGAAGCAGCGAATCCCCGATATTGGATGAGACTCATTGGCCTGTTTGAATCAAGTGCCAGTCGATGCCCAGAAGTGGCATTTTGTGATATCAGCGGTTCGGCTCTGTAGCCGTGTCTTGGGCAAGAATCACGGCTCTGGCGCTTCGGTTGCCCCTCCCTTCCAAGGGACAATCATCTGAATTACCCGATGTTGGGCGTCCCGCTTTGACTGAATTCGAGCCTGAGAATAAATTTCCAGTGTGCAGCGGCAGTTCGAGTGCCGCATAAGTTCTTGTACCACCTTCACGTTTTCGCCGTTTGCGATCAATATCGTGGAAAAGCTGCGCCGGAACGTGTGCCAGCCGACATGCTTTTGAATTCCGGCTCGCATTGCGGCCAGGCCGGACGATGCGAGATAGAATGATATATGGCCAATAAGGGTTCTTGCCCTTGGTGCGAGGGCTCGCGAACACCCAATCGTAGGGTTGACTGTAAGAGCTGTGTTGTTTCCAGGCCCAAAGTTCGGCGGCGAGAATTGGATCCATGGGCACAGGTTTCTTCGAGGCCTCTGTCTTGCAATTGCCAACAACGTTCCTATAAATCGAGCGCTGAACTACGATTTGCAGGTTCTCGAACTCGACGTCTCCCCACTGCAGGGCAAGGAGTTCGCTGCGCCTCAGCCCGGTGGCGGCGTCTAGGAAAACCATCACACGAAAACACCGATCAAGCTGTGAAAGAAGTGCACTTAGTTCTTCAGGTTCCAGCCACTCGGGTATTCGTTGTCGTTTGGCACTCTGGCGGACGAGAAGGATGGGATTTCTTCCTTGTTCCAGCCACTCGTGACGGATGGCGTGATTAAAAAGCACGCTCATTAGGTTGCGGATCTTCGCTTTTGTCGAAGGGGCCAATGGACTTCCGTTTGCACGCAGCAGTTTACGAAGCCAATTTTCGATGGCGATTGTACGTACGTCACGGATGTTCAGACTCCCCCACGTGGGCCTCACCCATCTGGTGAGGAAATCTCTGTAGATCGTCTTCGTGGCGTAGGTCAAATTGATCATTGGCTAGCTCCATTCTGCTGTAATGATCAACAAGGTCGGCGACTGTTACAGCTTGTTCACGCTGGCGATTTCGAGTCTCATTAATCGACACGCGCAGGCCATTACTTGCCTGCCAAGCGTTTTCCAAATTTGGATACTGCTGGACGGTGCCAATGACCGCTTTGCGCCGGACGCGCACTCCGGTGGGTTCGCTGTCCCACCAGAGGAACTCCCAACGATCAGCACGGTAGAGGTCTGCGGTTCGAGCCCGCACGGGCCTACCATATTCTTCAACAACATAGGACGCCGGCATGCCTTTCGCGTTGCTCCACATTGCTCCAATAAGAGCCTAAGTCGTTGTGCTGGTTGCCCAAACTCAACCCAGAAAAACCCAGGGGCAGTTCTGAGAGACGTTGCTCGTTAACCAAGCCACCCAGGCTCCCACTCGTTGTTTCCACCAACGGCGCATCGGCATGGTTTGGCTAGCGCCGCGCGGCTCGACTCTAGGGTTGGAGACAGATCAGTCCACCGGACGGAAATCTTGCCGATGGATGTTGCCCGGTCCGGCAGGCGCCAGACCGGGCAGGTTGTTTGCTGAACCGATTTCTATGGGGAGGGCGGCCGTTGGACCAACTCGATGCGGGTGCCCCACGGATCAGTGATATAGGTGAGCGCGACGCCAGTCGCCTCGTTCTTGCGGACTGGCTCATCGAGCTTGATGCCCTCCGCTTCGATCTTCTTGACGAAGGATTGTAGGTCCTTGACATCGAAGCCGATGTGGTCGAGCACGCGTCCCTTGGTAGGAGCCTGTGCGGTGTCGGCCTTGGCAAACCGGAGCTGGGCACCCGGGATATCCACGACCGGGGCATTGTTGCGGGTGCCTGCCTTTCCGCCAAACGTCTTCGCATACCAGGCCTGGGCCTTGGGGATCTCCGCTTCCGGCAGGAAGAAGTGTACGTGCTCATGCCGGATGGGCATGGTCTGGGTCTTGTCTTCCAGGATTTCGATGCGCACGCCGTCCGGCGTCACGACGAAGGCCTGATCCAGCCGGTTATTGGTGCCAGGCAGCACGGGAACGCCATTGGCCTTCCACTTGGCCACCTGCTCCTGGACGTTCTTCACGATGAACCCGACATGGTTCACTACTGATCCGACCGATTCCCCCGATCCCGGCGCATTCCCCAGGCTCAAATTGATACGAACGCCAGGGAACAAGACAGTCTCGTTGCCGCCCGCGATGGGCGTGCCGCCCATGGCGACGAAGATCTTCTTATTGGCCTGAACATCCCGCGAAGCGAAGTGCCAGTGACCCATGGTCACGCCCGCTTCGTTGAACGGAGCCAATTGCGCGGCGGCTGTCCCGGTGGCCAGCATCGAAGCAAGCCCCAAACCAGCGATCAAAGCTCTCATGGATGCCTCCCTGTTGTGCCGGCATTCGACCGTAGGCCGGGCGTTGATTCGTGTAAACCGGAATTTCACCTACGCCCCCCCGGCTGAGGCAATGATATGCGCGTTTGCCTGAGTTGGAGTATATTTTTTGCCGCTTGAACCCCATGTCCCCTCTCCCCGCGCGCGTACACCAACTCGCCGAAGTCTCGTTCCTGCGTGATCAGTACAGGCCCCTCGCTCAGCGCGCGCTCCATCACTTGTTCCCCGGATACCCCCTTGGAGGTCTCAGAATCACGCCTATGGCGATCTGGCACATGGTGAAAGCGGCCGCGAAGCGTGCCGGCATCAAGGATCTAGCTAAAGGCTGGTGCATAACCTTGGAATCAACTCCTTGATTGCTGCGAGAAGCCGAAGCACGAGCGTGGCAAATCGCAAGCGGCGCACCGGCATTATTTCTGCCGATTCCTGAACGCAAAAAAGGAAAGAGCAAGAAATCTTGAAATATCGCAACTTTCGCTTGACAATGTAAATCTTACTCGATAGTATCGAGTAAATGATGACCTCCTCCCAACACCAAGCCTGGTTGTTCTATATGCCCTTGGCGAAACAAGCGGCCTTACGGAAGGACGATTTACTCGAACCGGTGGGCCAGCTCCTGGAGGATGCGCAATTGATCGAGCCACTGCTTCGGCTCTCGCTCTCCGGCTTCCACGAGCACCGGCCGCCCGAGCATGGCCCCAGATCGCCTGCTGCGCTGTTGCGTACTCAAACATTTGAAAGGCTGGAGCTTCCGCCAACTGGCCCGCGAACTGCGGTGCAACCTGATCTATCGGCAGTTCACGCACTTCGACGCCGAGGCTACGCCCGACCACACCGTCTTCAGCCGAACCTTTGCCTTGCTCAACCCTGCAGTCACCGAGAAGATTCATCAGCGGGTGGTAGGCTTAGCGCGCCAGAAGGGTGTAGCCAAAGGCCACAAAATGCGGACGGACACGACGGCGGTCGAAAGCAACGTACACTTTCCAACCGACAGCGCGCTTTGGGGAGACGGCATTCGCGCGCTCAGCCGCAGCCTGAAACGCATCGCTGCCCAGTGCCAGAGGGGCGCGCTGGAAGTCGTGCATCACGGACGGGCGGTGAAACATCGCCTGCTGGAGATCAGCCGCGCGGCAAAATCCCGGAGCGCAGCCAGCCGGCAAGGCATGCGCGATAGTTATGACAAGCTCCTAGCCTTGACCCGGAAGGTGGTGCGGCAGGCCAGCGAGGTGTTGCAGCGCTGGAAGTCAGGGCGGCTGAAAGTGGTGGGCCATCTGCGGGAGGTGGAAAAGGTGATCTCCCAGACCAAGCAGCGCGTGGGGGAAGGAAATACGCAGGTAGAGGGCAAAGTGCTGAGT
>Ga0209804_1002979_pt1 | contig 10021 bp, 12 predicted proteins | sample GraSoiAngelo_139_FD_185896 | JGI IMG/M metagenome (GOLD analysis project Ga0209804, IMG submission 185896) | Grasslands soil microbial communities from the Angelo Coastal Reserve, California, USA - 14_0929_12_20cm (SPAdes) (version 2) | ecosystem: Environmental > Terrestrial > Soil > Grasslands ... | reverse complement strand
CCGCCCGGATTGTCGAAGTAGAAAACTTTGCCACCCGCCACGACCGGCGATGCCAGTCCTTCACCGACCTTAATTCGCCAGACAATCTTGGGATCATCCGGCAGTTTGCTTGGAACGGCGCCGCCGTCCGGCACACGTCCCGTTCGCAGGGGTCCGCGCCATTGAGGCCAATCGGAAGCAGACACGGAAAGAAGCGAAGCGGCAAACAACAACCCAGCGGCGGCCCACCGTGGAAAAATCATGCGCGCGAATTCACCCGCAAACGTTCGAGCCGTCAAGCCGGAAACCAGAAGCAGTTTCAGGTGTTCGATCGCTGCTTTCTCAAACAGCGCCAGAGGTGTAGCTTTAGCTTGTGTGACCTTCCGGGCGAGGTGGTGGATTGGCCTAGCGGCGCGAACGGGTGCGTAAGCTGAAGCTTGCGGCTACCTCGGAAAGTCCCGGTGATACCGCTTCAGCAGCGCCTCCGGGTCATTTCGTATAAAGTAAACTCTGCCCCGGAGCTTTTTGGTTTCGCCGGGCTTCAGTCCTCCGACACGCGGATCGTTGTGCAGGCAGACAATCACGCCTTGAAACAGCTCCTGCGTTTTGTCCCAGGCCATTGCCAGCAGATATTTGTTGTCACGGGAAAAGCAACCGATGAGGCCATTGATCGGCTGATCGAGGCTGATCGGACGCGGGTTCACGTCTTCAAGGTTGATTCCTTTTGGCACGTAAACCTGGCCGCCACGGTAAATTGCTTCCTCTGTGCGGCGCGTTTTGTCGAGCGTGGTCAAGCCGCGCTCGGTGAAGATAAAACTTTTGTCGATGTAGTTGGACTGATTGCGTCCGGCAAAACGGTCCACCCTCATGCACGGCTGAAACCATTGCACGTCCACAAACTGGTCGCTGAGATTTTTCAGCGTGAGCCGAAAGTCCACCTCATCCTTACCGGCGCGAATATCGTGTAGAACTTCAACGTTTGGAGCGACCGTTGTGCGCAATCGCAGCCGCTTCCCGTTCTTGTTCGCGGAAACGAGTTCGGTTTTGTGTGGAATCGTTGTTTCACGCCAGTCGCGATGCGTCGAGCCGCTGCGGCAAAACGCTTCGAGGTATAAGATTTCCACTTTGCCGCCTGGAATGTTCGAGCCGGAAATGGCGAGCATGTTGTTTGTCCAGGCGATGGTCAGGCCGTCCGTCGATCCCGCCGCCACGGCAGAAAGGCCGGCCAGTAGTGCGCAAATGAAGAAAAGCAGGCCTACCAACTGGACATACCTGCCCCAGTGGGGCGAGTGTCCTCGCGAGCCTCGATTGGGTTCGAGGAAAACGATTTTGCTCCGCGTGCGGGCCGAGTCATAGAATGAACAAGACATTTTCACTTTTTCTGTTTGCCGCCAGCGTTGTTCAGGGCTCGCGAAGGCCCTCGCCCCACCACGTCAATTAGCTTTCGCTGGCCCACGCGGGCGGATTCTTTAGACGGAACAGCATCTCACCCGCCTTCGGCACGAGCAGGATTCCTTCGTCCTCGCGGTTCGCGAAGTCTTCAACGCGAATGCTGTTGGGATCGCGATAACCCAGATTGATTCGTCGGCACATCTCCGGTGGAATCTGCGTGGCCAGCGTAACGCGGGCGCGCGGTTTTTCCAGTCCGTTTTCAAACGTCCCCAGACCGTAAACATGCGCGCAATGCGCCAGCACGCCCCACGGGTGATGCTTGAATTTGTCCCACTGCTTGAGGAAGTAGTCGCGGCAATGGTAACCGACCGCCTCGATCACCTTGCGATGCGCGACGCAAACTTCTGAAATGTGCGGCGCATAAATAATGAGTTCGCCGCCGTCGGCCAGCACGGGCTCGAGTTTGTACATGGCCTTGCCGCCGGTCCAAACCTCGTCATACATCTTTGGCGCGCAGGAGAGAATCGTATCAAACGGTTTCTCCCGGTAAACGATGTGACGTTGCCGCGACAAATCGCTCGCGCCGTCCCACGCGCTTTCCGGCGCACCGGCGAACAATCCGGCCAGTCCTTGTTCCTCCACCACCATGCAAAAACAGAGCTTGGGCACGGTGACCATCGAGCCGGCGCGGTCCACAATGCGGCGGACGGGCGTCCATTTGTTGCCGATGATTTTCGGCGTGGTGATGACCGCGCCGAGCCAGTGGAAGAAATTCAGAATCTCCGGACCGGCGACGCCCGGAAACAGATACTTGTTGCCACCCGAAAACCCGACGACTTCGTGCGGGAACACCGGACCGATGATGACAATCTGGTCGTAATCGAACACCATCCGGTTCACGTCCACCGGCACGTCCATCGCGAACAGGCCGTTGGACAGCTTGCTGATTTCGCCGGCCGGGATGACGCCGACGCATTTGAGCGCGGAAGGGTCGTTCCAGGCGTGGTTGAAAAAACGGATGCGACGATACGTTTCCACACGTTCCGACTCGGAAATCTCCAACCGCCGGCAGATGGCCGCCTCGCTCATCGGCTGGTGCGTGCCGAGCGCGATCAGGATATCGAACGCCTTGGTCGTTTCGCCAATCTGGCGATAGAGCGTCTGGAACAGCAGCCCGACCGGCGCGGTGCGTGTGCCATCGGGAACGATGACCAGAACTTTCTTGTCGCGGTAATCTTTGGCGGGGCAGGCTTGAGCCATCACGTCGGCAACCTGTTCACGGTTGAGTCTGCTGTCGACGGAAGCGGTTTTATAGACGGGAGACATTGGGGCGCTAAATCGTTACATCGTTGAATCGTTACATCGTTGAATCGTTACATCGTTGAATCGTTAAAAAGCTATATGTGTTTAAATGGTGCGGCAAAGAAATCCGCCGTCCACGCGAATGTCTGCGCCGGTGACGAAACCGCTGGCTTTCGGGCTGGCCAGAAAAACGGCGGCACCGATCAGCTCCTGCGGCTCGCCGAACCGCCCCATCGGTGTGTGGCCCAGGACAGCTTTGGCTCGATCCGTCGGCGTGCCGTCCGGGTTGAACAAAACCCGACGATTTTGCTCTGCCGGGAAGAAACCGGGGGTGATGGAGTTGACGCGGACGCCTTTGGGCGCCCACTCGCACGCGAGGAACTGCGTCAGGCTGAGCACCGCGGTTTTGGCGGCGGAATACGCCACGACGCGCGAGAGCGGAATGTGCGCGGAGACGCTGGCGATGTTGATGATGCTGCCTTGGCCGCGTTTGACCATCGCCGGCCCGAATTCCTGGCAGGGCAACAACACCCCGCCGACCAGGTTCAGATCAAAGTTGGCTCGCCAGTCCTCCAAAGCGACTTGTTCAAAGCGGCGATCCGGACCCAGGGTTACTTTGGGATCATTCCCGCCCGCGGCATTCACCAGAATCGTGGGTGCGCCTAGCGACTTCTCAATTTGTTGATGGGCGGCCCGCAAACTCTCTTGCGACATCGCGTCGGCAGAAAAAAAGGCAGCCTGACCGCCCGCTTGCTTGATGTGATTCACTCTGCCCTCGCCGCGCTCCGCGCTGCGGCCCACGACCGCGACACGCGCATCGGCTCGCGCCAACCCTCCGGCAATTGCTCCGCCCAGCGCGCCGGTGGCTCCGATTACCACCGCAACTTCGCCAGTCAGGTCAAACAGGTTCATAAATTGAGTCGAACGAGAGTGTGCGTTATGGGATGCGAGCGGAGAAGGGAAAAATGTTGTTTGTCCGTGGTGGTTGTCGGTGGCCAGTCGTTGTTGAACCTATCCGCGGCGCACGGCGTTCCCCAACTGACCATTGACTACGCACAACTGACAAATCATTCAAATTCCCCACTGGCCACGCGCCAATCGCTGCGTTAGTTTCCGGTGTATGGTTTCGTTGCCTAAACCCGAAGTGATTCTCACCCACGAGAGTGATCTGGACGGGCTGGTGTCGGGTCTGCTGCTGAGGAGACTGGCGCGCAGGTTGTTCGACACGGACGTAGCGTTGCAGGCCTATCACAACCACAACTGGCGTCAGCGCAGTTTGCCGGAAAAATCGGCCTGGGTCTGCGACCTGACGTTCGAGCAACGACTGGACAGGCCGAACTGGGTCATCATAGATCATCACACGACCGACTTCTCGCCCAAATATGCGCAATTGATCCATGACGTGAACAAGTCGGCCGGCCTGCTCTGCTACGAATTGTGCCAGCAACACGAACTTGGGACCGCGAGGCTGGACCGATTGGTTCAATTGAACAACGTGGCCGACCTGTTCCTCGAGGATGACCCGGATTTTATTCTGGCCAGCGACTATGCCAATCTGGTCAAGACGTATCAATTCTGGAACCTCGAAGCCTTGATCGAAGGTAATCCCGAGAAGCTGCTCGACCATCCGCTGCTCGAAGTGATGGAAGTGAAGAGGCGCATTGAAGATCCCATTGGCTTCGCCTGGAGCAGGTCAAATATTACTGAACTCGGCCCTGCCGTCGGCCTGGTCAACACCGTCATTGGCAATACGAACCAGATCGTTCACCAACTGCTCGAACAGCGCGCAACTTCCTATCCGGTTCTTATCACGCTGTTCCGCCGCGGCAACGGAATGATTCTGGTGAGCCTGCGCAGTCGCAACGGCGAAGCGTTGAAAGTCGCTGAAAAACTCCAGGGCGGCGGCCACGCGAATGCGTGCGGCGCCATCCTTCCCCGCTCCATTCAAAACATCCCGGACGCAATCACGTATCTGCGGCAGGTCCTCAATCCTTCGCCAGCCAAAGGCGCGCCGCTGAACAACCTGGAGAGCTTGTTCGACGCCATCGAACTGGCGAAAAAGTAACGCCGTTTTTCAGCGTTGCTCCGGCCTCGGCGAGTCGATTAGCATCGTGCCACCTTATGTCTGCACGGCTTTCGGCACCCAACGCGCCAGCCGCAACCGACAACACGGCACCGCGCGCCGACGGCAGGCGTCCGGATCAATTGCGTCCGATTCGATTTCAGAATCACATCGCGCCTTACGCCAGCGGCTCAACGTTGATCGAATGGGGCAACACGCGCGTCATTTGCGGCGTCACCGTCGAAGAAACTGTCCCGCGCTGGATGAAAGAACAGAATGTCGCAGGCGGCTGGATCACGGCCGAGTATTCGATGCTCCCGTACTCGACGCCGCAACGCAAACAACGGGACATCTCGAAGGGGAAAATCGACGGACGCTCGCAGGAAATTCAGCGTCTGATCGGCCGAGCGATGCGCGCGGCGGTTAACCTCGAAAAGCTCGGCCCTCGCACCCTGTGGGTGGACTGCGACGTCTTGCAAGCCGATGGCGGCACGCGCACGGCGGCCATCACCGGCAGCTATGTCGCGCTGTGCCTTGCCGTCGGAAGACTATTGGCGGATCAGCAGCTGCACGAGAACGTGTTGCTCAAAGCCGTCGCCGCGGTCAGCGTCGGCATCGTGAACCAACAGGTGTCGCTCGACCTTTGCTACGTCGAAGACGCAGCGGCGCAAGTGGACATGAACATCGTCATGACCGAAGCGGGTGAATTCATCGAGCTTCAAGGCACTGGTGAGGAAGCGACGTTCAACGAGAGCCAGCTTGGCGCCATGCTGGCGTATGGCAAAGCAGGCATTCAGCAGCTTTTCCAAGCTCAAAAAGCCGCTTTGGCCGCGGCCGGCAATGCCCAGTGACAACAATAGAGGAGTTTGCGTCATGCCGGGTAGCCCCATCTGGCAAATCTCCGTGACCACTTCCGCTGAGGCGGAAGAGGCCATCGCCGCACTTCTCGAAAGCATATTCGCAGAACCTGCGTCGGTTTACACTGACGCGCAAACGCAAAGAACCGCGGTTTCGATCTATTGGCCGAAACGGTCGTGTCCCGAGGCTGAAATACGCGTTCGGCTGCGCCGCGGCTTGAGACAGATCCGGGAGCGCGGCCGGGGCATTTATGCTGGCAGAGTCGCGATCAGAAAAATCCGCCGTCAGGACTGGGCCGAGTCGTGGAAAAAACACTTCAAGCCACTGGAATTCGGTCAGGCACTGCTGGTGAAGCCAAGCTGGAGCCAATGTAAACCACGAGCAGGTCAAGGCGTTGTGGTGCTTGATCCGGGTTTGAGTTTCGGCACCGGACAACATCCGACAACGGCATTTTGTCTGGAACAACTGGTGGCCTGCCGACAAAACGGAAAGACGCAATCCCTTCTGGACATCGGCACCGGCACTGGAATTCTTGCCATCGCGGCGAGCAGGCTGGGTTACCGTCCGATTCAGGCCCTCGACCTCGACCCTGCGGCCGTCCGCGTTGCGAAGGCGAATGCTCTTCAAAACCGCGTGGCGAAACGCGTCCGCATCCTTCAGCGCGACTTGACTCGCCTGCCGCTTGACAGTGAAACGAAATTCGACGTCATCTGCGCGAATTTGACTTATGACCTGCTGGTCGAGCAAACGAAGCGCATCGTGAATCGACTTCAACCCCGCGGCACACTTATTTCGGCAGGCATTCTCAAAACACAATTTGAGCAGGTCCAGGTGGGTTACGCCGCAGCAGGATTGAAATTGATCGCCACGCGAAAAGAAAAGGAATGGCAGTCAGGAGCATTCGCTTTCGCCCGATGAGCCTGTCGCGGTTCTGGTTCGATGCGGCTGGTTAGTTTCGCGCATTTGGTCAAAAAAACTTCTTCAAGGTTGAACATTTGACTATCGGGCAGGTCAGATTATCTTGAAACAACTTCGAAAACCGTGATGGCAGCGTTAACAAAGACGACACGGGAAAATCCAAAGGGAGGCTGGCATTGTTTTCGCTGGAGGTGGTTTCAAAAAGATCAACAAAGGATCTGAGCCATGACGAAGACCCTCGATGTTATTACCGACGTGATTCGCAACACCAAACATCCCTTCCGCCAGGTCGATGACCGCCCAGATAAACCAAAAAGACACCGCTACGAACGCCGCAAAGTAAAGGAATACCTCAAGTTGGGCGATTGGGCCTCAGAAACTCAGAGCTGACGCCCCCCCGAGATCTGACAAACGCCGAACCAGGTTCTAATTCGCCCGATCTTCCGTTGAGGGCAGTTAGTTGTCTCGAAACGCGCGAGTTGTTTGGCCGTCACGGCGACTGGCACTGGGGGCAAACGCCAAAAAACTCCAACTTGTGTGTGATGGCCTTGAAACCGTTGCGGGCCGCGATCTCTTCCTCCAGTTCATGCGGAAAGCAGTCTTCGATTTCCACAATTTGCGAACAGCGGACGCAAACCAGGTGGTGATGATGTCCATCATCGCCTTCACTCACCAGTTCGAACCGCGCCGCGCCGTCCCCGAAATGAAAGCGTTTAACCATGCCCATTTCCTCCAAGAGGTGCATGGCACGGTAAACGGTCGCCAGATCGCAGTTTCGTTTCGGCATCGCGGCGAAGATTTCCTTGTTGGTCAGCGGATGCGCGTGTTGGCGCAGAATTTCGAGGATGGCCTGGCGCGGACCGGTGACTCTACGGGACCGCTTGCGGAGCCGACTGGTCAAATGCGCCAACGGCTCCTGCCGCGTCGTTTTAGAATACAAGTGCGTCTTCATGCTCGGCAACAGGAGGAGGCGGCGCGACCCAAAATTAATAGAAACATCGCGATAAAAGGTCAAGACGATGGCCCGGCCGCAACGCGGTCCAAGCCGCGTCGCGCTTGATTTTGTCCAACGCGCGCTGGCAGGAAAAGGAAACCTCCGGGATGGCTGCAACTGCGCCATCGGCGGAGCCGGCCAGGACGGCCCTGCCAGGCGCGATACTCGAGCGAACCTTACTTGTTGGTCCCATGTTCAATACGATTTTCCAGCGGCTGCGCTTCAGTATGGTGGCCGTGCCCGGTCGTCTCAAGGCCACCGATCAACGCAGAAACGCCAACGCCTGCCAGCAAAGCCATAGACAACTTGCCGCGGTCGTGAGCGTGAAACTGCAATTCCGGCAACAAATCACTCGTGGCGATGCTCAGAAAAGTCCCGGCCGCGAACGCGAGCACAGCGCCCAGAAAATGCGGCGCCGCCTGCGAAAACCGCCCGGCGCCCAGGTAGAACAACAAGAGACCCGCCGGATTCGCCAACGCAAGCAGGCCATTGACCCAGTGGCGCAACGACCTTGACGTCCCACCGACGGCCAGCAACGTGCCGACCGCCAGAGCGTCAAACGGCTTGTGAAGAAAAATCACCAGAAAGGTTCCGAATCCGAGCAGGCTGTGCGTGTACCCCACGCGTCGGTCAAGTTCTACGCTGGCCGCGAGTGCGACGCCATCCAATAACGTATGAAGCGTCAGGCCAAAGGCGGCGCCCATCCAGGACAGATGCCGCGCCGACTTGTCCGCCAACGTCAGTTCCCGGCTCTGTTCCCCCTGTTTGTGGCCCGCAGAAGCCTCCCCTTCGCCGTGTCGGTGCGTTTCGGGTGCCTCTTCCGGCACGTCGTGATGATGGAAGTGCAGGTAGCGTTGTGCAAGGAACATGGTCAGAAACCCGCCCAGCATCCAGCCCATTGTCAGGTCCGCCGAGTGAAACTGTTCCCACGCATGCGGGGCGAGATGTAAGACACCCACTCCCAGCATCAAGCCGGCAACGAAACTCGTCGCCAGTTGCACGCGTGTGTGCGTCAGCCGCACCAGCAACGGCAGCCAACCTCCCACCAAAGAGGCCAGAATAATCAACGCGCAGTAAACTGTAAGCAATATCATGGTGCGGTTGAGCCGTCGGAATTATTCGCCACGCAACGGCGCAATCGATTTGCTATGAAACAAAGTCTTCAGCAGAACGCTCCGGCACGGTCCGCATCGCGACAGGTTCGTGGAACATCGATCGCGGTCGCCGCACCCCGAACTTGTTGCAAATGATTTGCAGTTCCGCCACACAAAAGTATGCGGCGCCGCGTCTCACCCACGGTGAAGGTGCAAAAAGACGGTTTATTTCATCAGGAGCATCTGCCGGGCGCGCTTGATGGCGCGGTTCAGGCGCCGCTGATAATGGGCAGGCAGGCCGGTGTATTTGCGAGGAAGGATGCGGCCGGCTTCAGTGACAAACTGCTTGAGCAAATTGACGTTCTTGTAATCGAGAGCATCGGCAGTGAAATCAATCTTCGGCTTGGGCCGCGGGGTGCGGACTTCCATGACGCCTCTTCCCCGCGAACTGCGGCTCGGTTTGTCAATGTTGGTCTTGCGCGGCATGAATCCTATTTGATTTCCCGGTGCAACGTGTGGCGGCGGAGGAACGGATTGTACTTTTTGAGCTCAATTTTTTCTGTCTTCAATTTCTTGTTGCGCGTGGTCAGGTAACGGGAAGGCGCTTTGCCTTCCTTGCGCGCTTCAGTGCATTCGAGCGTGACCATTTCTCGCGGCATGCTTCTTACTCCTTTTCCTTGGCCGGCTTTTCTTCGGCTTCCTCTTCCTCTTCAACTTCGACGGCCCCGGCCGAGTCCACCGAACCGAGCGTCCCCAAGCGGCGCTGGCGCAAGGCGCCTTCCTTTTCGAGCTGCGCCTGGGCCTCGACCGTGAACCGCGTCCACGGAATTGCGTCCAACCTCGCCTTGGGGATCGGCTTTCCGGTCAGTTCGCAGATGCCGTACGTGTTTTTCTCGATTCGCTTGAGCGCCTCCTCGATTTCATAGATCGCGTCCTGGTCCGAGGACAGCAGACTGAGCGCAAAGTCCCGGTCGAAATTGTCTGTTCCTGAGTCGGCCATGTGCAGACTGTAACCTGGCATTTCTTCCGCCGACTCCTTGGCGAGGCCGCTCATCTGATTCAGCAGCCGCTCGCGGAGTTCCAGCAGGGTGTTGTAATACTTCAGCCATTCGGGTTTGATCTTTACGGCGCCGTTGCCCGAACGGCGGCGGGCCGGCGCCGTGGCCTTGCCGAGGATGGCCGCGGCGGTAGCTGACCCCAATGCCTTGCTGGCCGGTTTGGCGGCCGACTTTTTGATGGTCTTCTTCTTCGTTGTCACGGTTAGTCAATCAGTACATTCGTACGGTATCGCGTGTTACCTCGCCGGGTTGGTCCAAACCAACGCCATTAAGAGCGCGTGAATGTAGCAAAGGAAACCAAAAGCGCCACAAAAATTTTTGAGAAATTTGATGGCGAAAGAGGCAGGCGCGTTCAGACCGATTT
>Ga0209804_1002975_pt1 | contig 10029 bp, 7 predicted proteins | sample GraSoiAngelo_139_FD_185896 | JGI IMG/M metagenome (GOLD analysis project Ga0209804, IMG submission 185896) | Grasslands soil microbial communities from the Angelo Coastal Reserve, California, USA - 14_0929_12_20cm (SPAdes) (version 2) | ecosystem: Environmental > Terrestrial > Soil > Grasslands ... | reverse complement strand
GCGTTGACGGTGCCCTTGAAGACTTCCTCGCCGTCGGCCGATACCAGCAGCCAGCATGGGCCGGTGGCCTGCACCGTGAGTTCGACCCCGCCCCCGGGAATGGCCGCTCGCGCCGCGGGGGCCGCGGGCGGCGCAACCTCTGCCTGCGGTGGGGATGCCGGAGATGGTGCTGGTCCCCCTGCCGGATGGGGAGGCTCACTGGCGGGTGGCGGCGGCTTTGGCACAGGTTGCGCAAACTGGTGCAATTGCTGGTAGCCGATGATGCCGAGAATGGCGATCACCAAAAGGATGGCGCCACCGGCGTACAGCGCGATCCGGCGCGTCACCGACGGGGGCACCGCAGGGCGAATCGGAATTTCCGTCGGCAGCGAGGTGAAGATCGGTTCGTGCGACCGGCTGAAGGCCCCCGGGTACGCCTCCATGAGGTCATCGGGATCGAGGCCCAAGGCGAGCGCATACGTGCGCAGGTATCCCCGGGCGTAGACCGCGCCCGGCAGGCGGGCAAACTGCTCTTCCTCGAGGGCCGACAGGTACGTGGCGCGAATTCGAGTCAGCGTCTCGGCGACCGCCAGCGTCAGGCCCTTCGCCTCACGGGCATTCCGCAGCCGCTCCCCGATGCCGAGCAGATCGTCAGGCGATGATGGGACCCGGTCCTCCTGCATGGTGTGTTTGTTCCATCGCGCGAACGATCAATCCTTTGAGACCGCGACCGCGACGGCGCCGGCCAATGCGGCATTGGCGCGTAGCAGGGCGAGGTTCGCGCGGAGCGACCGGCCGCCGGTTAAGTCGGCCAGTGCGGTGAGCAGGAATGGGGTGAGATCCCCGCCGCGCATGCCAGCGCCGGACGCGCGCTGCATCGCTCGCCGCACCGCATCCGCGACGTCCGCTTCCCGCAGCGCCTCAGGCGCGGGGATCGGGTTGGCGATCAGCAGCGCTGTCCGCCGGCCGAGGGCGCGGCCCGCAGCCAGGATCGCCGCCGCCGCCTGGGGCGTATCGATCTGCCGCGGCGCGGAGAAGCCGCTGTCCCGCGCATAGAAGTTGGGAAACCGGTCGGCTCGATACACCACGACGGGCACACCCGCGGTGTCCAGATACTCCAGGGTCTTGCCGATATCGCAGATCGCTTTGGCGCCGGCGCAGACGACGGCGACGGGATACTCGGCGAGCGCGCGCAGGTCCGCGGATACATCCCACGTCTGCTCGGCCCCCAGGTGGACACCGCCGATGCCGCCGGTGGCGACGACGGGAATGCCGATGAGGTCGGCAATCGCGGCCGTGGCCGAGACGGTCGTGCCGCCATGCGCTGAGGTGCCGCAGGCCACAGCCAGATCGCGCGCGGCGATCTTCATGACCGGAGCCGAGGTCAGCCGCTCGAGGTCTCTTGCTGCAGCGCCCACCGTGATCCGGCCGGCGATGACGGCGACAGTGGCCGGCACCGCTCCGGCGGTCCGTACTTCCGCTTCCATCATCGCTGCCGTCTGGAGGCTCGTCGGGTGCGGGAGACCGTGAGAGATCACGGCCGACTCCAGGGCGACGACGGGCCGTCGGCGCTCCAACGCGTCCGCCACATCGGGGCTGATATCGACGAAGGACGGCAGCATGTGCATCGTCTTTACTCTTCTTCTTTTGTATAGGGCACTCCGTCGGCGGCCGGCATCCGCGCGCGCCGCACGAATCCGGCCAGCACCAGGATAGTGACGATGTGCGGCAGGACGTTGATGAACTGGTAGGGTACGGGCAGGCGCACCACGCGGAGACTCAGGGCATCGAAGTAGCCGAACAGCGCCGAGGCGCCCAGGGCGCCCACCGGCCACCAGTTTCCGAAGATCATGGCTGCCAGCGCGATGAATCCCCTCCCCTGCGTCATCCCTTCGAAGTACAGGCGCGCCTGCGCGATGGCCAGATACGCCCCCGCCATCCCCGCCAGGGCGCCGCTGAGTAATACGCGCGCGTACCGGAGATGGTATACGTTGACCCCCAGCGTGTCTGCGGCCAGCGGGTACTCGCCCACCGCCCGCAGCCGCAGCCCAAACCGGGTGCGCCTCAACACCCACTGGCTCACCGCGACCAGCACCACGCCCGTGATGATCATGGGCGACACCCCCGTGACCAGCGGCCGCAGGGCGGGGAGATCACGCAGGAGAGGGATATCGATGGGCGTGAACCCACGCACGCCTGGGGACTGCGTGGCTTTCTCGAAGAGCAAGATGTTGAGAAAACGGGCTAATCCGCCGGCCAGCAGGTTGAGCGCCACGCCGCTGATGATCTGGTCTACGCGGAACGTGATCGTCACGAGCGCGTGGATCAGTCCGAACAGCAGGCCCGCCGCGACGGCGGCCAGTACCCCCGCCAGCGGTGCCAGGTTCGGCCACGTCTGCGCCAGGGAGGGAAACCGCGTGTCGAACGCGTAGGCGCCGACCGCTCCGAAGAACGTTCCCATAATCATGATGCCTTCCAGCCCGATATTCACGACGCCGCCGCGCTCCGCGTGCACCGCGCCCAGCGACGCCAGCAGGATCGGCATCGTCACCCGGATCGCCGAGGCGAGGAGCGCCACGCTGAACAAAGAGGTCAGGTATTCCATCGGATAGGTCTTTCTACAACAGTTGGAAAGTTGGAGAGTTGAAGAGTTGGATTACTCCTGTTCCGCTCTGCTGGGTTTTGACTCTCCAACTCTCCAACTCTCCGACTCTTCAACGTCCTGTCGCCTCCGCCGCTGGTGTCGCGGTCACCGGGAGCTCTGCCTCGCGCTTGCGCTGGGTCCGCACGTACCGGGTCAGCAGCTCGTACGCGACCACGATGGCCAGGATGATGAGCGCCTGCAGGATGACGATAATCTCTTTGGGCACCCGGGCGAAGAACTGCACCCCCGCCGCCCCGCGGTCCAGGAAGCCGAACAGCAGCGCCGCCGGGATCACGCCCAGGGGATTGTTCTTGGCCAGCAAGGCCACGGAGATCCCCAGGAACCCGAGGCCCTTGGGGAAGTCGATATCCAGGTATCCAAAAAAGCCGAGGATGTCGTTGAGCCCGACCAGGCCAGCGATGCCGGCGCTGAGCATGAACATTCCAAACTGGACGCGCGCGTTGGGAATGCCGGCCGCCTCCGCGGCCAGCGGGTTGAACGCCACCGCCCGCACCTCATAGCCAAACCGGGTGCGGCTGAGAAAGTAGGCCAGGACCACCGCGATGACGATGCCCACCGGCAGGAGGAGATTGAGTTTCTCCACATCGGACCCGTGCAGTCCCAGCGGGGCCAGCAACGGGCCCAGGGAGGGCACGCGCGCCGCAGCCGCCACCAGCGGGGTGCGGACGCGCGGCGTTCCGATCTGTGTGGGGTCGCGGAAGACATCGTTGATCAGATACAGCAGCAGCGCGGACGCGATGTAATTCATCATGATCGTCGTGATCACTTCGTGCGCGCCCCGGCGCAGCTTCAAGACAATCGGGACGAGCGCCCAGACCATCGCGCCGCCCGCGGCCGCCAGGAGCGCCAGCGGCAGATGAAGCACGGCCGGCAGCCCTCTCAGGCTGAATCCGACCAGTGCGGCACAGAACGCCCCGATGTAGTATTGACCTTCTACGCCGATGTTGAATAGGCTGACCCGGAATGAGAGCGCCACCGCGAGGCCGGCGAAGATGAGCGGCGTGGTCTTGAACAGGATGGAGAAGAGGCTGTCGGTGCGCGTGAGGTTGAACCGCACCATCACCGCGTAAACGTCGAGAGGATTGCGGCCGATGGCCAGGATGATCACAGAGGCACTGAGCATGCCGAAGAGGATGGCCAGCACGGGCGTTGCCATCTGCAGGACGAGCAGGCGGTGCTTCATCCCGCGCGAGCCTCGCCGGTCCGCCCAGCGCCGGTCATGTACAGGCCGAGTTCCGCCGCCGACACCTCGCCGCGCGCAAACTCGGCGACCAGCGCACCGCCATACATCACGCCGACGCGGTCAGACAGTGAGAGAATCTCTTCCAGGTTGGCCGAGACCAGCAGGACTGCCATGCCGGAGGAGCGGGCAGCCAGCAGCTGCCGCATCACAAACTCCGTCGCGCCGATGTCCAGCCCGCGGGTCGGCTGGGCGGCCACGAGCACCTGAGGGGCGAAACTGAACTCGCGCGCCACGACGACTTTTTGCTGATTGCCCCCGGAAAGCGCGAGCACCGGCGCCTCGACATCGGCCACCCGGATGTCGTAATCGCCCACACGCCGGCGCACAAATCCACGGATACCCGGCCGGTTCAGCAACGCCCCATGCGTGAACTCCTCCCGGGTGTGGTGGCCGAGGATCATGTTCTCCCACACCGCCATCGGCAGGGCGATGCCGCGGCGGTGGCGGTCTTCCGGAATGTGCGCGACGCCCATCAGGCGGATGGCGCGGGCTGTGGCGTGCGTGACGTCGCGCCCGTCGATCAGCAACTGGCCCCCTGTGATGCGACGCAGGCCGACCAGGGCCTCGACCAGCTCAGTTTGGCCGTTGCCCTCCACGCCCGCGATGCCGTAGATCTCGCCGGCCCCGACGGCGAACGAGACATCACGGACGGCCGGGCGCGTCCCCCGCCCGGGCACGCGCACCTGCCGTACGTCCAGACGCACCGGGCCCGGCTCCACCGGTGGATGCGCCAGCTCCACCAGCACCGGCCTCCCCACCATCATCTCCGCCAGCTGCGCCTTGGTCGTGCCGGCGGCCGGCACTGTGCCGACGACGCGCCCGCGGCGAAGCACGGTGATCTGGTCCGAGATGGCCAGCACCTCGTCTAGCTTGTGGCTGATGAAGATGACGGTTTTCCCCTGTGCGACGAGCTGGCGGAGGTTGTTGAACAGCTCGTCGACCTCCTGGGGCACCAGCACCGCCGTGGGTTCGTCCAGGATGAGGAGCTCGGCGCCACGGTACAACACCTTGATGATCTCCACCCGCTGCTGCTCTCCAACGGAGAGGCTGCCGACCTCGGCCGTGGGATCCAGGACAAAGCCGTACTGCCGGCAGAGCTCGGCCACCCGCTGCTGCGCCTCGCGCATCCGCAGCCGGCCGAATCCCCAGACCGGTTCGCTCCCCAGGATCACGTTCTCGGCCACGGTAAACACTGGGATCAGCATGAAATGTTGGTGCACCATGCCAATCCCCAGCTCCAGCGCCCGGCGCGGGCTCTCGATGGTGACCGCGTGGCCCTTGACGGCAATGGTCCCCTCGTCGGGCTGGTAGAGCCCGTAGAGGACGCGCATGAGGGTGGACTTGCCGGCGCCGTTCTCTCCCACGATGGCGTGAATCTCCCCGCGGTGGACCGTCAGATCGACACGATCGTTGGCGACGACGCCGGGGAAGCGCTTCGTAATTCCTTGTAACTCGATGAACAGATCACTCATCTTGCCATCGTGGCGTAAAAAGAGAAGTGGAGGCATTTGCCTCCACTTCTCGTGCATGCGTCGAATCGACTCACTTCAGCGTCGCAAGAAACGCCTCCAGCTGCTTCTTGTCGGACGGAACCTTGATCTTTCCGGCGATGATATCTTTCTTCAGCGCCTCCAGCCTGGCGGCGACCGACTGGATCATCGCCTTGTTGTAATCGTTCACGGCATACCCAACGCCGTTTTCCTTCAACCCAAACTGGCGCACCCCGGCCTTGTACTGCCCCGCGGTCGTGGCCTTGATGGTGTCATACACCGCCACGTCCACCCGCTTCATCATGCTGGTCAGGATTTGCGCGCGCTGGTCCGGCTTGACCGTTAACGACTGATCCGCGTCGACGCCAATCGCCAGCCGCCGCTGTACCACCGCGGCTTCGAAGACGCCGATGCCGGTGCCGCCGGACGCGTGATAGATGATGTCCGCTCCGCGATCGTACTCCGCCAGGGCCAGCTCTTTGCCCTTCACCGGATCGCGGAACGCTTCACCGGTGGTGCCGGCGTACTCGCTGAAAACCTGGATATTCTTCTTCACATATTTGGCGCCGGCGATGTAGCCGGCCTCGAATTTTTCGATCAGGGGGATCTTCATGCCGCCCACGAATCCGATCTTCCCGGTCGTGGACTTCAGCGCGGCGGCGGCTCCAACCAGGAAGGACCCCTCCTGCTCTTTGAAGAGCAGACTGACCACGTTCGGCTGATCGGCGATGAACCCGTCCACGATCGCAAATTTGACGTTCGGGAAGTCCTTGGCCACCCGGGTGATGCTGTCGGTGAAGAGGAACCCGATCCCGAAGATCAGATCGTACTTCTCCCCGCTTAAGAGCCGCAAGAGTTCCTCGCGGTTCTCCCCGCCGGCAGTGGGTTCGAGGTCGCGGGTCTCGATGCCGGACCCGAGTTCCTTCTGCGCGCGGGCCAGGCCCGCGTAGGCCATGTCATTGAACGACAGGTCGCCGCGCCCGCCCACGTCATAGACGATGCCGACGCGCCACTTCTTGGTTTGCGCCGCAGCCTGCGGTCCAGGGATCGCCCAGAGCAGCACCGCGACTGCGACCAGGACCGCGGTAGCGATCCGCATACCCGTGCTCATGTCCGACGCACCTCCCGTGGGTGTACCAGCGTGGGGTTGGCCTGCGTACCCTTCGTGCCGCTCCAGGGGAACTCCTGGCACGCGCGGGGCGACCTTACGAGGCGGAGCGAGCGTTGATCAGATGATCGAGTTCATCCAGTCCCACCAGCACGTCGCGGGGGTTGCTCCCCTGGGCGGGGCCCACGATGCCTTTCTCTTCCAGCTGATCGACGATGCGGGCGGCCCGGACATAGCCGATCTTCATCTTCCGTTGCAGCAGCGACACCGAGCCATACCCCGCACGCACAATCAGCCGTGCGGCGTCGGCCAGCAGGGCGTCTTCGTCTCCGCCGCCTGCGGCGGTTCCTGATTCTGCCTGCAGGAGGTCTTGGTCGTATACCGGCCGGCCCTGAGCCTTCCACCAGGCCACCAGCGCCTGAATCTCACTATCGGCGATGAATGCCCCCTGCGCCCGCGTGGACCGCGCCGCGCCCATCGGCAAGAACAGCATGTCGCCTTTGCCCAGCAACTTCTCCGCGCCCGGCATGTCCAGGATGGTGCGGCTGTCCACCTGGCTGCTGACGGCGAACGCAATGCGGGACGGGATGTTCGCCTTGATCAAGCCCGTGATCACGTCCACGGATGGACGTTGGGTTGCCACCACCATGTGGATGCCGGTGGCCCGGGTCATCTGTGCCAGGCGGCAGATCACATCTTCGAAATCCGCCGGGGCCACCATCATCAGGTCGGCCAGCTCATCGACGATGATGACCAGATACGGCAGGCGCTCCACGTCGGTGAGCTGATTGTAGGCCTGGATGTTCCGCGTCCCGGTGGCGGCAAAGCGCTCGAACCGTTCTTCCATCTCCCGCAGCATCTCCCGTAGCGCGCCGGCGGCGGCGCGGGGATTGGTCACCACCGGGATCAACAGCTGCGGGATGTTGTTATAGTTGGTGAACTCGACCCGCTTGGGATCGATCATCAGCAGCCGCACGTCTGCGGGTGTGCAGCGGAACAGCAGGCCGGCGATGATGGCGTTCAGCATCACCGATTTCCCGGAGCCCGTGGCGCCGGCGATGAGCAAATGGGGCATTTCGGTGAGATCGGCCAGGATCGGATGGCCGGCGATATCCTTGCCCAGGGCGACGACGAGCGGGCCGGTCGTACGCTGGTACTCGTCCGACGCCAGCATCTCCTTAATATGGACCAGCGCGGTCTTCTGGTTCGGCACCTCGATCCCCACGGCGGACTTGCCAGGGATGGGCGCCTCGATGCGCACGCTGGGCGCCGCCAGCGCAAGCGCGATATCGTTGGTCAGGCTGCTGATCTTCTGGACGCGGACCCCCGGCGCCGGCTGGACCTCGAACCGCGTCACCACGGGTCCCTGCTCCCAGCGTGTCACCTTGGCCTCCACACCGAAGCTGGCCAGGGTCTGTTCCAACTGCCTGGCGAGCTCCGCCGGTTCCGTTTTGGCCTTCCCCCGGGTGGTCGGCAGGTCGGCCAGCAGTGACGCGGGCGGCAGCTGATACCCGCCCAAAGGAGCTTCTAACGCCAGCGTTTCCTGCCTGAACGCTTCGCCCGCCCCAGTCCCAGGAGGGAGCTGCCGGTCCCTGCTTTGCGCGGGATCTGGGACGCGTTGCACCCCGCCAGTGGGGACGGCGCGTGGCGTCACCGCGGTCGCTGCGTCTGCCGGCCGAGGAACAGGGTGTGGAGGCGGCGATTGCCGGAGCAGCTCCACACGTTCCCGGATTGCCCGGCCCCCCTGCCAGATGGCGTGTGTGATGCCTGTTACCGACGAGGTCACGATGCTCGCCGCCGCCGCAGTGCCTCCGGCGATGAGCTGCCAGAAGGCCAGGACAGCGCCGACCAGTTCAGCTGCGATCCATTGAACGGTAGAGAGCACACCCCCTACTGCCGCCGCCAGGGAGACATTCACCCAGAGCAGCGCACCGCCAATCGCGCTGAGGGCCAGGACCAACCATGCGCCTGCCTCGCCAAACGCGCGGCGCAGGACCCAGAGCAGCGCGCCGGCGATCGCGCCCCCGCCGCTGCCCCCCAGGCCGGTGGACCATTCCGCCCCCCGTGGAACGCGAGCGTGGTAGGCGGTCATGGAAACCAACACGACCAGCGCGGCGCCGCACGCTCTGCGGCCGAGTCGCGAGCGCTCCGACGCGCGGAGCAGAGCGATGCCGCTCAACACGCCGGCGAGCGGAATCACCCATGCGCCGTTCCCCAGCGCGATGCGCTGGAGGCGTCCCAGGACCAGAGGCACGCCCGTGGCATCAGGGAGAAACGACAGTGCCAGCACCAGCCCGGCGACCAGCGCGACGGCACCGGCGGCATGAAGGCGGTTGGTGGCCCGTTTCCTGCGCGCCATACGCTCTTACCCCTTGGTGAAGAACAGTACCGCCGCGCCGGCGACGGCCGGGATTGCCGCCAGGAACGAGAGTCGCGCCGCCTCCTCTTTGCGCAACCCCATCCAGATCCCCGCGGTGATCGCGGTGATCAGATGCAACCCTGCTTCCAGGAGGATACCGGGACGGGAGATTCCGAGAAACGCCTCGGCGAAGATGAGGTGCGCCGTGCTGCTAACCGGGAGAAACTCCTTCAGCCCCTGGACCAGGCCCAGGATGACCATATCCAGCACGAATGCGCTCCTTTGAAAGGTGCGATGTCAGGTGCGTCCAAATGTTCGACCCAACACGTTCTATGCTCCCGGAGGGCTCTCCTTCAGTACCGGTACCAGAGGGCGTCCCAGGCATCCCAGAAGGTCTTCCCGGCCGCCCTGACCGTGCGCGGACCGACCAGCTCGACGCCGGTGCGGCCTTCGAATGACGCGAGTCGATCGGGAGTGGCCAGCTCCACCTGGAAGGTGACCGGAGGCGCAAACGTGAGTGGCTTCGGCCACCGCGGGCGATTCCCCAGCGCCTCGGCGGCTTTGGTTTCGATCAGCGTGCGCGCGTCCAGGGGGGCGAGATGGACGGCGGAAAACCGCCCCAGGCCTTTCTTCACCGGCGCGGTGACCACCGTTGGGCCGATAAGTTCACGCACTTCCGTGCACGTGGCGTCATCCCCGGCCACGAAGACCGCCGGCACGTTCCACGATCCCGCGATGGCGGCCACAATGCCCGATTCGCCGACCGGTGTCCCGTTGATGGTGGCCAGGTACCATGCTTCTGACGAGACGGTGTGGGACAAGACGCCGCCGGGCGTACCGGCTTTGGCGTGCGCGCCGACAAACAGGACCGCGTCGCACCCTTGGGTCAGCGGCTCGACATACCTGGCCCAGGCGTGGCCCAGGACGTAGCGAGCGCCCTCTTCCAACCGGTCGGGAATGAGACTCATGAACCCGCGCGCGCCTTCGTATCCGCCCCCATGACCATCGACCACGATGATCTCGTCGACCTTCGCCCGCCTGCAGGCCCGGACGATCGCGTTGATCTCCTCGGTGTAGAGCCTCCGGCCTTCCTCATAGAGGGGGGTCCGGCCGCCGGTATGCTCCCACGACGTGACCCCGGCCACCCCTTCGATATCGGCCCACACCATCACACGCATCGAGACT
>Ga0209804_1002972_pt1 | contig 10034 bp, 5 predicted proteins | sample GraSoiAngelo_139_FD_185896 | JGI IMG/M metagenome (GOLD analysis project Ga0209804, IMG submission 185896) | Grasslands soil microbial communities from the Angelo Coastal Reserve, California, USA - 14_0929_12_20cm (SPAdes) (version 2) | ecosystem: Environmental > Terrestrial > Soil > Grasslands ... | reverse complement strand
ATTCGCATTCCTGAACCAGCGTTGCTCCTTAGATTCGCATCGTGCGAGACCTAGTGAGCCGGCTGGCAGGGCACGCTGGAGGTAGCAGGTTTTGTCCAGACAACTCCTAAGATGGGCAGAAAACGATGCGGAAGGGGCCTACCTGTCGGCCGCGCAACTGTGCCGCCAGCGACCGCACTTAGCATGTTGTATCTTAATCTTAGGGGTTTTCCTCTCTGGACTTTCCTGCGATTATCCCAAATTCTGGCGACTATCGGCAGAAAATGACCGCCGGAGCAGGCGTTCGGCTGCTCCAATGTTAAGACGCCAAGCAGTATTTTCTTGACAAATTGCAACGGGAAGCACAGATTTTGTCGGTCGAAACCGGTGAATGCCTTCGACGGGTGCAGTTGCCACCTTGCGCAGGAGGGGGTGCGGTTTGCCCGCTTCCGGTCGGTCTTGAGAGGGTCACCGCTTGGGGAGGGTCACTTTGGAGACTGCAATTGGAGTTTTTGCTTCACGCGATCGCGCGGCAGAAGCGGTAAACGAGTTGTTGAAGCAGAACGTTCCGAAAGACTCTATCGTTTTTCTGACTCGTGCCGAGAATGAGGCCAATCGCGACGGGGAAGAATTTGCCAAATACGTGGGGAGTTTTGCCGGAGGGGCTCTTGGCTGGTCAGCTGGCGTCACGGTTGCTACGCTCTTCGTTCCCGGGATCGGTGCAGTATTTGCACTCGGCGTCGGTGCCGCAGCACTGCTCGGACTCGTTGGCGCCGGTACTGGAGCTCGAGTGAGCAAGATCATTTCGGAAGAGACTCCTGTTGCTCAACCGACACCCGACGAGAAATGCGCAGAAGACGCGGCGTTTTTCCGCGAGGTGTTGAAGGAGGGGCGGTCTCTGGTTGTCGTCCGCACAGATTCGCAGCAGATTGCAGTGGTCGCATGCGGCATACTCGATCACTTGGGGTTAGGCACGGAGCGGCGCACGGTCATGAAAATGAAAACCGCCGTCCGACAAGTCGGCGACGTTACGGTTCTGGATATCAGCGGAAGGATTACCCTCGGTGAAGGGAATGTTGCGCTCCGCGAAATTGTTCGTGACCTGCTGGAGAAAGGAAGCAAAAAAATCCTGTTGAATCTAGGCGAGGTTCAATACGTCGACAGCTCAGGCGTAGGAGAGCTGGTGGGAACATGTAAGACGGTTCGCAGTCAAGGCGGCGAACTGAAGCTGGTGAACCTGAGCAGGAGGGTCCACGAGCTGTTCGAGATGACGAGGCTTTCCTCAGTTTTCTGTATTGAAGAAGATGAAGCCAGAGCGATTAACTCCTTCGGTGATCACCGGGCTTCGGAGGCGATCGCATAGCTGAAGAGCGTCGATGAAGTCGGACGGCTATCCGGTTTTTTGTTCGATTCCGACAACACTCCCCCCTGTAAAAGCACCCGGACAGAATAGCCTCCCGAATGCAAAATAGCCGGGTCCAGAACGCATTTCGCCAGATTCTGTTGAGGGCATGAGAACTCGCGCGAGTGAGTAGGTGCTCCAGGCTGCAGGTGGCAGTAGAGAGGGTGCTTACGGCTTTCGCGCCATAGGCTAATGGCAATGATCAAAATGGCCAAACCGGTTGCGTGGCGCGTCAATACAGGGGAAGGCTGGACGCTACATCACACGCTGGATGACGCAAAACAGGCAGCAGGCGTCACGGATCAGGGGGCTCACGAAGAATGGCGATGGCCGGATGGGCCGATTCAGCCCCTGTACACAATAGACGATGCGATAGAGGAAGCCCTGTCAATGGTCTCTTTTGCCTTACAGCGCAAGAATCAGGAGAATCAGACGGAATGAGAAGTCGTACGATACAATCGCCCGGACGTATCGTACAAGCGGAGTCCGGTTTTCTCGATTCATCCGAGGTGACTGCCTTTCTTCCTGTACTGGCTAAAAGGTGTACGAGATACCGCCGAGCGGTACTACCTTTGCGCGCAAACCGCCGTTGTCCAATTTGAACTGCACATTGCCCGTCAGCAGGAAGTTGCCACCTGGGTGGACCTTGGCGCCGACGGCAAGGTCGTTCATGTTGAAGGAGCGGTGCGTTAGAGTAGTTTGGGGAATGTCCGGATGCGAAACCCCAAGAACGTCGACGAACGGACCTTTTACTACGTGGGGGGCGCCATAAAGGCGCTCGCCCAGAAGATCCAGCGCACATGTCAGCCGCTTGGTGACACCAGCATCCACTCCGCCCGAGTAAAAAAACTGGTCGGGAAGACGAGCTTTTTGCCCTGTGATCGAGTTGCCAGCCAGAATCGAGCTGCCGTTGAATTCGTAGCCAACGTTTACGTGTGGCGAAACCCGTGCACGGTAGGAAGCCGCGATGAAATTCTTAATGCCGGCGGCACCAGCACCCAGAAAGTTTTTTTCGTCCCCGCTGGGCACCCGGACATCCACGCCGAGTGCGACGGCAGCCCGCTCGCCTTTCAGCAGCGTATCCTTAACGCGCAAAATGACATCACCGAGCCCCGTCGCGGTTCTGAATGAGGAAAAGGTCGCAGTCAGACTGGTGGCGGGGTTGTTGGGATCGAAGTAGTGGAAGTATCCGGAACATGAAAGAGTCGCCGCACAGTTTGCGGCCGGACCGGTACCCCTATAGAGTCGGCCCATGAGGCTGTTCGGGTCCTGTTGATAGAACTGCGACGAAATCGGCTGCGAGATTGTTGCTGTGCGGACGATAGTCGCGTTCGAAGTAACTCCCATGCGGACATTGAGGACTGGCACAGCAACCGACAAGTCGACACGACTGGTGAGACCGTAATTCGCAAAGAATGTGATTTGGTGGACTTTTAGATCAATGCGGTTGGTGGTGTTGATGTACTCCAGTTCGACACCTGGGATGCCGGGAGAAGGCGGGTCGACGGCGGAATTACGGGCTGTTCCGTCCGGATTGACGGTATCGCCGTGTCTGTATACTGCGGGGAGATGCTTGAGATCGATTCCGTCCAAGGTGCTAAACGGGAAGAACTGGTAGGTGGCAGCGAAGAACATGCGATGAATTCCGAGCGTCTCAGCGCGTTCGCCCAAGATAGGACCATAACTTTCGGTTGAACGCTTCATTACACCCAGGGTTTTGTCGAAGGTGAAAATGACACCGGATGCGGGCGAAGCCAACCTTAGAGACGTCAACTGACTGCCGACAGATGCGGTCAAAGCCGAGGCATTACTTTCGAAATCGTTGTCAAAGTGTGCCCTATGGGCGGCGTTGGGGAGGTTCACCCCTCCTCCCTGATTAAATAACTGGGGGAGGACGCAAATCAGTTTGCTGCTCGGGGTAGCGCAAACGCCCTGAGCCTGCGAACTAACAGAATTCACGAGAAAGACAAAGATCATTAGGACAAAAGTGGCGGCTTTTGACATGGACGTCTCTCCTAGGCGGACCTTCAGTTCCCTGACATTGAATCTATGTACCAGCCTCCTGGTGTACCCGGGACCCGTCGCAGCCTCACTACCCTCGTCCCGGGGGGCAGTTTTGCGTGCCTGCCTTGCGCTACATAATCCACAACTTGCGTGAATTTCACGGTTGCCTCATCACCAGTTATCTGCACCTCCTCGTCAATACTGTAAGTTGACTTCACGCTCGTCGCCGTCTTAAAGAAATCACGCTGGTTGACGATCCGTTTCCTGTCCATGCTGGGCCAGATATTTCTGAGCTCTTCGATATTCCTATCGTTGTATGCCCGGTTGTATTGCTCGATCACCTTGAGCACAGCAGCTTTCTCGTCAACGACTGGCTTCGATGGCTTTGATGGCGGAGTCGAGGTGAGTTTGTTTATGTCGGCGCGTGCCTCGCTCAGATGTCTGCCATCGGGGAATCTTGCGGAATACGATCGCAGACCAACTGCATCATTCTGATTGGTTTTCTGCCAAACCACGTCATCCAGGTGTCTGTAGATCTGGACATGACGATCACCCGACGGATAATCTCTGAGAAAGGCGTCCGACAACGCCTCATCTTCCGAGTTCAGTGCTTTTTGGAACCGCAGTTCCGCAATCATTTCCCTTGCTGCTCCAGCGTGCGTTCCTTCGCGATACTGCCGCAAGTAATCTTGAAACGCTTGAATGGTGTTGCTGTGCTCGGCATTGCTCCAAGCGAGATTGTCGAGGCCAGCCTTTGCTTCTTCACGATGGGTCCCCTGGGGATTCTCGTTCAGGTACCGCGTATATTCCTCGGTACTGTTTGCCTGCTTCGCCCGGTTCCAGTACAAGTTGTCGAGCCTGGCTTCCACTTCGCCATGATGAGCGCCGTCAGGATAGCGAGCCCGGAACTTCGCTAAGTCTTCAATGCTTCCAGAGTCTTTGACCTGGAGCCAATCTTTTTCCTCGGGACTGAGCGGCGGAGGCGGGGGAGGGGGTGGGTTAACGACTACGAAATCCTTTGTCGCCAGAGCCGCGCTTTCGCCGGACGCGAAGTATCTGCGCATTGTACCCGATTTTCCTGTCTTGTCCACTACTTTGATTTCGTGCTTGCCGGCCGCTATGGTCGTAGAAAAAGTCCCGCTCGTTCCCACCGTGCCGGCTGAATTGCCGTCCAGCAACACTTCCGCATCCCGGCTCCAGCCCCGAATCACAATCTGGGCAGGCTTTGAGGGAATAGGTGTCGGGGTCGGGGGTAGAGGAGCTGAGAGTGCGATCGTCGTCGAGTTAGGACCTTTGGCGTCCACGATAATTGTTTGTATCTTTGGTTCGTAACCCGTAAGTCGAGCTTCAATTTCATAGTTCCCGCCCTTTAACTTCAGTTTGCAATTCGGCGTAGTACATTCCTGATTTGTCTTCCTAATCCGAATGGTTGCGCCTGGGGGAATGGTCGTAATCTGGACCGGTACTATCTGCGGTCTAACTAGCCTCACAACGAGCAGAGCGACAACCAGCAAGCTAAAACCGATGACCAGCGTCCGAGCATTCTTGGACACATATTCCTGGACCGCTTGCAGGGGTCTTGTCTCTTCCGGCAACGGCGTCGTAACGATTGCCGAATCCGTCGGTGCACTACTTAAGCTTGCAGAGATCTGATCTCGCGTCAGTGCGGGGTCGGTCTCAACCCCTACCGAAGCTGAAATCCTTGGGGGAGAAGAAGCAGCGGCAGCCGGAGCATCTGAGGGGAGCCGGCCTTCTGGCGCGCTTGTTCCCGGAAAACTGCTTCGTCTCAACTCTTCCGGGCGGGGGCGCGGCTCTTGCGCAGCCCGGAGTCCTCCGGCTTCCGGGCACGCTTCGTCGGCTTGCTTTTCTGCCTCCAAGCGGCGTTTCTTTTCGGCCGCTTCCTCCAGCTTTCGCTGCTCTTCTTGCCGTGCGCGTTCTTGTTCGCGCTTTGTTTCGCGTTGGCGGCCACGCTCAAGTTTCCGCTCCTCGTCCGCTGCTCTTGCCTTTTCTCGTTCGAGTTCCTGCTCCCGCTTCAGCTCGATCTGCCGCTGACGCTCCAATGCCGACTGGCGGGCGCGTTCCTCTTGAGCCTCGCGTTTCCCTTGCCGCTCTTCCTCCAGCTGCCGCAGCCGGCTCTCAACATCCTTCTTAACCTGGGCGAGCCGGGGTTCGTCCGGATACTGAGAGAGGCCTCGGTCCAGTTCGCGGACCGCGCCTTCGAGATCACCACCCGATTGAGAGCGCACAGCCGTTGTGAGGTGTCGCTCAACGTCCTGCTCACGCTTTTGGTTATGGATCCGGTTCCGCAGCGGCGCGAGGAGGGGAGAGGCAGGCTGCTGTCCAGCAGCCTGAGCCAGAAGCATCTCGGCGGCCTGCCAATCCACGTCGATTGCCGCTTGACAACCCTCCAGCAGTTCACCCAGCACCTCTTCCCGGACCACCGGGTCCGCGCCGGCAACGTCACAGGCCCGTGTTAGGCAGTCGGCAGCCTTTCGCCACTGCCGCTTGCTCAAGGCGGCGTGGCCGTCGGCAATGATCTTTTGCGCCTTGGCTCGGAGCTTCAGGGCGTCCTGAAGCTTCTCATTCAGCTCTGACAGTTCGCGGCTTTCGGGGAATTCCAGCTTCGCCTGGGTAAGCAGATCGGCAGTGCTGTCATAGTCGGCAGAGTCCAGAGCCGTCTGGACCCTCTGAGCCCATGCAGCCTGCGCGGCGGCTCGCGCCTGCTCGTTGAGCTTCGTAAGGCGCGCAATATTACTGTCCAAATCAGGATACGGAGCATGGAGGCTACGAAGAACGTCCCATTGTTGGACGGCTTCTGTGTATTTCTGCGCTTTTTCCAGAGCGCTGGCTTCCTTGACGATCGCCGTGACCCGGTCCAACAATTCACGAGCTTCCATCAAAAGCGGCTGGAGCTGCAGGTCCTTCGGGTGTTTTCGGAGCGCTTCTTCCAGAATCCGAATGCGCTTGTCGAGCCCCGGCTCGCGCTGGGCGCGCTCTGCGACACTTTGCAAGAAAGCTCCCTTCTCTTGCCGGGCGCGTTCGTCCCGGATCCTTTCCTCCTCTCGGTAAATCTGCTCCTGGATCTCCTTGCGCAGCTCGAGTAACGTAGGTTCGTCGCGATGTTCGGCAATCCCGCGCACAACTTCCCGAAGGGCTCCCTGGAGATCAGTTGCGGACTGGAATCGTTTGGTTTGTTCCAGGCACTGTTTCACTGATTCCTGGCGCTTGCACCGGCTGATCTTGTTTTGCAAACTCGGCGGCTGCGTGTAGTCCGGCTGTAGTTCCGCCAATTGCCGCAGGAGGGCATCGGAAACGTGCCAGTCAGTCTCCAGAGCGGCTTCCGCGGCGCGCACGAACTGGGTGAGCACCTGGTCCCGAACGGCCGGCGTGCGTTGTGCATTGGAGAATGCCTGCTTCAGCAGCTGTGCGCCAGCTTCCCATTTGCCCTTATTGAGTAACTCCTGGGCTGCCGCCATCGTTTGTTGGGCTTCTAATCTCTGCTTGGTCTCATCGCGCAGCACATTTTCCAGAGCCAGCAAATCGCGATCTGCGGGAAACTGCACCAAACTCTGTCGCAGTAATTCATCCGCCTGGTTGAACTCTCCCGCATTAAGGTAGCGCTCAATCTGAGCAATTCGCTGGCGCGCAAGGCCCCCGGAAGCGTGTTGTTGCAGGGCCTCATATTCAGACTTCAGCGCCGGTGAAACCAAAGCCAACAGATCAGAAGCCGATACCAGCTTGTCCAGTGCCGCCTGATACTGACTGGCCATCACCAGGATTTGAGCGTCGCCGAGGTTCTTCTTGATGACCTGTCCGGCGGCTAAGGATTGTTTTTTGGCAACTTCCTCGAAATGCTGTTCGAGTGCTGGAGTCGTACCATGGAGTCGGCGGCCTTCCTCGAGCAAACTCCTGGCAGCAGCGTAGTCCTGTTTCTCGAGTGCCTGCGCGGCACGCCCGATGACCTCATCGATTTTGCGCAGACGCTCCGCCTCGACGCGTACGGTTTCGAACAGCTTCTGAAAAGCGGGACTGCGCCCGAAAAGAGGGGTGTGCGAGTCCAAAAGCCGGAGAGCATCGCTTGCCTTGCGAGCTTTTAAAAGTTTTTCTGCCGTGCTGATCGTGGTCTCTAACTTTTTGTGGTATTCAATCGAGGTCCGGCGGGCTTCGGCGAGAATGATACGCAACTCCTCATCCGGCACCTCTTCGAGCGTGGTTTCCAGCAGCTCGATGGCTGGTTCGTATTCCTGCCGGGCAATGAAGTCATTCGCCTCGCGGGCGGCTGCTTCCAGCGTCTGCCGACGTTTCTCGGTGATGGCTTCTTCTTTGGCGAACTGCAACAGGTCCAGGATTTCTGAGGCGTCGTTCAGCTCTGTGCGAGCGGCCTGCAGGACCTCCATGGCTTGATCGTAGGCCTTCTCTCGGAGGGCCTCCTTGGCTCTTCGGAGATACTCTGCTTTGCGGCGCTCGGTGCGTTCGCGCTGCACATTCTCGCGCACGATCAGGAGCAGGGATTCCAGTCGCGGCTCGAGACCTGTTTTCGCCAACGCAGCCTCGAGAACTCCGAGCAGTTCTTCGCTGCGGCCTTGCTCCAGCAAGGCGTGGGCATTAGCGAGTTGCTCATCGACAAACTGCTTGCGTTCTGCAACCTGGCGCTGCTTCTCGGCCAGGCTTTTTAGCTTGAGCAGGGTGCGTTCCTGCGGAAAACGTTCCAGAGCCTGCTCCGCTGTGCGGCAGGCGACGAGGTAATCGTCACGGTTCAGCGCTTCCTCGATTTGTCGGCTTACAGCCTCCAGTTCGCGGCGGCGCCGTTCTAGTTCCCGGCCCGCCGCGGCCGATTCGATCAACACCTTAATCTGCGGAGCGTCGGGGTCCAGGGACACGGCTTGATCCAGGATCTGGAGCGCCGAAGTGAAGTTTCGGCGGGAGATCTCGCGCCGGGCTTGATCCAGGAAGTTCTCTACTTGCCGCTGGCGCGAATGCTCCTCCCATTCGCGTTGGATGGTGCGGTGAAGCGCGCGGACGTGAGCATGGTCGGGAGCCAAGTTCAATGCCTCTTCGACCGCCTGCTTGGCATAGTCCAAATCTCCTTCTTGATGGGCAGACTCGACCCGCTTCACGATTTCCTGCAATTTGCGGGCTCGCGACCGGGCTGCATCAATCGCTTCACGCAGTTGCTGTAGTCCGGCATTGCCGCGATCTAAAGCCAAAGCACGTTCCACGTGCCCGAGTGCAACTTCGAATTGCTCCTGAGCAAAGGCCTCTTCCGCTTGGGCACGGACCTGCCGCACTTGCTCGCTGATCTCCTCTCTTTGAATCCGCTGCTGTACTTCGCGCAGAAGAAGATTGGCCTGTGTACTCTGACGATCGATCTTCAATACCTGAAGCAGTTGATCCCTGGCCTTATAGAGATCCGCTTTTTCAATAAGCAGGGCGGTTTCCTCGAGTTGCTTGCTGACGAGTTCGTGTTTCAGTTGTCCCTGTAATTGCACGAGGTCAAGCGCAAAATCATCGGCGGAGAAGTAGCGCTCTTCGCGATTCTTGGCCAGGGCTTTGAGTAGGATCGCGTCCAGCGCCGGCGGGTAGACAGACAGAAAATTTTTGAGGGGTGGCGGGGGCTCATGCAGGATCTTCAAAAGGGTTGAGGCGGTGTTGTCGCCGTCAAAAGGAGCGGTATAAGTGATCAGCTGATATAGGACAACCCCGGTGGCGAAGATATCCGTGCGAGGATCGACTGGGTTACCATTTAGCTGCTCCGGCGCCATGTAGCTGATACTTCCCATGATCTGCCCGGTGCGGGTTACGTTCTTGTCTCCTAAATGGGCGATGCCAAAGTCGACGATCTTAACGTTGCCATCCTTGGAAACCATGATGTTGCCCGGCTTGATATCGCGATGCACGATGCCGCGTTGGTGTGCATAGCCCAAGCCTTGGCAAACCTCGATGACGAAACTGATTTTTTCCAACAGAGTTAGCAACTTATGGGACGAGATAATCGAATCGAGGCTTTCTCCTTCCAGAAACTCCATGACCAAGTACGGGTTTCCAGCGTGATCTCCCAGCTCATAGACTGTGACAATATTGGGATGTTGCAGGCTACCGGTGGACTGGGCTTCGCGAAAGAAACGTTTGAGCAGATCGGGGTTATCAGCGTAGCCGCTTGTCATCATCTTGATCGCGACGAGACGGTCGAGGAAGGGATCGGTAGCCTTGTAAACAACACCCATGCCGCCGCGACCGAGGATGCCAGTCACGTTGTACTTGCCAATCTTCGCCGGTATTTTCGAGGCCATAACGGGCCGGGATCCGAAGCCACGAAGCCACTAAGACAAAGACGAGTGGCGTTCTCCTAGACGCGCTGAGAAAACCCAAGGAACTCGCGAAGCTTGTCCAAAAGAACGGGCGCGCTCATCTCGTCAGAATGCCCAAGACGCCTGGGGAGTTATCCGCCTTGGCATAATCTGGCCTATTGTGCTACGAACACCGCTCGCGAGCAACTAGATACCGTTGCCGGGAGGTGTAAAGAACATGGGAGTCCAGCCAAGCAGTCCAGAAGCAGTCCGGCGCAGTCCAGCAAGGCAGTGTCCAGCAAGGCAAGTGGTCCAGCAAGGCAGCAAGGCAGCTTGGTAAGTTTAGACAATGGTGCTATCCT
>Ga0209804_1002971_pt1 | contig 10036 bp, 7 predicted proteins | sample GraSoiAngelo_139_FD_185896 | JGI IMG/M metagenome (GOLD analysis project Ga0209804, IMG submission 185896) | Grasslands soil microbial communities from the Angelo Coastal Reserve, California, USA - 14_0929_12_20cm (SPAdes) (version 2) | ecosystem: Environmental > Terrestrial > Soil > Grasslands ... | reverse complement strand
TGCCGGTTGCGAGCCCACGCAAAGACGCAGTGACACTGCGACCACGAGAACAATGCTCAGCTTTTTTGCATCCGTCATCGCTACCCCTTCGGATTAGATGGGCATGCCGCGGCTACGGCGGCAGCACGTCGACCTAAGTCACCCTATCTGCAATGGTGTACCAGTCTGCCTTCGAGCCCACAAAAATGTGCGCGCTTGGGCGAATCGACGGTGAATCAACCAATGTGCCCAGCGTAACGTGAAGGAACTCGGCCTCGCGCACGACGCAATAGAGCAAGGATCCACACCTAGCACAGTGAGCATCGTGAGCTGACTCTTCGCCATAGCGTGATTTTCAGCTTGCCACGTTCAATTCCCTTGACCGCTGCGCCGGTCGCACGGCGGCAATTTGAGCAGTGACAATTGACTGAATACCGAAAATTGTCTTCAACTTCATAGTGGACCGTGCCGCACAGACACTTGCCACTTAGCATGCGGGGACCGGATGTAGCGGCACTCGTCATACGCGGGCGGTCGTTGCCTAGGATTAAACCGCTTGATGATCTCGGACGGCCTCGATAGCACGTTAGGTTGGCCTGACAGAGTCGTCAAGCCGAGGAGAACTATTGGATTGCGGCCCATTGTGGTTACGGTAGGCCAGGCCCAGATCCGCGTGCTCGCGCACGCGGTAGCTGTTGCCGCGTGTGCTTCGCGTCTTGGCGCTCGGCGGCACCCCCGCAAACGGCCGGCGTACCGTCCTTCTCAGCCAGTCGTCCGACGCCAGAATTCGCCCGGCTTAATGATGGCGATGCCCTGAAACGCGTCTAGCGCGAGGAGGTCCTTGTCCACGGTGACCAAGACCAATGCGCTGCCTGCGACGGCCGTACCGAGAACTGGGATATCGTTAGCATCACGGCAAACGTTGGCCGGGAGGTTAGTCGGGACGACGGCGGTCGCCACTCTCCTCAAGAAGCGGCGCAGCTGACGAACTTCGCTTTCGGGAAAGTTAAACTTATCGCGAAGCTTGCGGACGAGTTCCTCGGCAATGAAGTCGGAGATCACCAGTTCGTGATGCGTCAGCACATCCTCGAGGAGTTCGGCACACACGCCGGCCCGGCTGATCGCAGCAGCGATCAGTACCGAGGAATCGAGAACAACCTTCACGGATCGAGGACGCGGAACACATCATCGTCTGTGTGTACTCCCTGAGCCTGAGCCCGTCGTACCAGCTTTGCGCGCAAGCGCTGAAACTCCGATACTGCCAGGAACCTGCGCAGGGCTTCACGCGCCAGATCGCTCTTCGAGACGCCCGCGGCATTACTCTGCCGCTCCAGCGCCTCGTCCAGCTCGTCGGGGACTCGCAATGTAATCGTAGCCATGTATTACATTGTAATACATGGCGGCGGATGCCGGCAAGGCCATCCCTGTGTTGCGATCGATGTGCCGTGAATGTGCCGAGCTCAGACTGGGTGTGCCGTGATTGTGCCTTGATGTGGCTGGGATGAGGGCCGGCAAGCTCTGCAAGTGGTTGATTAATAAGCCCCTAGAATCACCGAAAACTGATTGAAAATCCGCGTGTCGGTGGTTCGATTCCGGCCCTGGCCACCATTTAGCGACTCAACTGGTAGTAAGCCTGTTTGAGCGGGCGATCTCAAGATTTCAAGGACCCACAAACGGCCCGCTGATCAGGATGACATATCCGAAATCCGTCGTGAGGGCGAGACCGTTGGTGCCCCACCGGATGAGGCGCACACCGTTGTTGACGTATTGCGGCACCGGGACGGACGCGATGGGTGCGTAAGTGTTGATATCAAACGACACAATTTCAAAGCCGCCCGGTAACACATACGCGTAGGCAAAGATCTTGCCATGAGCGGAGTCCGGTAATACCTGGTAGACGCTTTGCAACTGATGGATGAGTGTTCCGTTTGTAGGATCAACGACGAATCCGCCGTCCTCATAAATCAGTCCTTGGTCCAGGTGAACGCGAGGGTTTTCTTGAGAGTACCCTGTGACCGCCCTCGTGCTAACGACCCCCGTTGCCCCGATGGCGAGCGTGAACAGGTTCTGGGGGTTCGTACTGACGCCCATCGCGTACAGCGTCGACCCGTCCGCCGTCCACTGCATATGGGAAACGACCGGGCCGGTGTTCGGCCGGGAGACCGCGTCATCGAGGATCATCAACGGCGCAGTCCCGAGGGAACTCCCGGGCGCTTGCGTCGTCGCCAGCGCAATGGAGTGCGGCTGACCGGGCGCTACCGCGAGATCGAACGCAAACTGTGTCAGGGACTGGTAGGGACCAAGCGGAATGGTCAAGTCGGTTCTCAGACCTGGGACCTGCAAGCGAAGCACGCCGCTCAAGTCAGCCAGTCCGACGTAGAGGAATTGGCCGTCGTCGGAAATGCCGAGCGCGGTAGGCTGATGACCGACCGAGACCGGCGACCCAAGGGTTAGCGTGCCGGGATCGAGAGTCCGTAGAGCGCCGGAGGCATTCGACGCATCCGGCGGCGTGGAAAGGTAGAAGCGCCCGTGCGTCGCGTCCCAGGCGATGTCGGTGGTCTGCTGCGGGACGATCTGGAAGGTATAGCCGTTTGGCCCATTCACGGTCTCGGTGTTGGTCACCGTGTACTGCACTGTGATCGTGAGCGGGCTGCCGACCGGATTCACACAGGCGGTATCCAGGCACACGGTGACCGTGACGATATCGTTGTAGGTGCCCTTGGTCAGCGAGACGCCGGGCTGGGGGGAGATCTGAACGATGCCACCGATGAACTCGTTGAAATTGGCCGAATAGCCGGCGTTGGCCATTCCGTGGGTGGTGGTGTTGACCGAGACCGCGGGGTTTACGCTGTTGAAGTTGGTCAGGTTGAGCGCCACGCTGATCGGCGTCGATGCGGTATCCGTCACGAGCGCCTGTGCTGACACCGCGTTCATGGCGAGCGCCGCGGTCGGCGCCTGCGGTCCAGTGACCGCCGTCACCGTATAAATCACTGCGACGGTGACCTCGCTGCTGGCAATCACAGTCTTGCAGGCCTGATCCTGGCATAAGACGAAGGCGACGGTATCGGTATGCGTTCCCGGGGCGAGTGTGTTTGGCGTCTTTAGTGAGACGTAGACGGTTACGATGCCGTTGCCTGCATTCTGTGCTGCGAGCGATGCAATACCGTTCTTCGAGTACGACGCGCCGAAGTAGTAGGTCGTGCCGGCAACGGCGTTGATCACCGTCAGGGTCACGGCGATCGGAGGCGGCGTCTGGCCGGTAACGCTTGCGCTTACCGGAAACGAGGTCGCGGAGGGGGAAAGTGTGGCTGCTGGTGGCGGTGGTGGGTTGCTATTCGTGGGGGCCGAGCCCCCGCCGCCACCGCATGCTGATAGGGCGAGTGCCCAAAGGGAAGTGCGCAGCAGTCGTACGAGCGAACCAGGCGGTACGCGTCCAGAGCGCTTGCAGCCGCGCAGATTCGCGCGCGCCTCAGCCTGCGATTGCCCAACGCACATGCAACCTTCGTCCCTGCCTTAGAGTTCTTTTTTCCCTCGGCGACGCAGCTGAGATCCGGTCGCGTAGCGCTGGAATTGTACGCTCCAAACTCCATGGTCGGCCAAATGAATTTCCTCGTGACGCTCCTTGCAGTTCGAGGCCGAGATTAACCATGGCACCAAGGCAGAGGCGACCGACGAATGCGTGTTTCCACCCCTGGTCTCCAACTCAGCATCACCTACCGTCATCTACGATCACTAGCGGATAGCTTCTAAGTAGCTGTTTCGGGATAATCTTGAGTGTTGCTGGATTCAGATTTCGGCGGACTGAAAATCCGCGTGTCGGATCACGCAGCCCCACAGGTGCGCCCTGCGACGTCTCGGCGTCAAGACTGATTCGTGGTCTATCCCGACGAGGGCCATTTCTTCTTCAAGCGCGCCCATCAAGCGGACGTCATGTCGCGCGTGGCCGCTTGGTCAACGAGTATCTGAAGTAAGCGCCAATCGCCAGCGCACGGGGGAGCGCCCGGCCTATCGGATGGCAAGCAGCGCTGCTCCGGTAGTGGAAACCCCCGTTGTTCCCTGCGCACGCTAACGGCAACGGTGAGGCTCAAGCGGCGGGCTCCACGCCGGCACCCGGAATGCGCGTTGGCCAAGCAGCGAGACGTCTGTAGGGTAGCGATCCTCCTCGCGCTTCCATACCATGGAGTTGCACAGGGATCGTCGCGCTCCGGGCAGGGCGCACGAGCGGTGGCAGAAAAGCGCACCGGTCGAGCTAAGAAGCGCTGACAGTCATGGAAGTTCGACTTCATTCGCGCCTCATGGCGCTCCTGGTCATCTGTTGGAGTGGGGCTGGCTACGGCGGAGCACCCACCACTGACGTGATCGACGTGAATCTTGACCCCCTGATTGATCAGGCGGTCCGGGCGCCGAATCGCTTCGCGGTCGATGTGGCGCATCGCGTTTCCTCGGCGCATGCCGGCGAGTGGACGACGACTGCGACACAGGCTACCTGGAAGTACACGGCGCGGATTCCGACCGCCGTGTCGATCTCGTTTCACGGCTCGCCTGTGGCTCTGCCTCCGAGCGCGGTTCTCAAGATGACCGCTGGGGGCGTGAGTTACCAGTATCGCGCCGGCGATATCCACGCTGGCGAGCTATGGAGCCGTGTCGGGCGCGGGGACTCGATCGAGCTCGACCTCACCGTAGACCGAGGCGAGCGCGGGCGGACGCTAGTGGAGATTGCGAGCTTCCAGGCGGGCTATCGGGCACTCGCCCCCGGTATGCCGAATCATCCCCATTACGACAAGCTGCAAGCGAGGTCCGCCGCAGCGGCATCCCTCGCAAGCTGTACCGAGAACTACGAGTGCCACGCCGGTGCCGGCATTCAGGGTCCTGGCCAGGCCACTGTCGCGCTCGTAATCAGCAACACCCTCGAGTGCACGGGAACCCTGATCAATGACGTGCCACAGGACGGACTGCCGTACGTGTTAACGGCACGACATTGCGAGAACGGCCAGCCCGGTGGGGGAAGTCCTGGCGCTGCATCGAGTGTGGTGGCGTACTGGGACGCCGTATCCCTGTGCGGTCAACCACTGGCTTCCATTTTCAATGCCACTACGACGCTCAGCTACGGTGCGATGACGCTTGTGGAGCAGCAGGACATGTGGTTGATCCGCCTGTCGCAGAATCCGCCGCCGGATGCGTACTACGCGGGCTGGGATGCAAGTGGCGCGGCCCTGAGCGGCGGCTATTCCGTCCACCATGCGAATGCCAGTGCCAAGCAATACGTTGCTTGGAGCGGTAACGCAGTCTCCAGGACGATTTCGAGCGCGAGTCTCGGGGTCGGCTACTCCGCGACTTTCTGGGAGGTTGTGAACGCGCTCGGCAGCATCGATCACGGGGCCTCCGGTGGCGGATTGTTCACGGCGGGCAATCAACTCGTCGGCACGTTGAGCCGAGGCCTGAACCAATGCCCGGTCAATCCTCCTCCTGCCCCGAGTGACTCAACCGCCGACGGCTTGTATGACTCGCTGGCAGCCGTGTGGCACTCCACCGCCGATGCCACGAGCAGCACCGCTACAACCACGATCGGCTCGGTGCTCGACCCGGGAAACACCGGCACGCTTTCCCTCGGCGGCGCCCCGGTGCCGTTCGCCGTGTCGTTCACCGCGGATAGCTCATCAGCACAGGTGCTGTCGAACGTGTTCCTGTCCTGGTCCTCCCCCGCCCAAAGCTGCGCCGCTACCGGGGGCAATAGTGGCGACGGCTGGATCGGAACCCTCCCTCCGAACGGTACCACTCCGGTGTCGGAGTCGGCTGCGGGGACGGTTATTTACACGCTGGTGTGCACGAATGCGGTGCGGTCGGTAAAGGTGCAGGTTGCTGTCACGTGGACTATCGGGCCGCCAGTTATAAAGTTGATCGACAACTTCCCCCCGCCCATCTATGTCGGGCAGCCCAATACTCTCTCATGGAAGTCCAACCTCACCTCATGCACGGCTTCGGGAGGTACTCCGGGTGACGGATGGACCGGCACGGCTCTGCCACCCAGCGGCGGATTGCAGGTGATCGAGACCGCCGCGGGCGCCTACACGTACACGTTGACGTGCGCGACTGGGACGCAAAGCACGCAGGCAACCCTGACGGTCGTGGTGCAGAACACGTACGCATCGGTCACAGTTCTCGAGGGCCCGAATACCCTGCGAATTGGCCAGACGATCACACTCTCATGGGGAGGCTCGGGTCCCTGTCGGGCCACCGGAGGTGCTGCGGGAGACGGATGGGCAGGGAATCTGACCGGCACCAACGGCTTCGTGACGCTGACCGAAAATACGGCCGGTACCTACACCTACGGCTTAACTTGCGGGCCGACGGGCGCGGTGCCCGCCAGTGGCCAGGTTTCCCAGACGTTTACGGCGGCGGCTGCCGCCGCGACGCTGACAGCCAATCCGACTCAACAGCAGACGGCCGTCGGGATTCCGGGAATAGCCGCTAACAATCTCACTTGGGTGGCAAACGTAAAGCCGTGCTCGGTGACTTATACCGGCCCGGTGTCGGGCACGCTCGTCAGCGGCTGGGGAGCAGTCGGTGGCACTGTGGATCTGGAGCAGATCGCAGGCCTGTACACATACACGCTCGCGTGCGGCACCACTCCTGATCTCGCGCAGTCCACGGCGACCATCAACTGGACGCAGCCGACGCCACAGGTATCGCTGAGTGCTCCCTCGCCGGCGGACATCATTGTTGGTCAGGGAACGTATTTGATCTGGGGCACGAATGTGCTGCCGTGCACGGGCTCCGGCGGCACTGCGGGTGATGGTTGGAACGGACCGCTCACCTACAATTACTTCAACAACAGCGTAGCCATCACGGAACAGGCACCCGGAACGTACAACTACGTCCTCACCTGCGGAGTCGGACCGTACGGTACTGCCTCCGCGACGATCGTGTTCAACAATCCCGGCGGCACGACTCTTACCCTGACGGCGAGCAATTCCTCACCTTACACGGGCCAGTCGGTGACCCTCAGCTGGAGCTCGCAGATCGGACCGTGTGTCGGGGCGGGTGGTGTGAGCGGTGATGGCTGGTCGGGGGCGCACTCGAACTCAGGGAGTCTTGCCGTCAGCGAGTCGGCGGCGGGAACTTACCAATACGTGCTCGTTTGCGGGACGGGCACCCAGGCGGTGCAAGCCGAGGCAGTGGTCACCTTCTCGGTGCCGCCGAATCCCTTCGTATCCCTGACCTGGAACGGCGGTAGCGGTTACCTTGGCCAGACGACCTCAATCAGCTGGCAGGGATTCAATGGCGAGACTTGCATCGCGAGCGGTGGCGGCCCGGGCGATGGCTGGCCAGGTTCCCGTCCGGCTACGGGCGGCACCTACACGTTCACCGAAACGCAGACAGGCACTTACACGTACACGATGACGTGCACGTTTTTCGGTAAGTCTGCATCGCAGTCCGTTGGCCTGATTTGGTACCCTGTCCCGGCGGTCGTTACTTTATCTCCGAGTGCGCCGTCGGCAGTCCTGGGCCACACAGTGCAACTCACATGGAGTACCAGCAATGCCACCGGCTGCGCTGCCTCGGGAGGCGCCGTGGGTGATGGGTGGGCTGGCGACAAACCCATCTCCGGAAGCACCTCAGTAACAGAGTCGACCCAGGGATCCTTCACCTATACGCTCAGCTGCGTCGACGGCACGGGCTCACTTCCCCCCGCGACGCTGGCCAATGCGACGGTCTGGTTCGGGCAGCCGCCGACCGTTACGCTGTCCGCCGACCAGCCATCGATTACCGCCGGCGGCCAGGTTTTGATCTCCTGGAACTCAACGAACGCCACAACATGTACGGCCTCCGGTGGGTCGGGTAGCGACGGCTGGGGAGGCAATGTGGCGCTCGCGGGCAACACCTCGCTGCGGGAATCGAGCGCAGGGACTTACAAGTTCACCCTTCAGTGCACCGGATCTGGAGTGAACGTGTCTGCCGACACGTCAGTCGCGGTCACGCCGGCGCCGTCGAGCGGCGGCGGCAGCGGCGGCAGCGGCGGCAGCGGCGGCAGCGGCGGCAGCGGCGGCGGAGGTTCGATGGACTGGGGAGAGCTGCTCGCTCTCCTCATCCTGGGGGTGGGGCGCGCCATGTTTCAAGCAGCCCGTAGTAACCGGCGCCTGACAGCGGATGGCATTTTATTGTTCTAGAAACAACTTGTGCGGCCGACGCGATTCGTCGCGCCGAGGCTCGCCGAAATCCGCGTGTCAGCAGTTCGATTCTGGTCGGTTACCACTCGCACGTCTGTGCTGGCGGCGAAAGGTGATTGCTTAATGTTTCTGGGCGCCTCGAAACCTCGAAACCTCGAAACGTCCGAACGACATGTGTGGTCGACAGTGCGAACCTCGGGTAGGCGTCTATCCAGTACCGTATTTACTTCGAGAGGAGACGTGTGCTCCCCTTGTATGTCAGTCATCCCCTAAGAATAGATGTCTTGAGGTGACACCTGCGAATAGTACCGCTGTAGAGTCCGCCGACATGCGCGACTGGCGCAACCCGACCTTGGAGCTCATAAAAGCCAGCGTGTCACTAAGCCCGCTTCGTACGGAGCCGCGCTTCCAGGCGATCGAGCGGGAGTTGAAGTTTCCGAGCTGAGGGTTGATCGGGCCGCCGTGGTGAGCGCGTAGCCGGGATGGGAGCGGGTTATGCTCCTACGTGCGTGGGGGCCCCGACTTCGGAGCCGCATTGCAAATGAAACGCTGACGGGGCGCAGCGAAATGACGATGGCATCTTCGAACACGAGCATTGGCGTGCCCCGCAGGAGTTGCAGCCATGAAACGGTCGAAGCGAGCTTTGGCACTCTTTGTCTCCAGTTTACTGGTGCTGGCGTCCGTGCAAGCAGGGTGCGCCACTGAGGCACCGCAAGCCGAAACGCAACCGTCGGTTGAGGCTGCGCGGCAGCCTTCAGAGCAGAGCACTCAGGTGGTGGCGCAACAGTCGCCCGAAGAACTGGACCGGCTGGTCGCACCGATCGCACTGTACCCGGACGCCCTGGTCGCGCAGATCCTTGCAGCCGCGACCTATCCTACGGAAGTCGTGGAGGCTGAGCGCTGGATGCAACAGCATCCAGATCTGAAGGGAGACGCACTCGCCCAGGCGGTCGATCCGCAATCCTGGGATCCCAGTGTAAAGGCTCTCACGCAGTTTCCTTCGGTGCTTGCCATGATGGACAAGAGTCTGTCCTGGACCTCGTCGCTCGGGGATGCGTACGTGAACGGACAGCAGAATGTCCTTGACGCAGTTCAGGTGATGCGTCAGCGAGCGCAACAGGCCGGGAACTTGAAGAGCACGCAGCAGGAAACCGTCACGACCCAGGGACAGACGATCGTGATTGAACCAACGGACCCGGAAGTCGTTTATGTGCCGGAATATGATCCTTGGGTCGTCTACGGGGACCCTCTCGCGTTCTATCCAGGGTGGGTCGGGGTTCCGGGCGCCTTCATCGAGGGGCCAGGGATTGCGTTCGGCGTGGGAATTGGCGTCTTCGCCGGCTTTGGCTGGGGCTGGCATCACTGGGGAACCGATTGGCACCACCACGACCTGATACACGACCATGACAGGTACATCTCCCACAGCCGGACTTTCATCAATCGCAACGACTACGGTCACGGACATCCACTGCTCGCTCATCCCGAAGGAGTTCCTCACGGCGGGGAATTTCCGCATGCCAGCGGATTTCCGCGCGCGGGCGGGTTCCCTCGTCCCACCGGTCTTGTTCCCGGCGGCCGAGCTCCTCATGGCGGAGGATTTCCCCACGACGGCGGATTTCCTCATCCTGGCAGTCTTCCTTCCGGTGGCGGAGCTCTTCATGGCGGCGGATTTGTTGGCGCCGCGCCGTCAGGTATTCATTCCGGTGCGTTCGGCGGCTTCAATCATGGAGGCGTTACGAGCGCACTTTCCTCGCGTGGAAGTGCTGGCATGGGCGGAAGCTTTCACGGTGGAGGGGGCTTCCATGGCGGAGGAGGCCACAGGTGAACACGAGGCCAGTACTTCGGGCAAATCGACCGACGGAGAGAGAAATGATGCGCGCAATGAAGAG
>Ga0209804_1002968_pt1 | contig 10041 bp, 11 predicted proteins | sample GraSoiAngelo_139_FD_185896 | JGI IMG/M metagenome (GOLD analysis project Ga0209804, IMG submission 185896) | Grasslands soil microbial communities from the Angelo Coastal Reserve, California, USA - 14_0929_12_20cm (SPAdes) (version 2) | ecosystem: Environmental > Terrestrial > Soil > Grasslands ... | reverse complement strand
GGAAGCGGTCGACCGAGCCTCCCGAGATAGCCTCGCCCCAGTGCTGCAGCGCGAGTATCTCAACCGAGGCACGGTCGGTATGCGGGACTTCATTCCCGGCCGCATCTTCAGCGCCGAGGACCTCGCGGCGGCGGTGCGAGACCGTCGAGCGAAGTACGACTCCGTTCGGGCGGCGAATGTCGACGTCGCGCGCGCCGAGCCAGCAATCCGGGCGGCGTTCCGACGACTGAAGGCGATCTATCCGGACGCCGTCTTCCCGGACGTCTATTTCGTGATCGGCCGGTTCAACTCCGGCGGCACTGCATCGAAGCACGGCCTGCTGATCGGTGCGGAGATGTACCGGGACGCGAGCGGTCTACCGGCGATTGTCGCGCACGAGCTGATCCACTACCAGCAGCACTACGACAATCCCACTCTGCTCGAGCACTCGTTCTTAGAGGGAACCGCCGATTTCCTCGGTGAGATGATCTCCGGGTCGCAGATCAACAACGCCGCGCACGAGTACGGGCTCGGGCACGAGCACGCGCTGTGGCAGGAGTTCAAGAGCCACTTCGACGATCGTCAGTTTTACCCATGGATGTACGGCCGCCCGCCCGACGGGCGGCCGAACGACCTGGGCTATTTCATCGGATATCGGATCGCCGAGGCCTACTACAACCGAACGGCGGACAAGCAGCACGCGATCCGAGACATCATCAGCGGCGGCAACGACAACGTGCGGGAGCTGCTCGCGAAGAGCGGATACGATCCGTAGCGAGAACGGAGTTGGCCCCGGTGGATTCGAACCACCATTCCCAGATCCAAAGTCTGGTGTCCTGCCGTTGGACGAGGGGCCAGCGCTCCGGCGGCAATCTACATTATCACGGCCCCAGCACGACCCCCTGCGTCTGCCCGTGCTTGGTCTCCACGTCGTAGGCGCGGTTCCTCGCCCGCCCGTCGGCCACGATCTGCTCGGCCACGCGCGACGCCTCGTCGGAGAGCAGGTCGCAATTCATCCCCCGCAGCGGGGTGAGCGCGGCGAATACCTCGCGGGCGTTGCGCTCGGCGATGGTGCGGTGCCCGGCTTCGTGGAGCCGCACCGCCCTGAGATAGCCTTGCCAGGATCTCAGGAGCTCGGCCGATGCCGTGGTGGGTGGCTTCCAGCGGGGCAGGGTGATCGCGACGTTGAGCGTGACCTTCACATCGCGCAGGACGCAGCCCTCCGGACGCGACGTCGCCGCGTAGCCCCACTCGATACTCCACACGGTCAACGCGTCCCGCGACTTGCCGCTCTCGTCCTTGGGGCCGAGGCGGTTGATCTGATCACGCAGCGCGCCGGCGCTCGCTCCATCGATCTCGTAGTACTGCTCGGTTGCGACGATCGACGGCCGGGCCGCGCTGGGGGCGGCAGGGGCCCCCGCCGGCACGGGAGGGGGAGCGACCTCGGGCGACGAGGACCCGCACGCGAAGGCGAAGGCGACGACCGCGAGCGTTGCCGTCCGCATGCCCGGGCTACGCCAGGGTGATGTCGTGCTCGATCACCAGATTCAGCGGCAACCCCTGGATCTCGAGCCGGGCGCGCGCCTTCAGGGTCTCCGTACCCTTGAGCGTGCCCGAGCGCACGGCCGTGTCGACGCTCTTCTCGATCTCGCGCTGGGCGTCGACGCCGAAGTGCTTCAGGAATTTGCGGACGGACAGATTGAACGCCTCGTCGTTCATGGGGTCACCTTGAAGACTTGATCATGCTGCCGCGTGCGCTCGGTCACCTGAATCGCGACCTCGTCGCCGACCTTCGCCTGCGGAACCTTCTGGTGATTGACTTCCATCGACACGATCGACGCCGTGAAGTCGGTGGTGTGTCCGTGGAACCGGAGGCTGTCGCCCACGGCCAGGGTGCCGTCGGTCATCCGCACCACCGCGACGCCCGGTCCTTTGAAATAGTGCACCACGGTTCCCACCAGTTGCTCCGGCATCCTTGAAAAAAGCCGCCCCGCCGCCGACTAGGGAAGGGGCTCCGGTCCGCTCGCCGGGACGGCCCGGGTGGTCGTGCCGATGAGCTGCTGCTGCTTCTCGCCCAGCTGCATCCTGGCGTCGTCGCGCAGCCGCTCGCTCGCGTACACCGCGGCCACGGCGCTGCCCGAGCCGCACAGCCGCACCCAATAGGGATGGGTGGCGGCGAGCCGCTCGAACAGGGCCCGCAGCGGAGGATGCCGGCCGAACACCGGAATTTCGAAGTCGTTTCCGCCGAGCCGCCCGACGCTGCCCCAGGTCGCGAACGCGTCTTGGGCGAGCACGACCGGGCCGTGCACCGGCGGCTCCGGATTGAGCTGGTCCCACCAGCGGTAGGCATCGGGCGTGGCGACGCCCAGCGTCGGCACCGCCAGGAGTGCCGGTGCGGCGGGGGGCGGCGTGAGTCGGAACAGCCGCTCGCCGCGACCCCACGCCACGGCCGCGGGCGCGCCACTCGCGAAGAACGCCACGTCAGCGCCCAGGCGCGCCGCGAAGTGGAACAGCTCGGGGCGGGGCACGACGTCGCCCGCCAGCGCGTTCACGGCGTGCAGCGTCGCGGCCGCGTCGCTCGACCCGCCGCCCAGACCGGCGCGGACAGGGATGCGCTTGGTGAGCTCGATCGCCACGCCGAACGTATGACCCGTCGCGTGGAGCACGGCGCGCGCCGCGCGGACCGCTAGGTTCTCCGCGGCCGGGCCCAGGTCAGGCCCGTGGACCGTGAGCGCGACGTCCCCCGCTCCCGGAGAACGGGATACGGTCAACTCGTCGGCGAGCTCGAGCAGCGCGAACGCGGTCTCGATCTGGTGGTAGCCCCCCGCCTCCCGGGCGAGAATGCGGAGGAAGAGATTGACCTTGGCGTGAGCGGACGTGCGGACGCGGTCCGGGGGCGATGCCACGCTCAACCACCCGTCGTCGCCGCGGTGCGGAGCTCGCCGAGGCGCAACCGCAGCTGCGAGAGCGAGTACAGCCCTAGCAGCGTGATCGGCAGGAACGTGCTCACGTGATACGCGACCGCGTAGCTCACGGCGCGAGTCGCGTCGATGCCGTACAGGCCGAGCGTCGCTCGCGTCGCCGCCTCGAACACTCCGACAAATCCGGGCGAGCTCGGCAGCGCCACGCCGAACCCGATGATCCCCTGCAGCAGGAACGCCCCCACGGCGGGCACGGGCAGCCCGAACGCGCGGAAGCACACGGCAAACGCCGCGGCGTTCACGAGCCACAGCACCACCGACCAGAAGACGACCGCGACGAAGCGGCCCGGGCTCGTGAGCACCTCGAGTCCCGCGACCAGTCCATCGGCGATCCGGGTGATCCGATCCGCGAGCCGCGCGGGCAGGACGGCGTGCGCCGCGCGAGCCAGCAGCGCGAGCCAGGGCGCGGGGCGATGCACCACCAGCACCGCCACCACCAGCACCACTCCGAAAAAGGCGGCCGCGGTCGTGGTGATCGCGGAGACGGACGTCCGGCCGATGTCGGCCTGGTGGGGAAACGCGGACGACGCGATTGCGATGCTCATCAGGCTCACGAGCATCAACCCGTCAAACACGCGCTCCACCCCCACCGATGCAAGGGCCGTCGAGAAGCGCACCGGAAGCTGGCGCGACGCCGCGTAGGCCCGCGCGAACTCGCCGGCGCGCACCGGGAGCAGGTTGTTCGCCATGAAGCCGATCGCAGTGGCGTGCCACAGCGCGCCCAGGGGATAGGCGCCGCCGCCCACGTCGCGCAGGATGAGCCGCCAGCGGACGGTGCGGATCGGGAACGTGAGGGTCGCGAGCGCGACGGTCGCGAGGATGAGCCCGCGGTCGGCCCGGCGCACGCCGTCCACCAGATCGCGGGCACTGACGCCGTGCAGCGCCCACGCCAGGAGCCCGAGCGTGATCCCGAGCCCCACGATCCACGCCCAGCGCGAGACGGCGGCGCGGTTAGGAGCGAGCGGAACCGGGATTGGGCTCGAGGGCGAGGGCAACGAGGTCGCAGACTTCGTCGACGAGGGCGCGGAGCGAGTCGCCGGTCGCCTGCCGCGCCGCGGCGCGCAGCTCCTGGGCGCGCGCCAGCGCGCGGTCGCCGCGGTACAGCAGGCTGCGGACGTCGACCACCGCCGGCTCGGGTTCCGTGGAGGGCGAGCCGGGCGGAACGGTCGTGCGGGGGCCGGTGAGCAGCTCCTCCAGTGACGCGGGGCCGATCCCGCCGCCCGACAGCCGCTGATATGAGGTCCAGGACCCCACCAGGTCGGCCGTCTCGGGCACCGGTTCTTCGGCGCGCGGCGCCGACGGTTGGGGAGGGGGAGCGGGTGGGGGAGAGGAAGCGACTGGGCGCGGGAGCGGCGCCGGTGCGCCGGGCTTCACGGCGCGGATCGCCGCCGTGATCGCATCGAGCTCCGCCGCGAGCGCTTCTTCGTCGCCGCCGCCCGAGCGCGCCAGCACGTCGCCGGCGCGGCGCAGCTCGGCGGCAATGGCGGCCGGACTCGTGACCGCGACGCCGGACGCGACGGCCTCGCGCGCGGCGATCGCGAATTGCGCTACCCGGTCGGCGAGCGCACCGCCTCCGGCGTTGGCGAGCGCGCGGAACGTGGTGCCGAGCGTGTGGGCGCGCAGCTCGCGCTGGGTCGCGGACGGCGCCCGTTCCAGCGAGTCGGCCGCCTGGCGCAGGTGGTCGCCGTGGCTCACGAGCTCCAGTCGGCCCAGAGTCGAAGGGCGGGCCGCGGGGATGCCGCGGGACACGATGTGCGGGCCCGAGTCGTTGTAGTAGAGCGTGCCGATCGAGACCACGTCGGGCTCGCTCTCCATGAACCGAACGAGCTGAGCGGCGAACTGGCGGAAGTCCGGACCTTCGGGGTCGGGGCGGCCGCGCTCGGCGACTTCGCGGGCGGCCCGGGCGATCGCCGTGGCCCCGGCCTGAAACAGCTCGCTCACGTGGGCGGGCGGGTCGATGCCGGCGCGCGACAGCTCGGCGATGGCGCGCTCGATCCCCTCGAGCAGGTCGGGGAGCGGGGGCAGGTCGTTCACGGCGGCGAGTCCGCGCAGCGGCTGCAGCGCCCGCAGCACGTGCTGTAACGGGTCGTGCGCGAGCGGATTGGCACGCAGCGCCTGGGCCGCCCGGTCGAGCGCGCTCGCGATTGCCGCCCCTTCGCGGGCCACGAACGCCCGCGCGCCCGCGTCCAGACCCAAGGCCTCGGCGGCCCGCACCTGGGCCGAGGGCCGCCCGGCGAGCTGCTCGAGCTCCTGCGCGAGCGCTTCCGCCTTGGCGGTGTCGGCGTCGCTCCAGGCCGGCGCGCGGCGTACGAAGATCTTGAGGTCGTCCACACCGCGGACCGCCAGCTGCTTGGTCTGCGCATCCCAGGCCCGCCGCCCCTCGCGCACCGCCCGCGCGAGGGCCTCGAGCGCGGCGGCGGTGCGCGCGATGGCGTGGTGGTTGGCCATGAGCGCGCTGCCGCGCAGCGCCCGGGCCAGGCGGACCAGCTCGTCGGCGTTGGGGCTGTCGCTCGCGGCGAGCAGCCCGTCCAGCCGCTCGAGGTACTCCCCCGCCTCGAGGGCGAAGAAGTCGGACATGCCGAGCGGTTTGGGAGCGGGAGGGGGAGAGGGAGGTCCGGTCATGGAGCTACCAAGCTAAGCCTTTCGGGCCTCGTCGACCAACTGCCGCATGCGGCGCACCGCCTCTTCCATTCCCCAGAACACCGCGTTGCTGACGATCGAGTGCCCGATGTTGAGCTCCTCGATCTCGGGGATGGCGGCGACGGGTTGCACATTCTCATACGTCAGGCCGTGTCCGGCGTGGACCGCGAGGCCGCGGGCGCGGGCGTGGGCCGCCGCGCGCTCGAGCGCGCGCAACGCGGCGTCGCTCTTGCGCCACGTGTGGGCGTAGCGGCCGGTGTGCAGCTCGATCGCGGGGACGCCGAGCTCCGCGGCCCGATCGATGGTCGCGCGGTCGGGGTCGATGAACAGGCTGACGCGGATGCCGGCGTCGGTGAGGCGCCGGACGGCCACCCCAACCTTACTGTTGGAGCCATGCCAGGCGAGACCGCCTTCGGTGGTGATCTCCTGACGTCGTTCGGGGACGAGCGTCGCCTGGAACGGCGCGATGCGCGACGCGATGCGCACGATCTCGGGCGCCGCTCCGAGCTCGAGGTTCAGCACGGTGCCTACCGACGCGGCGAGCGCGCGCACGTCGGCGTCCTGAATGTGGCGCCGGTCCTCGCGCAGGTGCACGGTGATGCCGTCGGCGCCGGCGCGCTCGGCGGCGGCCGCGGCCCGCACCGGGTCGGGCTCGTCGGTGCGGCGCGCTTCGCGCAACGTCGCGACGTGATCAATGTTGACGTAGAGCCGCATGCCGTCTTACCTTCGGGTCACTCCGACTACACTCGAGGAACGTCCGTGAGACCACGACTGACCGTGCTCGTCGCGCTGGGCTGCCTTGCGTGCGGTGGGGGAGCCGGCCCGGGGAAGCTCGCGCCACAGTCGCCTCAGGAGACGCTCGCGCAGTTCATGTCGGCGGTGAAGGCGAACGACCTCGGGCGCATGCAAGAGCTGTGGGGCAGCGAGCGCGGGGCCGCCGCCGACCACATGAAGAGCTCGGACGTGAACCAGCGGCTCACCGTCATCCAGATTTATCTGAACCACGTCGGCTACCGCGTCATCGAGGGCCCGCTCCCCGTGCCCAACAAGCCAGACCGCCGCGTGTTCCGCGTGGAGCTGCAGCGCTCGACGTCGTGCACGGTCGTCGTGCCGATCGAGGTCGCGCTCACGAAGGGCGGTCGCTGGCTCGTGGTCGGCACCGATCTCGCGAGTATCCCGAACCCGGCGTCGCCGTGCAAGAGTTGACGTCGCGGGAACTTGGGGAGCCCCTCCCGGGTTTCTACTCGGTCAGCTCCACCAAGATGCCGGCCGTCGTCTTCGGATGCACGAACGCGATGCGCCGGCCGCTGGCGCCCCGCCGCGGCACCTCGTCGATGAGACGATACCCCGCCGCCCGGCAGCGCTCAACCGCCCGGTCTAGGTCCGGCACGCGGTAGCAGACATGATGGATGCCCGGGCCGCGCTTGGCGATAAACTTCGCCACCGGGCCGTCCGGATCGCGGGGCTCGAGGAGCTCGACCTGGACGTCGCCCAGCGCCAGGGCGACGATGGTGGCGCCATCGGCCGTTTCCGGATGCCCCGGCTCGAGGCCGAGCACGTCCCGGTAGAAGGGCAGGGCGGCGTCGATCGACGGGACGGCGATGCCCACATGGGAGACACGAGCGCGCGACGCGGTCATGTTGCCCGTGAACATAACGATTGCACCAGAGGGAGTGGAGAGGTCATGGCAGCGGAACATCTCGTGGCGGTCACGGACGCGACGTTCGGCCTGGAGGTCGAGCAGCACAAGGGGCTCGCCATCGTCGATTTTTGGGCGACGTGGTGCGGGCCCTGCCACATGGTCACGCCGATCCTCGACCAGCTCGCCGGCGAGTACGTCGGCAAGCTCAAGGTGACCAAGGTGGACGTGGACGCCAACCAGAAGACGGCGATGCGCTTCAACGTGCGCTCGATTCCGAGTATTCTATTCTTCAAGGACGGGCGGCACGTGGATACGCTCGTGGGAGCGTACCCGAAGCCGGTATTCGAGCAGAAGATCCAGCAACACCTGTCGTAGCATCCTCCCCGGAGGGCCATGCGCGCGAGCACCGCTCGCCTGATGAACTCGCCGGTTCGCCTCGCGGACCTCACGTTCCCACAGGTGAACCGGCTGATTCATCGCACCCGCCTGGGCTTCATCCATCTCGACAATCTGCTCGCCTTCGCCAAGCGCGACCGGGACGGCCGCGTGGACGGCTATATCACCGCGTACCTTCCGGAGGAGTGCCTGCTGCTGTTCTTCCGCAAGGGCGAGGCCGTGAACGCCGCCTCACTCCACACCGCCGGCCGACAGGTGGTGACCATCACCGAGGCGCTGAAGCGGATGCGGGCCGAGGTGGAGCGGGGCGAGCTCGCCTACAGCGCCGCGCCGATGGAGCAGCTCGCCTGGATGTACCAATCGTGCGCCGCGCCGATCGAGATGCGGAACGTCGATCCGTCGCAGCCGGGCGCGTTCTTCGCGGCGTTCGCCCGCGACAAGACCAGCGGCATTCTGGAGCTGACCTCGAACGCGCGCGTGTCGTACGTGCGGTTTGACGAAGGACGCTATGCGAGCGGGTATTTCTGCGACAAGCCGGAGACGACGGGCATTCCGAAATTTCTCGAAGGGCAGTTCCACGCCGGCGCCGACGGGCAGGTGCCCGTGCTGACCGCGGCGGTGTTCCCCTACGTCGCCGATCTGCCGCAGCAGGCGCCGAACGCGCTGATCAACACGTATCGCGAGCTGTACTGGCGCATCGTCGACGAGGTGGACAAGGAATTTCCCGGCGAGGCGCGGCGGCGCGCGCAGAAGGTGAGCGCCGGGATCCTGGACGCGCACAAGGCGATCGCCTTGCTGTCGGCGCCGCGCGGGGCCGAGACCCCCGACGCGGTGGTCCAGCCGGAGGAGCTCTCCAGCGCGCTGACCGACTGGTCGCTGCAGCTCCTCGAGGGCGTGGAAGTGATGATGCCGGGGACCGCCCCCAAGATCCTGCGCGAGGCGACGCGGGAGCACCGCTACGTGCTGCAATCGGCCGGCTACTACGGCCGACTGCCGTGGCAGGTCTCGTGGTGACATGGCCGGGACCCTGTACGTCGTCGCCACCCCGCTCGGCAACCTCGACGACCTGTCCTCGCGCGCGGCCGCAACGCTGAGCCGGGTCACGGCCGTGGCCGCCGAGGACACGCGGCACACCAAGCCGCTGCTCGCGCACGTGGGCTCGCACGCCGAGCTGATGAGCTTCCACGCCCACTCGAACGAAGGCGCGCTGCGCCGCATCCTGCACCTGCTGGGGAGCGGGAAGGACGTGGCGCTCGTGACGGACGCGGGCACGCCCTCCGTGAGCGACCCCGGGGCCGCGCTCGTCGCCGCAGCGCGCGAGCGCGACATCCCCGTCGTGACCGTCCCGGGCCCGACGGCCGTCGCCGCCGCGCTCTCCGTCTCCGGGCTGGGCGCCGACCGCTACTTGTTCCTGGGCTTCCCGCCGCGCAAGGGCGCCGAGCGGCGGCGGCTGCTCGAGACAGTTGCCAAGAGCGAGTGGACGGTCGTGCTGTTCGAAGCGCCGCCGCGTGTGACCGAGCTGCTCGAAGACCTGGCGGCGGCCTGCGGCGGCGAGCGACACGCGGCAGTGGCGCGCGAGCTCACCAAAGTGTTCGAAGAGACCCGCGCCGGGACCCTCACCGACCTCGCGGGTTATTACGCCGCGGCGCCGCCCCGCGGCGAGGTGACGGTCGTGGTGGCGGGGACCGGCAAGCCCGTGCGCGAGGAACTCCCACCCGATCCCGAAGCCCGTGCCCGCACCCTGCTCGCCCAGGGGATGACCAGACGCGACGTCGCCGACCAGATCGCGGCGGAGACGGGAATCACGAGGAATACGGCGTATCGATTGGTGAACGAGCTATGAAGCGCTGGACGGCCCTGCTCTGCACACTCGCGCTCCCGCTCGCCGGACGATCCGAATGCGGAATGTCGAATGCGGAATGCGGAATCGCGCGAACCGACCTCGGCCCGTCCATTCCGCATTCCGCATTCCGAATTCCGCATTTGGCTTCTCTCACCATCGGCCGCTTGCATTACGATGGAGGAGGCGACTGGTACACCGGGCCGTCCAAGCTGCCCAACCTCCTCGCCGCGATTCGTCAGCGCACCGGACTCGCCGTCGCCGCGCGCGAGCGCGTGGTCACGCTCTCGAGCCCCGAGCTGTGGGACGTCCCTTACCTCTATATGACCGGGCACGGCAACGTCCACTTCTCGGACGAGGAGATCGCGACCCTGCGCCGCTATCTGGAGCAGGGTGGATTCCTGCACGCCGACGACGACTACGGCATGGACAAGTCGTTCCGGCGCGAGATCGCTCGCGTGTTCCCGGATCACCCGCTCGTTGAAGTGCCGTTGAGTCATCCGGTCTATCATGTCGTGTACGACTTCCCCAAGGGGATTCCCAAGATCCACGAGCACGACGGG
>Ga0209804_1002967_pt1 | contig 10042 bp, 7 predicted proteins | sample GraSoiAngelo_139_FD_185896 | JGI IMG/M metagenome (GOLD analysis project Ga0209804, IMG submission 185896) | Grasslands soil microbial communities from the Angelo Coastal Reserve, California, USA - 14_0929_12_20cm (SPAdes) (version 2) | ecosystem: Environmental > Terrestrial > Soil > Grasslands ... | reverse complement strand
GCGCGGCTGGATTGGAAATTGCAGCGAGGCGCGCGCGGCGGTGGATCGCCTGCCCGAGCGGATGCGAGCGGCGCTCGGCGCCGAGTCCAAAGCGCGCGAAGCGGCGCGCGAGATCGCCATGCGCAAGCGATGGATTTTCGCTGGTGCGGGGCCCAACTGGCCAACCGCCTGTGAGGGCGCGCTCAAGGTGAAGGAGACAAGCTACTTACCTGCCGATGGTTTTGAAACCGAGCAATTTCTCCATGGCCCACAAGCGGAGCTGGATTCCCGGGTAGCGGTGACCGTCTTTCTGACGGGCGGCCCCACGGACCAGCGCGCCAAACAGCTTCTGGGTCTGTGCGGCGAGCTGGGAGTTCTGCGTGTGGCAGTCGCCGCTGCGGGAGTGAATGAGATTCCTGCCGAGTACTCTATTGAAGTTCCCGAAATGGCCGAATGGCTCTCGCCGTTCGTCCAAGTGGTGGCGGCACAGCTTCTAAGTTATTTTGTTGCGCTCGAGTGCGGCAGCAATCCTGATACGGGTCGCGAAGACCACCCGGCCCACGCCCGCGCACGGAGGCACATCGAGTCTTAGACCTTCGCTTCGTCCTCTGGTTCGCGCACATAATTACGGAAAAAGGTGCTGCCAGTTCTGCTGAAGCAGGAGATTGGCGTGTTGGGAATGAAACCGATGGGCGATCACTTAATCCTTGAAAGTAACACGGCGACGCCAATCGGGTGGAGCGGCAAAGGAAGATAGGAGCGATCCAAAGTCGGGAAGCACCAAGCGTGGAGGTGATTTCGAAATGCACGAGACACTAGGTTTTATTGGCTTAGGGAACATGGGGCAGCCTATCGCCGCCAATCTCCTGCGCGCGGGCTATAGACTGCGGGTCTATAACCGCACGGCTGCCAAGGCTGGGCCTCTGGTGGCACAAGGCGCCACCTTGGTTTCCCATCCCAGCGAAACCGCTGAGCGGGGAGGAATTGTGCTCACAATGGTCGCTAATGACCAAGCTTTAGAAGAAGTCTGCCTGCGCCCCCCGGCCCTTCCTGAAATGCTGGGCCCGGGTGGCATCCATGTGTCAATGAGCACGATTTCGCCAATGACAGCGCGGAAGTTGGCGGAACAACACGCAAGACACAAAGTGGCTTACTTTGCTGCCCCTGTCTTCGGACGACCCGAAGCCGCTGCGGCGCGAAGGCTGTGGATTTGCCTCTCGGGTCAGCAGTCTGCCAAACAAAGGGTTCAGCCCATCTTGGCTGCGGTCAGCCAAGGAATCTTTGACTTCGGGGAAGATCCGGGCGCGGCCAACGTAGTTAAGTTGTGCGGGAATTTCCTGATCGCTGCTGCGATCGAAGCTCTCGCGGAAGCGCTAACGCTGGCACAGAAATGTGGCCTCGACAGGAAACAAGTCGCCGAAATGCTGGGACAAACACTCTTTGCCTGTCCCGTCTATCAGGGCTATGGCAAGCAGATCGCCGAGAACAGTTATGAGCCACCTGGCTTCCGTCTGTCACTGGGTTTGAAGGATATCGATCTCGTCTTGCAGACAGCGGCGACAGGACCGATGCCAATGCCGTTGGCCAGCTTACTGCGTGATCGCTGGCTGGCAGCTGTCGCAAATGGACGTGAGAACCTGGACTGGTCTGCTGCGGCGTTGGGCGTCGCGGAAGATGCAGGAATAAGAGTCAGGGCCGCCTCATCAGAAGTTTAGATTCCTCGCATTCGTGCTCGCGGCATGCTCCTTGCTTCCCGTGACGAGGCTCAAACCGTTCTAGGGCTGGAGGTGCCTGAAATGGGGAAAACCGCATGGTTGCTTTGAAGCCCCGTTCCATCCGCGATGCGAACGGCCGCAACTCGTTTTCGTTCAACGGGCGGAGCCGCCGGTCGTAGAGGTCTTGTACTAGGAGGTTGCCTAGATGAGTTATTTTCGCCCGGCAGTGATTGTTTCAGCTTTCGTTGCTTGTTCGCTCATGATCGGCCATTCTGCGCTGACGTTGGCCCTCCGCTCTGGTAGCGAGAAGATGCTGCGCAGCCAAAGTGTGTTTACCGACTACCGCGGACAACGGGCCGGCACCTTTCACAAGATCACGCCCGCGGACCTGCCGCGGCCCTACGCGACCCCATCCGTAGATAACGGGCCCGAGCTGGTACCGAGACCAGCGGGCGCATGGCCTCAGGTGCTGCCGGGATTCAAAGTCGAACTGTACGCCTCACAGCTGGATAACCCAAGGCTGATTCGCACGGCACCCAACGGCGACCTTTTCGTGGCGGAAAGCAAGCCAGGGCGCATCAAGGTATTCCGGGGCATTAGTGAGCACGGAAAGGCCGAAAGAGTGGAGATCTTCGCCACCGGTCTCAAGCAGCCTTTTGGCATTGCTTTCTATCCCCTAGGGGCCAACCCCAAATACGTTTTTTTTGCGAATACCGACTCCGTCGTTCGCTTCCCATACCAAAACGGAGACCTGAAGGCCCGCGGTCCGCGGGAAGTGATTGTGCCCAACCTCCCGGGCGGCGGGTTGCTGCGCGGAGGGGGACACTGGACGCGCGACATTGTGTTTTCTCTGGATGGGAAGAAGATGTACGTCTCGGTCGGATCACAGTCGAACGTCGACGATACCGACAACAATCCCATTGAACATCACCGGGCGGACATCTTGGAGGCGAATCCCGATGGCTCCCGGCTGCGTGTTTACGCGTGGGGTATACGCAATCCAGTTGGTATTGCCGTCCACCCACAAACCGGCGAACTCTGGGCCTCCGTTAATGAGCGCGATGAACTCGGCGACAATCTCCCTCCCGATTACATTACCCACGTTCAGGACGGAGGCTTCTACGGTTGGCCCTGGTACTACATTGGAGGAAACCAGGATCCGCGCCACAAGGGCAAGCATCCGGAACTAAAGGACAAGGTTATCGTGCCCGATGTTCTCGTCGAACCCCACAATGCCTCGCTCGAGATGACATTTTACGACGGCCAGCAGTTCCCACCTGAATATCGGGGAGATATCTTCGCCGCGGAGCATGGCTCGTGGAACAGGGCTGTGCGCACAGGGTACGAGGTAATTCGCGTGCCACTGAAGAACGGTCGAGCAAGCGGAGAATACGAGGACTTTCTCACCGGTTTCGTGACGCCGGAGGGGCAGGTCTGGGGCCGACCCGTTGGAGTCGCCGTCGCTAAGGACGGTTCGTTGATGGTGACGGATGACGGCTCCGATTCCATTTGGCGTGTCAGCTACGCAGGCAAGTAGGTCGATGCGCAGGCTTCTCATGCGCGGATGAGAAAGTGGGCCACCCCGTCGGCAGAAGGTGGGAAAGGGCGCGGCCCGCACCAACCAAGACCTGTGGCGACGTGAAGCAGGAAACGGATGATTCGCGGCGAACGAGACGTAGGATTGCGTCGGAGATAATAAGATGACCAGGAACACTAAGTCGATGTGGCGGCTTGCCTCTCTGCGTCCCATGCGAAAGATTTGCTCTGCGGTCGCAATTGTTCTCCTCATCGGGATACAGGCCTTCGTGCAGTCGGCCTCGCCCGCGCCTGGTGACGTCGAGCGCCGGGTCGAGGCCGTCCTCAGCCGGATGACGCTGGAAGAAAAGATTGACATGCTCGGAGGTGTTGACGATTTTTTTATCCGCGCCCTCCCGCGACTTGGGTTACCGCGCCTGAAGATGGCCGACGGCCCGGTCGGTGTCCGTAATTTCGGACCTGCCACAGCCATGGCGGGCGGAATTGCCTTGGCTGCCACATGGAATCCTGCGCTGGCCGAGCGCGTGGGCACGGAAATCGGCAGGGACGCAAAGGCCAAAGGCGCGCACTTTCTGCTGGGCCCGGGTGTGAACATCTATCGCGCGCCGATGAATGGACGAAATTTCGAATACTTCGGTGAAGATCCATTCCTCGCCTCGCGCATCGCGGTGGGGTATGTCAAAGGCGTGCAGAGCCAAGGCGTCAGCGCGACGATCAAACACTTCATGGGAAATAATTCGGAGTTCGACCGCCACAACACGGACTCGGTTATTGACGAGCGCACCATGCGCGAGATTTATCTCCCCGCGTTCGAGGCGGCGGTCAAGGAAGCGCACGTCGGCGCTGTCATGGACTCGTATAACCTGACCAACGGCGCCCATATGACGCAGAACACGTTTCTCAATTCGGACGTCCTCAAGAAGGAATGGGGCTTTGACGGCATCCTCATGTCCGACTGGGTCGCCACCTACGACGGCGTTGCGGCGGCTAATAGCGGCCTGGACCTGGAGATGCCCTCCGGCGCCTTCATGAACCGGAAGACGCTCCTCCCCGCGATCCAGCAGGGCAAAGTCTCCGTCGCGACGATTGACGACAAGGTCCGGCGCATCCTGCGCAAGGCGGTGGAGTTCGAATGGCTCGTGCGCGACCAGACCGATCTTTCCATCCCGCGGTACAACCAGGAAGGCCGCCAAGTTGCCTTGCAGGGAGCCCGCGAGAGTATGGTGCTGCTGAAGAATGAAGGCAACTTGCTCCCGCTCAACAAGGAGCGAATCAAGTCCGTTCTCATCGTGGGTCCAGACGCGTATCCCGCCGTGCCGGTGGGAGGAGGTAGCGCCCAGGTTCGGCCATTTGCGGCGACCAGCTTCCTCGAGGGCCTGAGCAACTACCTCGGCACAGCGGCTCAGGTCTATTACAAGCGCGGGATGCCCGCGCTGAGCGAAATGGCCGAGGCAACCCATTTTTCGACCGCGGCCGCCAGTGGGCAACCGGGGCTGCATGCAGAGTACTTCGACCACATCGATTTGCAAGTCAGCCCTGTCAGGACCCGCACCGAGCAGCACGTCAACTTTAGGATGACGTCTGGCTCGGTTTTTCCCGAGCAAACGCTTTCGGCGCGCTGGACGGGCTATTACATCCCGCAAAGTTCGGGCTCCTACGACATTTTCGTGGAATCAACGGGAGAAGATGGCGGCTCCTATCGCCTCTACGTGGATGACAAACTCGCCTTCGACAACTGGACGACCTCGAGGGCGCTTGTGAACTGCGTCGGCCTTTCGCTTGAGGCGAGGCCGCACAAGGTCGTGCTCGAGCACCGCGGGCGGTCGATGTGGCTCGGGGCGCGGCTGGCGCTGGGAATTGTGCGCCAGGGAAATATTGTCGATTCCGAAGCCAAAGCGCTTGCCGCGAAAGCGGACGTCGTGGTTGTTGCGGCCGGTTTCGACCCGGAGACCGAGAGTGAGGGCGCGGACCGCACTTTTCGCCTGCCGCCCGGGCAGGACGAGTTCATTCAGGAAATGGTTGCGGCGAACAAGAACACGATTGTGGTTCTCACCGCCGGCGGGAACGTGGACATGAACGCATGGCTCGATCGCGTGCCGGCGCTCGTGCAGGCCTGGTATCCGGGACAGGAGGGCGGAACCGCGCTGGCCGAAATTCTCTTTGGCGACGTGAATCCTTCGGGCCGCCTGCCGGTCACGTTCGAACGCCACTGGGAGGAGAATCCGACGCACGATAGCTACTATGCCGAAGCGGGCACCAACCGCATCGTCTATAAGGAAGGCGTGTTCCTCGGCTATCGCGCCTACCAGCACAACGGAACGAAGCCGCTGTTTCCCTTTGGCTATGGTCTTTCCTATTCGACGTTTTCATATGGCACCCTGTCCATCACACCTGCAACCACCACCGACGGCAAAGTCACCGTGTCTTTTGATGTGACGAACACCGGCAAGCGCGAAGGCGCCGAAGTGGCGCAGGTGTATGTGGGCGACACACATGCCAAGGTTCCGCGGCCCGCGAAGGAATTGAAGGGTTTTGCAAAGCTCCGTCTAAGGCCCGGAGAAACCAAGCGCGTGACGCTGACGCTCGATCGCCGCGCACTTTCCTACTACGATGTGAACTCCAAGCAGTGGCGCGCCGAGCCGGGCGAGTACGACATCCTCGTCGGCCGCTCGGTCGAACAGATCGAACTGCGTGGCAAACTCACTCTGGCAGGGTCGGCGGCGATGGCAGGCGCGGGTAAGCCCTGAGAACGGGGGCCGGGCGGCTACCCACGTCGGCCGCTCGGTCGAACAGATCGAACTGCGTGGCAAACTCACTCTGGCAGGGTCGGCGGCGATGGCAGGCGCGGGTAAGCCCTGAGAACGGGGGCCGGGCGGCTACCCACCCTGAGCCGTTGGGGAAACGCTCCCTATCAGCTCGTGAGATCGTCTTCTTGCACAACGCCCTGCTGGATTGGTTTGTGCAGTCTGCGGCACTCAGGCCCGGTTGCCGCCTTGTATTTTGCGATGGTATAGCCTATCCCTGCCCAGTCGTTTTCACCGCGCAGGGGCCTCTCGGCTCGAGAATCGCACAAGTTCAATGAAAGTTTTGGTTGGAGCGACCGAAGAACACCAGTAAAATATTTGCTCTCAACGACTCCGGGGTGGTGCAATTGGCAGCACACCAGACTTTGGATCTGGTTATCCTGGTTCGAGTCCAGGCCCCGGAGCCATTCCTTATTTTCGGATCGACAGTCAGGGCGCAAGCGAGGGCTGCAACGCGTATCAGAGAGGGCGGAGGGCGGGATATAACGGAGCGTCTTGCATCCGCGCTGCGGAAGCACTAGGCTTGCGCTCGCCATGCATCCCATCCAGCCTGAAACCCTTGCCCTGGGGTTCATCTGGTACGCGGTGTTTCTGTTTTCCACGACGTGCCACGAAGCGGCGCATGCGCTCGCCGCCAAGCTCGGCGGCGATCCGACTGCATTTCATGGCGGCCAAGTCACGCTGAATCCGATACCCCACATTCGCCGCGAGCCGCTAGGAACAGTCGTGGCGCCAATCCTGTCCTATTTGTTGGGAGGCTGGATGATCGGCTGGGCCAGCGCGCCTTATGACCCGACCTGGCAGCAGCGCTACCCGCGCCGGGCAGCGTGGATGGCGCTGGCAGGTCCCGCCGCCAATTTCCTGCTGGTGCTGGCGGCGGCCGCAGCGATTCGCATCGGCATGGCACTCGGGCATTTCCGGGCGCCGATCGCAGTCAGCTTTACACGCATCACAGAGTCCACTCAAGCCGTGTCGCCGACGTTTGCCACGACCTTGCTGAGCGTCTTCTTTGTGCTCAACCTACTGCTGGGCACGTTTAACCTGCTGCCGGTCCCGCCGCTCGACGGCAACACCGGTGTCACGCTGATCATGAGCAAACGCGCGGCGCTGAAGTTCCTCGACTGGACCCAGCACAGCGGCTTCGGCCTGCTCGGACTAGTGGTCGCGTGGGTGATATTCGGCAGGATCTTCCACTCCATCTTCAGGCTGGCGTTTCTGGCGCTGTACCCGGAGGTTGCTCTCCGGTAAGCGAGCGTAGGCCGGAGTAGCGGGACGGGCGCACGGACAGACCTCGGTGCGCTCCAAGATTCCCCTAAAGCTTGCCCTCGGTTGACTGCCCTCCTGGTAGGTCCTATCCCACCGTCAACTGATTCAGAAGCGTACAGATGTGCCGAATTGCATCGCCGTGGCGATGTCCCCCCGCTGACACCGCAGTGACTAACTCCTTTGTTGCCAGCAGATTTGCTGGTTTTCTGCTTTGGCAGGTGGCCTGCATGCTCTCCTGCTGGGAGACGAGAAGAATGTCAGCGCACATTTCGCTATCCACCAGCTATCGGATCGAGATCTCCGGTTGGGATGTGGAGCAGAATTTTTTCGTAGAGAGAGCCCACCTGGACTGGAGCGAGGAACAGGGCAAGAAAGTTCAACTCTGCCACCCCTTGCGCAACGGCGCCGTAGTGTTCATCCGCCTGATTGCCCCATCAGCCCCAGGTAATAGTTTTCCTATCGCCTACCAGATCGAGAATGTGGGTCCGGCAAAATCCTCCGGGACGTGGGAGGTTCGATTAGTGCAGTTGCGCCCGCGCTCAGGGGCGAATGGCAATGGCCAGGGGAAGTCCATCAAAGATCAGGAGGAGAAATGATGAGAAAAAGCGAACCGGCAAGCTCCGCGCGAACGGACCGGCTCTGCACCTGGGAAGAGTTCCGCCGGGCGACAGGCACCTGCCCGGTGATTATGGAGGAACTGGACAAGATCAACGGCGGGGTCTATGAGCTTCAGACCGAGTTGGGGGCGCCGTCAGAGGCTTCAAAAGAGGACCTGGATTTTCTGTCCCATCTCGGCCGGAAGGTCAACAATCAACAACCAAACTAACCAAGGGCTGCGCCCTTGATATCGCCTTGAGGCCAACGATTCAAAGGGTTTGACAACAGAACGAGAGCGGAATTCTCGTTTCGTCGTCCATAAAGCTGTTAACCCCCTCGGCAAAAGTCTATCGAAGCTTCGGAAGAGTTCATCTTTGGCACGGACCGGGCGGCCACTCGAACCGATTCGGAACCAAGCGGCCTCCGAGTATTCCTACCTTGGAAATCCCCTCGCCAATCTGGTTCCCCCCCGGCCTCTCCCATAACTTGGCTTGGATCCTGCTAAGTAATTGAACTTGACGGTCTTAATCCGTCACTGTGCGTTTGGGTCCCTAAGGCTTGGCGGAGTGATCCGCTAAGGGGTCGAGTATACCTCCGCTCTGGCATTGTCCTTGCCCGGCAACACGAACATGACCTCTGCAGGCACCAGCGATCCTGCGGTCAGTGCCTCTCGCGACACGCTGACTATTTGCATTCTGGACGACGAAGCTGCTGTACTCGAGATGCTACAGAGTACGGTAGAGCAGATGGGCTATCCAACCCTGACTACCACCGCCCCCGAAGAAGCGCTCGAGCATATTCAAGCGGGCCGCTGCCGCGTGGTGCTGTCTGACATCAAGATGCCCGCCATGGATGGCCTGGCATTTCTCGAGCGGGTGCTGGAGCACGATCCCGGGGTCTACGTCATCCTTATGACCGGATTCTATTCGGTAGATTCGGCCATCGAAGCCGTCAGACGGGGAGCCTACTCGAGCGGGTGCTGGAGCACGATCCCGGGGTCTACGTCATCCTTATGACCGGATTCTATTCAGTAGATTCGGCCATCGAAGCGGTTAGACGGGGAGCCTACGATTACTTGTGCAAACCGGTGGACCGGGCCCGCCTGAAAAAAAACCTGGACGAGTTGTCCGAACTCTTCAGCCAACGCAGACGCATCCGAGAACTGGAGGAGCGGCTGCTCCCCGACCTGGAGTTCCATGGCATTGTGGGAAAAAGCCCGGCGATGCTGGAGGTGTTTGACCTGGCGCGGAAGGTGGCCAAGCATTACACCAACGTGCTGTTGACTGGGCCGACCGGCACCGGCAAGGAACTGGTAGCTCAGGCCATCCACCAGATGAGCCCAGTGGCGCAGAACCGCTTTGTCGTCTGCAACTGTTCGGCGCTGGTGGATACCCTGCTGGAGAGTCAACTGTTCGGCCACGTCCGCGGAGCATTCACCGGAGCCACCGATACGCGGCCCGGGCTGTTCGAATACGCCAGCGGAGGCACCGTGTTCCTGGACGAAGTCGGAGAGATGTCCCCGCCGATGCAGGCCAAGCTCCTGCGGGTGATCCAGAACCGGGAAATTCAGCGCGTTGGCGCGCCGGAAGTGGGCCATGTCGATGTGCGTCTGATCGCCGCCACGAACCGCGATCTACGCGCCGAAGTCCTCGCCGGCCGATACCGCGAAGACCTCTTCTACCGCCTGAGCAGCATCCAGATCCGCTTGCCTAGCCTCACCGAACGTGTGGGAGACATCCCCATCCTGGTGCAATTCTTCTTGAAGAAGTACAACGGGGCCTACGGCAAGCAGCTCCATGGGCTGACGCGCCGCGCGCAGGCCGTGCTGATGCAACACTCCTGGCCCGGCAACGTGCGTGAGCTCGAAAACGTCATCTCGGGCGCCTGCATCACTGCTGCCAACGACTTCATCGATGTCGACGATTTCCCTAAGCACCTGCAGAAACCGCTCGGGCGCGCCGGCCCTGGCGGCGAGACCTGGCGTCCGCTACCACTCGAAGAAGTGCGCCGCTTGCACATCCAGCGCGTGCTCGAGATGTGCGAGGGAAACCGCGTGCGTGCCGCGCAAGTACTGGGGATTGGGCGCACCAGCCTGTACCGCTACCTCAAACGCGCGGCCAAGAACAAGGCCGGGGCTACCGCAGC
>Ga0209804_1002964_pt1 | contig 10047 bp, 9 predicted proteins | sample GraSoiAngelo_139_FD_185896 | JGI IMG/M metagenome (GOLD analysis project Ga0209804, IMG submission 185896) | Grasslands soil microbial communities from the Angelo Coastal Reserve, California, USA - 14_0929_12_20cm (SPAdes) (version 2) | ecosystem: Environmental > Terrestrial > Soil > Grasslands ... | reverse complement strand
CAACCTCTTCCCCAATCTCGAGTTGCTCCAACAACACCTTGGGGATTCGAATCCCGCGTGAGTTACCAATCCGCACCACGCGCGCCTTCGTGGCGTTAACCACTTTCATTCACCTCCCCCCAGGTGTGCCGGAGCGTTCGAACCAGTAATTACATTGTAGTCCCGCCGATCACGATAGTCAAGCAACGGATCCTGCACACTCCTGCACGCGGCGCACGGTCCGGTCATCATCGTGCGCCGCTACCGCACTTCACGGAACCAGCCATTGCCCGAGGCCTAGGGTCCGGCAGACGGTCGGTGCCGCCCGACGATCTCCACCAGCGACTCGAGCGGTATCGCCTCCACCGTCCCCTGATAGCCCGTCATTGTCTCCGCGGCGCAGAGCGCGTTCAGGATCGCTTCCTCGACGGCCTCAGCCGTGCCTTCGAAGAACGCATCGAGGTACGCGTGCGGCAGCATGTGGAGCGTGTAGGGGCCCTCAGCGGGCTCGCGCACGTGGTTGCCGGTCGCAAACGCCAGGAACAGATCGCCGCTCGAATTGAACCCCAGCCCGCCGGCGCGCGCCAGCCCCGCCGTGGCCCGCTGCGCGAGCCGCCGGCACTGCACCGCCAGGAGCGGCGCGTCCGTCGCGATGATGACGATGATAGATCCTCTCGGCTCGACCGCGTCTGCGCCGGCCTCGAGCTCACGGCCCACCGGGACGCCGTCCACGCGCAGATGGTGCCGGCGTCCGTAGTTGGCCTGCACGAGCGCCCCCACGGTATAGGCGCCGCCCGGCACTTCAACGTGGCGGGACGACGTCCCGATCCCACCCTTCCAGCCATGACACCGCATCCCCGTGCCGCCACCGACGTTCCCCTCGTCCACGGGGCCGCCTCGGGCGGCGGCAAGCGCCGCGAACGCATCCTCGCGCGTCAGCGGAAAGGCCTCGATGTCGTTGAGATACCCGTCAAAGGTTTCCGCGACGACCGGCAGGTGGAAGCGATGGCTGTATCTGTGCTCGACCGCATAGCCGACCAGCGCATCCCGCACGATCCCGACCGCGTAGGTGTTGGTGATCCCGATCGGTGAACCGAGCAGACCCGACTCCTCGATCCACGGAATCCCGGTCATCTCGCCGTTGCCGTTGAACGAGTGGTAGCCCGCGAACGCGTAGTCGGTCCAGATCGCGCCCTCCCGAGGCACGACCATTGTCACTCCGGTGCGCGTGACTCGCGGGGCGTCCCGGATCACGGTGCGGTGGCCGACCAGCACCCCAGGCACGTCGGTGATCGCGTTCAGCGGACCGGGCGGCATCAGGCCGATCGTGAGTCCGAGATCTCGCAGGCGCGCGCGTCCCATGGGACCCTCCATTCGGTGGTCATCAGAGGCCTCGTTCGCCGGTTGGGCATCCAGTGTCCTGCGTGGCGAGGGGCTTTGGCGCCTCCTCCGGCACCCGGCGGCCGGCCGCTCCCGAGGCAGGGATCAGGCTAGGGCTATGTTACCCGCTCGGACAGCAGAGGCAGGAACCGCGGTCGCGGTGTCGGCGCGGGGCGAAAAGAGGACAGACCGGGAGGGTGCTGTGGAGGCGTGTCGTTCGACGAAGCCGGCGGCGTCCCGCCGCTATTCGCGTTCTTCGAAGTCGCGCAGGTGCAACTTCGTCTGATGCTCAGGAGCGCGGGCCCCATCGGGGGCGGTCCCTTGAAAGTAGTGCTTTTCCCATCCCTCGGCGACCGCATCCGAACCGGGGATTCTCAGGTCCGTCAGGAACTGCGTGCGGCTTTGGTGCCATTGCGCATAGCGCTGGTGCAACTCGGGGTCCCCGTCGATGCGCCGGATCTTAGCCTCGAATACCTCGAGCTCATTCCTTCGTTGGGGAACAAGCATACAAATAGGCTCGTCGACCTCGAACGTCACCGGATGATTCGGTCGCGTCAGCTTCCAGTTCATTGTGAAGGCCGCCACAGACCAGTCGGTTTCGACCACCCCTTCGAGCGCGCACACCCCATCCTTGGGCCAGTTCGAGGGCCCCCGGGCGAGAAGATTGTATCCCGGCGGGGTCCGGAAAAGATACGGAAGGTTCCAGGTGACGATACCGTAGCCGAAATGGGTCACCGCCGCGTAGGGCGGCTTCCCACCCAAATACTCGATGCGGGTATCCGTGGGTTCTTCGCCGCCATTCCAGATTGCGCGGAATCGGTGGCTGTTGAGAACGAACCATCCCGCCTGATTGGCAACAAGCAGGGGCAGGCAGCGATTGGCGAAGTGATCGCGCGTGCTCTGCATCCAATCTCGGGGACGAGGGGCCGGCACAAGGCGCATGTTGATGGCGCTGACACGGTAGGCGATCAGTGCGGGCGCTTCGGCCTTGCCGATCTCAGTCTCGCTGATTTCCTTCTTCATGACGCCGGTCCCCCCTTAATCCTGCTCCCAAGCGGCTACGCCAATGATGGTTCCTCGATGATAGTAGGCCCACGATGCCCCCGTCAAGTTTAATCCCGTTTCTCGTGCCGGGAGCCGTCCGCCAGATGCCGGACGGCTCCCGGATAACGCCCACTCGCACCCGCACGCCTGCTAGATGGGAATCGGCGGTGGTGGCGGCAGCGGTGGCGGTAGCGGCGGCAGTGGCGGCAGCGGCACGTTCGGGATCGGCGGCGGCGGCGGGACCTTGTCGCGGCACGCCTCGCAGAGCGCCCCGATCTCGACGAGGCACACCCGGCAGGCGAAATCGCCGCAGCGCTCGCACGTCCGTTCGAGCGGCTCCTGGTGGGGGGGGGGGCGGCGGCGGCGGCGGCGGCGGCGGCGGCGGGGGCGGCGGTGGCGGTGGCGGGGGCGGCGGTGGGGGCGGCGGCGGCGGTGGCGGCGGCGGCGGTGGGGGCGGTGTGCCCTGCGCGATCGTCGCCACAAAGGCGTCGTGGACGCTGGGGCTGACTCCAGCGGAGGTCTTCTGGAAGGCCCCTGATGTCGTCGGGAAGTTGGTGGATGTGGTGCTACCCGTCACGTAGGCATTGCCTGAGTGGTCCACAGCGATGCTATGGCCCTGGTCGTCCCCGCTGCCTCCCAGATACGTAGAGTAGACGACGGCGGCGCCGCTGGAGTTGAACTCGGTCACGAAGGCGTTGTTGGTGCCGCCACCGTAGGTTGTCTGAAACGCGTTCGCTGTCGGGAAGTTCGCGGAAGAAGTGTACCCCGTCACATACGCGTTGCCCGAGACGTCAAGAGCGATGCCCTGGCCCCAGTCGTTCGCAGCGCCCCCCAGGTAGGTCGAGTAGATAGGGGCGGAGCCACTGGGATTGAACTTCGTCACGAAGGCGTTGATCGAGCCCCCGAGGACCTTCTGGAAAGCCCCCGCCGTCGTCGGAAAGTTCGAGGAGTTGGTCGCACCTGTCACGTAGGCGTTGCCCGAACCGTCGACCGCGACGCCGAATCCAACTTCGTTATTGTTGCCCCCGAGATAGGTGGAATACACGCGCGGCCCGGTGGAACTGAACTTCGTCACGAAAACGTGGAAGCCGCCCCCGAGGCTCGTCGTCCGGAAGGCCCCCGCCGTCGTCGGAAAGTTCGTGGAAGTGGTAGTACCCGTCACGTAAGCGCTGCCTGAGCCGTCCACGGCGATGCTGGGGCCCAACGGCGGGAGACCCCCACTCGGTATCGGCATCGACTCGTCCCCGCTCCCTCCGAGGTAGGTCGAGTAGACGAGCGCGGTGCCGCTGGGATTGATCTTCGCCACAAACGCGTCGGAGGCGCCGCCACCGTAGGTGGCCTGGAAGGCGTTCGCGGTTGGGAAGTTCGTGGAGGAGGTATGCCCCGTCACATAAGCGGCACCCGAGCCGTCCACGGCGATGCCCTGGCCCCAGTCGTCTCCGCTCCCCCCGAGGTAGGTCGAGTAGATGAGGGCGGAGCCACTGGGATTGAGCTTGGTCACGAAGGCATCGACCCCGCCCCCATAGGCCCCTGCCGTCGTCGGAAAGTTCGTCGAATCGGTGGCGCCTGTCACGTAAGCGTTGCCCGATCCGTCGACCGCGATGCCGTAGCCAATCTCCTCGACGTTGCCCCCGAGGTAGGTGGAATAGACGGGCGCGCCGCCCGCGTCGATCTTCGTCACGAAGACGTGGTAGCCGCCCGGAAGACCCCCAGGCTCCGTCGTCTTGTAGACCCCTGCCGTCGTCGGAAAGTTCGCGGAGCTGGTGGTACCGGTCACGTAGGCGCTGCCAGCGCTGTCCACGACGATGGCGTAGCCGAGATCGTCGCCGCTGCCCCCGAGGTACGTGGAGCCGGCGAGGAGCACCGGGTCTATCACCAGGGGCCTGCGGGGGTCGTAGGCGCCCACCTGGAAGCCGACCTGGTGGGGCGTCTTCAGGACATACCGGCCCGAGATTTCCCTCCGGACGCCGGCGACGTTCTGGTAGAATACCGGCTTCAGATGCCAGACCATGTCGTCGCGCATCTGGAGCGCAAGGTCGCCCCGGTTATCAACCACCAGGGTCTGGGCGCCTTGGAACTCGAGGCTGATCTTGCTGGGATCGGCTCCAGGGTGCACGACGTAGTCGTACTCCAACTGCCGCTGGTTGCCGTAAAAGCTGAGATCGATCCCCGGATAGAGGCCCTCGTACTGCACCCGGGCATACGTGGGGATGTTGGTGTGCCACTGCGCGGGGTCGTTGCCGATGAAGTAGTTTGTCTTGCCGGAGAATTCGTCCAGCCCGCTGACCCGTGGGCCCGGATTGGTGCCGGCGAACTTCATCCGTAGAACTCTCGGAGCCTCACCGTCCGGCCGGCCAGGGGACGCGCCCCTCCCCGAGAATACCCCCTGCCGCGTTCGCTTCGGGGCGAGCACGATCACCATCTCGGTGGACGTAAGGAAGAGGGCGTGGTCACGGCCGCGGGAGACGAACCTGACCTGCGGATCGGTCTGCCCGAGGTTGGCTTCAAAGGTCAGCGGGAGACCGGTGTAGGCCTTGTTTATGTGGAGATTCTTGCCTGCGGTGCCGAGCCCACCGGCGGCCAAAGCGAACACGATCAATAGCGCTAGCCACCTGCGCACCATGTTCGCCCCACCCCACCCGCGCTTACCTTCAGGAGGCGCTGAGGATCCAGGCGGTGAATTACCTGAAGGAATATCAACCACGCCGTAGGCACTCAGATCTTGAATCTCCAAGTGTTCCCCTCCCCCCATAAGCAGTATTCCCCACCTATCAGGCAGGGATCCCCTCATGCACATGCCCCTCTGATACCTCAGGTGTATTCCACCCAGGTGGGTCGTCACAATCAATGAAAACCCTGATGAGAGACTCAGGTGTTCTCTTTAGCCACCAGGATGGCTCGATTAAACCGTCGCGGGGACGAAAATCAGGGGATAGGAGTTTGTCCGGGTGACACGAATTCAGCCCGAGAGATCTGGCGTTTCCATTCGAGGCCGCATCCTGAAAAGATCACAAGGCATGGGGGTGGGAAATCATGGCCAAGCTACTCATCGTCGCCAGTACCGGAGCCCAAGATCCGACACGCGCCAGCATTCCCTTCCACATCGCCGCCAACGGGGCCATTCCGGCAGGTCAGGAGTGTGGCATCGCGCTTGCGGGGGATGCCACCGAGCTGATTAAGGGCGAGATCGCGAACAAGGTAAAGGGCGTGGGCGTCCCGCCGCTCGCCGACCTCCTGGGGGTCTGCGCACAGCGCGGGGTCCGCTTCTATATCTGAAAGGGCTGCGCCGAGGCCCGTGGGGTCTCGGAACAGCACCTGAAAGGCCAGAAGGCACAGTTCATCACCCCACCCGACCTGGCGCGGTTGACTGTGGAGGCGGACCGGGTCTTGAGTTTCTGAGGGCCTGGGGGTCGCCGATTCCCCGTAGGGTTACACTTGACGCTTGTCTGGTCCAAGCACAGATGCGAGCTGGCGTAGCACAGCATCGCGAACGTGTGTTGCAATCGAAAGGGCCTCTCGAGCCTCGGCAAAGGTCGGCTCCGGAAGGTCACTGGGGTAACGTGCCTCGATAGCGTACGGCGTGAGTGCGGACGCCTCCCGGACACGATCCGCGAGGCCGCTGTCCACAGTCTTCAGTAGGTCCGCCAGACGGCCGATGTCGTGGGTCTTGGGAAACTCCACCTGATGCCAGACCAAGACCGCTTTCAAGAACTTCTCAACGGCCTGCTGCGCATGAAAGACCGCGCCACGGACGAACTCAGCCCCTCCGCCGAGCAAGTGTTTCGCGGCCGCGAGATCACCGTCGGCGCTGCGGATCCATTGGACAACAAAGCCCCGCTTGACCCCCTCAGGCGGCCTCATAGATGACTCGCCCGTACCGCGCCGCGGGCCAAGCGATTCCCCCGATGACGTTGCGGGTCTCCTCGAAGCGATCCCGGCTCATCACGACGACGTCGAACGGGAACGGAAGCCCGGCAAGGGCCTGGCGGATGCGTATGATAACCTTTCGAGCATCCGCAACCTCACGCTCGAGCACGAGGAGATCTACGTCACTGTCCCTGTTCATCCTGCCCGCAGCGGCCGAGCCGAAGAGAATGATGCGGTCGGGCCGGCTCACGGCGAGGATGCGCCGCACGATTTCTCCGACAATCGCGTCGTCGGGCCCGCCATCGCTGTGGGATACTTTCGCACCCTCGTCGATCATCCGATGGCCTCCGACTCCAAGCACCGCAACGGGTTCCTTCTCATCGTCCTTTGGGTGTCCGCTTGCGGGGATCTCCTTGGCAGCACGAGCCCGGGACCAGCGTGCCAGGGCAGCCTTACGGGCTAGAGCGATGTGCTCTTCCTTTGTCAGATTTCTGGCCCGAGCCAGTCCGCCCCGCTTACCCAAGGCGACGGCAAGAGGGTCTTTCTTCCGCTTCTCCTTATAAACAACTCGATAAACAACCCGCTTCCTCGCCATATCGGCATGGTACTACCCGCCTAGCATCACTGTCAAACCCCAAGTGGCCACCCGACACCGATTGCCCAGAACCGCGGTGAGCCTCTGCTTTATGTGCTACTTCCGGGGGGTGCTGGTTGTGCGCTAAGCCTTTATTATCAAACTTTGGCGCGCCCGGCAGGATTCGAACCTGCGACCCGCTGCTTAGAAGGCAGCCGCTCTGTCCCCTGAGCTACGGGCGCTCCCGATCAGGATTATAACACGCCGGCGAGGGCTTATCCGAGCCGGTGCATCCAGAGCAACGAGACCGCGACGGTCCCGACGAACAGCGCCGCCACCGCCACCGAGGCCAGACCGCTGACCTCGGTCGGCTTGCGCTCCCAGCCGATGGACCGGCCCAGCCGCGTGTAGACCCGGCTCAGCTCCGTGGTAGAGGACACACGCTGGTAGGTCCCCCCGGTCGTCTGGGCGATCGCCTTTAGCGTCTCCTCATCGAGGCGGACGAAGATGCTCCGGCCGCCGAGCTCGAGGAAGGTCCCCTCAGGCGAGCCCAGTCCCACCGTGTAGACCTTGACGCGAAGCTGACGCGCGGCGACCGCGGCATCCTCCGGCGGGGTTCCGCGATTGCTCTGACCGTCGCTCAGGAGGACCACGGTGGCCGGCGGGAGTTGCTCCGGCGAGGCGGGAGGGACGACGGGGGCCATGCCGTTCTCCGGGCGCGCCCGCCCCGGCAGTGCATAGATGGCCTCCAGGAGCCCGTCGCCGATCGCCGTGGCGAACTCCAGCGTCAGCCCGTTGATTGCCTGGATCACGCGGTCGTGGTCGTCTGTCGGAGGCGTGACGAGGGTCGCATAACTGCTGAACGAGACCAGCCCCACTTTGGCACCCCGCGGCAGCGCGCGGACGAACTCGACCGCCGCCTTCTTCGCCGCCTCGATGCGGTTCGGCACGACGTCGTGGGCCATCATGCTGCGGCTGACGTCGATGCTCAGCATCACGACCGTGCGGTTGTCCGGCACCGGCACAGGCGCCATCGGCCGCGCCAGGGTGAGGATGACCGCGCAGAGCGTCAGGAGGTACAGACCGGCCGGCACATGGCGCCGCCAGGGTTTCCCCGCCGCCGCTGCCTGCGCGACGAGATCGAGACTGGAGTAGCGGACCCTCACGCGGGACGGCCGGCGCAGCATCCAGATATACCCGCCAATGAGCGCGGGAATGAGCAGGTACAGCAGCAGAGCCGGCGGCCAGAGGAACATCATGGAAGCCGGCCCGCCCACACCAGCGAGATCACCCCGCCCGCCAGCAGCAGCAACCCCGCGCCCCCGACGAACATCGAGGAGACTTCGGTCTTGCGGGTCTCCCAGCCGATCACCCGCCCCAGGTCCCGGTAGATCTGCCTGAGCTCCTGGCTCGTGGACGAGAGGAAGAACTTCCCATCCGTGGTCGCGGCGATCTGCTGAAGCAGCGTGGGATCGAACGGCACGAAGACCATCTGCCCCTGGAAACTGAACACGCTCCCGCCCTGGGTCCCGAGGCCGATGGTGTAGATCTTCACCTTCTGGGATTTGGCCAGGATGGCCGCCTTCAAGGGGTCGGTGCCGGCGTTGTTTCCCCCGTCGCTCAGCAGAATGATTGCCGCCGGCGAGAGATCGTCGGGGCGCGCCGGCGGGGGGGACGGTGACGGGACGGCGGACGGCGGCTGCTGGAGGACCGGCGGCTGCGCGGGTCCAAACGGACCGAGCTGGGCGTCCGGGAGCTCGACCACCCGCCCGGGCAGCGCCTTCAATGCGACCATGATGCCGTCGCCGATCGCCGTCGCTTCCTGGGGCTTGAGCGTCGCGATCGCCTGCTTGACCGCCTCATGGTCGGGCGTCGGCGCAATCATCAGCGTCGCATACGTGCTGAACGACACCAGGCCGATCCGGGGGCCCTGAGGAAAGACGTCCACAAACGCGCGGGCGGCCGCCTTGGCCGCCTCCAGCCTGCTGGGCGGGACATCGGGCGCGACCATGCTGCCGCTCGTGTCGACCGCCAGCACGACGACCGCTTTGTTCACCGGCATCGGGAGGCCCATGACCGGCCGGCTCACGGCGCCGAGGAGCAGCGCCAGCGCGACAAAATACAGCGCCATGCTGACGTGCCGGCGCAGTCCCGGCATCGAGGTGGCCAGCTGCGCGAACAGCGGCCCCTCGGCGAACCGTCCGGCGGCGCGGCGCCGGGCCTTCCGTACGCCGAGGACGTACCAGGCCACGAAGGCCGGCAGCAGCAGGAGGCCCCAGAGCATTACTGGCCAGGTAAATTCCACCGGCGCCTCTTCCGGAACGTCACAAACTTCAACAGGGGATCGACCAGCGATGTGCCGGTGGACAACCGAAGCATGTCGACCGACGCCCGCCGCATCAGCTCGGCCAGCCGGGCGTCGCGCGCCTCCACCAACCGGCGATAGACCTCACGCACGTTCCGGTCGGAGGTATCGACCCACACCTGCCGCCCCGTCTCCGGATCCTCCAGGTAGATGCCTCCGACATCCGGCAGTTCCCGCTCCCGCGGGTCCTCGATCCGGACGGCGATGACATCGTGCCGTTTGCCGAGCTCGGCCAGGGCCGCGTCCCACCCATCCGGCGAGTGGAAGTCAGAGATGAGAAAGACGAGAGACCGCCGGCGGACGATGCGCCCCATCTGCTGCAGCACGGCGCCGAGATCCGTCCGGCCGCCCCCGGATACGGGCGGCTCGGCGGCCAGGGCATGGACGATGCGTAGCGGCTGCTGGCGTCCTGTGCGCGGCGGCACGAAGAGTTCCCCCGTCCGTGTCGGAAATCCGATCGTCCCGACCTTGTCCCCGTGCCGGGCGATGATGTACGCGGCGACCCCGGCGAAGTCCACGGCCACCTGGCGCTTGAACTGCTGCACCGTCCCGAAATCCATCGAGGGGGACAGGTCCACCAGGAGCCAGGCCGTCAGCTCCTTTTCCTCGCGGTACTGGCGCACGAACAGCTGATTCATCCGCGCGGTCACGTTCCAATCGATCCGGCGGACCTCGTCCCCGGGCTGGTACTGACGCACTTCCGCCAGGTCAAGGCTGGGGCCGTAGAACACCCCCGTGTAGTCGCCGAACAGGAAGCCGTCGAGGCGCCGGACGACCTTAAACTCGAGGCGCCTCAAGATTCGCTCGGGTGTCTCCATAGGGATCTCCGATGTGGACC
>Ga0209804_1002963_pt1 | contig 10047 bp, 5 predicted proteins | sample GraSoiAngelo_139_FD_185896 | JGI IMG/M metagenome (GOLD analysis project Ga0209804, IMG submission 185896) | Grasslands soil microbial communities from the Angelo Coastal Reserve, California, USA - 14_0929_12_20cm (SPAdes) (version 2) | ecosystem: Environmental > Terrestrial > Soil > Grasslands ... | reverse complement strand
AAATGTCCCTCGGCGCGGGGTTGCCGTCGACGCCGAAGAAGAACCCCGGCTGCGGATTCACGTACGCGTGTCCCCAGCGATTGAGAATGATCCCGGCGATGTCTCTCCGCGGATCGAATCCGCCGGGTGCGAACATGTCCCCGAGCTGCTCGCGGAACGCGCGTTCGTATTGCGCGAACGACGTGCCGAGCAGCTTCGCCCGCCCACGCGCCCCCTGCTCGGCGATCGGGAGTCCGGGTTGTGCGAACAGGACCTTGATGGTCAACACCGTTGGTGAGTCCGGACTGATCGTCGGGGGCTCGTTCCCGATAAGCGCCATCTTGCGCACGGAGAGATAGTCGCCCAGTCCTCCGAACCAGCGGCAGCCGGACAATCCCATTTTGTAGAGCCAGCGCCAGTTGCGCACGGCGATGTTCGCCATCAGGCACGGCGATCGATAGAATTGCGCGTACGCGTCGCGATGGCTCGCCGGCAGATCGTGCACGATGTGCTTGGTGGTCCAGCTGCCTCCGGCCATGACGACCGAGCGCGCTCGGATTGTGTAGAGGCGACGACCCTTCACGTAGGTTATGACGGCGTGCGGCGCGCTGGCGGGATCTCCCGCGTGCTCGACGCGGACGACGGTGGCATTGAGCCGCAGCCGTGTCGGCTGGCCGGCGCGATCGAGCGCGCGGAAGGTCACGGGATTCTGCCACACCGCGTCGACGGTACGCGGACCCGCGAAGGCGTCGGGAATCAGCGTCTTCACCATCAGGCGCGCGAATCCGCCGTTGCCGTCGGGGAACATCTGGTCGCCGAGCGTAGCGTCGCCATCTTCCGGAAACTGGTTCTCGATGGCGTAGTTGCAGTACGCCGATAGCACGTCGGGGCCGAGCCCATATCCACCGCCTTCGACCGGCGACAGAAACTGTCGCACCGTCCCGCGACTGATGTCGTATCGCGCCATCAAATGATCTTCGAGCGTCATGGAGTCGAGCTGTCGCGACATGGCGTCGCCTTCGGACTTTGGTCCCGCTACGTCGACGCGGTTCGTCCCCCAGCGCAGCAGCTCCGCTTTCACGCTCTCACCGATCGGCGTGCCTTCGAGTCGTCGTCGCCACGGATCCATCACCCACACCCCGGGCCGCTGGCCGAACCCCGGTCCGAAGTAGAATCCGTAATTCATCGGCGTGTCGTACGGCGAGTGACTGAGCGGCATCTCGGGCGACGGTCCGTGCCACGTCTGGTAGTCGAACGAGGAGCGATCCATGCCGATCATCTCGTAGAAGCGATCGGTGTAACCGCCCTTCTTGGGCACGAGGAAGATCGCCGAGCCCTGGTGCGCGGTGAGCCGCTGTCCGTCGACGAGGAACTCGTTGCGCTTCGCTTCGCCGCCGAAGATGGCGTGGTTGTCGATGACGAGCGCGAGGCCGCCTCTGTAACGCTGGAAGAAGATCGCCGCGGCGAGTCCACTGATGCCGCCGCCGACGGCGACAAGGTCGTACATCTCGCCGGTGTCGACGGCCTCGGCGACGCGCTGCTCGAACGCGCCGTCGCGCAGGGCATGTCCGGCGCTCAGTACCTCCCAAGTGTTGCCGTTCGAGTGACGGTAGTCGCCGACGCCGCCGTAGCCGTTGAAGGCGTCGGCGGGGGAAATTGCTGGTGCTTTACCGGGAAGGAGAAGGCCGGCCCCGACGAGGAGGGCTCCGTTGAGGAAGTCGCGGCGGGAGATCGGCTCGTTCATGCCGAGATCGTCGTGGCGTTGGTCGGGAACGCGCATGATGCAAAATTAAGTTGACGATCGGGGGTGGAGGAAACCGACGGCTTGACGACTGGGCCGCCGCGCGCCATCGTTCCCGTGCGCTCGGGGCGCATGCGGGTCCGCGCGAAGGACTGAGTCCACCCTGCTGATCGAGATCACTGCACGGCTGTCTCCGTGCTGGCCGGCTTGCGGACCGCCGGCGTTCAGCATGGAGGCTCTATGGCAGCCAAGCAGCTCCCCCCCCGTCCCAACCTCGACCAGCTCAAGCGCCAGGCGAAGGAGCTTCTCCAGGCGGGCAAAGCGCCCGCCCTGCACGATGCGCAAACGATGATCGCGCGGGAGTACGGGTTCGCGTCGTGGAACAAGCTGCGCGATCACGTCGAAGCGGTGACGCTCGAGTTCGACGCGGCGGTCAACGAGTTTCTCGAAGCAGCGACCGACGGCCGCGGCGATCGCGCCGAGCGGATTCTCGCGCTGCACCCGAAGATCGCGGCGGCCAATCTCTACACCGCGCTCGTGCTCGGTGACGCGGACGCCGTGCAGGCTCGGCTCGAGCGGGATCCCTCACTTGCCGGCAAGGCGGGCGGGCCGCGTGACTGGCAGCCGATCCACTACATCTGCTATACGGCACTGGGAGATCGGGCGACTGGTCTGGCCGCGATCGCGCGCCAGCTCATCGCGCTCGGCGTCGATCCCAACACGCGCTTTCCCTGGCTGCATCACAATGTGTACCGGCCCGTGCTGTGGGGCGCCTCGCGCGTCGCGCGGTCGCTGCCGCTCGTCCAGGCGCTGCTCGACGCCGGGGCCGATCCCAACGACGGCGTGACCCTGCCGCTGGCGGCGAGTGCCGGCGACATGCCCGTGCTGGAGGCGCTGCGCGCGCACGGCGCCAACGTGAATCAGCCGTGGGCCAGCGATGGGGCGACGTCGCTGTACGCCATCCTCAACTGGAGTCGCACGCCCGTGGGAGCGACGTGGCTACTCGAGCACGGCGCCGATCCGAATGCCGTATTCGCCGAGAACGGCGAGACGCCGTTGCACGTGGTGGCGCGCGCGTGGGACGTGCCGCTGGCCGAGGCGATGGTCGCCCACGGGGCCGAGATCGGGCGTCCGCGCGCCGATGGCCGCACGCCCTACGCCGTCGCCGAGCTGAATGGCAACCGCGCCGTGGCGGACTGGCTGCTCGAGCAGGGCGCGTCGCCGGAGTTGTCGGAGGTCGATCGGCTCGTGGCGGCGTGCAGTCGCGGGGATCGCAAGGCGGCGGGGGCGCTCCTCGCGACGAATCCGGGGCTGCGCAACGAGATCACCGACGATCATTACATCGCGTTTCATCAGGCGGCCGAGCGTAATGACGTTGGCGCGCTCGAAGCGATGCTGGCCTGTGGCTTCGATCCGAACCGCCCCGACGCAGGAATCGGCAAGACGGTGCTGCATTCGGCCGCGATGGAGGGCTGGCCCGACGCGGTGCGGGTGCTGCTCGCGCACGGGGCGTCGGTGCATGTGCGCGACCGGGAGTTCAAGGGGCAGCCGTTGATCTGGGCCGCCGAGGGATCGCGAACCGAGCATCGGGAGGGCAGGGACTTCGCTGCGGTGGGAAGGCTGCTGCTCGAGGCCGGATCGCCGGTCGAGTGGGAGACGGGGGCTGAGCCGGCCGAGGGACTGCTCGAGATCGTCGCGGCGTGGCGGCGGGGCGGGCAAATGTAGCGGGATCACCGGATCACTCGAAGGTCCGAAGTATTATGCCCGGGCTCGGGAGCCCGGCGTCGGAACGGGGTGCGCGCTACCGCGGCTCCGCCGAGTGTCCTCCCCTACGGCGCGATCGTCACTAGGTGCGCACCGGCGCCGAGGACAGCGGCAAGGCCGTGTTGGATCGTTCCCGGAGCGCCTACGAAGTCGAGCAGAATCTGACGCTCTTCGCTCGTCAAGAAGAGAGACCGGCCGAGGGGCGTAATCGTGGGCCCCTCGGTATCCGGTACGACGCTCCCTCCCACCTTCGCAAGCGGCACGGCGTTGACCGAAACGATTTCATCCCACGACCGGAGCGTGTTGAACCAACCGACGGAGCCCTTCAGCTCGGCGCTCAGGGTGGCGTGCCGGACCGAGAGATCCAGGTCGTCACTGTAGGTGTCCACGCCCATCACCGGCGCATGGTGCAGCACCGCGTGCAAGCCCGCGGCGGAATCGTCCAGCTGCAACGTGGCGACCCTGGTGTTGAACCCGGAGCCGGGCGCTCCACTCACCTGAAAATCCAGGCGCTGCTGCCCGCCGCTCACGAAGCCCGTCGCGCTCGCCACCCCCTGCGCGTCCGTCGCGTTGTGACTGATGGTGTAGGCGACGAGCGGGGCGTCGCCGTTCGGGCCCATTGCTACACCCCGCACTGCGGTCGTACCAGGCGCGCTGGCATCGAACAGGTCGACATGTCCAAGGGCCATAGCGGGGCACGCGATCGACCCGTCCGGAGCACGCGCGTACAACACGAACCGGACCCCCGTCGCGGGGGCACCGGAGTCGCCCGTCACGGCGTAGCGCTGGGACGTGCAGATCCAGGCGAGCGTCTTCCCGAGCAACGAATCCGGTAGGAGGGGAGCGCCCGCCGACGGCGTGGGCAATGGTGGGACCAGCTCAAAGAACCCGAGCGATCGAACGAGCGGCGACGCGAAGACGGTGTCGACCAGGGCGAGGCTCGAGCGGAGCTCGCTCAGGTCGGCGAGCGGGCCGGTCGCGTCCCCGCAGCCCGCGACAGTGAGCACCAGGACTATCCAGCTGATCGGTCTCATTTGGGTCGATCTTCTTCTTCCTCTACCCCGCCTGCCTGGACGGCGTCACAAAGTCGCGCTCCGCAGCACCAGCCGGCGGCGCCATTTACCGGTCCGCGCATGTGTCGCTTCAGTCTTTGAGACCCGCGACCTTGCCCCGCAGCACGGTGATGGAGGCTTTCGGCAGGGTAAACGTGGACGGCGGCCCCTGCAGCAGAGCGGCTACCGGTGGATGATCAGGATCAGGATGACTGTTCGGTCCATCGTTGATCCACACATACTGCTCGCTGCCAAAGGAAACGAAGGTGACCGGCCCTGCAAAGGGCGCACTGCGCTTGCTCTGCGCATCCTGAAATACAATCCGCACGGTGTGGGGGTGGGTTTCGTCGCGATTGACCAGCATCAGTGACCAGGTCCCGTCGGGACGACGCACCGCGTAAGACGTAACCAGAAGATTGCCGTCGGCATCAGTGATATCGCTGGAGCTGGGGAACATTTCATGGATGCCGGCGCGGTGCTGCACCCATTCCAGGTTGATCATGTGGGCGGCGAAGTAGGTCGACGTATATCCCTTGATCTCGTAGGTCTCGTCGGAAACGAAATTCGACCACGAGGCCCAACCCAGACAGGTGTTCCGCAGTCCCTGCGGCTGAATCGGCGAGTGGTAGAACGCCGCGCCTCCGCCTTCGAAGAACGAGCCGATGTTATCGGCCAGCCACAGGCCTCCAAAGATCGTCGTCATGGGCCCCGTCAAGGACCAGGAAAGATGACTCTCGGTCACGATCAGCGGGACATTGTTCGGCACGCCGTCATCGCGCCACACTTGCAGGATGTGCTTCATCAAGCGCGGCTCGGCGTAGAGACTCTTCCAGGTGATGTCGCAGGGCTCGAACGGATAGTGTTCGAAGGAGACGAAGGCCAGGTCGGAGAGCCGACCGTGTGCCTTGAGGTAGTCGACAAAGCGGCCCATCCACGACGTGCGGCCTCGCGCATCGGGCCACACCCGGATGTCTTCGTTGACACCCTCGAAAATCGGCCCTCCCAGCCTGAGCTTCGGGTCAACGTTGTGCAAGGCTCTGGCCCACTGCAGGTAGAGCGCCGCATAGTCTTCCGGCATGGCGTGCTTGCCGTCGGGCTCTTCTCCCATCTCGATGTATCCGATCGAGTAGCCGCGCCGCTCGATGTAGGCGATCTGTGCCGCGGCGTCGTCGGGTGTCCCGTAGAGCATGGTGACCGGAATCATGGCGGGCAGGTTGTTCGTCAACCCGCTGGTGAAGAACAGGTCGAACCCGGTGTGCTGGTAGGCTCCGCCGTCGTTCACGTCGGCCGCTGAGTGCCAGGGATCAATGGACGAGACACCATACGTGGTGGGCCGCTCGTCGGGATGCTTGGTCACTTCGAGGAACGCTCCGCTCGCATCCAGCGTGCCCGCTGCAATGTGCTGGATGGCGTAACCCACGCAGTTCCGCACGTCGTCTGGTCCATGCTCATCGCAGGTATTGGAAGACGCCGTCATCAGAATCCGCACGTACCGCGTTGCGACCGGAGCGTCTGTCACTTTCAACGTGACCGTCCCACCCTGCGCGTTCTTCAGAGCACCTGAGGGAAAAACCTTCCATTCCCCCTTCGGTCCTCCATCAAAGTCGAGTGCGTTTGTGCCAACCCAGTGTTCCACCCGGTAGGTCGTTGCATAGGGGCTCGCCCAGGCGATGCGGAGGGCGCTCACCGACTTTTCCGCTTGCAAGTCCACGACCACCCACTGCGGATGCAGTGCATCGCTTTCACCCGTGAATTTGCTCGTCAGATACGGGTTGCTCTTCCAGTAGGTCAGGTTAGGACCCTGTACCGGACGATCGCCGCTGGTCGCGAATCCGCGGTGTGGCAGGGCATAGGCGAGGATGTAGCGAATGGGTTCCTTGAGGTCGGTCGAGCCGGTGAAATATCCGCTTCGATGCGCGGCATCACTCCAGGTGCCATTCTCGGTCCAATGCCAGGCAGCCATCCGGAGCTCCGTATTGTTGCGGTAGGTGATCGGTCCCCAGCCGGCTGAGAGCGCTTCCTGGACGATATGAGGCGTATACACCTTGTTGATGTCCGTGCGCGACAGCACGTCAATCGAACTGCCGAGCGCGCTGTCCGGATCGAACGCATTGATGGCATGGCCCAGTGTGGCGTCGACGCGAACGGTTTGGGCCAGCGCAGCAGTGGCCAGCGCCATCAAGAGAAACGCGATCTGGGCCGATCTCCGAGGTGCCTTCATGTCAACGGTCAGCGCCCCATAAACCGGTCTGCCCACTTGAGGAAGTACTGCACGTTGGGGGCGTCGGTGTGGCCCCCATCGTGCTGCCGCCAGGCGAGCTGGCCGTCCAGGAGCCCGACGTTCACGGGAGGCATCGTCTCCGTGCGGTAATCGTTAGAGACGCCCAGATCTTTTGCGCCGAGGAGCTTGAAGACGGGGCCCGCCGCCACGGCGGCCATGTAGCTCCCGCGGTGGTCCAGCCAGCGCGCGTCGCCTTGCTCCGGCACGCCGTAACTGATGAAGGTGAGGCGGGGCGCGCACAGTGCGATCAGCTCGTGCGCGTCGACGGGTAAGTCGGCGGCCGTTTGGGGCCCAGCGTACTTCAGGTAGTTGCCCGCCATCCAGTGATATTCGCCCGCCCCGGTCAGGGTCTCGACGGCCTCGCCGAAGCTCCTGCGATGGAGCGTGGCGCCCCCTTTGCCGGAGGAGCCGATGAGTCCCATGAAGAAGCGCGGCTCGAAGGCGAGGGTCACGAGCGCGGCTTTGCCGTAGCGGGAGACGCCTTCGATCCCCACGTGTCTCGCGTCCACGGCCGGATCGGTCTCGAGATAGTCCAGTCCTCGCGCGGCGCCCCAGGCCCAGGCTCGCAGCGCGCCCCAATCGTCCGGCTTGCGAAACTGTCCCTTGTTGACGAGACCGATGATACCTCGGGTGAGCCCGGCGCCGTTGTCGGCCTGGATGCTGGCCGGGTCGATCATCGCATAGCCCCACCCGTCCTGGAGCAGCTCCTCGGCGGTCTTGATCAGGAGCGCCCGGAAGGCCGCGTAGCGCTTGTCGAGGTTTTCGGGCGGCGGCTGGCTGGGCGCAGGGAGCGCGCTGCGGCCGAACCTCAAGAGCAGCGGCACCGGTCCCTTCGCGTCGGCCGGTAGCACCACGGTCATGGCGATGTCGACGCGGATCGCGGGATACGAGGCATTGTCCACGTGCCCCACCAGCTGTTTGGCGATCACCGCGGTTCGGCCCACGAGCTCCCGCTCGCTGCTCTGCACGCTCCAGGTCACGGTGGGGATGTCGCGGGGCAGCCGGCCGTACACCTCGCGCTCCATGGCTTCCACGATCTCGGGGCGCCGCAGCGTCCACCACTGCTCGGCGGTCGTCACCGGTGTGCCGTTCTTGAAGGTGAGGACGTCCGGGAGGACGGGATACGGGTTCGCCAGCGACTCGTCATAGTTCGCGTGGTTCACGGCCGCTGCGTCGGCGCTCGGGCCCGGCCGCAGGGTCTTGATCTCCAGCTGCTCCATCATGTTCTGGTGGTCTTGCTCGGCGGTGAACGTGGCCGGCGGCTGTTGGGCGGCAGCGCGGGTTGCGAGGGTGAAGATGAAGAAGAACGAGAGCTGGTGCCTCATTCGTCGAAGCGCACGCGACGGGTCTCCTGCTCCTGACCCGTGGGACGCGTCAGCGACTCGTACAGGTCGGGCCGGCGCGCCCGCAGCCAACGCCGTCCGGAGGAGGTGGGGAGCAGGGACGCGTCGAGATCGGCCACCACCATGTCGTCACCAAAGGCCCGCGTCTCGGCGATCACGTCGCCATAGGGGTCGAGCACCATCGCGTTGCCGGTGCGGATCTCATCGTCGTCGGGGCCGATGCCGTTCGAGAACAGCAGGAACATGCCGTTGTCGTGCGCCCGGCTCGGCAGCCAGCGCATGAGCCAGCCCCGCCCCTTGGGTCCGCACAGCTCCGCCTCGCATGCCGCAGGGTCGGTATGGCGACGGGCCCAGATGGCCGGGTCGATCGGCTTCATGCCGCGTGGGCTCAGCGAGTTACAGCCGCCCGTCTGATGGGGCGCGAGCAGCAGCTCGGCGCCAAGCAATGCCGTGGCGCGGGCGTTCTCGACGATGTTGTTATCGTAGCAGATCAGCACGCCCACGCGGCAGCCGTGTGGCGTGTCGAAGACGGTGTAGCCGTCCCCCGCGCAGATGTTCGGATGCTCGAACACGTGCAGCTTGCGGTGCACGGCCCACGTTCCATCCGGCATCGCGACCACGTACGCGTTGTAGACGGAGCCGTCGGGCGCGCGCTCGAGTAGCCCGGCGCCGACCGTCAACCGGTGCTCCCGCGCCAGGCGCAGCAGATCCTGCGTACACGGTCCGTCGACCGGCTCCGCGAGCGCCTCGAACGCCGCACGCGAGAGCTTGCGCACGTGCCAGTAGCCCGTGAGGCACATCTCGGGGAATGCGATGATCTCCACGCTCGAGCGGGCGGCCTCGCTTACGAAGTGCCGGACGCGGCCGAGATTGTACGCCTTGTCGCCCGGCGCGTGCTGAAACTGGACCGTGGCCACACGGGTGTCGCGCACAGGGATGTAATGTATGGCGGAATGGGCGGATGGGCGGATGGCGGATGGGCAGAGGGGCGGATGGGCAACACCGCCCATCGGCCCAACGGCCCATCCGCCCATCTAGTGAATCGTCGCCCCGACCAGCCCCGCAATCGCCCCAAGCGTCGTCTGCGCCGCATTCAGGCCCAGCCGGAAGTCCTTGTCGCTATAGGTGGCGTAGAGATCGGTGGGCTGGTGCCAGTTCGGATCCCACCCAGCCCCGATTTGTGTGCCGCGCTCGTTTTCGCGCAGGCTGATCGCCGCCACGTAATCCTGGAACGGCGCCGAGTCGGTGTTCGTCATGTGCGAACCGACGGACGCCGGGTAATCGGTCGCATACCTCTCGTTGGCCCGCTCGAACGCCCAGGCGAGCTGCTCGGCCTCGGCCGCGAACTTCGCGCTCGACTGGAACTCGACGTTCACGTCCGCTTCCGGCCGCTGCTCGGCGGCGAGCGTGCCGTCGGCGCGCGGCATGCCGTGGTCGAACAGCATCATGTCGTGCTGGATCATGCCGAGCCACTTGGGCTCGTCTTTCGTGCCCTGCAGCGTGCGGCGCTGCTCGACGTACGCGCGTGAGCCGTTGAGGCCGGTCTCCTCGTTGTTCCAGAGGATGAACCGGATCGAGCGATCGGTGCGCACGTCCGGCCCGGAGAACACGCGGGCCAGCTCCATGACGAGCGCGGTCCCCGAGCCGTCATCGTTCGCGGCCTCGCCCCACCCGATCCCGTCCATGTGGCCGCCGACGATGTACATCTCTCCGGCGTGCGTCGTCCCGATCTTGGTGCAGTACACCTCTTCACGCGTACCGGGCGTCGAGGCCTGCGCATCGAGCGCGCGCAGCCGGGCGTCGGGCTGCTTGAGCGAATCGGTGTTGACGCCGGTCTGGGCGCGCACACCGCGGTAGCGGCCGCCGCCTGAGGCGGGCCTCACCCCC
>Ga0209804_1002957_pt1 | contig 10053 bp, 6 predicted proteins | sample GraSoiAngelo_139_FD_185896 | JGI IMG/M metagenome (GOLD analysis project Ga0209804, IMG submission 185896) | Grasslands soil microbial communities from the Angelo Coastal Reserve, California, USA - 14_0929_12_20cm (SPAdes) (version 2) | ecosystem: Environmental > Terrestrial > Soil > Grasslands ... | reverse complement strand
CCACGGTGTGCTGAGGGCTCGGAGGAATGCCGGGACGCGGCTCGACGTAGCCGACGACGTTGAGGCCGAAGTGTTCGGCGAAATTGGGCCAGGAGCGGTGGTAGGTGACGATTTTGCGCCCGGTATAAGGCTGCATCTCAGCGAGCCATTTTTCGTCGGCCTGTTTGAGGCGCTGTTCGAACGAATCATAGCGCTGGGCAAAATAGGCGGCATCATTCGGACGCATTTCGGAAAGTTTGTTTTGAATTCCCTTGGCGATGCGAAGGCCGTTTTCCGGATCGAGCCAGTAGTGAGGATTGCCAAGCGGGTGGACATCGCCCTCGGCACGGGTCACCACGCCGGTAGGAATTTCGAGGATCTTGGCGAAACGGGAAGCATCAAAGTAGCCTGGTGCGCCGACTTGAATCTTCGGATTGGTGGACTGGCTGATGAGCGGAGGAAGCCAGCCGATTTCAAGCTCCAGTCCCACAATGATGAGCAGATCGGCGTGCCGGAGTTTTAGAAGAAAGCTGGGCTTGGCTTCGACAAAATGAGGATCCTGGTAGCCGCGGGCGACGGACTCGACAGTGACCTTGTCGCCGCCGATCTCCTGGGCGAGCGCGGCCAAGTCCGTGGTAGCGGTCATAACATTCAGTTTGTTATCGGCACTCGCAGGCCGCGGGAAAACGGCGGAGAGCAAAGCAAAGGCCGCCAGGAGAGCAAGGACGCGTGTTTCAATGCTGACGTTGCGCATGGTTTCTCCAAAAAGAAGGTCAGAACGGGTGCGCGCCGTGCGCGCCCATCACAAATAGAAACTGGAACAGGAACTCGTTTGCGTTCGTGAAGCGATCGTTGGGCGCATCCCACAAACGGCCGTACCGATACTGGCCACGGATCTGGCTGAACTCGCTGGGCCAGTAGGTCAGGATACTGGAAAAACCAGTGTCCGTCAGGCTGCCGCCAGCGGCGCGGGCGCTGCGATCAAAACGGCCGCCGAGAGTCCAGCGGCGGTTGACGCGGTATTCGCCAGAGGAGTACAAGCCGAAGGCGTGCTGGGTCTGGAAAGTGTTGAGCGGAGAAAGCTGATCTCGGGCGCTCCAGAAGAGCTCGGTGCGGAACAGGAAGGAATGGTAGATGGCGCGGCGGAGCGGCTTCCAGCGGATGGTGGCGTCGGCGGAATAAAGGTTCGTCAGGAAATTCGCGGGATCAAAGGTGGTGCCGACTCCGGCACCGTTGTGGCCGCGGGCGTAAGAAGCGCCGAGGTCCAGGTTGGTGGATTCGCCGAGGTCGCGGTAGACGCGAAGATGGCCGACCACACTGACGTCCTGGCGCCGATGGGCGGCGAAGACATCGCTGGAGTCGCCGCGGTAAACTTGGGCGGTGCCCTGGAGGAACCAGTCTTTCGGGGCCGGCAGGAAACGCGAAAGGGAAATGCCGGCATCGTCGATGCCGTCTTCGCCGCCGACGAGATTGTTGGTAACGAGGGGCCGGTCGATGAACGGTAAGGCGTGATTGTGGATGGTGTTGACCTTGCCGAATTCGGCGCGCATCTTGCCGACCTTGAGGAGCAGCCCGGCAGGGAGAGACGTGAAGGTGACGTACCCTTCTTCGACGTTGACACCTTCTTCGCCGAAGGAGATAAAGGCGTCAGCACGCGCGTAAGGGTCGATGATGGCTTGCATGCCAACTTCGGACTCATGGAGTTCGAGCGAGCGCGACGGAGAAATGGTGTTGCGCCCAGCAGTGCCAATGAAGTCGCCAATCAAGCTGATATCTGGATTAAGGAGCTTGGCGTTGGAAGTTGCTCCGCCGTAGGTCTGCGTCTGCGCGAGCTGCGCGGGGGCCGGGGCCGGAGAGTTGGACAGCATACCCGGCTGGGGGTGCGAGGAGGCTAGCAGAACTTGCGGGCCGGAAGCTTGCTCCGGTGATTTCGCTTCGCGAAGTTGCTTTAGTTCGCTACGCAGGAGTGCGACTTCTCCGGCGAGCGTGCGGAGTTGCCCTTCGAGCGCCTTCATGCGCACGTCTTCCGTGCTTGCGGCAGTAACATCGGACTTAGACGGTAGAGAGATTGCCTCCTGTGCGTGCAGAATGGAGGAGAACAGCAACCAAGCGAACAGAGCAGCGAATCGTTTCATGACCTTAACTCCTGGAGTTTTATGGAATTGAACCCCTTGTTGTCGTGAGCGTCGGGACCGCAATAGGAAAAGCGCAGAAAGCTAGTGGGCTTAGAGGCGCGCGCGGAGAGGCAGCCCGCGGAAGCGCTGAGGATACCGAAACAAGCAAGGCGGGCGATTTCGAGCCAGTTCCTCGCCGGGGCAATCGGGATGACAGGCAACCGCGCGGTGATAGCGAAAGCCGCAGTCGCGCCGAGCGGGCCAATGCGCGAGGCGGACAGTCCGGCAGACTGCGACGCGAGAAAAACAGCGCTGAAGAGGTAAGGCAAAAAGGCACGTGAGCCGCGCAATCACTTGCATCTAGTTCGTCGGACGGAGCTTAGGCAAGAAAAGTTGCAGGGTCAAGCGCCTAAAGCCTGTTTTTAGTCGCCTCATATACTATACTGGATAACAGTATAATGAAGAGGTGCGATGGCACACACGGCGAGAGACAAAGAAAAACTCTTGATCCGGGTTCGTCGAATCCGCGGGCAAGTCGAGGCCGTTGAGCGGGCGCTGAAGGAAGAGCGCGAGTGCGCCGATGTGCTTCAACTGGTTGCGGCTTGCCGAGGAGCACTGAATGGCTTGATGGCCGAACTGGTCGAGGGCCATATCTGGTTCCAGGTCCTGGACCCGGAGCGCGCCAAGGATTCTCCGCAGGCCGCGGCCGCCGAGGAACTGATCGATATTGTGAGGGCCTACTTGAAATAGCTGAACCATCCGGTGCTGGTCGAGGGCGCCATGGGGGGTTGAAATGCCGGAGAAGGAGATGAAGGCGGGTGCGAGAATAGAAACGGCGCGTGACCAGGCGACAGCTGGGGTGCATCAACCTGGCGCTCCTGCGGCAACCGAAGGCGCGGTCAGCGATTCCGAGGCTGACGGCCCGGAGCACGAACATGCCTTCGATGGGTGGGAAATCGTTCGAATTGGATTTGTGGCGATTGCAGCAATGGCGTTTTGGTTTGCGGGAGTACACCTTAGTTTTCCCCTTGTCCTTGCTGGCGTACTTTGCGCGCTTGTTGGCGGCCATCCCATATTCCACGAAGCAATAGAAAACATTCTCGAGCGGCGAATGACGATGGAGCTCTCGATGGCCATCGCCATTCTGGCAGCGCTGGCAATCCGGGAAGTTTTCACGGGACTGGTGATCACGCTCTTTGTGCTTGTGGCAGAAGTCCTTGAGGGGCTCACCGTAGGCCGCGGGCGGCGAGCCATTCGTCACCTGATCGAACTGCTGCCGTCGACGGCAACGGTGGGCGAACGAGGGGGATGGCGGGAAGTAGGGGTTCAGCAAGTACTGATAGGCGACATCGTGCTCATCAAGCCTAGAAGCCGAATTCCTGTGGATGGTTCGGTCGTGGGCGGCCATTCGTTTGTCGATCAAGCGACCATCACCGGCGAATCGATGCCGGTGGAGAAAAACCTGGTGCATGCCGGGACCATCAACCAATCCGGCGCTCTGGAGGTGCGCGTGGAACGCCTTGGGCGGGATACCACTTTCGGCAAGATTATCCTGACTGTGGAACAAGCGGGGCAATCGCGCGCCCCAATTCAGCGCATTGCCGATCGTCTGGCCGGGTACCTCGTCTATTTCGCGTTCGCCGCCGCCATCTTGACTTTGATCGTCACTCACAACATTCCCTCCACCATATCCGTAATCATTGTGGCGGGAGCTTGCGGGATCGCGGCAGGAACGCCGCTGGCAATCCTTGGAGCGATTGGAAGAGCCGCGCAACAAGGCGCGATTATCAAGGGCGGTCTGTACCTCGAGAAACTCGCCGAGGTGGACACGATGCTCCTGGATAAGACCGGAACGCTGACGTTTGGAACTCCTGAAGTTCTGGAGCTACGTCCTGCTCCAGATGCGTCCGGCGCTCTCTTGATGAATACTGCCGCGATGGCCGAATCGCGTTCAGAACACCCAGTTGCCAGCGCAATTTTGAAGAAGGCCACTGAAATGAGAATTGCGTATGAAGAATCGAGCCAATTTGAGTACACTCCGGGCAAGGGAGTAACCGCGATCTGCGGGAGTGACGAAGTGATCGTGGGCAGCAAGAATTTTTTGTTGGAGAGAGGGATCTCAATAACGCGCGGGAATGGGCACAGTGCGGACGCCGAAGTTTTTGTGGCCCGGAAGGGCCAGTTGCTGGGCACGCTAGTGGTCGCGGATCGGCTAAGGCCCCAAGCAGTAGAGTCCATTCGATCGCTAAAATCCATGGGACTGAGAACTGTGCTTCTGACGGGAGACGCCCAGGCCGTTGCCGAGGAGGTGGGCAAGAAGCTGGGAGTAGACGAAGTTCGATCCGAGTTGCTGCCGGAGGAAAAGCTGCAATACGTAAAGCGGCTGACAGCGGCTTCTCATACCGTGGCGATGGTTGGTGATGGGGTGAACGATGCCCCGGCGCTGGCACAAGCCACCGGGGGCGTGGCGATGGGGTCAGGAACTGACGTGGCGCAAGAGAGCGCAGACGACGTCGTCCTGATTGGGAGCGATCTCTCGAAGCTGGTCGAGACTCTGCGAATTGCCCGGCGCTGCCGGCGAACGATTATGCAAAATTTCGCGGGAACTCTCGTAGTGGACAGTATTGGTGTAGGAATGGCCGCGTTTGGCCTGCTCAATCCGTTGCTGGCTGCGTTTATCCATGTGTCTTCAGAACTGGTGTTCATATTGAATTCCGCCAGGCTGGTTCCCTTGAGCGACGCTAGCAGGCGCACTCAGCGGCGGGCCGTTGGTTGAGGCGCGGCCTGACCTTTCTTGAGAGCCCCAACGGCTTGAAACGGCTGTTTCCGAAATCAAGCAAAGATCCCGACTCCCCGGCCGGCTTAGCCCTGTTCCAATCGTCATTCTTAGCTATTCTTAGCAACCACTTAGCAACCAATCAGGACTTTCCTCCGTCAAAGGTGCTAAGCTAAAGTGTAGACAGAATGTATCCGCGGGAAGCTATTTTCGGGCGAATGGTGGTGCGCCGCGCGCTGGCGTTGCTGGCATGCGCCGCACTGCTCTATTTTGCGGCGGGCGGCTCTCTCTTCCACCAACATACAAATGGGCCCGACACCGCCTGCCATATCTGCCAGGTGCTGCACCTGCCGGCGCTGGCGGCTGCCCGGCTTGACCTCGTCAGCACGCCGCAGATGGTCGTCTGGAATTTTTCGCTGCCGCAAAACGCGGCGCCAAGCGATTCCTTATCTCTGCATCGCGCCGGGCGCGCACCTCCCACCGCCTGATTCCTCACCCCTGAGTTAGAGAAGTGTATTTCCGTGCGCTGGCCGATCTGGAGCCAGTGTCACCGCGATTTTTCCGGCGGCCTCTATCCACACAAAACACAAATTGCCCTCGAAAGGGATGGAGAAAAAAATGTTGAAGCGTTTGAGTATCAGCGGGGTCTTTGTTTTGGGGTTGTTTTTTGCGGCAGGTCCGGCTAATGGCCAGTTGGGAAACTCCGGCTCGATTGAAGGCGTGGTGAAAGACTCGTCTGGCGGAGTGGTGGCTGGGGCGATGGTCGAAATCTCGTACGCCGTGAGCGGTTTTGCCAGGGAGATTACCACGGGAAGCGATGGGAGCTTCAAGTTCACGAACGTCCCATTCAATTCCTACCACCTGGTGGTGTCGGCGGGGGGATTTGCGAGCTATACGCAGGACGTGGAGGTGCGCTCGGGCGTGCCGGTGACCGTGCAAATCGGATTGAAGGTTGGGACGGCGGTCGAGACCGTGACCGTTGAAGCGAAGGATTTGGTGGAAAACGAATCCACCTTTCACACGGACATCGACCGGGGCTTGTTCGACCGGCTTCCGCTGGAGAGTTCGTCATCTTCGGTCAGCTCGCTCGTGACCCTGGCGGCACCGGGGGCGGTGGCGGACTCGAACGGCTTGGTTCACGCCATCGGCGACCATGCGGAGAGCTCGTTTTCGGTCGATGGCCAACCGATTACGGATCAGACCAGCAAAGTCTTTTCCAATCAAATCCCGGTCGATTCGATTCAATCGCTGGAAGTCATCTCCGGTGCTCCGCCCGCCGAATTTGGTGACAAGACGAGTTTGGTCATCAAAGTGACGACGCGTTCCGGTCTGGGCCAGACAAAACCGGTGGGCAGCGTGAAAGCCTCTTACGGCAGCTTTGGGTCAGCGAACGGTGGCTTTGACGTAGCGTTTGGCGGTCCAAAGTGGGGCAATTTCATCGCGGCGAACGGTTTGAACACGGGCCGTTTCCTCGATCCGCCAGAATTCCAAGTGATCCATTCCAAGGGCAACGAGCAGAACGTATTCGACCGCGTGGATTTCCAGTTTACAAATGCGGATTCCGTGCACCTGAACGCCGGCTATACCCGGTCCTGGTTCCAAAATCCAGACTCGTTCGACGCTCTGGCATCCAGCCAGGATCAGCGCGCACAAATCAAGACGTACAACGTCGCGCCGACCTGGACGCACTTGTTCAGCACCAGCACCTTGCTCAATGTCGGCTTTTTCGCACGCCACGACCAGTTCAACTATTACCCCAGCGCAAATCCTCTGGCGGACGTTTCTGCGACCGCCACTCAACAGCGTAAGCTGACCAACCTGGGCTTGCGCAGCGATCTTTCCTATGTGAAGGGCATCCATAACGTGAAAATGGGAGCGACCTTCGAGCACACGCTATTGACGGAGGACTTCAGCCTCGGACTTACGGACCCGACGATCAATTCGCCGTGTCTGGTGGCAAACGCCGCGGGGGACTTGGTCGGATCCGGCGATACCAGCCTGACAGACCCATCTCAGTGCCAGGCAGCCGGACTCCAACCGAACGACGGCAGCGTTATGAACCCTCCACCTGCTGTGCCGGCCTTCATCCCGATCCTGGGTTGCGTGGACCTGACAAGACCCACGCCTGCAGCAGGCGACGGCTGCACAACTGCACAAAGCGTGCTATTCGGTTTCCACGGGCGCGGGGACGTTCGAGAGATCGCTCTCTATCTGCAGGACACCATTACCAAGGGCAATTGGTCCTTCAATGTGGGTGTACGCGGCGATTTATATCGAGGCCTCACCAAAGAATCACAAATCGAACCGCGTGCCGGGATTTCCTACAACCTCAAGCCGAGCAATACGGTTATGCGCGTTTCCTACGCTCGCATCCTTGAGACTCCCTTTAACGAAAACCTGGTGGTTGCCAGCGTGACGGGTAATCCTTTCCTGGACGCCATCTTTGGTGGGTCCTCGGGGCCGATTCGCGCCGGTCAGCGCAACGAATTCCATGCAGGACTCCAGCAGGCGTTCGGAAGGTACCTCGTCGTCGACGGCGACTACCTCTGGAAGTACACGCACAACGCTTACGACTTCAGTGACCTGCTGAACACGCCGATTTTCTTTCCGATTGGCTGGCACAACTCGAAGATCAGCGGGTTCAACGCGCGCGTCAGCGTGCCCATCTTCCATGGCTTCACGGTACTGACCGTTATGGGCCATGCCTCCGCTCGCTACTTTCAACCCCAGGTCGGCGGGCTAGGCACCAGCGATGGACCTGTTTTCCGCATCGATCACGACCAAAACTTTCAACAGACCACGCACCTGCAATATCAGCCGTGGAAACGCGGCCCGTGGATGGCGTTCAACTGGCGCTATGACAGCGGCCTTGTGGCTGGCGCGGTTCCCTTTGCGGCGGACACCACGACCCCAGTGGATCTCACCGGGCTTTCCGCAGACCAGCAGATGCAGGCCGGGCTCTTCTGCGGGAGTGTTTTCCCAACGTTGAGCGCTCCGCTGGTGACGTGCGACCCATCTCTCTACGGGTCGACGCGGCTCAAGATACCGGCTCCAGGAACGGAGAATGACGATCACAATCCTCCGCGGGTCGCTCCACGCCACCTGTTTGATGCCAGCGTGGGCGATGATGACCTGTTCCACGGTGACCACTACAAGTGGAGCCTTCGCCTCACGGTCATCAACCTGACGAATAAGACCGCGCTCTATAACTTCCTGTCGACGTTCAGCGGAACGCACTTTGTAACGCCGCGCAGCTACACGGCGGAACTGGGCTTTCATTTCTAGAAACAGGAGCCTAGCGGTGGACGGGCTGGCCATTGCCAGCGAAATGTCCGGCTCGTCTCCCGGGCTCTGCAAGAATTACGACCCAGGGCGTTCTACCTCCAGGCGCGACTGATGATGACAAGCGCGTTGCGCCGTGGAGGTTCCCGTGTCTTCCCCAACCGCCTGGACGTTATCGCTATCGACCAGCATTAGCCCTACTTAGGCCGGATTCGCGGCAGGTGGTAAAGACCGCTGCGACGGCCCCGGGCCAGGCTGCCGATGGGTCAGTCAAGGCCAGTCGGCAGCGAATCGATTTGAACAAGGCCATGAATGTGAATCTCCCGGCGACAAGCCGCGATTGGGAAGCCGTTTCCTTCGGCACTCCCGACGGAAAGAGCGGCTGGGTGCTGCGGCTCCCCGGCGGGCGACCCATCGCCACGCCGGCCTATGCCGATGGGATGCTCTTTGTCGGCGGTGGCTACGGCTCGCACGAGTTTTACGCCGTAGACTCCGAGACGGGAAGAATCATTTGGAAGATCCAAACGGGCGACGACGGACCGACCGCGGCGGTGGTGGCCGACGGAATGGTGGCCTTCAACACCGAGAGCTGCACGCTGGTGGTGGTGGATGAGAGAAGAAGACGCGTGATTTGGCAGGAGTGGCTGGGCGATCCGCTGATGAGCCAGCCGGCGATTGATAAGGGCGTGCTGTTTATGGCCCATCCGGCGGCCACGGAGCGGCCTCAGAAGCCGGTGGAATTTCATCCCCGGCCAGCGTCGCCGGGCGGCAGCCACCGGCTGCTCGCGGCGGAACTCAGCACCGGCCGGCATATCTGGGAGCAGGAAATTTTCGGCGACGTAATTACCGCGCCGGTGATCTCCGACGGGACGGTCTATTTCACGACCTTCAACGGGACTTCGTATGCCCTGAATGCCGGGGACGGCTCGGTGGTGTGGGTGAAGGTAAATGCAGCCACGAGCGCGCCGGTGATTGCCAACGGGCAGCTCTACGAAACGCGCAAGACCTTAGCGGGAAAAGAAACGGTAGAGGGCCTTGCACGTGTGGACGCCAAACAAGGAAACGCTCGCGACAAGGAGTTGATCGCCAAGAGCAAAGCCGAATACCTCAACCAGGGAAACGGAGGCGGTGTGGCTCTTTCGGCCAAGGCGGTGCATTCTCTGGATTCCTCAGTGGGCTTCAGCGCGGCTCCGCCTTCGGCAAAGCTGGCGCAGGCCAACGACGCTGTCGGCGTAACTTCCGTGGTTGGCGCTTGGGCATTTCAGGGTTCGCGCGCAGCGGTTAGCAAGGGACAAATCCTGAATGCCCAGGGGAGCTACATCAATTCTGTGCGGGCGTCGGACGGGCGCCAGACGTGGCAGGCGGAAGTTGTCGGGTTACACGGTACCGCGGGCGGGCAAGTTTTTTCGCCGCCGGCCGTGGGCCGCGATTATCTCTATCTCGCTGGCGCGGATGGCCATCTGGTCTCCGTGCGGCAAAGCGATGGCACTATCGGATTTTCTTATGCGCTGAAGGCTCCGATTGCGTTTCAGCCCGTTTTGGCGAAGGGAAACGTCTATGCCGGGACCTCCGACGGGCGGCTGATTTGCCTGAAGACGGGAAACAAAGACGCCGACGGCTGGTACGCGTGGGGCGGCAACGCGCAGCACAATAAGATTCAGTAAGGCGGCTGTATCCGACGGCCCGCAACAAAGAGTGGTGCTCTATTTCTGGGCGAGATAGGTTTTCGCCTCGGCGAGTTCCGGTCGATCGGCACCTGCGCCACAGACCTGGGTGAGTTTGGCGTAGAACGATTGGGCGCTCCCTGCGTCACCGGTTGCTTCGGCGGAGCGCGCGGCACCTAGAAGACCGTCAAAGCGGTTGGGCGAATTCTTCAGGACCGTCCTGTATTCGGCAATGGCT
>Ga0209804_1002954_pt1 | contig 10061 bp, 9 predicted proteins | sample GraSoiAngelo_139_FD_185896 | JGI IMG/M metagenome (GOLD analysis project Ga0209804, IMG submission 185896) | Grasslands soil microbial communities from the Angelo Coastal Reserve, California, USA - 14_0929_12_20cm (SPAdes) (version 2) | ecosystem: Environmental > Terrestrial > Soil > Grasslands ... | reverse complement strand
TCGAGTTGGGCGGCAACGCCCCGTTCATCGTCTTCGATGACGCGGACCTCGACCGGGCCGTGGCCAACGCGGTGGCGATCAAGTACCTTCGGGTCGGCGGCCAGTCCTGCATCTGCGCGAACCGGATTTACGTGCAGCGCCCCGTGGCGGACCGCTTCCTCGTCGGGTTCACGGAGGCGGTCCGGGCGATCAAGGTGGGACCGGGGTTCGAGCCCGGGGTCCAGGTCGGACCGATGATCAACACGGAGACGCTCGAGAAAGTCGAAGGGCTCGTTAACGACGCCGTCGCGAAGGGCGCCCGCCCGCTCACGGGAGGGCGGCGCCTCACCGACGGCGCCTACCGGAAGGGATTCTTCTACGCGCCGACGGTGCTCACCGATGTGCGCGAGGAGATGCCGGTGGCCCGGGACGAGACCTTTGGCCCGGTCGCGCCGGTGCTCGTCTTCGACACCGATGAAGAAGTCATCGCGCGGTCCAACCACACCCCCTTTGGGCTCGCCGCCTACCTGACCTCGCGCGACCTGCGCCGCGTCATCCGGACGAGCGAGGCGCTGGAATACGGCCTCGTCTGCGTGAACGATGCGACCGGTTACACGCACGAGATCCCCTTCGGCGGATTCAAAGAGAGCGGCCTGGGCCGCGAAGGGGGACGCCAGGGGATCCAAGAGTACATGGAGGTGAAATCCATCTCCCTCAACATCAGTTGAACCGGCAGCGCCGCCGCGCCCACGCTGCCAGATGCCGGATGCGACCGATGCTCAGGTGACCGATCCCCAGACACGGCAGAACATCGAGGTGGTGTGCGACGTGCTCGTCGCCGGCGGCGGCCTGGGCGGGGCCGCGGCCGCCCTGCGGGCGGCGCGTCTCGGCCGGAACGTCTGCCTGATCGAAGAGAGCGGGTGGCTGGGCGGCCAGATCAGCACCCAGGGCGTCTCCCATCTGGACGAGCACCAGTACATCGAGACCGTTGGGGGGACCGCGGCATACTACGAGCTGCGGGCCGCCATCCGGCAGCACTACCGGTCCCGCTACACGCTCGCTCCCGCGGCCCTGCGCGAGCCGATGCTGAATCCCGGAAGCGCCTGGGTGTCCCGGCTCTCGTTCGAGCCGGCGGTGGGGGCGGCGGTTCTGGAAGGGCTGACGGCCCCCATGCGGGCGGCGGGAACCCTTCAGATCTTCTACCACACCCGGGCCGTCTCCGCGGAGATCACCGGCCGAAGGATCACCTCGCTCCTCGCCCGGCAAACCGGGAGCGCGGGCCTGATCCGCTTCCGTCCGGCGTTTGTCCTCGATGCCACCGATCTCGGGGACCTGTTCGTCCTCTCCGGGACGGCCTACACGGTGGGCGTGGAGTCGCGCGCCGAGACCGGGGAACCCTCGGCGCCGCAGCGGGCGGATCCGGCCTGCACCCAGGCGTTCACCTTCCCGTTCGCCGTCGAGTTTTGTCCGGGCGAGGTCCACACGATCCCCAAGCCGCCCGGCTACGAGGAGAACCGCGCGGCGCAGCCCTACTCCCTTTCCGCCCAGCCCCATCACGCGGGCGCGCCGGTCTACCGGATGTCGGAGAGCGCGCCCGGAACCTACGGGCCGTTCTTTACCTACCGGCGCGTCCTCGCCGCGGGCAACTTCGACGACCCCCGGGTCCCCCGGGATGTCGCGGTCATCAACTGGCCCAGCAATGACTTCCGCGGAGGCTCCCCCGTCGACCGTCTCCCCGAGGAACAAGCCCGGCTCTGGGAGCAGGCCCGGCAGCTCAGCCTCGGATTCCTCCACTGGCTCCAGACCGAAGCGCCGCGCGACGGCGGCGGGTACGGCTATCCTGAACTGCGGCCCCGGCCTGATATCATGGGTAGCGACGACGGCGCGTCGCAGGCGCCCTACATTCGCGAGGGCAGGCGGCTGCGGGCCAAACAGACGATCCGCGAGCAGGACATCGCCGCGGCCTCGCACCCCGGCGCCCGAGCGGCGCGATTCCCCGACACGGCCGGGATCGGATTTTATCCGATCGACCTGCACGACTGCAGACCGGGGACGGTGAGCGTTCCCACCCGGCCCTTTCAGATTCCGCTGGGGGCGCTCGTGCCTGTCGAGACGGTCAATCTTCTCCCGGCCGCCAAGAACATCGGCACGACCCACATCACGAACGGTGCGTACCGGCTCCACCCCGTGGAATGGGCGGTCGGCGAAGCGGCGGCGGCCCTGGCGGTCTTCTGCCTGCGGGTGGGCGCGGCGCCGCAGGAGGTGCACGCGCGCGCCGATCTCACGCGCCGGCTCCAACTGCTGCTGCTCGATCAGGGCGTCCCGCTGTACTGGTACGATGACGTCCCGCTCTCGCACCCGGCCTTTGCCGCCACGCAGCTGCTGGCGGTCGAGGGAATCTGGGAGGGTGAGCCGGGGACGCTGCACTTCGCTCCCGGACAGCCCCTGACGCTCGGTGAGGGAACGCGCCTCGTTGCCGGGGCCGCGCGCGCCATCCGGCGGTGGCAGAACTCCCCGGGCGCTCGGAGCGCCGGCTCCGACGCGGCTGGGCTTCAGCCGGAGCCCCAAGACGCCGCCGCGCCGCTCCGGTGGGCGGCGGCCGCAACGCTGATCGCGGACGCCATCCCGGGCGCCGCGGTGCCCCCCCACCCGGGCGACAGTCACGCGGCAACGCGCGCCGATCTCGCGCTCTGGCTCGGGCGGCTTCTGCGCGAGGCGATCGAGTCGGGAGCTGACCTGTGACCGCGATCATGCGTCGCGCCGGCGGGGCCGTCCGGTGATCGTCGGGTGCGGCGAGGCGCTCGTCGATTTCACTGTGGAACGGTCCGAGCGCGGGCCGCTCTATCGCCCCCACGTGGGCGGCGCCTCGCTGAATGTCGCGGTCGCGCTCGCGCGCCTGGAAGTGGCCGCGGGATTTCTCGGGGGGCTGTCCCGCGACGTGTTCGGCCGGTTTCTGCGGGCGCAACTTCTCGCGAGCGGCGTCGATCCCCGCCACGTCTGCGAGCGCGCCGAACCGACCGCGCTCGCGTTCGTCCAGCAGGAGGACGGCCGGGAACCGGCGTTCTCATTCTACGGCCACGGGACGGCGGAGCGCGCGCTGCGCCCCGGCGACCTTCCGCAGGCGTTCCCGCCTGATGTGGAGGCGCTGCATTTCGCGGGATACTCCCTGCTCGTCGAACCCGTCGGCACGACGCTGGAGACGCTCGGGCGGCGGGAAGAGGGCCGGCGGCTGATCTTCCTGGATCCGAATGTCCGCCCGCCGCTCACGCCCGACCTCGATGCGGGCCGGACGCGGATCGAAGCATGGGTGCGGCGCGCGGACGTGGTGAAGGCGAGCCGCGCGGACCTGGATGTCCTTTATCCGGGCGCGCCCTGGGAGGAGGTCGCCCGATCCTGGCTTGCGCGGCCGGAGGCGCCGGGGCCGGTGCTCGTCGTCGTCACGCTCGGGGAGGGAGGCGCGGCGGCGTTCCATGCCGCGGGGGAAGTGCGCGTCCCCTCAGTGCCGGTGACCGTGGTCGATACGGTGGGCGCCGGCGACGCCTTTTCGGCGGGCCTGCTGGCGTGGCTGCATGGGGCCCGCCGCCTGACACGCGATGCGGTCGCGCGGCTCGGGTCGGCCGGGATCACCGACGCGCTGGCACGTGCGGCCCTGATCGCAGCCCTGACCTGCACCCGCGCGGGCGCCGACCCGCCGTGGCTCGCCGATCTGGAGCGGGCGCCTTCGTAGCGCGCGCAAGACCGAATCAGTGATCAGGCCTCGCCAGTCCGCTCACGGCCTGCCTTGGGTATCGACCCAGAGCCACACCTAGGGCAGTCCGCGAAGGATCCTCTCCATCTCGTCTCTCCGATAGGCGCGCATCGTGTGCGTGCGCACGTTGCCCTGCATCGCGGTCGCCAGCGTCAGCGTACCGGCCACATCCTCGGTCGGCGCCTCGATGATCGAAACAATGTCGTACGCCCCGAACGTCCACAACAGGTCCAGGACCTGACAGTCCATCCGTTCCGCGGCCGCAATCACGGCATCGGTGCGCTTCACGGTATCTTTCACGTTGCGGAGTCCCTGATCGGTCCAACGCGTGAGGGCGACATAGAGTGGCATCGCTCCCCCTTCCCTTTGAGGTGATGGCCCTGCGCCAAATCAGACAGGGCTACGCTGAGGCAAGCCCGAGAAGGATCTCGATGCGAGCCCACCGTTAGATTACGGCAGGCCCCCGGGCGCGCGCATCTGTGGGAATACTGAGAGCAGTACGGAAAGCCATACGGATCTATTGACCAGGGTACGGAGCGCCGGGGGACGATCGTGTTCTGGTAGCCGTCCTGTCAAGCCGTCTAGTGCAGTTTGACGTCGGTCGTGGGGGATGTATGAAGTCCCTGTTCTACCGCCCAGGTGGCAATCTGCGAACGGGAGTGGAACGCCAGCTTGGCGAGGATGTGCTGGACGTGACTCTCGGCCGTCCTTCCCGTGATGACCAACCGAGACGCGATCTCGCGGTTAGACAGCCCGCAGGCGATCAACCCCGCGATTTCTCGTTCACGAGATGTCAGGACGCGTTGACCCCGCTCGCCCGCCTGCCGCGGCGGTCCTGGAAACAGGACGCCCTCTCCGGGCGCCAGGGCATAATCAGCGGCCTGGTCGAGCGTCATGGCCCGCCCCTCCGCCCAGGCGGCGGCATACGCGCTCTCCTCAAGCGCAGCACGCGCAGCGGCCGCGCACTCATCATGGTCGGCCTGGTCGCGGGGGGCAATCTGCCAGCCGAGGGCGTCGCGTAACACTTCCGACGCCCCGAGCACGCGCGCCGCCTTCCGATAATGCCCCTGCGCGGCCTCCGCCCTCGCCACACCCCTGAGGCACTCTTCGATGAGCCACTTTGCTCCGACGTCCCTGCTCACGGTGAGCCCGTCTCGATGGTATGCAGCCGCCTGACGGTAGTCGCCCCGGCGGTGTTCGTCCGTGCCCAGATTCCGCAGCTGGCTGGCAATGAGCGATTTGTCTTCCGCCTCCTTCGCCAGCGCGAGGGCCTGCAGATGGAACGCCACCGCTCTCTCGGTATCGCCTTGATCGCGCGCCACCGCCCCGAGTTGGGAGATCGCCATGCTGCTGAGCCACGTCTCCCCCAGGTCGCGGCACAAACTGACACTCTCCTCATACAACGCTGTGGCCCGCTCATGATCTCCCTGCCGCAGCGCCACGATGCCCAACCAGAGCAGGAGTTGCGCGCCGTTTTTCCTATCGCCCAACTCTCGGCACAGGACCAACCCCTGCTCCCCCAGGGCGATGGCCCGGTCGTACTCACCCTTCCGCCACGCGAAATACGCCGCCGTCTTCATGACCTTGGGCACGGTGGACGGCGGGGACTCAACGCTCCGGGCGAGGGCGGCGTCCAGCCATCTGCGCGCCTCGCTCCAATGCCCCTGCATGCTCCAAAACCAGTGGAGCGCCCCCGTCAACCGCAATTGCGCTTCCGCTCCGTCCGCGTCGGTCTCACAAACCTCCAGCGCCGCGCGCAGGTTGGCGTGCTCTGCCTTGAGCCGCCGGAGCCACAGTTCCTGCCGCGGTCCCCGCAGTTCTCGGTCGGCCTCCTCCGCCAGGGTCACGCACCAGTCCCGGTGCCGCCGCCGGATGGCGTCGGCCTCTCCGGATTCCACCAACCTGTCCCAGCCGTACTGCTGCACTGTCTCGAGCAGACGATACCGGCCGGCGCCGGCGCGCGTTTCCGCAACCAGCAGTGATTTGTCCACCAACTGCGTCAGGAGCTCCAGGATGCCTTGGGCCTCGACGCCGTCATCTGCGCAGACGGCCGCTGCGGCCTCCAACGTACATCCGCCGTGAAACACCGACAAGCGGTGCAGGCCCAATCGCTCCTTCGGAGACAACAGGTTATAGCTCCAGTCCATCGCTGCCCTGAGCGTCTGGTGCTTTGGAAGCCCCTCCCGGTTGTCCCGGGTGAGCAGCCGGAACCGGTCCCCAAGGCGATCTGCAATCTGCTGCGCGGAGAGCACTTTCATCCGCGCCGCCGCCATCTCGATCGCGAGCGGGATGCCGTCGAGATGCGAGCAAATCTGCGCGACGGCCTCAGCGTTGTCCCCCGTGACCTCGAAGGTCGGCAGCACGGCTATGGCCCGCTCGGTGAACAACCGCACCGCATCACACTGCTTGAGCCGCTCCAGCGGGGGGAGCGGTTCCAGACCGGGCAGCGAGAGCCCGGGGAGGCGATAGGCAAACTCTCCTTCAACGCGCAATCCCTCCTGGCTGGTCGCCAGGATACGGAGACCGGGGCATTCCCCCATGAGCGCGGCCACCAGGTGCGCGCAGGCCGATACCAGGTGCGCACAGTTGTCCAGCAGGAGAAGAAGAGATTTCGGACGGAGAAAGGTGTTCACGGTGTCGATGAGCGGCCGGCGCGCGTGCTCTGTGACACCAAGGGCTTGGGCGACCATCTTCGGCACGAGACTGGGGTCGGACACCGCCGCCAGTTCGGCCAGCCACACGCCGTTGGGGAAGTCCTTGATCAGTCCTGCGGCGACCTGCTGAGCAAGCCGGCTCTTGCCAGAACCTCCCGCACCTGTGAGGGTCACGAGACGGGCGCGGCCGATGAGGGCCTTGACCTCTACAATCTCCTTATCCCGGCCGATGAAACTGGCCAAATGGATCGGCAGGTTGTTCGACGCAGAGCGAACCGACTTGAGAGACATGGGAGGAAGGGAATAGCTCTCAAGAATGTCTGGTCCCCCGGCTTTTTCCGTCGCCCGCCTTGCAGGCGATCTCCTGGACGAACTAGGCATCCTGACTCCTTGATTGATGGATAGCAAACGATCAATTGAAGATTTTTGCTGAAAAAGTGTTACCTCCTCTCCGCGTGATCGATTCTCATGACCGGTGTTATGCTAACGTACGTTCGACACACTAAGCCGGCAAGTCGACTGAGTATTGCAATACTAAACAACGCAGGAGGTGGATGATGGCCAGGGCCGGCTTCAAGTCCGTGAACGAGTACATCGCCTCGCAACCTGTGGCGGTGCAGGGCATACTTGAGCGCGTGCGGAGCGCCATCCGGAAGGCCGTGCCGGGAGCCGAAGAAGTGATCTCGTACAAGATCCCCACGTACAAACTGCCCAGCGGCCCCGTGCTCTATTTCGGCAGGTGGAAGCGGCACTACTCGCTTTACCCCGCCACCGGGCGCGTCGTCGCGGCGTTCAAGAACGAGCTGGCATCGTACGAGGTCAGCAAGGGCACAATCCGCTTCCCGCTCTTCCTGCCCGTCCCTGTGAAGTTGATCGGACGCATCGCGAAGTTCCGCGCGAAGGAACTCGTCGAGCGCGAGAGGGCGAAAACGGCCACGGCGGCTAAGCGAAGAGCTTGAGGTAGTCCTCCCGCAGCGGGTAGAAGACGTCGAGAACCAGGGCCCCCGCGCGGCCGGCCCGGCCGCTGTGTGTGATGCCGCCGGGAATCACGTAGGTATCCCCTGGGCGGAGCGTCCGCCGCTCGTCGCCGATCTGCATCTCGAGCTCGCCCTCGATGATCAACCCCAACTGCTCGTGGTGATGGGAGTGGAGCGGAACTTCGCCCTGGGGGACGAACTGGACGTAGTTCAGCATCACGTGCTCCCCCGCGAGGGGCTTGATCGTGACCCCTTTCGCGATCTCCTTTCCCCGAAGCGCCTTGATCGACGTGATGGTCTGCTTGGCCGGCATAAAGTCCTCCCTGGTCCGATCTTTTGACGGTCCACGCCTTCGAGCCCATGATTCTCTTGGGCGCCCGCGACCTCCCCCGTCTCATCCGGGTGACTGGTGACCACACTTATTGGGTACAATTGACCTATGGTACGCACACACACTGCTGGCGCGCGAGGTGTTGGAGGTGGATGCTTTGGTGCTGATTCTGCTGGTCCTGTTCATTCTCGCCGCAACCGGTCACCTGTTCGTCCACTAACACCGCAGACAGGCGGCGGTGATCCCCGCCGCCTGAGTTCGCTTTCCCCCGGTATCTAAGGCATCAAGACGTTGGGGCGCTGTGCCCAATGGCTCGCAGTGAGCGCTGGGATCGTCCTGGCGCTCCAGGGATCCGCGCAGCCGGCGGCCCACGCCCAGAGCACCCCACCCCCACAGCCTGCGCCCGCGGCTCAGGCGGGCCCCCCGACCCAGTTGGCCAGCGTGGTCCTCGCCAGGGCCGTCAAAATGAACAGCCTCTTCGGCGCCGGCGAGGTCACCCCGGTAGATCCCACCACCAGCTTTTTCAACACGGACCTTCCGTACGCGGTCGTCAAGGTCAAGGCGCTGGTGAACGGCACGGTGGTGACCTTCGCGGTCAGCGACCCCACCGGGCCGGCGTTTGCGCTCGAGGTGATGGCCCCCAAGCAAAAGAACGGCGCCTGGGAAGTCTTCGATTTCACCCTCCCGCTCTATATCCTGGGCACCGACCTGGAGAGCCACACCGGGGCCTGGGCCCTTGACGTCGCATTCAACGGTCAGCACCAGGGCACCACCGCGTTCCAGGTGCAGGCCGGGTCCCCCATTGCCCTGGGCAGGATCAAGGACCTGCTCGATCTGGCCCCGCTCGACGCCGATCTCCACTGGCGGTACGGCGCCGCCCTCGCGCTCCTACACCACGACGCTGAGGCGATCCGGGAGCTCAAGAACGCGATCAAGCTCGACCGCAACTACGCGCTGTACTACATCAGCCTCGGCCGGCTCTACGAGCGGCAGGGGCGCACCGATGACGCGGTGCGCAATTTCAAGACCGCCCTCTCGCTCCACGGCTCCTACTACGATGCGGTATACTCGGGGTGGGCAAGAGCACACTTGGCCCGGCTGCAGACGCCCTGAGGGGGAACACCTCGCACCCGGTCTACCTGAGGACACTCTGCTTCATCCGCGACGGCGACAGTGTGCTGCTGCTCCGGCGCCGCCACCCGCCCAATCAAGGTCTGTACAATCCTCCGGGCGGCAAGATCGAGCCCCTCGAAGACCCTCTCGACGCCTGCCTGAGGGAGGTCCATGAAGAGACGGGACTCCGCCTGGGTGGGGCGGCGCTCCGGGCGGTCGTGACGGTCCTGACCCGCGCGACAGGCGCCCAGTGGCTGCTGTTCGTCTTCGCGGCCGAGCGCCCATCCGGCTCCGCGGACCCGATCGCGACGGACGAAGGCGACCTGAGGTGGGTCCCGCTGGCCGAGATCCCCGCCCTGCCCGTGGTCTCGGACATTCCACTGATGCTCCCCTACCTCTTCACGCCACAGGAGGGCGTTGTGATGGGCAAGATCCACTGCGAGAACGATGAGGCGGACAGCATGCTGGACTATGAGTTTCGCACACGATGAGCCCCATGCCGGAAGAAGTGCTGGTGGTCCCGCGCACCCACCTGTTCCCCGCGGGCGGCTTTCACGGCTTTTCCACCGAGGGCCTCCCGGGGTACCTGGCCGCGATCGCGGCGCACGCCTACTTCGCGCCCCGCGCCCGGGTCGAGGACGACCCCGGCCTCAAGCAGATCATCCCGTACGTCGTTCTCCGCCACCAGGACCGCATCTTCCTCGTCCGCCGCACGCACGCCGGCTCCGAGGAGCGGCTGCGGGAGAAACTCTCCGTGGGCTTGGGCGGCCACATCAACCCGGAGGACGTCGCGGACGCCGATCCCGTGGACGCGGGGATGCGCCGGGAACTGACGGAAGAAGTGGAGGTGCCGCCGGGATGGCGGGCCCGGCCGGTAGGCGTGATCAACGACGACATCGAGCCGGTCGGCCGCGTGCACTTCGGCCTCGTCTACATCGCCAATCTTCCCACGCCCGAGGTCCGGGTGCGGGAGCGGAGCAAGCTCGCGGGCGCCTTTGCCACACCCCAGGAGGTCCGGGCGGCATACGACCGGCTGGAGACCTGGTCGCAGTTTATCGTGGATGCGATCGACCTCCGAGAGATCTAGGGTGGTCGAGCCCTAGCCGTCGAGGAGCCTTCGCCGGTGCCCACGTGGATCCCGGAAGCGGACGGGCTGCACCTCGCCCGCACCCTGGACTCAGGCCAGGCATTCCGATGGCGGTGGAACGCCGGCAAGGACGGGGCACGGGTGGCGGTGGGCGTCGTGGGTCGTCACATCC
>Ga0209804_1002951_pt1 | contig 10066 bp, 10 predicted proteins | sample GraSoiAngelo_139_FD_185896 | JGI IMG/M metagenome (GOLD analysis project Ga0209804, IMG submission 185896) | Grasslands soil microbial communities from the Angelo Coastal Reserve, California, USA - 14_0929_12_20cm (SPAdes) (version 2) | ecosystem: Environmental > Terrestrial > Soil > Grasslands ... | reverse complement strand
GCCGGCCAGATCCTGCCGCCGCCGGTCAAGTTCAACGGAGAGGTCCGGGAGACGATCCAATACACGAAATTCCCGACGCCGCAGTGGTGGAACGCCAAGGCCGGGACGACGGTCAAGGTGAGCGACTTCCAGGAGTGGCAGGGGGCGACGGGCGTGTGGCGGGGCCTCTTCCAGGACAACACGTACGTCCCGGGGACGGGCTTCCCGTGCATCATCGTCCGGATCAAGAGGGAGAGTCAGTTCTTCACCGTGCCTCCGCCGGACCAGGTGCCCGCGACGATCCCGAGCGGCTTCAACCTCTACTTCGACGACCCGACGTTGGACTCGGCCCACGGAGGGACCCGCATCCTCGCGTTCTTCGACCGCTGCGTCCACCTCTGTTGCTACCCGGGATGGCACGTCGTCGACAACCCGCCTCCCGGTCGGGACTACAGCGCCTACGGCGCCTCGCCGCCGACCTTCGTGCAGTTCCAGCAGGATCCGATCTACTGCGTCTGCCACGGCTCGCAGTACGACCCGATGGTCCTCGTCGTGAATGAGAACGACAAGAACGGGGCCGGGTACGTCGGGGCCCAGCGGGTCCATGGACCGGCCCCGCGTGCCTTGCCGGTCATCCCGGTGCAAGCGCAGGGGCTGAACCTCGTGGGCGGCATGGCCAACCCCGCGTGGTACGTCTACTGCTGAGGTGGGGACGTGGCCACGACGGGGGATATCCGGAAGGACACGGGGCGAACGGTCTTCGGTTGGATCAAGTCCCGCTTTCCGACCGTTCCATATGCGGACCTCACGAGGGTCGTCCTGGAGACGGACCAGCGGCAGCTGCCGCGGAGCCATGCGGAGAAGTACGAGCTCAAGACGATCTGGTACTGGTATCCGCTCTACTGCCTCGGCGGCATCTCCTTCATCGCCTTCATCGTCCTCACGATCACCGGGATCCTCCTCGGATTCTTCTACATCCCGGACGGCCGACTGGAACTGGGCGCCTCCGGCGACCTGACGAACCCCGCCTGGCGGTCCATGCTGACGATCATGAACGACATCCCGTTCGGCTTCATCATCCGCGGGATGCACCACTGGGCCGCGCACATCATGATCGCCGCGGTGTTCCTCCACATGTGCCGCGTGTACTTCACCGGCGCCTACAAGAAGCCGCGGGAACTGAACTGGCTCCTCGGGGTCCTCCTCATCCTGATCACGATCATGTTCGGGTACTCGGGCTACCTGCTCCCGGCGAACGCCCTGAGCGAGGGCGCCGCAAACATCGGGATCAACATGACGCGAGCCTCGCCGGCCATCGGGGACAAGCTCGCGACCTTGCTGTTCGGCGACATCAGCACCCTGTCCGGCCGCTACATCTTGAGGTGGTACTGGATCCACGTCTTCATCTTGCCCCTCGTGGGGACGGCGCTCATGGTCCTCCACATGGGGCTCGTCTGGCTGCAGGGCGTCGCCGAGCCCCACTGAGGTGATCCGCTGCAAATCGAGTACGTCAAGGAAAAAGTGATGGAAGGTCCCCGGCCGGGCTTCCCGCGGCAGTACGGCCCGGACCGCCTGGACCACCAGCCCGGCATCCCGCTGTTCCCGCAGGAGGCGACGCGGGACCTCGTCACGATCTTCCTCCTCGTCGCGATGATGTTCTTCCTCTCCGCGTTCGTCACGCCGTTCCTCGGGCCCGCGAGGAGCCCGCAGCTCTCAGAGCTGATCGTGCCGGACTGGTACCTCCTGTTCTCTTGGGGCCTCCTGAAGGTCGCGGACATCTTCCCGCAGTTCACGATCGGGGCCGGCACGCCGCTGAAGACGGAGTTCAGCGCGGCGTTCTGGGGGGACCTCCTGAGCGGCATCCCGGTGATCTTCCTGCTCGTCCTGCCCTTCATCGACCGCGGCCGCGAGAGCCGTCCCGCGAAGGCCCCGTTCCGGTCCGCCTTCGGGATTGCCTTCCTGATCGCCTGGATCTTCACGTCCTCCCTGTACTCGATCCGCGAGGTCGTCGCGCAGCGGTGGACGGCGCCGAACGGGACCGCACTGATCCCCGACGGCACGATGAAATGGTTCTTCGTGATCCCGCCGGTCCTCGTCGGCTTGACGTCGTACCTGGCCCTCCGGCGCCTCGCCTTCGCGCCGATGCGGCGGTACCTCGTCCCGTACGTCTTGATCTTGACCGCGATCGTCGTCGCGCAGGCCGGGGCGATCGCCGCGAACCCGGCGGCCCTCGGTCCGGCCCAGCCGTTCTTCGCCGAGATCCTGATCGCCCTCGCGATCGTCGTCGTGCCGACCGTCCTCACCGCGTTCTTCCTCCTCCGCGCTCCCGAGTCGACAGCCCGCAAGGTGTCCACGTGGGCCGGGGCGTTGGGCCTCCTCGCCTTCATGGGCTTCTACGGCGCGGTCGCGTACCTGGATCGGCCGACCGCCCTCGGCTGGGTCCTGTCGGTCCTGTGGCCGAACATGAACACCTTGGTCTTGATGCCGATCTTCGCGATCGGGACCGCCTGGCTCGGGACGCGGCGGCCCTACAGCACGTACGAGTACCTGCTCAACGAGTGCTACCAGTGCGGCAAGTGCCATACCGTGTGCCCGGTGACCAAGGTCGAGGACGACGCGCTCGGCGGCCTGAACCTCGTCTACAACACGTTCAAGAAGCAACACGACGGCGTCCCGCTTTGGACGTGCCTCGCCTGTGACGCCTGCAGCGCCGTGTGTCCCTTGGACATCCAGTACAGCGACTACATCCTCGAGGAGCGGAGGAAGGTCAACGCCGCGATGGCGGCCGACGGAGGCCGGCGGGAATGATGGACACGGAATACGGCCCCGGCCGCACGATCCCGCATCCGGTCATGTTCCGCGTGCTCGACAGCGAGGCGGACGACCTCTCCATTCCAGAGATCCGGGTCGAGCACAAGTCCGAGTTCGCGTACTATCCGGGCTGCGTCGACTACTACGACGTCGAGATGCAATTTTCCCACATGAACTACGGGGACACGAACCACGGGATCATCTTCGATTCGTCGATCAAGCTGCTCCGGGCCGTCGGGATCCAACCGATGATCTTGGACCGGTCCTTCATGAAGTGCTGCGGCCACGACCAGTTGTGGCAAGGCAAGGTCGACGTCTTCGAGCGGATGCGCGACTACAACACGAGGATCGTGAAGATGCTCGGCGTCAAGACGCTGATCACGTCCTGCGCGGAAGGCTACCGCACCTTTCGCCTGGACTACAAGTTGGAAGGCGTCCGGGTCGTCCACATCACGCAGTTCCTCTTCGAGCGCGGCCTGCGGATCCCGCCGCAACCGGAGACCGCGAAGCGGATCCGCGTGGCGTTCCAGGACCCGTGCCGCTCCGGACGGCAGATGCCGATCGACCCGGTCTTCGAGGAGCCTCGGGAGCTGATCAAGCGCGTCGACAACGCGGACCTCGTCGAGCTGAAGACCTTCCGCGGGGACGCGCAATGTTGCGGCGTCGCCCAGATGATGTACTGCAACGACAAGACGAAGGGGCTCACCCGGAAGAGGATGGACGAGGCGGTCGACGTCGAGGCGGACTACCTCCTCACGGCGTGTCCGAAATGCCTGACGCACTTCGGATGCCTGCACCACGAGAACAAATGGAAGCCCGGCGAGGAGCGGTACCGGTACAAGGTCATGGACATCACGCAGTTCCTGGCGGAGCGGCTTCCCGGCGATTGGCCGACGGGCAGCAACATCGACCAGAGGCGGAAGGAGCCTCCGCTCCCCGGGCGGAAGGGAGGCTCGTGATGGCGACCGCCGCGAAGGCGGCGACGCCGGCGACCCCGCCCGCCCCGCCCGGTGACCCGTTGATCGCCTACTACGGCCGCGTCCGCCAGATGAACTTGCAGCTCGCGAAGGACCGGTACAAACAAGGCTTCAAAGTCCGGACGCAGGAGTACATCCGGGGCCGGGGCACCTTGGCGATCGTCGACGAAGGGATCTGCATGGGGTGCACCCATTGCTTCGACAACTGCGCGTTCGAAGCGATCGGCATGGTCGATCGCAAGTTCGCGCTGCCCGAATACACGTACACGTCGCGCAAGGCGGTCATCATCGACGACAACTGCGTCGGATGCGAGAAGTGCGCGATCGTCTGCCCGGTCGATGCGATCACGATGGTGACCAAATACGGTTTTGAGGTCAAGGACGGTCGCGTGATCTCGACGACCGCACCTCCGCCGCCGGCACGGCCCGCGGCGGCCGCCAAGCCGGCCGCGTCGCCTGCTCCGAGCCCGGCTCCCGCTCCACCTCCCGCGCCAGCGCCCGAGGAACCGGAGGAACCGGAGGAGCCGTGAGATGGCCGCGTCGGAGAGCCCGCCGCTGGTGAAGGCCCGGAAAGCCCCGCGGCTCACCGCGAAGCAGGAGATTCAGACGATTCGGAACCTGCCGCGGGTTCAACGGGGCATCGTGATCATGAAGATCGCGGGCGTGTTCCTCCTCGCGATCGGGTTCGAAGGGCTGGTGACCGGCCAGTACTGGTACTCCGTCCTCTTCGTCCCGCTCGGGGTCCTCGTGGCGATGCTCCCGATCCGGATCCGGACGGGGATGTGCATCGCCTGCCAGTCGCCGCTCCAGAAGGACGCGGCGATCTGCACGACCTGCGGCGCGCCCCAGATGTGAACCGCTACGGGGCCACGAGCGGCTGCACAACGTGCGCCGCGTCGATCTGGAGTTTCATCTCACGCCACAAGGCCATCCTCCGGAGGAAGCCCGGATCTTCCTCCCAGAGATGGGCGAGTCGGCCGGTGAAGGCCGCGCCGGGGATGCGGGCGACGATGGCCCGCACGCCCTTCGAGAGGTCGTACACCTTGATGCGGTCCTTCGGGGCCGAGAACGAGGGGAAGGCCGAAACGATTCCCGTCGAGCCAAGGGAGCCGTAGATCCCTGCCTTCGCGGAACTTTGGTCGCCGAAGGCCCTCATCTTTCCGGCGAAGTCCCCGAAGCTCTTCGCGGGAACGCGGACCTCGCCGACGAAGAGCGACCGGGCGACGGTCTCCGCCGTCTTCCGGTAGGCCTCGGCGGGAGCATCGAACGGATTCGGCGTATCCGCGGTCTTCGCCCTGAAACCCGCCAACGCCGCGTCAACCACTTTCTCCTTGGCGGCAATCCCTGTGGCAGTCGTGCCGAGGGACACTTGGACCGTGAATGCCTCCACCGGTCCCGGCCGCAAGGTCTTCGCCGCGACGGCATCCGTGAGGTGGACCCATTGGATGCCAGGTCCGGCCCGCGAGAGCTTGTCCAAGGCGATCGAAACCTTCGCCGGATCGTCGAACGCGTAGGTCAGTGTCTTGCGCGCGCCGGGCTTCGCCTCGAGGCGCAAGGCGATCGCGACGGGGACGAAGAATTCGCCCGCGAGGGGAATCGACGCATGGAGGAGGTCGTAGGCGGTCCCGTTGTTCGCAACCTCCTCGAACCCGATCCGCGCTCGATGGCCGTACGGCGAGATCGTGCGAAGCGCGTTCACATACGACGCGAATCCGCCGCGGAAGGAGCCGAAGGGAGCGTCCCCATAGACCGCGTCACCGACGGCGAAATCGAGGGGGACCGTCGGGACGAACGGCACGAGGTGACCCGCGGCGAGGGCATCGTCGTAGAGGCGCTTCCAGAGAGCGCCGACCTGCGCGATGGCCCGATGTCCGTCCTCCGCGAACTCGACGCCGGCGTAGGCCGAGAAGTCGAGCTGGACACCGCGCTGCTCGGGGACGATCCAATCGTACGTCAGCAACACGCGGGGCCGCATCGTGAGTCCGAACTCCCGGGTGCGTCCGACTCCGAGTTGGGTCCGGAAGAAATGGTAGTCTTCGGCGTTCAGCCCCAGGCTGACGGTGCTCTCTTCGCCGTTCAGGACCCGGATGAGCTTGCGGACCTCCCCGTCCTCCTTCACCTTGACCGTGACGGGCGGCAACCGGTTCAGGTCGCCGATGATGCTCGCGGGCAGGACCCGATCGTCCCGCACGAAGAGGGCGCGGATCAAAGCCTCCCGGATGAGCTCGGCGAGGGCCGGGATGCGGACGGCCTGCTCGACATAGTTCCAGTCCTTCAGGAGGCCCACATCACCCCTCCTTCGAATGCTCGTATGCGCGCACGAACCGGTCGCGGGTCGGTTTCGCCCGACGCAGGATCGCGGCGACCTCGAGGCCGATCGCCATGCCCGGCGGCGGGATCGCGCGGAGGCCGGGCCACGGATATTTCGTCCAGACCTCGAACGTCTTGCCTCCGTTGATCTTCTTGCGCGGATCGAGGACGCCTTTGACGGCAGAATAGGCCGACGTCGCGTTCCCATGCATCTTCCGCAAGTTGAAGACGAGGAAGAGGCCGAGCCCCATCGGATGGCCGTCCATCTTGAAGGCGGCATCCCCCATCCGCTTCACGAATCCGAGGGCCGTCCCTCCTGATGGCCGGGTGTCGTCCATGAGGACGTACGGGTCGAGGGCCGCGGTCGTGCTGTCGACGAGATGGGCCTGGACGGAGCCGTTCAGCTTCAGCTTGTCCCGGATTCGAGCCGCCGTCTCGACGGCCTCCGGGAGCCGACGGAGCGGGACCAGGTTGAAGGAAATCATGAGGCCGCGGCTGAGTCGTCGCGCGCCGTAGTTGTTGTGTCGCTCGCGCCAAAGGCCGTCCCCGACCGCCGGCGGGAGCTTGGCGCCTCCCTCTTTCGAGGCGAGCGCGTCGAGGGCCTTCTCCTGGTCCGCGACCTCATCCTTGGAACCCTGCACCGCGACCAGGGCGAGGTCCACCGGCTCCGGCGTGTCCGAGTGGAGGGCCCGTTCGAAGACGAAATGGTCGCGGTCCACGACCGCGGCGTGATACGGAGTCAGGGCTGTGTCGACGACGGCCTTCAGAAATCTCCCCGCGGCCGGGAGTTCGGGGAACGAGTACGTGAGGGGTCTCGTGAGCTCCGGTTTCGGGACGATCCGGAGCACCGCCTTCGTCACGATGCCGAGGGTCCCTTCGGCCCCGAAGAACAACGGCGTCAGATCCGCGAGGGCACCGCCGGCGTCGGCATCGGACGCGGTCTTGAGGAGGCTTCCATCGGGGAGGACCACTTCGAGGTTTGCGACGGCGTCCCGAAGGCTGCCGCCGCGGAGGCCGCCGAAGCCCGTGCTCCCCGAGTTGATCGCGCCTCCGACCGTGCTGCCGATTGCATTGAGCGGGACGTTCGGCAGGGCGAATCCTTTCGACTCCACGAAGTCCTCGACGACCTTCCACGAAACTCCGGTTTCGACCGACACGGTCCGCCCATCAGGGTCGATGCCGAGGATGTGGTTCATCTTCCGCATGTCGATGAGGACGCCGCCGCGGTTTGGGACGGAACCTCCGCACCATCCCGTCCCGCCGCCGCGCGGCGTGATCTGCAGCAAGCTTTCGTCGCTTAGCTTGACGACGCCGGACACCTCCTCGGTCGTCTGCGGGAGGGCCACGAAGTCGGGATACAGACGCCACTGCAAGAGCGCGATTTTCGGGAGGGACGCGAAGTCGTGACTGTACACCATGCGCTCGAATTCCGATCGAGCGACGCGTTCCGGCCCCAGGGTGTTCACGAGTCTGCGATACGCATAATCGAGGCTCGCCATGCCGCCTTCTCCGGGGAACGCGCGCGGATAAACCCTCGGTTGGGATAAAGGTAACGCGCTTGTATGGAGGAACGCGGCCGCCTCTCAGACGTTCAGCGACTTGATGATCTGCTCGCGCAACCGCTGCGTGTCCGCGCCGCTGCTGTAGACGCCGACCGCTTGGGCCGCGGCGATGACCTGGTCGTCGCCGGCCTTGTCGACCGCTCGCGCGATGTCCAACTTGAGTTGGAGCTCGCTCCTCCCGGAGGTCGGGATCGCAAGGGCCCCCGCGGCCTTCTCGACCCGCGAGCGCATATCCTTCACGTCCATCGCGTTGATCTCGTCGGAGATCTGCCGCTCGATTTCCATTTTGCCGCGGCGGAATTCACCGAGGGCCCGACCGAGTCCTCGGGCGAGTTCGGGCAACTTCTGCGGGCCGAACAGGAGGAGGACCGCGATGATGATCAGGATGATGATCCACTCGAATCCCCCAGGCAGTTGAGCCGTCAAATCGCCGGGCGAAATTCCGGACAACTGGACACCCCCACACTGCCACAGAAGGACGGGGTTAAGAGCTTTTCGCCGATACCATGTGGCTCTGCGCCACGTGCTTGCTCCGCTGGAGCACCGCCACGTAGCCCGCGACGTATAGGAAGAGCATTGGGATCGAGACGAGCATCATCGTCACCCCGCTTCCGTCCGGCGTGATCACCGCGCCGAAGATGAAGATCGCGATCGTCGCGTAGCGCCAGTTTTTCTTCCAAAACTCCGGCGAGACGATGCCCAGGTACGACAGGCCGTACATCACGACGGGAAGTTCGAAGGCAAGGCCGAACGCGAGGCTGAACCACAGCACGAAATCGAGGAACTCGTCGAGGCGGAGCAGCGGCGTCGCTCCGAACGAGTAGGCGAAGGCGTACAGGAACGGGAACGTGAATGGGAGGACGACGAGGAGCGATACGACGACGCCCGCAATGAAGAGCGTGACGACGGGGGCGGTGATGCGGAAGATGAGCCGCCGTTCGCTCGGTTTCAAGGCGGGGGCCACGAAACGCCAGAACTCGTAGGTCGAGATCGGCGAGATGACCACCGCCGCGAGGAACGTCGCGACCTTGAGCTGGGCGATCACGGCCTCCCATGGGGTCAGGACCGTCAAGACCGCGCTCCCTTGGACCAACGAATGGTTCAGGAGGACGATGAGTTGGGCGGGGATCGTCTGACCCTGGTTGAACGTCGGGAGCGGGAGGTAGATCTGCGCCTGGCCGATCCTCACCGGCACGATCCCGAAGCTGAGCATGATGAGGAACGCGACGATGAACGCCGCGATGACGATCTTGAGCCGGGTGCGCAGCTCCTCGAGGTGTTCGAAGAAGGACATGCGGTGTTCGTCGGGACGGTCTGAGTCGGTTGCTCGCCGAAACACAAAGGGTCTCCGCGAGAAAACGGCGCGCGGCTTATGGACTTTCCCCAATTGTCAGAACGAATAGCGATCTTCGGTCAACGGGTCCGCGGTGTTACTGTATCCGCGAACCTCCCAGTAGCCGAGCTCCTCCTGGTCCGTGAAGGTCACGGCCCGCACCCACTTCGCGCTCTTGTACGCGTACCGCTTCGGGACCAGAAGCCGCGCGGGGCCGCCGTGTTCGATCGGCAAGGGCTTGCCGTCCCACTGGTGGACGAGGAGGACGTCGGCATCGTACAGGACGTTCAACGGATGGGAAGTCGTGTAGCCGTCGCCGCATCGGAACGTCGCGAACCCGGCACTCGATCGGACTTGGGCGCGCTCCGCGAGTTCCTTGATCGTCACCCCGACCCACTCGTTGTCGAACGTCGTCCATCCCGTGACGCAGTGAAATGGGGAAAGGACCTTCGTCGTCGGCAGCGAGAGAAATTCGGGATAGGTGAATCGGAGGGGCTTGTCGACGCTCCCGTCGAGGCGGAGGTCCCACTCCTTCGGGTCGAACCGCGGGACGATGCCGAGGTCGAGCCGAGGCCATTTCCGAACTTCGCGCTGTCCCGGCGGCAAGCGTCGCTCGGTGGCCATCGGATCGAACGAATGAAATCCGTCGATATAAACGGTTGTGCGCGCCGAGGGAACGGTTAGAATTGCTCGGCAGAAGGCCCGGGTTCATGGGCCGAATTCGAGAACGTTTTTCGGGAGAGAATCGACGGCTCGCGAACGCCGCAAAGGGTTTAATAGCCTGACCTTTTTTCCACGCGATGTAGATGGCGCTCGAAGCGTACGTGCCCATCGTGATTTTTGCCTTGATCGCGTTGATGTTCCCGCTGGGGACCTTCTTCGCCACGAGGCTTTTCCGGCCGGACCATCCGACGCCGCTGAAGGACCTCACGTACGAATGCGGCGAGGTCCCCGAAGGCGAGGCGCAGATCCAGTTCCACTTCCAGTATTACATGTTCGCTCTGATTTTCGTCGTCTTCGATGTCGCGGCGGTGTTCCTCCTCCTCTGGGCGTTCGCATGGGGCGGGCTGCTGAGCTCCGCGTCGCCGGTGGGC
>Ga0209804_1002937_pt1 | contig 10090 bp, 5 predicted proteins | sample GraSoiAngelo_139_FD_185896 | JGI IMG/M metagenome (GOLD analysis project Ga0209804, IMG submission 185896) | Grasslands soil microbial communities from the Angelo Coastal Reserve, California, USA - 14_0929_12_20cm (SPAdes) (version 2) | ecosystem: Environmental > Terrestrial > Soil > Grasslands ... | reverse complement strand
CGGCGCAAGCCGAGGCGAGCCGCTCTTGCTCAGGCTCAAGTGAACGTTGAACGCGCTCGGCAAGAAGAGGATTCCCAGGTACAGGCCGCGCTTGCTGAAATTCAGAAGCAATACGTCATCGTGAAGACTTCAGAGGAGCAACTACTGATCTATCGTGACGGACTGATTCCACAAGCCCAAGCAACCATCCAAGCCGGATTAGTCGCATACCAGTTCAATCGTGCGGACTTTCAGAGTTTGTTTTCATCCTACATGGATGTTTTGAATCTCAACCTCGAATACCAGCAAACCCTTCTTGACCATGAAACCGCGTTAGCCCACATCGAGCGACTCGTCGGGGTGACACTCCCATGATCGACGAAACAAAAGGAATTGATGGAACGAAGTATCGCCGTGCTTTTCTGCTCACACTTTTCGCGCTAGTCGCCGTTGTCGTTGCGGCCGCTTGGCTCTGGTGGCAATCGCCATTCAACCCGCTCACGCACGCCGCACAACAGACGTCTTCCGCAAGCGTTGGCGGTGAGCCGCCGCGTACTACGATCCAGGGAACCGGAACCGAGACCTCTGATGGTTCTGCTGCAAGTCCGGCAGAAACGCCACTTGCGCCGATCCAGCTATCGCCACAGCGGATGCAAAGTATCGGCGTAAAAATCGGGAACGTCGAATCCAGAATAATCAACGACGAAATCCGTTTGTACGGAAACGTACAGCCGAATGAGCGTCGGTTTGCGTATGTGCAGACGCGGTTCGCAGGATGGATTCGCCAAGTCTATGCCGATGCCACGGGCGATTTCATCCGTAGGGGACAGCCACTGTTCACGATCTACAGCCCCGATCTAGTAGCGACTGAACGCGAGTATCTACTGGCAAAGAAAAATGCCGGGGCTTTGCAACAGAGCACGGTGAGCGGGGTATCGGACGGGGCCGCGTCTTTGATTGCCGCCGCCAGGGCAAGGCTTCAGCAGTTTGATATGCCGGACAGCGAGATTGCGAAACTAGAGGAAAGCGGCGAAGCGATTACCGATCTGACCTTCTACTCTCCTGCATCGGGTTACATAACGGAGAGAAATGCTCTGCCAAATATGTATGTGCAACCGGACACGAAGCTGTATGCGATTGCTGACCTTTCTGATGTGTGGGTGCTCGCCCAGATTTTCCAGAATGATGCAGGGAGGATCAAGCCAGGTGATCCCGCCGAAGTCACAGTGGATGCGTACCCCGGACAGGTCTTCAGGGGAAAAGTGGATTACTTGTTACCGCAGCTAGATGCGGCGACCCGAACCCTGCCCGTCCGCCTCGTATTCCCCAACCCCGATCTGAAGCTTCGACCGGGCATGTATGTAAACGTGAACCTGAAGCTTCCTCTGGGAAAGCGTCTTGTCGTGCCCGACTCTGCCGTGTTCCACTCAGGAACTAAGAGCCTGGTGTTTACGTACACGGGCAAGGGAAACATAGAGCCGCGTGAAGTTGAGATGGGTCCTCACGTTGGCAACGAATTAGTGGTTACGAAAGGCATAAAAGCGGGCGAACAGATTGTCACCTCGGCAAACTTCCTGATTGATTCAGAGGCTCAATTGCAAGCTGCTGCAGGTGCATTCGTGCCTCCGCCTCCTGGTGCAGGCCAAGCCAACGCCATGAATGCACCGGGCCAGACGCAAACCGATGTTGAACTCACGACTGCACCGTCTCCTCCGCAGAAGGGCAACAATACCGTTCGCGTGAAATTAACGGATCGCCTGGGCAAGCCACTGACCGGAGCACAAGTCACCGTCACCTTCTTCATGGCCGCGATGCCTGCTATGGGCATGGCCGCGATGAGAACCGTGGTTCAGACGAGCGATAAAGGCGGCGGTACGTATGAAGGCAGCGGCCGCTTGGGTTCGGGAGGCACCTGGCAGGTCACCGTCACAGCGATTCAAAATGGCCAAACCATCGCCAACAAACAGGTCACCATCAATGCCACGGGAGGGATGTAGTCATGATTGCTCGCGTTATTGAATGGTGCGCTCGCAATCGCTTTTTTGTCTTCACCGGTGTTGCGCTGTTGACCTTGGCAGGGATTTGGAGCATGGGGCACATTCCGCTCGATGCCCTGCCGGATATTTCGGACGTAGAAGTCATTATTCATACGAACTGGGAAGGTGAGCCTCCAAGTATCATCGAGGATCAGGTCACCTATCCCATTGTGACGGCGCTCTTGGCAGCGCCAAACGTAAAGGCGGTCCGTGCTCAGACAATGTTCAACGATAGCTACGTCTTCGTCATATTTGAGGACGGCACAGACATTTACTGGGCACGCTCGCGGGTTGTGGAATATCTGCAAACGATTGCTGGCCGCTTGCCTGCCGATGTGCATCCAGCAATCGGCCCGGACGCAACGGGTGCGGGCTGGGTCTACGAATACGTTCTGGTTGATCACACGCATAAATACAGTCTCGCCGACCTACGAGCAGTTCAAGACTGGCACCTTCGCTACCAATTGGAGACTGTTCCGGGTGTCGCCGAAGTCGCCAGCATGGGCGGTTTTGTTCGTCAGTATCAAGTGAACCTCGACCCCACTAAGCTGCTTGCATATGGCATTGCTCTCTCGACCGTCATTGACCGGGTGAAATCCAGCACGAACGAAGTGGGTGGGCGCGTTCTGGAGTTAAGTGGAACGCGATACATGATCCGCGGCCTGGGTTATCTGAAATCGCTGGATGACTTGAGGAATGTTCCGCTGATGGCAAAGAACGGGACTCCAGTAGTGGTCAAGGACCTCGGCACGGTGTCATTCGGACCGGATATGCGAGAAGGCGTGGCAGAGTGGCAAGGCGAGGGAGAGACCGTAGGCGGTATTGTGGTGATGCGATACGGACTCAATGCCCTGACTGTGATCGAAGGAATCAAGAAGAAGTTAGAGGAGATCAAAGGCTCGCTTCCGCCCGGAGTAGAAGTGGTTAGCGGATATGACCGTGCTGGTCTAATTCAGGAATCCATCAAGACATTACAACGTGACCTGATCGAGGAGGCAATCATCGTCAGCCTGGTAATTACTATTTTCCTCTTCCACTTTCGTTCCGCACTGATTCCCATCATCACGCTTCCCATGGCTGTCGTGGCCTCGTTTATCCCCATGTACTACCTGCATGTCAGTTCGAACATCATGTCGCTCGGTGGCCTGGCACTGGCGATTGGCGTCTTGGTTGACGCCGCGATTGTCATGGTCGAGAACGGATACCGCCATCTTTCCGAGGAGGCATCACCGAACGAGGTAGATCGTCGCCGAGTTCTCATCGGTGCCGCGAAACAAGTCGGGCCAGCGTTGTTCTTGTCGCTCGTAATTATCGTTGTCTCGTTTCTTCCGGTTTTTCTCCTCGAAGCACAAGAGGGACGAATGTTCAAGCCGCTGGCATGGACGAAGACACTTGCGGTCGGTTTCTCTTCCGTGCTGGCCATCACGCTCGTGCCCGTGCTGATGGTCATGTTCATAAAGGGCAGGCTGCGGCCTGAATCAGAAAACCCGATTTCGCGGATTACGCAGGCGTTGTACCTGCCTATACTCCGCTTTTGCCTGAAGTATCGGAAAACGACGCTGCTTCTGAACCTCGCATTCCTTGCGCTGACGTTCCCGCTGATGTTCAGACTGGGCAGCCAATTCATGCCGCCGCTCTATGAAGGCTCCTCGCTGTATATGCCGACATCTTTGCCCGGAATCTCCATTGTCGAGGCTTCCAAACTATTGCAGGAACAGGATCGGATCATTCGTTCGTTTCCTGAAGTCCAGTCCGTATTCGGCGCGGTTGGACGTTCGGATAGCGCCACGGATAATGCCCCGCTCGATATGTACGACACAACGGTGATGCTCAAGCCTCGCAAGCAATGGCCCGCGGGAATGACCTACGAAAAACTGATCCGAGAAATGGATGAGAAACTCCAGTTTCCGGGTCTGAGTAATACCTGGACCATGCCCGTAGAGAATCGGCTAGACATGGCCTTGACGGGAATCAAGACCCCGGTCGGGATGAAAATCCAAGGTCCCTCGCTTGAGGGCATTCAGCAACTCGGCACGCAACTGCAACAGATTCTGTCCAGTTTGCCGCAAGTCCGATCTGTGTTTGCGGAGCGCGTATCCCAAGGATTTTACGTGAACGTGGAAGTGAATCGCCCCGAAGCCGCGAAGTATGGCCTGACCATCGCGGATGTGCAGGCGGCTGTGTCTTCTGGAATAGGCGGCATGAATGTCGCCGAGAATGTTGAAGGCCGCGAACGCTATCCCATCAATGTGCGTTATGAGCGCGACTTTCGCGATAACCTAGATGAGCTTCGGCGAGTGCTGATCGCGACACCTTCCGGCGCTCAAATTCCGATTGATCAGGTGGCAACGCTCTCGTTCTCACGAGGTCCCGCCATGATTCGAGACGAGGACGGCCAGTTAACGGGTTACGTTTACGTTGACCTAAACACGACCGACTACGGGGGATTCGTCCAGCAAGCCTCGAACCTGCTTCCGCAAAAGTTGCGGTTGCCTGCGGGATACACCTACCAATGGTCCGGTGAATATGAATTTGAATTGCGTGCCAGGCAACGCCTGAAACTCATTCTCCCCATCGTCTTCTTTGTAATTTTCATGCTCCTCTATAGGGTCTTCCACTCTGTGACCGAAGCCACGGTGCTTATTTTCCCGACCTTCTATGCCATGACTGGCGGTCTCATACTGCAATGGCTTCTCAAATACAATTTCAGCGTGGCTGTGTGGGTCGGCTACATCGCCCTTTTCGGAATCGCTGTCGAGACAGGTGTGGTGATGGTTGTGTATCTACACGACGCGCTTAATCGCCGATTAGCAACGGGCACACCGCTCAGGCACGAGGACATTGAGGCCGCCGTAATCGAAGGGGCCGTTCAGCGACTCAGACCAAAGTTAATGACCGTGTGCGCCGTTCTCGCTAGCCTCATTCCTATTCTTTGGGAAAGCGGTATCGGCGCCGATGTAATGAAGCCCATTGCGGCCCCGATTGTGGGCGGGATGATTACTTCAACCGTTCACGTGCTGATCTTGGTGCCTGTCTTCTTTGCGCTTATGAAGGAGCGAGCACTACGACGTGGAGCATTATTTGCCACAGAAACGAGATAACCGTTAGCTTGCGCGGCTCTCAAAAACATAAGGGCGCGTGATCTTGGCGTCACCTTCACGTTGGCCGGCTTCAGGTCGCGGTGCATGATGCCCTTCTCGTGCGGCCGCTTCCAGGGCCTCGGCAATCTGCTTGCAAATCGCGAGAGCTTCTTCCGCCGGCACCGCGCCTTCTCTCTTGATTCGGTTCGGCAGCCGTCTCGCCGAAAACCAATTCCATGATCAACAAATGTGTTCCGGCGGAATGTTCTATTCCATAGATCGTGGCGATGTTGGGATGGTTCAGAGAAGCCAGCATCTTCGCTTCGCGCTGGAAGTGGGAGAGCCTCTCGGGATCATGCGCAAAGGCTTCTGGGAGGACTTCGATGGCCACGTCGCGCCCGAGCTTGGTGTCATGCGCTTTGTAAACTTCCCCCATGCCGCCCGCGCCAATCTGCGCGACGAACCTGGCACGATACGAGGAAAATTTGTAGGAACGGTGCGAAATTCCATTCGCCACCCCTTTCCGGACTGCGATATCATTTCCCGAACACGGCAAACCGGACCGTCCGAACTGGCCGGCGTGAGCAAGACCCTCCAAGCAGGGAGGAATACCGTGAAATCCGTTTGGATCGTAATATTCATCCTGATTGCGACCTGGAGTTTTGGACAGACCCCATCCGGATCTTTTCCGCCAACCACAAGTATGAAGCAACTCATGCTGGACATGATCTACCCGGCTTCTAATGACATGTTGCTACTTATTTACCGGGGTGGTCCCAAGGACGAAAACGAGTGGGCGGCGGCGCGGCGGAACGCAATGACCCTGGCGGAATCTGGAAACTTGCTGATGATGCCCGGCCGCATGAGAGATCAAGGCGACTGGATGAAGCACGTGAAAATGCTGGTTGACATCGGAACTGCCGCCTACAAAGCCGCGGAGGAGAAAAATGTCCAGGCATTAGCCGAAGTCGCAGGACCGCTCGATGCATCCTGTACGAGCTGTCACAAACTGTACCGCCCGAACGTATTTCCCCGGCAGGGAGGATCGAAATGATTTATTCGCGCAGGAATTTCCTAAAGGCCGCCGGCTCGGGTGTTGCCCTCACTGTCATCGGAGGGGAGACCATCCTTCTCGTAGCCGCGGCTCCTCCGGCTCTTGCGACGCCGATGACCAGAGAGAAAGCGACGTTCATTATTAATGGCAAACTTCACGTTGCCGAATATGAAGCCCGCACGACACTGTGGGAAGTCATTACCATGCAGTTGGGTTTGGTGGGAACGAACCGGAGCTGTAATCGTGCGAGCTGCGGCGCGTGCAGTGTGCTGGTGGATGGGACGCCGCTCTATTCCTGCCATACGTTGGCGACTGAAGCGGCCGGAAAAAAGATTCTCACGATCGAAGGGGTGGGGGACGAGAAGAACCTGCATCCCTTGCAACGCGTCGGTTACACGCGCATGGCTGCCGATTGCGGCTTTTGCACCGCCGGCTGGGTGGTGACCGCGAAGGGGCTGCTCGACAGGAATCTCAATCCGAGCGAGGACGAAGTGAAGGCTGCTTTGGCCGGACACATCTGCCGGTGCGCGGCTTATCCAAATATCATTCGCGCAGTAATGGATTCGGCGGCGGTGTTGCGAGGAAGCAAGACGGAAGTGGAGCCCGAACCGGATTCGATCATTCGGATCAATATGCCGATGGTGCGGGACTATTCGACCACGGGCGGACACCTACCCGGGGCCGAGGTGGTGGAGGGGTCGAGTGGGACCATCACCAAGAAATGGCAGGGATACCCGCCGGAAGACCTTAAGTTATTGGGCAAGTCGCTGCCCCCTTTGGCGGAAGTCGCCATCCCGAGATTCACGGGCAAGGCCCAATACGCCAACCGCGTCTGGTTTCCGGATCTGCTGTACGTGAAGTTCCTCACCTCACCGCACCCACATGCCCGCATCAAGGGCGTGGATACTTCGGCTGCGGAGAAGATGCCCGGCGTTCACCACATTCTCACGTACAAGAATGCACCGAAATTGCAGCGTCCCGACGTTGCGAGGGGACGGATCTTGCCCGAGCCGCTACCCCAAGAACTGAACTTGCAAGGAGAGGTGGTCGCTATCGTAGCTGCGGAGGCCGAAGACCTCGCCGAGGATGCCGCCAGCGCGATCCGCGTGGACTATGAAGTCCTTCCCTTCGCTTCGACGCTGAAGGACACCATGGCACCGGACGCGCCAGATCTTGGTCACGGAAAAGGTAACCTGATCCGACATCCAGATTCGCCCAAGGACTTTCCACATGCGACTTGGGCGGATCAGCGCGGAGAGCTCGAACAAGGGTTTGCCGAAGCGGATGTCATCAAGGAGTTTACCTACCGCTTTACGGGAGGGGTTTCGGTTCCTATGCAGCCGAGTGGCAGCGTAGCGAAATGGGACGGCGACCGGCTGACGATCTGGGGTATGGGCCAAGGCATCTATCCACCGCGCGCAACGCTGGCGGCAGCGCTGGGCATCGATGTATCGAGGATTCGGTTCATCAACAAATGGAACGGCTGCACTTTCGGCGCATCGCGCATGGCCGCGGAGAGATTTTATCCGATGATCGCCCATTTGGCGAAAGTCACGGGCCGGCCCGTCAAGATCATGCTGCCCAAGGATCAGGAGCTGGCGCAACTGCAGATCAAACCGGAGACCATCACGAATTTTCGCGTGGGGGCTAAGAAAGACGGCCGCATCGTCGCCATAAATCACGAAGTATTCGTCAGCATTGGTGACCTGGACTTCGGTGTGCATGCCGACGGCCCGGGCAACGCCTTTAACCAATTGGAACTCTATACGGCGCAGGTTCCTCACTGGCGATCGACGTGGTGCGCCTACCGAACGAACACGCCGCGTCCCGGTCCTTCCCGCAGCCATATCCAGCAAGAGACCAAGTGGTCTTGGGAAAACATGATCGACGAGATGGCGGACGCCTTTGGCATCGACCCGGTGGAGTACCGCTTGATGCACGTCACGCGCCTTACGCCGGCTGACACGCGTCACCCCTACGAATCGATGCCTACAGTCGAGGTGCTGCAAGAGGGGTCCAAAGCCTTCGGATGGGAGAAGCGAAATCCCGTCCCAGGCGGTGCGCCGGGAAGATTCAAGCGCGGATTCGGCCTTGGCATGTCGCAGCATCATGGCGGCAATATGGGTTACCACGAAGGCGAGGAAGAATATGCCAAGCTGGCCGCAGAGCCCGGGGCGAATATTTTTAGCAGCGAACTGGATTTAACCGCCGATGGCAACGTGACTATGAAGATCGCGCTGCCCGACAGCGGCTCCAACCACGCCACCGCACTGGCGCACCTTGTTGCGGAGATGCTGGGATTTACGACGCGCGACCATGTCCGCCTGATCTGGGGCGATTCCGAGATCGCTCCCTTAAGCGACGAGTGGTTTGGAGGCCGCACCATAACCCTGCAAGGAGCGGCGATTTGCAGTGCCGCGGATAAGCTGAGAAAAGATCTCTTGGCGCGGGCCGCAAACGTGCTCAAGACTGACGCCTCCCAGCTTCAAGTGCGCGATGGCGTCATCTCTGCGATCGAAGATCCCAAAAGAACACAACGTTTGCCATGCTGGCTAAGGCCAACAACGGCTTGATCCGCCAGACAGGCCGTGGCACTACGGGTGGAGAACGGACCGCGTCGAACAAGGGCGTAGGGGCGTGCTTCGTGGAAGTGGAGGTGGATACCTGGACAGGCAATTGGCGCTTCGTGCGAGCGGTATACACTCACGACACCGGGCTAGTCATCAATCCGCTGGTGGCAGAATCCGACATGGTCGGATCACTGGTTGAGAGCACGCAAGTAGCTACCGATCCCATTCCGTGGGACCGCGAATTTCCCGGTACGCGCCACTACAGCGTTGGTTACTTGTCCTACCGGCTTCCCACCATCATGGACATTCCTAAATCGACGCAAGTGTACATCGACAGCTTAGAGCCTCGCTGGTTCTATGGCGTGAAGAGTTTCAGCGAGACCAGCATCGGGGCTGTGCCGGGCGCAATCTCCAATGCCATCTATAACGCGTGCGGAGTGAGAATTAGAGAGCATCCGATTACGCGAGAAAAGATCATGGCAGGCTTGACAGCACAAAGGAGCAGGGCATGAAGAAAATATCCATCTACTGCCCCACCAGCATTGAGGAAGCGATTCAAATTCTGTCGCGGCACGGAAAGGAAGCGGGAGTCTACGCTGGCGGCACCGACCTGCTGATTCGCCTGAAAAGTAGACTCCAGCAAGCCCCGAGCTATCTGGTCGACATCAAGAAGATCGACAATCTGCGCTATATCAAGGAAGATGCGCAGGGAGGCGTACAAATCGGCGCCGCGACCAAAATAGCCGAGATCGCGAACTCTGATTTGTTGAAGAGGAAATATCCGATGCTAGTCGAAGCCGTCAACATGATCTCTTCGCCGGAACTGCGCAACGCCTCAACATTAGGCGGAGACCTGTTGCAAGAGGTCTGGTGCCAGTATCTGCGCGGAGGGTATTCTTGCTGGAGAAACGGCGGGTACATTTGCTATGGGGCGATCGGCGATAACAGTTATTACCACTCGGCGATGGGAGGACGATTGTGCTATGCCGTCTATCCGGGAGACGCTGCGACCGCGCTGATTCCCTTCGATGCCAGGGTGAAGCTGGCTACTCCTGCAGGCGTCAAGGAACTGTCTGTCGAGCAGCTCGTGCCCGGGGACATGATGGTGGATGGGAGAATCCAATCCCACGTGGTCCGCTACAACGAGATCCTCACCGAAGTAATCATTCCGCCGCCCAAACCCGGTGTGCGGGCCTCGTTCGAAAAGCTGAGACCGCGCGGCGTTTGGGACTTCGCCATGGCCTCGCTGGCGATGAGTCTCCAGCTTCGGGATCAGACCATCGACGATGCGCGGGTCGTCTTTGGCGGGATCGCGGGGAAGCCGCTTCGAGAAACAGCAGTTGAAGACTTTCTCAAAGGAAAAACGCTGAG
>Ga0209804_1002933_pt1 | contig 10093 bp, 7 predicted proteins | sample GraSoiAngelo_139_FD_185896 | JGI IMG/M metagenome (GOLD analysis project Ga0209804, IMG submission 185896) | Grasslands soil microbial communities from the Angelo Coastal Reserve, California, USA - 14_0929_12_20cm (SPAdes) (version 2) | ecosystem: Environmental > Terrestrial > Soil > Grasslands ... | reverse complement strand
CGCATGATTTCGTTCGTCCCGGCGCCGATGGGGCCGAGGCGGGCGTCGCGCCAGGCGCGCTGGATCGGGTATTCCATCATGTAGCCATACCCACCGTGGATCTGCAAGGCCCGGTCGGCGACCTTGACGTCGGCCTCGGTCGCAGCGATCTTTGCCATCGAGACTTCCTTCGTGCACGCTAGCTTCTGCGAGTGGAGCCAGAGCGCGTAGTAGGTCAACTGCCGCGCCTGCTCGATCATCAGCGCCATGTCAGCGATCTCGTGCCGGATCACCTGCATCGAGGTCAGCGTTTTCCCAAACTGCGTCCGGTTGGCCGCGTAGTCGACCGCCAGTTCGAGGCTTCGCTGGGCTGAGGCCACGGCGCCGATCGCGATCCACAGTCGTTCCCACTGGAAGTTCGCGACGGCCAGGTAGAAGCCGCCATTCTCCTCGCCGAGTCGGTTCTCCACTGGCACCCGGCAGTCCTGGAAGACAAGCTCCGCGGTGTCCGACGCCCGCCACCCAAGCTTGTTCAATTTGCGGCCCACGCTGTAACCCGGCGTGCCTCGCTCGACCACCAGCACCGTCAGTCCCTGGTGGCCGCCCTCCGGCTTCGTGCGGACGAGGATCACGACCAGGTCGGCATTGACACCATTGGTGATGAACATCTTGGTGCCGGTGACGATGTAGGCGTCACCGTCGCGGCGGGCGATGCTCTGCACGTGCGCGATGTCCGAGCCGCCCGACGGCTCGGTCACGCCGAGGGCGACGATCTTCTCGCCCTTGATCGCCGATGGCAGCCAACGCTTGCGCTGTGCGTCGTTGCCGTGGTCATTGATGGGCGGCGTGGCAATCGCGACGTGGGCGCCGATTCCGGCGGCTACGCCTCCCGATCCGCAGCGGGCGAGCTCCTCGAAGAGGATCGCTTCATAGATGACGCCGGCGTCCGTCCCGCCGTATTCCTCCGCGTACTTCAAGCCGAGAAGGTCCAGGGCACCGAATCGTTTGAAGAGGTCGCGCGGAAATTGCTGGGCCTCTTCCCACTCGTCGACGTGAGGCCGCACTTCCTTATCGATGAAGCGACGGACGGTGCCGCGAAACTCCTCGTGTTCCGGTGCGAAGAGGTGCGAACGCGGCACGGTTAGCTTTGCCAGTAGTTGACGAACTCCGGGTACTGGTCGACGGTGGCGCCGGCGAGCGAATCTGGCATCCGCACGAACATGCCGCGGGCCTCGGCCAGCACCGTGCCATCGAGCAACTCGACCGCCCCGACCGCATCAACGGCGCCGGCTCGCTCGCGGGCGATCTCACCCCAGACCCGGAGCGGCTGATCGATGGGGGCCGGACGCCGGAAGCGGACGTCGAGCTTGCCGGTCATCATCCATTGGCCTCGAAGGGCACCGGTCCGGCTCATAGTTTCATCGAGCATCGTGGCCAGGACGCCGCCATGCAGCACGCCTGGGAACCCCTGGAAACGCTCCGATGGCGTGAAGTCGGCAATGATGCGCTCGCCGTCGCGCCGGAAGGTTAGTTTGAGGCCGGATTCGTTGCGGTGGCCGCAGGCGAAGCAGCGCTGGTATGTGGTTTCATCATTGAGTTTGTCGGGGTCTTGCACGCCGCGAACCAGTCTATCAGCCGATCTGGGAGAGAACCTTCACGTGAACCGACGCTCGGAAGCGATTGCGCAGCTGCTGGAAACGGCACTCGCCGAACGCTTCGACACGCCGGTCAGCGAATTGCTTCAGGCCATGCCCATCCCGCTCGCCGTCATCGAAGCCGGCGATCTTCGGGCGCTCGCCGTGAACGAGATGATGGCCCGGGTCTTGCGACGAGCCGACGCCGCAGGGTTGACGATTTCATCCCTCTTGCCACCGGCGCACCCCTTATCCGATCCCCGTCCCTTCCGGTCGGTCGCGACCAGCGGGCACCCCTTTGCGGCCACCGTTGTCATCGATGGCCAGACGTGGGAATGGTTTATCCGGCCTCTCAAGGGACGAGGCCGTGCCGTAGAGCATTTCCTGACGGGCTTGCTCTTAAGTCCCTCCGCGCCGCTCGATGTCGACGTCGAGCGACTTCGGGAGATGAACGCCGCCAAAACCGAGTTCCTGAACATGGCCGCGCACGAATTGCGGACGCCGCTGAGCGTGATCCTTGGCTACGGCTCACTGTTGGCCCAGGGTGGCCTGAGTCCCGAGCACCAGAAGCTGGCGGGGACGCGGATTTACGAGAAGACGCGCCAGCTCAGCCGGCTGATCACGGACATGAGCCTGGTCGGCCGCTTCGACGAGTTGGGGTCCTCGATGGTGCGGGAGCCGATCGACCTCATCGGACTGATGGAGCCCATGGTCAAAGATCATCAACGCCGCTTTGGCGACCTGGCGATCGAATTCAGCTTCGACACCCCTGACGCTATGGTCAACGGCAACCCGTACTGGCTCCATCTGGCCCTGCGCGAGCTGCTGGACAATGCCGTTCGCTTTCGGCCCGGCCCCACCGGGCGGATCGACGTCAGCCTGACCGAGGCCGGCGCCACCTGGCGCATCAGCGTCCTCGATGACGGGTTCGGGATCGACCAGCAGAACCAGGGTCAGCTCTTCAAGCGCTTCGCCCGCATCGAAACGGATGCCAACCGGCACCTGGTCGGCATGGGGATCGGCCTCTACCTCGTGCAGGAGGTCGCCCGCGCTCACGGCGGCCGGGTGCTCGTGGACAGCCGCCCTGGGGAGGGAAGCGAGTTCACCCTTGAATTGCCCGGGGAGGAGCAGAAACGTGATAGCCGACAGGGGTGACAAGGCCAAAGGTCGCGATCTATAGTTGAGGCGTCCTTAAGGACGCCCCCCATGCTGAAAGTGCTCGCGCTGCTGGCCTTCGGCTACCTCCTCGGATCCGTTCCCTCTGGCTGGCTGGTGATGAAGGTCTATCGCAACCAGGACCTCCGCAAGCTGGGCAGCGGCAACATCGGAGCTGCCAACGTCTTCCGCGCGGGGGGCCCAGGCGCCTTTACTTTGACGCTGATCGCCGACGGGCTGAAGGGGTTCATCCCCGTCATGATCGGTATCCTCCTTGGGCTGGGCGACAACGAGATCGCGCTGGCGGGCATCGGACTGGCCGCCGTGATCGGCCATAACTGGCCCCTCTACCTCAACTTCAAGGGCGGCAAGGGTGTCGCGACGTCTGGCGGCGTGCTGCTAGCCCTCGCCCCCGTGGCGCTGGTTCTCGCGCTGACGACCTGGTTCCTGATCATTCGCGCCACAAAGGTGGCGTCGCTCGCCTCGTTGAGCGCGGTCGCGGTCGGCTTCGTGAGCCTGATCGTGCTTCACCTGATCGGCTGGCAGGCATGGCGTCCAGTTGGTTGGCCCGTGATCATCCTGGGGGTCACGCTCGCCGCCCTGGTGCTCATCCGGCACCGGACCAACATCGAACGGCTCGCCCGCGGCCGAGAGCTGAAGATCACGGCACACTAATGCCGGAGCGCCCGGCGGCGGCGCCGCCACCACTCCGCTTTCTCTTCTTCGGCGCCGGCGCCGTCGGCTCCCTTCTCGGCGCCCGTTTAGCTCAGGCCGGCAGCGAGGTCACCCTGGTGGGGCGCCCGTCCCACGTGGAGGCCGTCACGCGCGACGGCGTGCGCATGGTCTCAGCCGGCAAGGTCAGCAGCCAATCGGTGCGGGCGGCGCGACCGAGCCTCGCCGACGCGGGCGGTCCGTTCGACTACGTCTTCCTCACCGTCAAGAGCTACGACACGCTGGACGCGATCGAACAGCTGCAGCTGGTGTTGCGGCCGGGAACGATCCTTGGAAGTTTTCAAAACGGCGTGGGTAATGAAGAAGCGATTACGGCGGCGCTGCCGGAGCAGGCGTTGCTGGCCGGCAGCCTGACGGTGCCGGTCAGCATGGACGAGCCGGGCACCATCCAGCTGCATTCACGTAGTGGCGGATTGGCGCTCGCTCCGGTCTCGCCGGAAGTCAACGTCGCCCCGCTCGTTCGCAAGCTGCGCGACGCGGGCTTCAAGGCTCGCCGCTACACGGACTTTCGCGCCATGAAATGGTCGAAGCTGCTCTTCAACATCCTCGGGAATGCGCAGAGTGCGATCCTGGACCTGCCGCCGAGCCACGTGTTTGCCGACAGCGAGCTGTTCCGCTACGAGCGCGCTGCATTCCGCGAGGCGACCGCGGTCATGGACCGGATGCCCCTGGCCGTGGTGTCCCTCCCGGGCCTACCGGCACCGAGCTTGCGCCGCGCCATGAGCCTGCCACCACTGTTGGCCCAGATGCTGCTCGAGCCGAGGCTGGGCGGTGCTCGCGGCAACAAGATGCCATCGCTGTGGTGGGACCTCAGTCGGGGCAAGGGACGCACCGAGGCCGCCTTCCTCAACGGTGCGGTGGTCGACGCCGGCCGTCGCTACGACGTCCCCACGCCGGTCAACTCGGTGCTCTGGGCGATCCTGGAAAAGTCGACGAAGCTGCCGTCCGAATGGGAGCGCTATCGCCGGCAACCCGACCGGCTGAAAGCGCTCCTTCGAACCGCTCTAAAGCTCTAGGGTCGGATTCATCTACCTACGGGCGGCCGCCCTCTCAGTCGACGGCTGTCGCCCGATTTGATAGAGCACCAGGTAAACGACGGTCGCCACGATCGCGCCTGCAAAGAAGCTGAGGTCGCCGAGCTGCGGGTAATTCTTGGGAACCCAGCCGAGTGGGATCGGATCTCCCTGGTCCCAGAACGGGTAGGTCGCGACGATCCCCAGCAGCATGGCGATGAAGCCCTTCCAGTTTCGATGCTTCGTGTCGTAGAAGGTGGACTCCGGATACCGGCCCCGGTGGAGGAAGTAGTCGGTGATGATCACCGCCAGCCAGGGAGTGATCCAGTAGGTGATCAGGAGCAGGAAGTTCTCGTATTTGGTTCCGGGTCCGACGTTGGCCTGTAAAGCCAGCCCGATGATCAGCCCGATCGCCCCGAAGACCACGGCCGATATTGCCCGCCGCTTCTCGACGGCTACCTTGATGCCAAGGGTCAGGAACGCCATCGAGCCGGAATAGATGTTGAGCACGTTGGCAGCCACGGCTCCTAGCGCGATTCCGAGGAGAACAAGTACCTGCAGGATGAAGGGCAACGGATTCGTGAACTGCTCCGTTGGATTGGTCCCAGTTGAAAAGGTCGCCGCAGCGGCTCCGGCAATTTCGAGCACCGTGCAGGAAACGAACACACCGAGGCCGGCCGCCAGTCCAACTCTCCTGGGATCTGAACTCTTCGGCAGGTAGCGGCTGTAGTCCGAAGCAAATGGATTCCAGCCGATGGCGTAACCGAACGAGATAAAGATCGCCAGGATGAAGGCACCGGAGGCACCGCCATACGGGACAATAGCCTTCGGGTTGAAGCCCAACCCTGGGTTCGACTGCACCAGGATGATCACCGTTGCGATCCCGAAGACGATGGTCAGGTAAGGGAAGATAATCCGCTCAAACGAGTGGATCATGTTGTGCCCGATGAAGGCAATGAGCACCTGGGCGACCACAACGATCGCGAAGGCCACCTGGAAGCTCAGGATGGCATGGTGGTTATTGAGGATCGACGTCAGTGTGACCAGGGCGAAGGTGCCGCTGACGCTATTCACGATAAACCAGCCGAAGCTCGCCGTCAGCCAGCTCAGGCCGGCCGGCAAGAAGTTCCCCAAAAAACCGAAGGCAGCGCGTCCTTCCACCATCTGGGGCACCCCGAAGCGCGGCCCCATCGTCGAAAGGATCGCGTGCGTGATCGAACCGAGTGCGGTCCCGATGATGCAACCGAGCACCGTGAGCCAGAAGCCGCCGCCAAAAAGGATGATGGGCAAAGCGCCGACGTAAACGGTCGCGAACTCCATATTGGGCGACATCCACGTCCAGAACAACTGGAGCGGAGTTCCGTGCCGTTCGCGGTCCGGAATGTACTCGATACCGCCCGGCTCGATGGCGGTTACCTTCGAACCGTATTCCCCCTCCCGAATGGGTACCTGCGCGTCTATGTCAGTGCTGGTTGCCACTGTCTCTCCCAATTCCCCACTTCACGAGTTGCCAGCTTCGAGCCGAATTCTAGGGGGCCCGCAACCGTGTGTCCAGCGCGCGTTTTACACTTCCAGCGTGCTCGATCTGCTCATTAACAACGCCCGGCTCCCCCGATCGGCTGGACTGGTGTCCGTTGCGATCGAAGCGGGCCGGATCACGTCGCCCCCGCCCGCGGGCGCGGCCCAGCCGGGCAACGTGATCGACGCCCGGGGTGGCCTGCTCACGCCGGCCCTGGTCGAGCCACATATCCACCTCGATGCCGTCCTGACCGTCGGACAGCCGCGGCACAACCTCAGCGGCTCGCTCTTCGAGGGCATCGCGATCTGGGGCGAGCGGGTCAAGGATTTGACGGTCGAGGACGTCAAGCGCCGGGTCGCGCAGGTCCTGCGCTGGCAGGTCGCCAACGGCGTCTTGTTCGTCCGCAGCCACGTCGACGTCTGCGATCCGAAACTGACCGCGCTACGGGCGCTGCTGGAGGTCAGGGAGGAGTTTGCCGATCAGATCACGCTGCAGCTGGTGGCATTTCCGCAGCAGGGCATTCAATCCTTCCCCGATGGCGAAGCCCTGATGCGTCGCGCCGTCGAAATGGGGGCGGATGTGGTCGGCGGCATCCCGCATTTCGAATTGACCCGCGAGTACGGCGAGCAGTCCGTGAAGTTTGCCGTGGCGCTCGCTCATGAATTCAACAAGCTGGTCGACATCCATTGCGACGAAACCGACGACGAGCACTCGCGGTTTCTCGAGGTGCTCGCCGCCGAAACCATCCGCCTCAACATGCAGGGCCGGGTAACGGCCAGCCACACGACCGCGATGCACTCCTACAACAATGCATATGCCGGCCGGCTGATCGTCAACGTTCGGCGCGCTGGCCTGCACATGGTGACCAATCCGCTCGATAACGCGGTCCTGCAAGGCCGCTTCGATCACTACCCGATCCGCCGTGGCCACACGCGCGTCAAGGAGTTGCTGACCGCGGGCGTCAACGTGTGTCTTGGCCACGACTCGGTAATGGATCCCTGGTATCCACTCGGCAAAGCCGATCCGCTCCAGGCAGCCTTTACTCTCGCCCACTACGGACAGATGTCCGGCTACGAAGAGCTGCGGACGCTCATCGACATGATCACGGTGAATGGCGCGCGAACATTAGGCCTGCGGGACTACGGCCTCGAGCCGGGGTGTCGCGCGGACCTCGTATTGTTCGATGCGCCCGGGGAGAGCGACGCGATTCGGCTCCTGGCGCCGCGCCGGCTTGTTATCCGAGGTGGCCGGGTGGTCGCCCGCACCGACCCCGGCGAACACATCGTTGTCTGGAAGGGCCGCGAGGAGCGAGTCGACTTCATGCCAACCGGGAGCGCGTCTGATGTGACGACCCGACCCAAGCTATAGAATCCAACTGGAATTTGGGGGATTCTGGCAGGGAGAGGAGCCACATGAAGAAATCCGCTGCGTTTGTATTGACCCTGGTAGCCGCGCTTGGATTGGGGGCATGCGGTACCTCGAACACCAGCAGCGGCTCGTCCAGTACTCCAAGCGTCATCAAGGCGGCGTGGGTCTACGTCGGCCCCATAACCGACCATGGCTGGACCCAGGCCCACGACGAGGGACGGAAATACGTCGAGCAGCAGCTTGGCAGCGCCGTGCAAACGACTTACAAGGAGAATGTGCCAGAGGGGCCGCAGGTCGCTCAGGTTATCGAGGACCTGATCCGTGACGGCAATAAGATCATCTTCGGCACCTCGTTCGGCTTTCAGGATGCCTTCTATTCAGAGGCCCAAAAGCACCCGGACATCAAGTTCGAGCAGGCGACCGGCTTCAAGACCGCAGCCAACATGGGCGAGTACTTTGGCGCGGCCGAAGATGCCGATTACCTGACCGGCATGGCGCTGGGCGCCGCCAGCAAGAAGGGCAAGATCGGCTTCGTTGCTCCGTTCCCGATCCCCGAAGTCATCCGCGAGATCAACGCCGTCACGCTGGGAGCGCAGACGACGCACCCGGGTGCGACGGTTCAGGTGGTCTGGACGAACACCTGGTTTGACCCGACGAAGGAGAAGCAAGCGGCCCAAAGTTTGCTCTCGCTTGGTGTCGACGCGATCGGCCAGGGACAGGACAGCCCGGCCACGGGCGACGCTGCGAAGGCCGTTGGCGTCCCCTGGAGCGGCTATGACTCCGACCAGTCGTCCTACGCCCCGGACATCTGGCTAACCGGCACGGTCTACCACTGGGGCCCGTACTACGCCAAGCGGGTCAAGGCGGCGTTGGATGGCAGCTGGAAGATGGACAACTATTACGGCAGCATCGCCGACGGGATGATCGGCCTGGCGCCATTCGGGAAGTCGGTCCCGGCCGCGATCCAGTCGCAAATCACGGCAAAGATGGATGCCATCAAGGGCGGGACCTTCTACGAATTCACGGGTCCACTGAAGGACCAGACGGGCAGCACGCACGTTCCCGCCGGTACCAAGCTCACGCTGAACGACCTCTTCAGCATGGACTGGTTTGTGCAGGGGGTCATCGGCAGCCCAAAGGGCTCGTGAGCCCTTAACGTCATCACCGCTGACATGGTCGCCGCTGGACAAGTTCCGGCGGTGACCATGCGGGGGATCAGCAAGCGATTCCCCGGCGTCCGCGCTAATGACCAGGTCGACTTTGAGGTCTTAGAGGGTGAGATTCACGCGCTGCTCGGCGAGAACGGCGCCGGGAAGTCCACGCTCTCGAACATCCTCACCGGGCTCTACCGACCCGACGAGGGCGAGATCCTACTCCGCGGTAAGCCGGTGGTGTTCCAGTCGCCGCGCGACGCTATCGAGGCCGGAATTGGGATGGTCCACCAGCATTTCCGACTGGCGGCTTCCTTCACCGTCGCCGAGAACCTGGTGCTGGGGCATCGCGATGCCGCGGACCGCGGGCTCTTGCTGGAGCCGCGCATGGTCGAAGGTCGGATTACGGACCTTTCGCAGCGGTACCGGATGCCGGTCAACCCGCGTGCCCGCATCTGGCAGCTGTCCGTTGGTGAGCAGCAGAGAGTGGAGATCCTCAAGGCCCTCTACCGCGGAGCCCGCATCCTCATCCTGGACGAGCCGACCTCGCAGCTGACTCCCCAGGAGGCCGACGACCTCTTCCAAACCCTTCGGTTGATGGCGGGCGAGCGGCGGGCCGTCATCTTCATCTCGCACAAATTGGAGGAAGTCATGGCGGTTTCGAATCGCGTGACCGTCTTGCGCGGAGGGCGGGTGATCGGTACCGTGATGACGAAGGAGACGAACACCCGCGAGCTCGCCCGGATGATGGTCGGCCGGGAGGTCGTCTTCACGCAGAAGAAGGAAGGTCCGGCGCAACCGGAACGGCAGGTCGCCCTCGAGCTGCGCGGCATCAGCGCCAACGGTGACCTCGGCACGGCCGCGCTCCGCGAGGTCAACGTGACGGTGCACGCCGGCGAGATCGTCGGGATTGCGGGAGTGGCCGGCAACGGGCAGCGCGAGCTCGCCGAGGTGATCACCGGCATGCGACGCCGGACCGCTGGGCAAGTCGCGATCAGGGGCCGGGTGATGCGGGGCGGCGACCCGCTCGAGCCGATTCAGTGGGGGGTCGCCTACGTTCCCGATGACCGCCTGGGAACCGGGGTGGCCCCCTCGCTCTCGATCGCCGACAACCTGGTCCTCAAGGCCTATCGGCGCGCGCCAATCTCGACGTTTGGGGTGCTGCATCCACGCCGCATCCGGGCACACGCTACAGAACTCATGCAGCGGTTCAATATCGGCGCGTCCACGTCGCAGACGCCCGCGCGTCAGCTCTCCGGCGGCAACATCCAGAAGGTCCTCCTCGCCCGGGAGCTCTCGAGCCGGCCCCTGGTGCTGGTGGCCAACTCACCAACCAGCGGGCTAGACGTCGGCGCCACGGACACCGTGCGCAAACTCCTGTTGGAGGCGGCCGGGCGGGGTGTCGGCATCCTGCTCATCAGCGAGGACCTCGACGAGATCCTGGCACTGGCCGATCGGATCGCGGTGCTCTACAACGGACGCATCACCGGTATCGTCGAGCGTCAACATGCGGACGTGGAGCAGATCGGCCTCATGATGGCG
>Ga0209804_1002927_pt1 | contig 10108 bp, 9 predicted proteins | sample GraSoiAngelo_139_FD_185896 | JGI IMG/M metagenome (GOLD analysis project Ga0209804, IMG submission 185896) | Grasslands soil microbial communities from the Angelo Coastal Reserve, California, USA - 14_0929_12_20cm (SPAdes) (version 2) | ecosystem: Environmental > Terrestrial > Soil > Grasslands ... | reverse complement strand
TGGTGAAAGGGTGGGCTAGACGGCCTACGATGGTTCCTGGCACAATCGGCAGTGCCTTCTTCCTACCTTCCACAATCTCGACAATCGTATACTATTCGCCTTTTATTCGCCGATACAACCAGGGCTTGCCGCCGTCTCATTGATGTACCATATTTGGTACGGTGAGCGCAAAGCGCCGTCAACCACCGCTGGTCAATAAGGTAGCGGCTTTCTTCTACAAAACGGAAGCAGGTGGAGAACCTGTACGCGAATGGCTCAAAGGTCTTTCAAAAGACGAAAGAAGTCGATCGGAGAAGATATAAAGACGTGTGAGGTGGGTGGCCGATTGGAATGCCTGTATCAAAACCTCTGGGCGGCGGCCTTCATGAGGTACGGACAAAACTTTCAGATAGCCGCATCTCCCGAGTAATTTTCTACATCGACAAAAAGGGACGGTTGGTTCTTCTTCACGGGCTAATAAAGAAGACACTTAAGTTGCCGCATCAGGACCTTGAACTGGCGCGGAAAAACAGATCGAATCATGAAAGGGGATTGAAGTGAAAAAAGATCATACCGGTTCAGCATTTGACAGTTTTCTCGCGGAAGAAAACTTGCTTGAGGAAGCCGAAGCCGTAGCGCTCAAACGTGTCATTGCCTGGCAATTGAAAACTGCTATGAACACTAAGCACGTTTCCAAAACACAGCTGGCCCAACAATTGCACACAAGTAGAAGTCAAGTGAATCGTCTTCTTGATCCAGCGTATGTGGGCGTAAGTATCGGAAGAGTTGCCCAGGCAGCTCGCGCCGCGTTGGGAAGCGCTTTCGCTTCGAAATAATTGAGGACAAGCCACCAAGAACGCGCCGGAAATCAAGAGCGCGTACTGCTGCCGCCGGAGCATGAATCTTTGAAATCCTACAGAAAACGGACAGGATGAGGAACTGCAAGATTCACCTTATCCCATATCGCAACTCCTTAATGAATGTTTGGAGCGGCTCTTCCAAGGCGTTTAGATGGCCTCGCCGAATAATGATGTCAGAGATAGCATTACGCGAAAAACGCAAGAACGAGGGCACCCCTTCAAATCTTGTGCTGAAGGGCAAGTCAAAACCCCCACCCTGCGAGAAGCCGCGAGGGTGGGGCACCCGGAGTATCGTTACTGTTGTGGCTTCTCTTTGTCGTCTGCTTTCTGGTCCATTTTGCTTTTGGAGGTGGCGTTGACCAGCGATTTTTTACCGGTGGTTACCTTGGCATTCATAGCCGCGGCGGGCTTCGGCGTCCAGAAATCTGGGGCGACCGCCGCGATCTCCTCGGGTGGGTTGCTGGCGTCGGCCAGAAAACGATTGATCATGGTCTCGGAATTTGAAACGGCCTCGGCATTGGTTTTCAAAAACTTCTGATATCCCTCGTCTCCCAAGAGCTGCTGTGTAGTGGGGATCGCGTCAAATCCTGCTAACGAGTTTTGCAGGCTGGAAACGTAGAAGACGGTGCCTTCCTGGCCGGCGACCGCCTGCGATACCAGCACGGTCTGCGGCGGGGAAGCCTTTTCGCGCGCCGCCTTCATGTCTTTGAGGAGCACCTCGAAATTGGCTACCTGTCCGGGGCGGACATGCACCACGGTGGTGCGCAGCCAGCGAGAGCCGCCCACTAACTTGGCCATGGCAGCGGCGTCGGCCGGCGCATTGCTGCTCAGATCGTAGCGGCGACGGCGGAATTCCGACCGCGAACTCACCAGGCACTGACTGAAATCCTGGAACAGTTTGTCGGTGGCGGCTTTGCCGTAAGTTTTTTGCAGGGCCTCGAAAAATGCGCCCTGGGCTTTTTCTATGTCCCCATAGCTGTGGCGCGTGCTGACGAAGGTGACGCGATCGCCGGGACCGTAGACGGTTTCCATCGCCAGCCAGGCGTCGCCTTTATTCTGGCGATTGGCGGCCGCGATCTTTTTGTTGATGGCATCGAAGTCTGCGCGTTTTTCCGGTTTCACCTGGACAGTAAATACGTCGAGATATTCTTCCTGCGCTTGCTGAGCTTGGCCGACCGCCAGCACCGCTAGCAACACTACTGCGACGGCGGTCCATATGGCTTTCCGCTGCATAGAAAACCTCCTTAGTTTTTTCGGGATTTTTCTGGCGACGACAAGCTACTCGCAGGCGAGGCGGGCGTCAAGTGCGGAGTTCGTTGAACAAGCGCGAAAAACAGCAGTATCCCTCCACTTGGCTCGGGATGCGAATCTATTAGAAATACTGATGTGGCGGACTATTGGCTCTGACGATCTTCGGCGCGATGTTCCGAGTGCATTCGCCAATTGGAGATGCGCTGCTGGGCGTCGTGAAGTTGGGGCTGGGTCATCGAGGATGCGATTTCCTGCAAGCGTTCATCCTGATCGCCAGACGATTCGGACGCGATGCTGCTCCAGGTATAGGCGCGAACGTAGTCGCGGGGGACTCCCCAGCCGTTGAAGTAGAGCTCGCTGAGCGCGCTTTGGGCTTCAACATTGCCCTGATTGGCAGCTTTTTTGAACCACTCGGCTGCCTTGGTGTCGTCTTGCGGAATGCCGATGCCTTCAAGATATCCCTGACCGAGTTCCCACTGGGCGCGGGCGTCGCCCTTGGCGGCGGCCTTGGCGAACCATGTCATGGCTTGGCGGAAATCCTGCGGCAGGCCGGTGCCGTCGGCGTATTGGACGCCCATTTCGTATTCGGCATTGGGATCGCCGCCATCGTCCTCCAGTTCGCCAGAGGCATTCAGAGTCCGGTCGGTGTTCGGTTCGAATCGACGTTGGTCATGCTTAGGTTGGTCATACTTAGATTGATCGTACTTAGATGGATCAGGAGAAGCCTGCCTGGCGCGCTGCGTCTCAGACGTGCGAACCGTGCCGGCCTGCATGGACGCCCTGGCGGAGCGATTACTGTAGTAGCCATAGGCCAACATTCCGGCTACGGCCAGCACAACCGCGGTTAACGTTCGCGACCAGTGCGCGCCGGTAGGGTACTCCTGACCAAAGTCAGCAGGCAGGTCAGTCGGCTGGAATTCGTCGTTTTCAGGGATAGTCAGGGCAGGAGTATTCGCCGTGATGTTCGAGAGTGGGCTGTTGGGCACGCGGTCGTCCGGCGATGTAGTCGCAGGAATATCAGGAAGTAGCAGGTCTCCGTGCTGTTGAAGCACGTAGGCCGACGCCAAAAGCTTTTGCAAATCCACGGTAGAGGGAACGACCTCAGGCTGACATAGCTCTTGTGCGGAATCCTGTTTCGGTGCTGTTCCCGAGATGCAATCCATGATCTGGTCAGCCAACTGCCGCATGCGACCGACTTCAGGTTGAGTGAAGGCCTGGGGGTTCGCGGAGGCCACTTCGAGAACTCCTAGAACGGCGCCATTTTTCTTCAAGGGCAACACCAAGACCGACCTGATGCCCAGCTCTTTGCATGCTTCGGAATTTACCCGCAAATCGGCATCGGTGTCGTTACAGAGTTCGACTTTGCCCGATTGCAGACACCATCCGGTTAAGCCGCGACCCGGATACAAGCGGGTACCGACCTCAGGGACGCCAGCTCCGATGGTAGCGCGGCAGCGCACGCCGTCTTCTGTGTTGAGGGCGATGGCCGCGCTGGTGGTGGTGACGCTCCCCAGAGCCTGCTCTAGAATCTCCTGCAGTGCAGGATCGGCTGTAGGCGCCCTAACTGATCCTTTTCTTACCACACTCAACTGCAATTCGTCGCGCTTGGCATGGTGGGAACCGGGCCCGGCTGGGGCATTATCGATGCGTGGGCGAAGCTTCCTGCCTGGGGAAAATCGGGACATGCTGATCCTAACTCGTCCTGAAAGATAAGAATTACCAAAGACGGGGCGCAGTCTTTTAATTCTAAAGCAAAAACCCGATCCCGTGAATGGGCAAACCGCGCTTTCGGCAAGCCTTTCAAAGCAAAGACCTAAAAACGACCCCGGGCCCATCGGGACAACGTTTTGCCGCCTACCTGAATCCTTTATGCCGCGAACCTCTGGGGCGACGGCGCGCCGCCAGCCACAACTAACCAATGCCCAAAGACACTCCCACTCCTCAGCCGACGGTCAGGCGGACCGCAGTACGGGATCCCGAAGGAGATAAGCCGGGAGTACTTGAGCATGGCGGACGGAATTCTCGACGAGCCGATCTAAGCCGAAAAACCCTCGATCGCATGGCTATCGGAGGATTCCTCCTGGCGACCGTGGTTATCGTATGGGCAATCTCCGCTAGCAATACCATCACCCCACAGGGCATTGTGATTCACCACTCGTCGGTTATGCCAACGGTCATTCCCTTGGGACCGCACGCCAGCGGACGCACTCCTGCCGATCCCGAGGCCTGGGACGAGTTCCACCGGATCCGCGGCTTCAACGTCTTCTACTGGGGACATTTTTACCATCTCGGGTATCACTACATGATCTTTCCCGACGGCACGGTAAAGTCGGGACGGCCCGAACATTGTGTGGGCGCGCACGCCAAAGGTTTCAATACCTATCTTGGAATCGTGCTGATCGGGGACTTCAGCAGCAAGAGCAATCCGACCGGCGATAAGGCCCTCGCCAAGCCTACCGTGGAACAGATGCACGCCCTGGTTTCACTCACCCGGCAGTTGCGGGATCGCTACAACATTCCCATCACCCGCGTCGTTCGCCATAGCGACATCGCCTACACACTGTGTCCCGGCAACCGTTTTCCCTATGAGGAATTACTAAAACAGATCCAATGATGCCGGCGGTGACGCGCTCGAGAACCTGGCACATTAAATGTCGCGGATGGTTTGGAATGCGCAGGATGAAAGATGCAGCGAATCCAATAGACAGCCCGAAGCCAACGCTACTCGTAGTACACGGTAAAGTCGGCTTCGACGAACGTGCCCTCTCGCTTGGTTGCAGAATTGCGAAATACCAGGTGATATTTTTGTGGCTCGTCCTGTGTCGGGGGTACGGCGTAATCCACCGCCTGATTGTGAGAAGAATCCAACTCGAAGGTTGCTGTGCCGGCTCGATGGTGCAAAAAGTCATTGAACTCTTGTTCGTTCAATATCACCACGTCAACGTCAGCAGCTTCGTCGGAACTGGAATTCGCAGTCCTGGTAAACGAGCGGAAGTTTCCCCGCAGTTTCGGACTCAGGGTGTGGGGCGGGACAATAAATGCGAACTGGGCATAGGTTTTTACCGGAAATACGGTGTGCAGAAAATTCTTGGGCTTTGGCCTTGGGGCAAAAGCGACGCGGTCAGAGGCTCCTGGCGCCTGGGTTGGGAAGGTGTTGGTTTTCGGCGCCTCTCTATCTGCTTCTCGCATCCAGCTTATCAACGGTCCAGTAACCACTACATCTTTATTTTCCAGCCCGGGTAGTTTTGATTCCGTTTCTTTTCCTGATTGAGTGGTGGCCTGCCCACGGCCGGCATCCCCAGCGACGGCGTGTCCAGCAACAGTCAGCCCCTTCATGATTGGTATGTACTGTGCGAAGAAAAAGAAAACCACCAACAGCAGGCCGCCAATTACCAGCCAAGCAGACTTCCGTTCCATTACCGTCTCCACCAGTTCGTGTAATGTGGGTCGCCGCTTACTTGTGTTCGATGAATTCTTTGAGGTGTTTGGCAACCGCTTCTGCCATGGATTGCTGGTTCTTGCTGCCGCCTCTTTGTTTGTTCACCGAGTATGCCCACAGCATCTTGCTCGAACTCAGTTCAATGTATTGGACGGAAACATTTCCCTTGTCTTCAATCCCGGCGCAAGAAGCGAACAGGCAGCGGGCAATTTTGCCTCCGGTGGATTCCTGTTTGATTTCGACGGGCGCAGCTTTAAGCAGATAGACAGCCTTGGTTTGGTCGGTGACGATATCCACCGGAACGCCCTTTTTCGCCATCGCTGCACCCAGGTAGGTTTCAAAGCCGTTCTGCGGGGCAATGTAGACCGTTGGCCGCTGTGTCTGAGCAATCATCGGCAGCGACGCGACCAAAAACGCTAGGAGTATCCCAATCTTTTTCATATTTCTGCACGCCTCCACGGAGAGACTATGCTTCAGGCTGCTGATGGACAACGTTACGCAGGTAATTGAATCGAGGAACGCATTGTACTGGATTTCGGTGGCCTCTTTTGATGCGGGGCTACGGGGAAATTGTATGCCGACTTGCGTGGGAACAATGTGGTGGCCTACTTCGCACACGTGCAAGGAAGGCAACCTCAGCAACATTCGGAGCGCGTGGGAGCCGGTCCGACGGCCAAGGTATTGCTATCAGGATTCCACGGGAGCGCGCCCACTCAGCGTGTCAATCTTCACGAGGTCCAGGCTCCGGCACCGAGGCAATTGTCAAGCTCAGGAAGATATTTGCCCTTTCAGTGGCAGCAGGGGACGTAAATGGAGACGGCAGCCTGGACCTGCTGGTGGCTAACGAGTGTAGCGTGGTGGATAGTGGGGGGCTGCGAGCCCAGCGGCGTGTGGGCGCGCTGTTGGGCAACGGTGACGGTACTTTCCAGACCGCAGTAAGCTACAGTCCCGGCGGCTCCTTTCAATTTTGCAAGATTCCTGGCAGGTGGGGTAGTGGCGGCCGTTTCACTTGCACAGGTTAGGCGGGTAACCACCCAACTGGATGGGTTGTTCCTCGCCAGAATGGTTCCGTCGCCCTTACCAAGTAGAATCGAAACACTAAAAGCCGCGCGTTGATTACAGGCCAAAATCCAACAATTCAGGCGGGCTTACTCGAACAATCCACAAGTAGTCACTTCGGCAATTTTGCAGGCTGAGAGATCCGCCCGACGTAAACCAGTGGTACACAGATGGGGATATTCTGGCTCAGGGTATTCGCTTGGGAGCCGTTTGCGCCGGCGAGACTTCGGTGCTCGTTCTGCCAAATGCGAAGCGCAGAACCCATTCGCTAGGAACGGTCCGGCCATTGGCTTGTGCTGGAGTGAACTTCCACCCCTGCGCCGCCTCCATGGCCTTTCGCGCAAAATATTGACTAGGGCCGGGAGAATCGAAGATGGCGCTCGTGACGTTGCCTGAGGCATCCACGGCGACTCTTACCCTGACCCTCACGTGGCCTTGAATTGTATTCCTCGCGGATGCGGAAACCTCGGGCATGAGCTGGTGAGTGACACCGGGGACCGCGCTGCTTGTAGATGAGGACGTCGGTGCAATAGCGTTCCCGGACGTTGCACCAGAGCTAGTTTCAGTCGAAGGCGTGACCGTTGGAGCCGTGGACGCTCGAGCGCCATTGAGAGGTGCGTCATCGGTGGTTGTGGTAGACGATTTTGTGACGGGCCTGGCCGGCGTCGGCTTTCCCTTTGGGCGGATGGGTGCTTCGAGGTTCGAAGTGGCAAGAGTCTGGTTTTTCTTGTGCGTGGTGGTGGATTGCTGACCTGAAGATCGTTGATCCAGGGAATTTTGTATTGGCTCAGGTTGAACCTGAGGACGCGCTTCAACCTCCTGTGCCTGGGGATGAGGCTGGCGCATCCTGGAGCCTGCCAACACCGCGAGCGCAACACAGGCGGCGATAGGAAGGGCGTAGAGCCACTTCGCGAATGGCGTCTTTCTTCCAGAGAATGCTTTCGACATGGAAGACTCGGCTGTCGCTGAGTTCTGAAGGGCGCGGAACCCTGCTTCAAGTTTGGCGGCGATCTGGGCTACGGTCCAGCGTTGCCGTGAATCCGGACGCAGACAGTGCCGCGCAATTTCGATGAAAGGCGCGAGTAACTCAGCCGGCAGCACGGGTTCCATTGGCTTGGCCGGGTCCCACGTGGGCTTACGCTGGGTGAGGGTTTCGACCACAGTCACGCCTAGTGACCAGATGTCCGCAGGCGGCGAAATCGCTCCGCTAGCAGCTTCGGGCGCGCTGTAGGAAGTGCCGCGCAGACCATTCGACTCACCGGGCGCGCAGAGGCCGTCGCTCGAAAGTTTCACTTGATCGGCGATCGCCATAATGTTGGCGGGTTTGAGGTGGCCGTGTACGAAGCCTTTGCCGTGAACATAAGCGAGCGCGTCGAGAACAGGCTGGAGCATGTCGCGCGTTTCTGACGGCGTGAGTGGCCGGTGGGGAAGAATCTGCGACAGATCTTCTTCCGCATACTCCATAACGATGTAAAGCAATGACTGGTCGCCCAGCTGGCAGCGTCCGGTCTGAAAGATGCGGATCAAGTGGGGGTGCGGAAGTTTTGTGGCCAGCCTCCACTGGAAGAGTTGGCGGTCGGCATTCTCTGGATTCGCCGGAATCAGTTTGATGGCGGCCTTGAGACGTCCCTCGCGTTGGGTGAGGAATACGGCGCTGTGATCAGAACCGCCAAGGTATTGCTGCAGCGAAAATTGGTGATCAACGACCTGGCCTTGCCACTGCTTCCAGCTCTCGGTCATGTGAGGCGCGCCGCGGGTGGGCTCGCCTGCAGCGCTATTGCATGGGACGGGAAGCGAGCCTGCGGGAGGACGCTGTTGGGAACCAAGACTCGGGGTACTAGACATTGGGATGTTCTCGCAGTGTGGCCCGCCGACAAGCCACTCACAAGGTTACCGAAGCACTCGTCCAATGGTCCGGGGAGCTTCGTGCCAAAAGAATGTTTTAGTCGGTGAAAGTATGTTACCCGATTCGCGAGACGATGCCCATGCGCTTTTTGGAAAATTAGGGGGTCCCAGAGAAAATAAAGGCGGTCGGGTTTCTCGAAAAACTGAAGCTACTCATTTTCAGCAGTTTGCATCCTAATTGCTGCGTTGGTTCGAATTTCGCGACTTTGAATCTCATGACTTTTAATTTCACGGATAGGAACTGAGGCTTGCACACACACCGAATTGGTCCCCAAATCGCCTTGGCCGCGCTGGCCGTTCTCACATTTCCCATCACATCCCCTTGCCAAACCGTTGGCTCCGCGCCACGGGTGGAGAACTCCCTTATCGGATTTCTGCCCAGTGGTCCTCACGTAATCGATAGTGGAACAGAAACTTCGCCCCAGGATTCCGGGGCTTCCAGCCGCGCGTTAAATGCGGATCAGCCCCACCATGGACTGATCGTTCGCAGCGTGATCCGTGGCTTACAAGATCAGAAGGGACTATACCTTGCTCCCTTCAAGCCGTCCAATCTTAAATGGGACGCACTCTTTCTGGCGGGGACTGGAGCACTAGTTGCCACCGACCGCCAGTCGGCTCGAGCTCTGCCCAACACGCACGTAGACCTATACCGCAACATCACGAATGTCAGTCTGGACGGAACCAGTGCCACATTGATTGGCCTCTGGGCCTACGGCATCAAGAAAAAAGACGAGCACGCTAAAGAAACCGGTGAACTGGAACTGGAAACTCTAGCCAACACTTTCCTGATCTACACGCCGATGCAGTTTATCGGCGGCCGCGAACGTCCGGAGGAAGGAACCGGCAATGGGCGTTTCGGAGTTTCTCGAGGTTTTAATACATCTTTCCCGGCCGGCCATCCCATGTTCACCTGGGCGATGGCCACGGTCGTGGCGAAGGAATATCCCAAGCCTTGGGTGAAATTGCTGGCTTACGGGGCCGCCACCTCGGTATCGGTGGGACGCTTTCTGGGCCGCGAGCACTACGCTTCCGACATCCTGGTCGGAACCGTCCTCGGTTACGCCATTGGCTCGCATATCTTCCACACGCGTTGCAACCCGGAGCGAAGCGACGCCTGTCCGCGGTAGACCAGCCGCCACCAAGAAACTGTATGTTGGCGTAGCCTGCGTGTGAACTCCCTTCGTGTCCTTTGTGGTTTATTGTTTTTGATTTGAACCACGAAGGACACAGAGGTACACGAAGGGAGTCCGGAGCCAGGGTTCCGGATAGTTACGCAGCTTCTTTCCGCGGGACTTTTGCGCCCTTCTTGCGCGCTTCCGAGAGACCGATGGCGATCGCCTGTTTGCGGCTTTTTACTTTCCCGCCCTTGCCACCTTTGCCGGAGCGGAGTGTCCCGCTCTTCTTTCGATGCATGGCGCTCTTAACGCTCTTGCTCGCAGCCTGGCCGTATTTGCGTCCTCCAGATTTTCTTCCTGAACTCTTCGTCGCTGCCATATGAATCCTCCGCCCACTTAGAGGAGAAAGTTTCTCGACAGGTTGGCCGGAGGGTGTTGAGGTTCGCTCAACGGGACAGGTGAGGGCACCTGAACCTACACGGTAGGTAGTTTGACTTGGT
>Ga0209804_1002926_pt1 | contig 10109 bp, 7 predicted proteins | sample GraSoiAngelo_139_FD_185896 | JGI IMG/M metagenome (GOLD analysis project Ga0209804, IMG submission 185896) | Grasslands soil microbial communities from the Angelo Coastal Reserve, California, USA - 14_0929_12_20cm (SPAdes) (version 2) | ecosystem: Environmental > Terrestrial > Soil > Grasslands ... | reverse complement strand
CGATGGCAAGAAGATCGCCTATCGCGCCTTCCACCCGGAGACGCCCGAGGAGAAGACCGATTATCAGGAGCTGCTCAAGACCTCCCTTCTGCGCCCGAAGCGCTTCGAGATTTTCGTAATGGAGGCCGATGGCCGCAACAAGCGGCAGGTGACGCGCAACGGCGCCGCCAACTTTGCGCCGTTTTTCCATCCGGACGGCAAGCGCATCATCTTCGCCTCCAACATGGCCGACCCCAACGGCCGCAACTTCGATCTTTATCTGATCAATGAAGATGGCACGGGCCTGGAGCGCGTCACCTGGCATCCGCTCTTCGATGCCTTCCCCATGTTCTCCTCCGACGGCAAGAAGCTGGTTTGGGCGTCAAACCGCAACGGCAAGGCCCGCGGCGAAACCAATATTTTCCTCGCCGATTGGGTGGACTGAAGCCTGCCTTGCTCTCAGCGTCAGAGCAGATTCACCAGCATACGGCTTCTCTGCGGCGCTCTGTGCGCGGTCTGCACTCGGTGTTGAATCTCTAGCTCCTGATCCCCTCGGCTCGATACAAGCTGCCAACTCGCGCCCTGTACAAAGGACACGGCGAGTGCGTCGCGGGTGCCTGCCCGTCAGGCTTGAGCACCCGAAGTGGCCTGCGGCTTCGTCCACGCCAGCGCGGCCAGGGCCAGGACAGCAGGGAAACAGACCAAGACGTAGCGGGGCTCAGGCGTTTCGATCTGCGTCAGAAACACCGTGCGCAACAGTATGAAAGCCGCCAGCAAGGCCAGCCCGAGTTGCAAGCGAGAATCTTTTCCTTCCTGGCGCAGAAGCGCGATGCGCGCGCCGGCAAGCGCGAGGCCCACATAGAGGAAATTCAACAGGCCGAAGCCGAGCGTGACGCAAACGTCTACCGGGTCTTCCTGCCATTTCTGCGCGAGCGGCAACAACTGGCCTGAGTAAGGTAGCAGCTCAATGCGCGGTGTGAACCAGAGCGTCGCTACGCGCCCGAGCGGAATCCAAAGATAAGTGCGCAGGGGATGCCGGGCAGTGCGAGCCGCAGCTAGCGCAGCGAACTCCCGGTCCCACTCAGGCGAAATGAGCAGGGTCGCGTTGTAACTCTCGAGCAGCGCTGCGACGCGCTGTTTCTCTTCGGCGGAGTCGAACGCACAGGCCGGCAGGTCCTCGATGGAGATCGGCTCATCCTCGAGCTTCCAGGGGACAAGGTAAACGTCGCGGAAGCGCACCAGCCAGGTCTGTGTCCAGGCGTAGAAACCGCGCGGCACCACTTCTCTGGGAATTTGGGAGTATCGGGGCGCGAGGAACTCCACGCGGTGCAGCGTGCGCCAGTTGCGCGTCGCCCAAGGCACAAGTGGAAGCGCCAATCCCGCAGCCATCAGCGCGCCGGCACGCAGGAGCTTCGGCCAATCCACCGGCCGCCGCCAGCGCACCACGAGCACGAGCGCCACGGCGACCAGAATCAGCGGCGTTTCCGGACGCACCAGCGCACCCAGCCCGACAATAGCGCCGCCGAGAAACCAGTTTGGATATACCATCGCGGAACGCTCCACCGAGTCGGGATCGATTTCCTCGCCGGCTGCGGCATGGAGGAAGGTCAGCAGCGCCAGAGCAGTGAGAAACGTCGCCAGGACTTCGGTGAGCAGCACAGCGGCATAGTTGGCAACGAATGGACACGTCGCCGCGAGCCACAACGCGGCAACCGCGACCCGCCGACGCTGCGCTTTCGGGGCGATAAAGCCGGCGAGCGCAGCAGTCAGGAAGCAAGTGAACAAATCGAGCGCGGCCTGGGTGAGCATGACTGCAAGCTGAGTGCGGCCGAACAGCGCGTAGATCGCGGCCAGAAAAGCCGGATAGCCCGGCACGCGCAGGTCTACCGGGGTCAGTTGCCCGCCGACAAACAGGCCGTACACGTGATGATCGAGCCAGTTGCGCGCTAGTTTCTCGTATATCGCCGTGTCGCCGGCCGACGTGGCGAAGCGCCGGACAAAGAAGAGGCGCAGGCCGAGGCCGGCCAGGCCTGCCAGCAACAAATGCCGGCGCAGCTTCATCTTAGATAGGTCCACGTGTGGCACATGGCAGGTATCCGCAATTCGGGAGAGAGGGTCATTGACAGGTTCCCGCCGGGCGGCTAGCTTGGACTGAGGCCATGAAGGAACGCAAGCCCATTTTCTACGACGAGCGGCGGCGGCGCTGGGTGCTGACGCGCCGGGTGCTGGAGATCAGTGGCGTGGTGTTCACGCTGCTGCTGGTCATCTTTTTCCTAGCCGTGATCACGAGACCGAACTTGCCCGAGTTGCTGCTGCCGGAGACGCGGCCCGCCCTGCATGCGGTACGGACGAAACAGGCCGCCAAACCGGTGCCCACCCGCATCGGCCGGCGGAGGCGGGTGGCGGCGCTGGGCAAGGTGCCCGAGAAATACGATCCACTGCGCGCCGCATTTCATGTGAGCTGGGATCCGGGCAGCTTGGCTTCGCTGCAGCGGCATTACCGCGATATCGACCTGCTCATCCCCGAGGCACTGCACGCGGTCTCGCCCGATGGCCGGCTGGACGTGGAGCCGGATCGGAAACTGCGCGCTTGGCTCCAGGCCGCCAAAGTCGAAATTCCCACCATGGCACTGGTGAACAACTCGGACGGGAGGGTCTGGCACACTAAAGAGCTGGCCGAGTTGCTCGCCCAGCCGGCCTCGCGCCAGCGGCTAACCGAGTCGCTGGTCAGGTATGGGACGAACGCGCATCAGGTCGGCATCGTGGCGGACTTCGAGGATGTCCCCGAGAAGAGCCAAAAAGCCTTCCGGCAGTTGATCGCGGAGTTGGCGACTGCGCTGCACGCCGCCGGTCTGAAGCTGATGGTAGCGCTGCCTGCCGCCGATTCAAGCTATGACTACAAATACTTTGCCTCCCAGGCCGACGCCATCATCCTGATGAACTACGACCAGCACTGGCTGAGCTCGCCGCCCGGCCCCATCGCCGCCCAGGACTGGTTTGTGCGCAATCTGAACTCCACGTTGCGCGAAGTGCGGCCTGAGAAACTGGTGATGGGCATCGGCAACTATGCCTACGACTGGGCGCAGACATCGCGCGGCGCTCCGCCAGAGCCGGCAGAATCCCTCAGCGTTCAAGAGGCCATCCTCCGCGCGTATGAATCGGAAGCCCAGGTGGAGTTCGACGCGGATTCGCTCAATCCGCATTACGACTACTACGATGAACACAATCACATCCATCGCGTGTGGATGCTGGACGGGGTCACCGCTTACAACGAGTTGCGCGTGTGCGAGCGGGCCGGGATTCGTGGCACGGCGCTGTGGCGGCTGGGTTCAGCCGACAGCTCGCTATGGTCCGTCTGGGACGTCACGAATGCGGATGACGCGACCCGCGATCGCCTCAAGGACGTGCCTCCTGGCCAGGACCTGATTCTCGAAGGCGACGGGGACATCTGGCGGATCAGTGCCACTCCAAAAGACGGCCGGCGCACGTTCCGCTACGACGCCGCGACAGACACGATTGTGGACGAAAGCTTCCAAACTTACCCGCTCTCCTACCGCATTGAGCAGATGGGCGCCGTCCCGGGCAAGATCGCGTTGACGTTTGACGACGGCCCCGACCCGCGCTTTACTCCTCGCATCCTGGACATCCTGAAAGAGAAGCGCGCGCCTGCGACGTTCTTTGTCACGGGAGTAGCCGCCAGCGGCTCGCCCGGCCTTTTGCACCGCGAATATGACGAAGGCCACGAGATTGGCAACCACACTTACACCCACCCGCACTTCAACCAGATCTCCCGGGCGCAACTGGAAATCGAATTGAACCTCACCGAGCGCTTGTTCGAGAGCACCCTGGGGGTCAAGACGCTGCTCTTTCGCCCGCCTTACGGTATCGACCACCAGCCGGAAACCGCTGATGAAGTCGCGCTGCTGCCAATCCCTCAGGCAATGGGTTACATCCTGGTCGGGGCGCAGATCGATCCGCATGACTGGGGCGACCTCGCGGGAGGGCCGCCTCCTTCGCCGGAGAAGACCGCCGCCCAGGTTCTCGAGCAAGCGGAAGCCGGCCAGGGGCGAAAGAATATCGTTCTACTGCACGACGGCGGCGGCGACCGCAGCACCACGGTCGCGGCGCTGCCCATGATCATCGACCGGCTGCGCGCCGCGGGATTTGAAATCGTGCCGGTCTCCGAGCTGGTGGGCCAGACGCGGGCGCAGGTCATGCCGCCGCTCAGCCGCGACGAACGCTGGCTGGCGCGCGCCGATGCGTTCATTTTTGCGCTCTACCACTGGCTGCGGCTGGGGATGGCTTGGATCTTCGTGATCGGAATCGCGTTGGTGAGCGGGCGCGCGCTGGTCATCGGCCTGCTGGCATTGATTGAAAAGCTGCGCCCCACCCCGCCTGATCACCCGGACTTCCACCCGCCGGTGAGCGTGCTGATTCCGGCGTACAACGAGGAAGACGTGATTGTGGAGACAGTGGAAGCGGCGCTTGCTTCCAGCTACCCGCATCTGCGCGTCGTGGTGGTGGATGACGGCTCGGCCGACCGCACCGCCGAGTTGCTGGAAGACCATTTCGGCCGCAACCCGCGCGTGCGAATCATCCATCAGCCGAATCGCGGGAAGCCGGCAGCGCTGGGCCGCGCGCTGAACGAAGCCACCAGCGACATCGTGGTGACGATCGATGCGGACACCGTGATTGAGCCTGACGCCATCGCCAAGCTCGTGCGCCACTTTGCCGACCCGAGCGTCGCCGCCGTGGCCGGCAACGTCAAGGTTGGCAACCGGACCCGCTGGCTGACCCGTTGGCAGGCGCTCGAGTACGTCACCAGCCAGAATCTCGAGAAGCGCGCCTTTGATCTGCTCAACTGCATCACCGTGGTACCCGGCGCCGTTAGCGCTTGGCGCGCCGACGCCATCCGTAGCTGCGGCGGCTTTTCTGCCGATACGGTCGCGGAGGATACCGACCTGACGATCGCCATTCGCCGCGCTGGCTGGCGCATTCTCTACGACGAGCAGGCCATCGGTTTCACCCAGGCTCCGGAAAGCGCCGAGGCGCTCGTCCGGCAGCGCTTCCGCTGGACTTTTGGCACGCTGCAGGCCGTGTGGAAGCACCGCGACACCCTCGGCCGGTGGCGCTACGGCACGCTGGGGTTCATTGCGCTCCCCAACGTTTTCCTCTTCCAGCTCTTGCTCCCGCTGGTTTCGCCCGTGATTGACCTGCTCTTTCTGGGCTCGCTGCTGCTCTGGGGACTGGCACAACTGCACGTGACTCGCCTGCCGCAGCTCTGGACCGCGGAAGACGTCGAGCGCGCGCTCATATTCTTCGCCGCGTTCATGCTGATTGACCTGCTGACTTGCGTGGTGGCGTTTGCGCTCGAGAGGCACGAAGAATGGTCGCTGCTGTGGCCGCTGCTGCTGCAGCGCTTCTATTACCGGCAACTGATGTACGTGGTGCTGTTCCGCGCGATCATGCATGCGGTGCAGGGCCGCGCAGTGGGCTGGCGCGGCGTCGAGCCTGAGCTGCCTACCCCTGTGGCGCAAGCGTAGGACCGGCAATTGTCCCGAGCCCCGACCGAACCCGTCGGGGGCAGACTTCGCGAGGCATTCCTCTTGTCTGTAGCCTAATCGCAGCGCAGGCACCGCAGTCCTTCTTAGCGACCGCCATTGAGAGGCATGCAATGAACAAGCTTTTGTTGGTCGGGTTTGCGTGGACAACCTTCCTGACCTCTGGCCTCCAGCATCCAGCCTCGAGTCAGCATCAGCACACCGCGCCTCGTACACCTTCGCAGGCTGGAGAAGCCCAAGCCGCGCATCACTCATTTCTGGACCAGGAACGCGCCGCGATCGAGCGCGGTGAAGGCTTCGGCATGGCTATGGTGGCCGACCGCAACGGCTATCCCGGGCCGAAACACGTGCTCGAGTTGACAGCGGAACTCCAACTCACCCCGGAGCAGCAGACAGCCATAGAGAAACTCTTCGCGCAGATGAAGGCGGAGGCTCTTGCGCGTGGTAAAGAACTGCTGCTCGCCGAAGCGCAACTCGATCAGATGTTTGCTGAAGGCCGGCCCGAAGCGGAACTCCAGCAGCAGACCAATCGAGTAGCCTCGCTCCGCGGCGAGCTGCGTTGGGGGCATCTCTCCGCGCATCTGGCTGCCCGCAAATTGCTCACCCCACAGCAATTAGCTACCTACCAGCACTTTCGTTACGCCGCGCACTCTATGGCTCCGGCTTTCGGTGCCATAGAATAGCTTTCGGTGTCCACCCGCCACGGCAACCGACCGGCTCCCAAGGCCGTTCTCTTGGAGAACCTGTGCCCAGCTGAAAACAAGTCCTAGCCGGGTTGGCCAGGCTGGGCCGTCCTTCCTATGGCAAGTCACACCTTGTTCTGCTAGCATCAGCGTGACTGGGCTGTACCCCGGCCTATCGGGGACGGCACCGGAGGTTCACATGAGCGTCATACCCCGTGCGGGCAACGGTAAGGTGACCGTGCCCGACATCCTGAGTCGTAAATCCCATTTGTCAACCGAACAAGGGCAAACTCACTCGAGAATCACCTGCCTGACCGCCTACGACTATCCCACCGCGCGCCTGCTGGATGAAGCCGGCGTAGACATTCTATTGGTGGGCGATTCGCTGGGCATGGTGGTGCTCGGTTACGAAAATACTTTGCCGGTCACCATGGAGGAGATGCTGCACCACACGCGCGCTGTGCGCCGCGGCACGCGACGCGCCCTCGTGGTGGCCGACATGCCTTATGGCAGCTATCACGCCGAGCTGGAGGAATCGCTGCGCAACGCTGTGCGCTTCGTCAAAGAGGCCGGCGCTGAGGCTGTGAAGCTGGAGGGCGGCGAGAAGCGCCTGGAGCTGATTGCGCGGCTGGTTGAGGCTGAAATCCCGGTGATGGGCCACATCGGCCTGACGCCGCAATCCGTTCACGCCTTGGGCGGTTTCAAGGTGCAGGGCAAGACTGTTGAGGCCGCCGAGCAGCTCCTGCGCGATGCGCGGTCCGTGGAGGCCGCCGGGGCGTTTGCGATTGTGCTCGAGTCGGTGCCGCGCGAGCTCGCGGCGCGCATCACGCAGCAGCTCCATATCCCCACCATCGGGATCGGCGCGGGCCCGGAGTGTGATGGCCAAGTGCTCGTGTTTCACGACTTGGTGGGACTCACGCAGGGAACCGTGCCGAAGTTCGCCCGGCGCTATGCCAATCTGGCCGAAGCGATTGCGCGCGCCGCAGGCGAATACTGCGAAGACGTCCGCAGCGGGCGGTTTCCATCCGATGAACAATCGTTTCACCTATCGGCCGAGGTGCGCGACCGCCTGCGCGCTTGACCCCCGCTGAAGTTTTTCTGACTCGTAGGGGCGCGGCTTAAGCGGCGCCTCATGCAGAGCCTCTCGTTGTCTTCATGCGCATCGAAACCTTTCGCGCGCTCTACGACTACAACGCCTGGGCGGACCACCGCCTGCTGGATGCCTGCGCCGCGCTCAGCCACGAGCAGTTCACTCGCGACCTGGGCGCGGGCTTCCCCTCGGTGCGCGACACTCTGGTCCATATCCTGGATGGCGAATGGTTTTGGCTGGAGCGCTGGCAGGGCCGTTCGCCTGCGGGACTTCCGCCTGCTAATCGGTTTTCTGATCTCACTGGCATCCGTGCGCGCTGGAGCGAGGTCGAAGGCGAGTTACTGCGGTTCGTCGCGGGACGCACGGCAGAGGACCTGGCGCGCGTCCAGCACTATCGCACGACCGAAGGCAATCCGAATTCCCAGCCGCTCTGGCAGATGTTGCAACACCTCGTTAACCACGGCAGCCATCACCGGGGTCAGGCCGCCGCAATGCTGCGCCAGTTGGGCGCTGCGCCTGTCGCTACAGACCTGATCCTGTACTACCGCGAGCGTGGCGGGCTGCCTCTCGACGCGGCCATCGAACCGGAAACAATTCGCTTGCTTTACGACTACAACGCCTGGGCCAACCACCGCACCGTTGCCGCCTGCGCCGCGCTGGGCGAGGAGCGGTTCGCAAGTGATCTTGGTTCGAGCTTTCGCTCCGTGCGCGACACTCTCGTCCACATCCTCGGCGTCGAATGGCTTTACCTCGAGCGCTTCCGTGGCCGCTCGCCCGCCGAGTTGCTACCCGGCGAACAGTTTCCAGATCTGGACAGGGTGTGCGCGCGCTGGTCGGAAATCGAGACGGAGCTCCTGCAGTTCGTCGCTGCGGCTCGCGGAGAAGATCTGGCCCGCGTGCAGGAGTACCGGACCACAAAGGGTGCGCCCGTCTCGAATCCGCTCTGGCAGAGCTTGCAGCACTTGGTGAACCACAGCACCTACCACCGCGGCCAGGTCGCAATGCTGCTGCGCCAATTGGGCGCCAAACCCAGCTCCACGGATTTGATCTATTTCTACCGCGAGCGCGCCGGACAGCCATGGGATTAGCGGGTGAGGCCGAAATCCGGGGAGAAACGAGTCGCATGGAAACGATCCACACGGTGGAATGGATGAAGCAGGTAACACGTCAGGCGCGCGCCGAGGGTCGTCTGGTCGGCCTCGTTCCCACGATGGGCGCCCTGCACCAGGGCCATCTCTCACTGGTGCGGGCAGCGCAGCAACAGTGTAAACCGGTGGTCGTCTCGATTTTCGTCAACCCGCAGCAGTTTGGCCCGAACGAAGATTTCTCCAAGTACCCGCGCCGGCTGGAGGCCGATAGCGCGCTGCTCGAAGGCCTGCGCGTCGAGTACCTGTTTGCCCCGCCCCCGGCGGAAATCTATCCCGACGGTTTCCGCACCTACGTGAACGTGGAAGGGGTGAGCGAGCGCCTGGAAGGCCGCTCGCGCCCAGGCCACTTTCGCGGGGTGACCACGGTGGTGCTCAAGCTGTTCGAGATCGCCCAGCCGCACTTCGCCTATTTCGGTCGCAAAGACGCGCAACAGGCGCGCATCATCCGCCAGATGGCTCGCGACCTGAACCTGGACACCGAGATCGTGGTGTGCCCGATGGCGCGCGAGTCTGATGGTCTGGCCATGTCCTCGCGCAACGCTTATCTGAAGGACGACGAGCGCCGCGCGGCTATCGTCCTCTACCGCGCCCTGGACGCTGCGCGGCAGGAAATCGCCGCGGGTGAGCGAGACGCCGTGCGGTTGCTGGCCGTGATGCGCAAGGTGCTGAACGCAGAGCCCCTGGCCACACCTGACTATGTCGAAATCGTCGACGCCGATACCTTCGAGCCGGTCTCGCGCCTGCGCCGGAGTTGCCTGGCGCTGCTCGCGGTGTTTCTGGGCTCGACTCGTCTGCTGGACAACATGCTGGTCGAAGAAGTCGAGGGCGCGGGGAGTTCCTTCCGCGTGTCTCTCTGACGCAGTGTCGTGTGCTGCGGCAGGGAGAGTTTCTGTTACACTTGAGTCCCAGCCTAGACTCGTTCGCGGAGAGGTGAAGGCTATGCGGAGAATCCGGATTGCCCTTGTGGTGGCGGCGCTGTTCGCCGGCGCGGCAGTGTCGCTCCACGCGGAGGCCCTCGTGCCCCCTGGGACCCCCATTGTCATGACGCTGGACCAATCGGTCAGCTCGAAAGACGCGAGGACGGGCCAGAAAGTGGATTGCACCGTCGCGCAAAACGTCGTCGTTGGCGGAAAAACGGTGATCCCGAAAGGCTCAAAGGGCTCCTGCTCGGTCGCCAGTGTGCAGGCCTCGGGGCACTTGAAGACCCCGGCGAAACTTTGGCTCAAGATCGATTCGATCGAGGTCAACGGGAAGGCCTATACGGTCTCGACGCGCTGGTCGGGGCAGACCGGTCCGTCACACAATAAGCGGAACGTCGTCGCCATCGGCGGCGGTACCGCGGCGGGAGCTATCATCGGCGCGCTCGCCGGCGGCGGCAAAGGCGCCGCCATCGGAGCAGCCGCAGGCGCCGGAGCCGGCACCGCGGGCGCGGCGATGACCGGCAAGAAAGACATTACTTTCCCGGCGGAAACCAAGCTGCGCTTCACGACCAAGACCGAAATTGTCCTGAAGTAAGCCGAATCTGTACCGCCGGCGTCCCGCCGGCGGTTGTGCCTCGCCCCATTTTCTCTGTCATTCCTCGGCCCGGCCTTTCTGCCGGGCCGAGGAATCTCTCTGAGAAATCTAGCTTCTATTTGCCCGCCAGCGC
>Ga0209804_1002924_pt1 | contig 10109 bp, 10 predicted proteins | sample GraSoiAngelo_139_FD_185896 | JGI IMG/M metagenome (GOLD analysis project Ga0209804, IMG submission 185896) | Grasslands soil microbial communities from the Angelo Coastal Reserve, California, USA - 14_0929_12_20cm (SPAdes) (version 2) | ecosystem: Environmental > Terrestrial > Soil > Grasslands ... | reverse complement strand
TATCGTGGCTCAGTGGCGTGGCACGGAATTCCGGACATTTCGGATTACAGCCTGTTTCGGTGGGATCTGGTCAAAGATTCAATGATGCAACCTGATCCCATGCATGAGGTTCTGGTTCGCGTTGAGGTTGCTCTCAGGTCGGGCCACAGGGTGTTTCTAGTTGGACAATGGGAACCTTTTCCGACTGCGCAGCCCCGCCCGCTCGCACCGGCGCCTTTAACAAGGTATGGCTGGAAGTTGGAGTCGTATCTGACCAATTGGAGAGAACAAGTCACTTACTTCATCGGGCAACACGCGCGCGACGGGCGAGACGTTCCACTGCCAGAGAAAGAGCAGGTCAGCCGGGCCGAAAAGCTCAGTCTCTATGTCGCTTCCGGCTGGCACTAGCGCGCGGAAGGAGTTAATCAAGCCGCTGCAGCGATTGGATGCCGTAGTTTTCCTGAAGGTTGGGTGCTTCCGCAGCAATGCTGCTGGCGTCGAGCTCGATTTGTTTCGGGTCCTCTTCGGTCTCGATTTTGATGAAACCGCCTTCGATCGGTTGTTTCACCGCGTCGGACAAATCATTTAACGATTTGATCTCTTTTCCGTTCACTTTGGTGACGGTGAGATAAGAAAATTCATCGTAGCCAATGGTGTTATTGGCGGGCAGGACCTGGCTCAGGATGACGATGCGGCGGTGTTCGCCGGGAAAAAGCTCGGATTGAAACCGGTCGAGATAAACGAAGCGCTGCGGCGCTTCGCGCTGCCAGTTCGGTCCCCATTCCTTGAGATACTGTCTTGAGAGTTCCTGAAAAATGAGACCGCCGAGCACGAGATATTTCGGCGCTTCATCCAGCGCATAGGGCGGGCTGACGTAATCTTTCGGGTCGCGATGCTCGAGTGTGACTTTCAACTCCATCGGTTTTCCTTCACGCTGAATTTGAAACGCGACCACGTCGCCAGCATATGAATGCGCACTGAGCAAATTTGTGAAATCGATTTTGCCGTAAAGTGGGTCGACATAGTTGCCGTTCTGGTCGATCTCGTGATTGCCGATGGACATGATAACGTCACCGACTTGCATTCCGGCTTTCATCGCGGGCGTGTTCGGCTCGACATTCGTGACGTAAACGCCGCCCGCTTTGCCTGTCTGACCGGCGTATTTTCGCAATTGCGGATCGCGCGTTGGAAAAAATGAAAAACCGGCCGCGGGAAATCCGCGGTAATGCTCGCTCTCGGCTTCCTTCAAAAAATGGGTGATGATCGGCGCCGGGATGGCATCGATTAATTGCGAGCGCGGATCGTAGCGCAAAAGCAAACCGGCGAGTTTGTTGTTTTTGACCAGCGGAATGGTGTAACTGTTTTCGCGATACTGCATCGGTATGCTGATGCGGTAAGTGAGAAACTGCCCAACATCGACCGGGTAGTGTGTCACCTGGATCGTGGTGACCAAACCTTCAGTTGCGACGAGCGCGCCGGTTTGTTCTAATTGCCACGCCGCCAAACGATCGCCGACGACGGTATCGCCAGCGATGTCGAGCGGCGCAATTCCATCGAGGAAATTTTTCTCACTGGGTTCGAGTAACGCGAGGTTCGCTTCGTAATCAATCACCTCGACGTTGGCCGCCGTTTTCTCGCCCGATTCTGCGCGCTCAAGTTCGACATAATTCTGGTTCGTAACCAGGTCCGCGGTCACGAGCACGCGTCCTTTTGATAAAACTGCGCCGAGCGCGCGTTTCGACAGCGGCGCTTTCTTTTGCCACGGTCGAAAATAATCATAAGGCTGACCGGTCACGTTCACGCGCACCAGCGAGAGCAGCTTTTGCTTAAGGTCCTTGTTCGGTGGCGGCGAAGCCGACTCCTTTTTTGCTGTCGCGCCAGTGGCGACAAAGAAAACCAAAGCAAGACTGATGAATAATGTTCGCATTTCTAAGTCTTTGTCTGGAGATCAGGCGCTTTTGCGGTTGGCTGCTCCTGGAGATTTTGTTCCCGGACGACGTTGTAACGCATCCTGATTCGTTCGCGCGCGGCTTCGATTTGTTTGGGATCGAGCACCAGCGGCGGGCCGTCGCCAATCATGTCGATCACAAATCGGTCGGCCGGCTCGGCCAGGACTTTTGTTAGCTCCTCCAGAGTGTGAATTTTTTTACCGTTGATTTGATCGACAATCTGGCCGCGATACGGCGCGAGATAGGTATTGATCGGGTCCGGCAAAATGTTCGTCAGCACGATCACATCCGGGTGCTCGAGATAAAGTTGGTCGATCACATAGAAATCGAAGAAATGCCGGAGCCGGAGATCGGTCGGCTGATACGCTTCGAGCAAATCAAGCGTCAGCGGTTGAAAAAGCAACCCGCCGTAAACAACATATCGCGGTCGGACATCGTACTTATGACTTTGCATTAAATACGGCGGCACCGTGTCGAGCTGCACGCTCCCGCTGGTCGATTGCTTATCGCGCCAGATGTCGAACTTCACGCTGTCGTGCTTGAACTTTCGCTCCACCACCTCGGGCATCTCCACCCGTTCACCTTCCAGCTCCACGTTTCCGTCGCTCGCGATCGGATGATTATCGATTGCAAGCAAAACGTCGCCCGGCCGCAAAATTTTTGCGCACGGCCCTGCTGCCACTACCGTCTCGACCAGCACGCCGCGGCCGTCGTCTTTCAATCCAAGAAATTTTCGCTGGGCCGGATTTTGTAATTTTCCGTAAGTGATTCCAAGATCGACATACCCGTCGTAACGGCCGTCGCTCACGTCCTTGAGAAAACGATTGATCACCGGAGTAGGCACCATGTAAGCGACACCCTGCGCGACGTCGCCGCTGTAACCTTGAAACGCGACGCCGACCACTTTCGTCTTTTGCATCACTGGGCCGCCGCTGTTCCCCGGGTTGATTTGAGCGCTGATTTGAATCGCGAGGTGCTGATCGATCGACGAGTGGGTATAAAGTTGGAAATCGATTCGCGAAACAATGCCGGTCGTGACCGACATCCGTTCGCCGCCAATCGGATAACCGTAAGCCGAAACCGTCGATTCGAGCTCGGGAATGCCGCCAAACTTCAGCGGCACCATGTTCTTGAAGAAGTTGGGCGAATCAACAGTGATGAGCGCTAAATCGCAATCGTGCGCGACAAAGAGGACTTTGGCCGGATACTTGTTCGGGTCGCCGTCGCGTTCGACCGTGAGATAGCGACTGTTGCTGACCACGTGCGCGTTAGTCATGATGCGATTGCCTTCAATGACGAAGCCTGCGCCGATGCCGCGGCCGAGCATCCCTGCATTCCACGGCGCTCGATAATCGGGCGCAACTTCGGTCGCGGTGATGCGGACTAGGCTTTTTTGGACCGGCCCATTGGGTTGTGGAGGCGCCATCGGCACCGGCACCGTAACGATGTTTTGTGGAGGCGTTCCTGGTTTCGTTCCAATTCCCGGCGGTCGCGGCTGTCCCGGCGAAGTGGATGGCTCCGGAGCGTTCTCCTGACCCAACAATGTCGATCCAGCGAGCACGATAACAGAAATAAAAATGGAAATACCCTTCATGTCGGAAAGTCTGGAAGATGAAACGAACTAATTGAAAAGCAACCGCTCAAATTCCGGCGCGGTCGAGCAACGATTTCACAACTTTCTCAGCCTCGAAAATTTCGCGCGCGATTTGTCGGGCCGCACCTGAGTGTTTCGAATAGTCAGCGTTGATCATTTTTACCGCCTCGGCGATTTCGCCTAACGAGCGGAATGCCAGCAGGCCGGCATCGGCGCCATAATTTTTTGTGAACCCGGTTTCCTGCATGATCACAGGGCGTCCGGCGGCGAGATAGCACGCGCTCCGATCACTGAACCAGCCTGTGTTCAACTGGACGTACTGGTCCTTCGCCACGGTGAACTCGCCTTTCGATTGCTGGATGTAATCGCGGTAGAGCCAGTAATCGACGCTCATTTGCAGCGGCGAAGTGAAACGCCAACCGTTGCTCTCAAATTTCTCTCGCGTCTTTCGGTCCTGAATGTTTGTCGCTAGTTCGAAAGTTTCGCCGGATCTTCTCGGCGCGGCCACGAAGCGCAAAAATTCGCGCGATTTGCTCCAGAGATATTTCCGGCCGCGCCAGGTAATGTCTTTCAATCCACTGGTGGACCAATTCGCGATCGAAGTGAGAACAGCCGCCGGTTTGGGTGCTTGGTTAGTCTTCCAAAGATCGGTCACAACCGGTTGCCGGGTCGCGTGCCATTTCAATCCGTGCGGAGGGACCGGAAATTTTTTCGTGCCGACGTTTTCGCCGAAGGTGAAAAGCGCGTGATGCCGGCTCAAGTAGTCGATCGTCGATCTTACGCCTTTATCGATCTTGATTTGTTCGACGCCTGGGTCGCTCTCGACGTAAATGATTCGATCGCTCTTGAGCAGATCGTCGTTGAACTCCTGCGTGCCGCAAATATTGAGGATGGCGTCAGCGTCGCGATAAAGCTGACGAATTTTTTTTAACGGCAGCCCGGCCGTGGGATTCCTTTTTAAATAACGCGCACAGAACGCCCAGCGATTCTTGAAGTCGAATTCGCCTGCCAAGCGATTGAGAACTTTCGCCGCGTAATCGAACTCGTTGTTTACCTCAAACGTCTCCGGGTTGTAGGGAAGCCGCGCCGAATCTTCGATGTAGTAAACGTCATGCCCAAGGCGTTGCAGTCCGACGACATAATGAACATGCTGCCAGATCACGCCGGCAATCGGCATCGACCCCATGAAGCCCATCACGACGATGCGCTTGCGTTTCAAAATGTCTTAACAACGACGGCGGGATTTCCGGCTACAATCGTATTTGGCGCGATCGACTTCGTCACGACCGCGCCAGCTGCAACTACGGAGTTGTCGCCAATGGTTACGCCTTTCAGAATCACCGCGTTCATTCCGATCCAAACGTTGGCGCCGATTTTTACCGGGCCGGTTTTCAATTTCGGGCGCGGCGGTCGACCCTTGAAATAAGGTGCGAGCGCTTGCGCATCGATAATTCGCTGCGCCGGTTCGAGCGGATGAAAATCGGAATCGGCGATCCCGACATTCCAGGAGATGAGGCAATGCGAGCCGATGTCGATCTTTTCCTCGGCCATGATGAGCGCGCCATTGAGCAAAGTGAAATCGCCGATGGTGCAGCGGCCTTCTTCGCCAATCGCGAACGAGCAGCCGGCATAGCAGGAAACATGTTTGCCGATAACAACTGCGTGCGGCTTCGTGCTGACGAGTTTGCGAAAGATCTGCGCGCTCTCGCAGTAGAAACCTTCGCCGAATTCGACGTTTGGCGGGATCGGGTGCGGCCACCAATCTTCCTCCACATGTCGATCTTGTTTGACGTTGCTCACGTTGGAAATTTTCCAGAGGCGAACAGTTTCGCGTAAACGCCGCCGCGCGCGAGCAATTCCGTTCCGCGGCCTTGTTCAACAATGCGCCCGTGTTCGATCACGACAATCCGATCGACGTCGTGAATGGTGGCGAGCCGATGCGTGGCGATCAAAGTCGTCCGGCCGCGCATCAACTCTTTGATCGTTTCCATGATCGCCGCTTCAGTCGCTGGATCGAGTGCCGAAGTCGGTTCATCGAGAAGCAGCACCGGTGCGTTTTTCAAAAATGCGCGCGCGATGCCGATGCGTTGACGCTGGCCAACACTCAATTGTCCACCGCGCTCGCCCACAGTGCTGCCGTAACCGTTTGGCAGTTGCTGGATGAACTCGTCGGCCTGGGCCCGTTTGGCGGCGTCAATGATTTCGTCGTCAGTTGCCTCGGGTCGGCCGTAAGCAATGTTTTCCCGAATTGTCGTCGAAAAGAGCAGTGTGTCCTGAAGAACGATGCCGATTTGGGCGCGCAAAGATTTCTTTTTGATCTCCCGGACATCGCGGCCGTCGAGCGTGACCGAGCCGGACGTCGGATCGTAAAAGCGCGGGACCAAACTCAACAGCGTACTTTTGCCGGCGCCAGTGCCGCCGACTACGGCGATCATTTGATTCGGTTCGATCCGAAGGTCGACAGCGTGCAGCACCTGTCGATCTTGCGCGTAGCCGAACGATACGTTGTGAAATCCGATAGCGCCTTTGGCAGATTCGATTGCGACTGCATTCGGCGAATCGACCACGTCGTCTTCTCTATCGAGCACTTCGAAGCAACGTTTCGCGCCGGCGGTTGCGCCCTCCATCGCCCACGCGGTATAAGTGATCGATTCCAGCGGTTGATAAAGCATCAGCAAGTAAGCGCTGAAAACGAGCAGTGTTCCGAGCGTCAGCGTGTCGGCGAGAACGTGCAGCGTTCCGACGTAATACATCGCCGCCGTCCCGAAAACCATCAGCGTGCTGATTACCAGCGCACTGTTCACGTTTGTGAGCGTGAGGCGCAGGTTCGCCTGCAAACTTTGCCGGGCTTGCTGATGAAATTGCATCACTTCGAATTGTTCGCGACCAAACGCGTGGACCATGCGTATGGAGCTGAGCCCTTCCTGCGCCTGCGCCAGCACCGCGCTTTCCTGTTCTTGAATGAATGTCGATTCGCGGCGAATGCGGTGCGCGAAAAAATAAATCGCCACGATGATGAGCGGCACGATGCCTAACGAAAGCAATGTGAGTTGCCAATCGAGCCGAACCATGATCGCAAATGTGCCGATCAAGGTGACGACCGATCCGAAGATGCCGGTGAAGCCTTTGTTATAAATCGTCTGGATCGATTGTGAATCGTAGGCGACGCGAAAACTGGAATCGCTCGAACGGCGGACATCGTGATATTTGAGCGAGAGCGATTGTAAATACGCATAAAGATCGGTGCGGAGTTTGAGCAGCGTCTGCAGTCCAATCTTCACAAAAATGTAGTTCGTAATCCAATTAACGAGGCCCCACAGAAATTGGATTACGACAAGCGCAAGGCAGAGTAGGGGAATCGAAGTGTGCCAATCGCCCCGTGGTGTCGGGTTCGGGCGCAGAAAATCGTCTACAATAATTTTGAACGGCCATGGTTTGAGCAGATTTAGACCGATGCCGATTAGGGAGAGGAGCAATCCCGCAGTCGTCTGTGGAAGGAATGGGCGGTAATAACGAAAGACGCGCCGGTAGATCGACATGATAATTTAAGATTGCAGATTGCCGATTTCAGATTGAACTACACACGCTCGAATTTCCGCTCAGGCTAAATCCGAAATCGGAAATCCGAAATCCGAAATTCTTCGCATGCATCATTTGCTTCAATTTTGGTCGCAATGGGTCCTGACCGGGGGTTATCTCGGAATTATCGTGTTGATGGCGATGGGGAGCACGCCGTTACCGTTGCCGGCTGAAGTGGTTGTGCCACCGGCTGCTTTTCTGGCCGCGCAAGGCCGGTTGAGTCTGGCGGGTGTAATCCTGGCGAGCACGCTCGGTGCATATCTTGGCGCGGCGTTGATGTACTGGCTCTCACTTTGGCTCGGCCGTCCGTTAGTCGTGCGGTTCGGCCGGTTCATTCTCTTTCCGCCGAAGAAATTGGAGGAAGCGGAGCATTGGCTGGCCCGTTACGAAGCCGGGGGCGTTTTTTTTGCGCGACTTTTGCCCGGAGTGCGGCATCTGATTTCCATCCCAGCCGGCATTGTGCGGATGAATTTTACGATTTTCAGCATTTGGACGATCATCGGGTCAGCGATTTCCTGTTCAATTCTTGCTTATCTTGGGGTTCGCGCTCAGCATGTTGCGCCCGATTTACTTAAGGATCCTGACGCGATGATCCAATTCGTGCGCGGCCAATCGAAGTGGCTGCTTCTGGTAGTTGTTGCATTTGCAGCTCTTTACATCGTGTCAGTTTGGCTTTCCAAACGGAAATCTAACTGACTTTTCGACAAGCAAAATTAATCGAACCGTCTGAACCGCGACGGGCGAACTTTGATTGAACAAAGGCATTGAAGCTGCTGTCAAAGGAATACAAAGCAATGAAGAAAAACAGCCAGATCTTGAAACCGCGTCCGAAACTTTCTCTTGGCGATCTCGTCCTCGCGGTCAGTTCCTGCGCCGGGAACACGAAAGAAACGGTCGCGACCGTGGCTGATCTGTTGGCCAGCGGAAAAGTGCGTGTGCAGAGCGACGGCAAGTTCCTGCGCGCCAAGGTTTGCTAAGATAATTCGACTTTCGAAAGTCGCTCCGGTGGTTTGTCTGCCGGAGCGATTTTCTTTTGCGCCACAAAACACTTTCGTGTTTGGTGCGCCATTCTATCTTGCGGCGTGATCGATCGTTATTCGCGGCCGCAAATGCGCGACATTTGGGCAGACGAGCGCAAATTCGACATCTGGCTCGAGGTTGAACTGCTCGCCTGCGAGGCGATGGCCGAGCTAGGTCAGATTCCGGAAAAGGACGCGACTGAAATCCGAAAGCGGGCGCGCTTTTCCATTCCGGAAATTCTCGAAATCGAGAAGCGTACCAATCACGATGTCATCGCTTTCCTCGAAAATGTTGCGGCATCGGTTGGTCCGGCGGCGCGTTGGATTCATCAAGGATTAACGTCGTCGGACATTCTCGACACGACGTTGTCCGTTCAACTCACGGAATCGACTAAAATCCTGGCAGATGATTTGAAGCAATTGCGCAGCGTCATTGCCGCGCAAGCGCGCCGTTACAAAATGACGCCGATGATCGGTCGCAGCCACGGTGTGCACGCGGAGCCGATCACGTTTGGACTAAAGCTGGCGCTGATGTTCGACGAATTCGGCCGAGCGGAAGAGCGACTGGGACAAACGCTCGAGCGCATCCGCGTCGGGAAAATCAGTGGCGCCGTCGGCACGCACGCACATGTCGATCCAAAAGTTGAACGCGCAGTGTGTGAAAAGCTGGGATTAAAGCCAGCAACGCTCTCGACGCAGATCGTGCAACGCGACCGCCACGCCGAATTCATGACGATGCTGGCCGTGATCGCTTCCAGTATCGATCGCTGGGCAACAGAATTTCGTCATCTTCAACGGACTGAAGTTCTCGAAGTGGAGGAATATTTTGGCGAAGGCCAGAAAGGGAGCTCGGCCATGCCGCACAAACGCAACCCGATAACGAGCGAGCGATTGAGTGGACTCGCGCGCGTGATTCGCGGTAACGCGATGGTGGCGCTTGAAAACGTCCCGCTTTGGCACGAGCGCGATATAAGCCATTCGAGCGCCGAGCGGATTATCTTGCCCGACTCGTGCATTCTGCTGGATTTCATGCTGGCGGAATTGCGCAATTTAGTCGAGCGGCTGCAGGTTTATCCCGAGCGAATGCGACAGAACCTTGAAGTCACAAAAGGACTTTACTTCAGCCAATCGGTCTTGCTCGCGCTCACCCGCGCTGGAGCGCAACGCAAAACGGCTTATGAAGCGGTGCAACGCGCGGCGATGAAAACTTGGAAAGGCGAGGGGACTTTCGCCGAAAACGTGAAAGTCGAACCGGAAATCAGCGCCAAACTTTCCGCGAAGGAGATCGATCGACTTTGCTCGCTCGACGTCCACTTCGAACATATCGATGAGACATTCAAAGCGCTCGGCTTGGAGTAGATCGACAACGTCGAAGATCGACATCTTGGCAGTCGCCGCGTTTTCTTGCCTCCTCCTCTGTCAATGCGCGAAGCCCTTCGATCAAAAAGCAGACGAGCTTTACATAAGAGATAGCGAGCGGCAGTGGGCCGAATCAGTGGCAAGTGGCGACGCAAGCGTGGTGGAACGAATTCTGGCCAACGATTTTATCGGCGTCGATCCGCACGCCGGCTTTATGACAAAGCCAAGATGATTTCCGAAACGCGCGAGGGCCAAAAGTTTTTCGCCTCGAACCATCTGAACGAAGTGAAGATCAGATTTTATGGGGATACGGCCGTCGCTCAGGGGAGCGAATCGTGGGAGCGCCGAACCGGCGAGCGTGGTCGCTTCGTTTGGACCGATACTTGGATTCACCGGAACGGCCGCTGGGAAATTGTCGCCGCTGAGGACCTGACCGTGTCGGAAAACGCTACTGGACGTCCGCAGCAGTAAGCCGCGGTTGCGAATTACTTGATCGGGTTGAGAAGCAGCTCGGCAATGCGCCCTGAGTCGTCGAGTTTTAAAACCCGCAGTTCGAATTTTGCTGCGGTTTGTTCTGGCGCTTTCGGATTCAGCGTGACGCGCACAACATTTGTGCTGCAGTTCAAGATC